>Ga0302323_100003087_pt1 | contig 13544 bp, 15 predicted proteins | sample Fen_T0_3_FD_201950 | JGI IMG/M metagenome (GOLD analysis project Ga0302323, IMG submission 201950) | Peat permafrost microbial communities from Stordalen Mire near Abisko, Sweden - Fen_T0_3 | ecosystem: Environmental > Terrestrial > Soil > Wetlands > Permafrost | place: Sweden: Abisko... | reverse complement strand
GTGGTCGAGCGCGGCGTGCGACAGCGCCTCGGCCAGGTCGCGGCACGCCCCCGGGTCGCGGACGGCCCGTTCGCCGGTCCGCAGCTCGATCGCCGCCGCGGTCGTCCACGGGCCCGCGAGCGACACGGCCACGAGGCCGTCGAAACCCTCGAGTCCCTCCTCCCAGGCGTCGAGGTCCTCGCCGAGCCAGGACCGTGCCCGGCGGGACTCGCGCCCCGGTGCGTCGGCGAACCGCCAGCCGGCGGGCGTCGTCTCGACCGCGAGGTCGGGCGCGACCATGGCCAGCAGGCCCGCAGTGCGCCCGACCATGTCGGCGCCGGGTCCGCGCGCGGGCAGCTCGGGCAGGTGCGGGACGGCGTCGCCGGAGGTCATCTCGCCCACCACGAGCGCGACCGCGTCGCGGACCGAGGTGCCCGGCATCGACCCGACGGTCGTCGCTGCGGCGGGCAGCACCCTGAGTCGTGCGGACTTGTCGGTCACGTCGGCAGGCTAGTTGTTCGCCCGGCCTCCGGCACCGGAGCACCCCTCCGGCCTAGGGTCACGCTCGTGGGCATCGACGTGCTCGGCGAGGCGATCGCGGGGATCCCCCTCGCGCTGCCCGCGTGGACCCAGCTCGTCGCCGCCGGAGTCGGGGCGGTGAGCGGCGCGGTCTACGCCGCGAAGCGCGGGTTCGACGTCGTGGGTGTCCTGCTCCTCGCGGTGGCGGAGGGCCTCGGCGGGCTGCTCCTGCGCGACACCCTGCTGCAGACCGGGACCTCGATCGTCCTGCTCGACGGCCGCTACCTGCTCGTGGCCACCGCGGCCGCCGCTGTCGGCTTCTTCTTCGCGGGCCTCGTCGACCGGCTCGAGGGCGTCATCCTCGTGCTCGACGCGCTCGCCCTCGGCTTCTTCTGCACGGTCGGCGCCGACTCCGCGCTGTCGATCAGCCTCTCCCCCGTCGCCGCGGTGTTCACCGGCACGGTGACCGCGGTGGGCGGCCTCGTCCTCCGCGACCTGCTCGCGGGTGACGCGCCGCGCGTCCTGCGACCGGGTGTCTTCACCGCGGCGGCGGCGTTCCTCGGCGCGCTGGCGTTCGTGATGCTCGAGACCCTCACGTCGCTGCCGTCCGGGCAGAGCCAGATCATCGCGATGCTCGTCGTGTTCGCCGTGCGCCTGCTGGCCGTGCGGCTCGAGTGGCGCACCCGCGCGGCGAGCGACATCAGCGACCGCGTCTGGGCCGTGTGGGCGCGCTCCGAGGACGGCGCGCCGTGAGCACGCCCGTCTACACCGTCGTGGCGCTGCCCTACGCCGTCGAGATGGCGGCCGTCACCTTCGGCGCGCTGTCCGGCGCGCTGCACGCCACGCGCAAGGGTCTCGACCCGGTCGGCGTGTTCACCCTCGCGCTGATCTGCGCCATCGGCGGCGGCGCGATCCGCGACGTCCTGCTCCAGCAGGGAACCCCGGTCTTCCTGCGCAGCCCGTCCTATCTCGCGATCGCGGCGTTCGCCTCGGTGGTCGGTCTCCTCTTCGCCCGTCTCGTGCGCTCGGCCGTGCCCGTCATGAACGTCGTCGACACGCTGCTCATCGGCGTCTGGGTCGTCATCGGCGCCGAGCGGGCGCTGCTCGTCGACCTGTCGTACGTCTCGGCCGCGTTCCTCGGCGTCATCACGGCGACCGGCGGCGGGCTGCTGCGCGACCTGCTCTGCCACGACGTGCCCACGGCCGTGCAGCCCGGGGAGTGGTACGTCGCCGCCGCGATCCCCGCCGCCGTGGCGTTCGTGCTCCTGGTGCAGGCCGGCGTCCTGCTCGAGGTCGCGCAGGTCGTCACGATCGTCGGCGCGGCGGCGCTCCGCGCCGCCTCGCTGCGCCTCGGCTGGCGGACGCCGACGGCCTACGACGTGTGGAGCGACCTCGAGGCCCGGTTCGCCGCGAGCAGCATCCGCTCGTCCCGCGGGTGAGGCCCACGGGTCCGGCGTAGACAACCGACGGGTTGACAACGACGAACCGGCGCGGCACGATCCTCCTCAACCAGATGGTTGAGGAGGATCCGATGGCGGCCGACCCGCTCTCCCGGGTGTTCTCGGCGCTCGCCGACCCCACCCGACGCGACCTGGTCGCGCGGCTCACCCTCGCCGACGCGACCGTGACCGAGCTCGCCGAGCCCTACGACGTGTCGCTGCAGGCGGTCTCCAAGCACCTGCGGGTGCTCGAGGACGCCGGCCTCGTGTCGCGGGGCCGCGACGCGCAGCGCCGTCCGGTCCACCTCGAGGCGGACGTGCTCGACCTCATGACCGCCTGGATCGAGCGCTACCGCCGTCAGGCGCAGGAGCGCTTCGCCCGCCTCGACGCCGTCCTCGCCGCGATGCCCGACGAGGGCTCCCCCGCACCTGCACCCACACCCGCCCGACGTACCGGAGGACAGCCATGAGCAGCAACGAGACCCGTATCGAGCTCGACGACCGCGTGCCGCTGGTGCGCATCACCCGCGAGTTCGACGCACCCGTCGAGAAGGTGTTCCGCGCCCACACCGATCCGGCGCTCTTCGCGCAGTGGATCGGACCGCGCGACCTCACCACGGAGGTCGAGCGGCACGACGCCGTCACCGGTGGCGGCTACCGCTTCGTGCAGCGTCGTGGCTCGGACGAGTTCTGGTTCCACGGCTCGTTCCACGACGTGCGCGAGGACGAGCTCATCGTGCAGACCTTCACGTGGGAGGGCCTTCCCGACCACGTGGCGCTGGAGAAGGTGCGGCTCATCGACCTCGGCGACGGTCGCACCCGCCTCGAGACGACCTCGCTCGTCGACTCGTTCGAGGACCGCGACGCGTTCGTGGCCGCCGGCATGGAGAAGGGCGTCGTCGAGGGCTACGACAAGCTCGACGAGGTCCTCGCCGGCTGAGGCGGCTCGGCGCCCGACGGACCCGTCCGAGAGACTCGGCGCACGACGTCGAGGAGGTGCGGTGACCGGGATCGAGGGCGAGTTCGAGTCGGTCGTACGCCGGTGGTCGGGCGAGGCGGCGTGGTACTTCGCGGCGGTGCCGCTCGACCTCGCCGACGAGATCCGTTCGCAGGTCGAGCATGTCGGCTTCGGCTCGGTGCGCGTCACCGCGACGATCGGCGCGACGACGTGGTCGACGTCGGTCTTCCCCGACAGGTCCACCGGCAGCTACGTCCTGCCCGTCAAGGCCGCCGTCCGCAGTGCCGAGCACCTCGACGACGGCGACCCGGCCACGATCCACCTCACTGTCCTCGGCTGACGGTCGACCCACGACGTCGAGCGATGTGACGACAGGCGTGCCTGCCGACGCCTGAGCACATCGCTCGTGATTCTGACGGCGAGTGATGTGCTGACGGATGCCTCTGTCGGTGCGTGGACACATCGCTCGAGGGGGTCAGGCGCGGGTGGACCTGGTGATCGTCACGCTGCCGACGACGCGTGTCCCGTCGTAGGCGACCATCGCCTGGCCCGGCGCGACGCCGCGCACGCGCTCGTGCAGGTGCGCGACGACCTGGGTCGCGCCTGCGTCGTCGACCACGACCTCGATGACGGCGTCGACGGGCTCGCCGTGGGCGCGCAGCTGCACCTGGCCCTCGAGGGCGACGTCGAGCGCCGGTCCGCACCACCGCGGTCGGTCGCCGACGACCGTGTCCACCTCGAGCAGCACGGGAGGCCCGACGAGCACGGTCGAGGTGCCGGTGTCGACGCCGACGACGTAGCGGCGCGCTCCCTCGGGGGACGGCGTGCCGATGCCGAGACCGCGCCGTTGGCCCACCGTGTAGGCGAACGCGCCCTCGTGGTGGCCGAGGGTCTCCCCCGACTCCGCGTCGACGACGTCGCCGGGTGCCGCACCGATGCGGTCGCGCAGCCACGCGCCCGTGTCGCCGTCGGGGATGAAGCAGATGTCGTGGCTGTCGGGCTTGTCGGCGACGAGCAGGCCACGGCGGCCCGCCTCCTCGCGCACCTCGGTCTTGACCGAGTCGCCGAGCGGGAACATCGCACCGGCAAGCTGCTCGGCGTCGAGGACGCCGAGCACGTAGGACTGGTCCTTGGCCGGGTCGACCGCACGGTGCAGCTCGCGGCCGCCCGGGCCGTCGACGATGCGGGCGTAGTGACCGGTGGCGACGGCGTCGAACCCGAGGGCGAGCGACCGGTCGAGGACGGCGGTGAACTTGATCTTCTCGTTGCACCGCAGGCACGGGTTGGGCGTGCGGCCCGCGGCGTACTCCGCCACGAAGTCGTCGATGACGTCCTCGACGAACCGCTCGGAGAGGTCCCAGACGTAGAACGGGATGCCGAGCACGTCGGCCACGCGGCGTGCGTCGCGTGCGTCCTCGAGCGTGCAGCAGCCGCGGGCACCGGTGCGATGGCTCTGCGGCGAGCGCGCGAGCGCGAGATGGATGCCGGTGACGTCGTGCCCCGCCTCGAGGGCGCGGGCCGCGGCCACGGCCGAGTCGACGCCACCGGAGAGCGCGGCGACGACCCTCATCGCGCCGACCTCATCGAGCCGGACCCGCGCGGCGCGCACGTGCGACGACGCCCGGGAGCGCCTCGAGGAGCCGGTCGACGTCGGACTCCTGCGAGGTGTGGCCGAGCGAGAAGCGCAGCGAGCTCATCGCCACGACGGGATCCATGCCCATCGCGAGCAGCACGTGGCTCGGCCGCGGCACGCCCGCCGAGCAGGCGGATCCGCGGGAGCACTCGATGCCGGCGGCGTCGAGCAGCAGCAGCAGCGCGTCACCCGCGCAGCCGTCGAACGACAGGTGCGCGATGCCGGGCAGGTTGTCGACCGGGTCGCCGTTGCGCGTCACGCCGTCGATCTCCGCGGTCACGCGCGCGACGAGGTCGTCGCGCAGCCGGCGCACCCGCGCGGCGCGCTCGAGCCGGTCGGCGTCGGAGGCGAGCACCGCTGCGGCGAAGCCTGCGATGGCCGGTGCGTCGAGCGTGCCGGAGCGCACGTCGCGCTCCTGCCCTCCGCCGTGCAGCAGCGGCTCCAGGGCGAGCCCACGACGCAGCACGAGCGCGCCCACACCGTGCGGCCCTCCGACCTTGTGCCCCGACACCGCCAGGGAGTCGACGATCGACGCATCGACGTCGAGCTGTCCGAGCGCCTGCACGGCGTCGCTGTGCAGCGGTACGCCGTGCTCCGCGCACAGCGACGCGATGTCGTCCATCGGCTGCGTGGTGCCGACCTCGTTGTTCGCCCACATGACCGTGACGAGGGCGATGGAGCCCGGGTCGGACGCGAGCTGCTTCTCCAGCGCGTCGACGCGCAGCCGACCGAGATGGTCGACCTCGAGCCACTCCACCTCGGCGCCCGCGGTCGCACCGAGGTGCTCGACGGGGTCGAGCACGGCGTGGTGCTCGACGGCGGAGGCCAGCACCCGGGAGCGCTGCGGGTCCGCTCCGCGACGCGCGCGATACAGGCCCTTCACGGCGAGGTTGTCGGCTTCCGTGCCACCCGAGGTGAACACGACGTCGCCGGCCGAGACACCGAGGACGGCAGCGATGCTCTCGCGCGACTCCTCGACCACGCGGCGTGCCCGACGTCCGGACGTGTGGAGCGAGGACGGGTTGCCGACCGCGGTGAGCTCGGCGGTCATGGCGTCGATGGCCTCGGGACGCATCGGCGAGGTCGCCGCATGATCGAGGTACACCGCGTCCGACACGGTGCCGAGTCTAGGCGAGGGGCGAGGGGCGGCCCGCGGAGATCCGCGGACCGCCCCTCGGCGTGGGTCGTTCGACGTCAGGCCTTGCGCCTGGCGACCTCGTCGGTGAGCTGCGGGACGACGTTGAAGAGGTCTCCGACCACGCCGTAGTCGGCGAGCTCGAAGATCGGCGCCTCGGCGTCCTTGTTCACGGCGACGATCGTCTTGCTGGTCTGCATTCCGGCGCGGTGCTGGATCGCGCCGCTGATGCCGTTGGCGATGTAGAGCTGCGGGGAGACGGTCTTGCCGGTCTGCCCGACCTGGAACGCGTGCGGGTACCAGCCCGCGTCCGTCGCCGCACGGGACGCACCGACCGCGGCACCGAGGGAGTCCGCGAGCGCCTCGATCACGGCGAAGCCCTCCGTGCTGCCCACGCCACGACCGCCGGAGACCACGATCGCGGCCTCGGTCAGCTCGGGACGACCCGACTTCGCACGCGGGGCCACCGCGGTGATCGCGGCACCCTTCGCGGCGTCGGAGAAGGCGACCGTCACGTTCTCGACCGCGGCGGCGGCGGGGGCCTCCTCGGGTGCGGCCGCGTTCGGCTTCACCGCGATGACGGGTGTGCCGTGGGTGACCTTCGCCGTGACCAGGAACGAGCCGGCGAAGACCGACTGCGACGCGACACCGTCGGCGTCGACGTCGACCGCGTCGGTGATGATTCCCGAGCCGAGGCGCACCGCGACACGGGCGGCGATCTCCTTGCCCTCGGAGTGCGCGGTCACCAGGATCGCGCCGGGGCTCGCCTGCGCGGCCACGGCCGCGAGAGCCTCGGCCTTGGGGGCCACGAGGAACCCGTCGATCTCGGGCGCGTCGACGACGTAGACCTTCGCCGCGCCGTACCTGCCCAGCGTCTCGGTCGCGTTCGCGACACCCGAGCCCAGGAACACCGCGGACGGCTCGCCGAGACGGCGCGCGATCGTGAGGAGCTCGAGGGTCGGCTTGCGGACAGCACCGTCGACGTGGTCGACCAGAACCAGGATCTCAGTCATGTCAGCCACGCCTCTCAGATGAACTTGCCGGTCGCGAGGAACTCGGCGAGCTTGACGCCACCGTCACCCTCGTCGGTCACCACGACGCCCGCAGCACGCGGCGGACGCTTGGTCGCGGACTCCACCGCGGACCACGCGCCGCCGAGACCGACGGCGGCGGCATCGATCCCGAGATCGGCCAGCGTGTACGTGGTCACGGGCTTCTTCTTCGCGGCCATGTTCCCCTTGAACGAGGGGTAGCGGGCCTCACCGGTCTGGTCGGTCACGCTCACCAGAGCGGGCAGGGAGCCCACGATCGTGGTCGAGGCGTCGTCTCCGTCGCGGCGGATCGTGACGGTCGTGCCGTCGACCGTCAGCTCGCCGGCGAGCGTCAGCCCCGGTACGCCGAGGCGCTCGGCCAGCATCGCCGGCACCACGCTCATCCACGCGTCCGTCGAGGACATCCCGCAGACCACCAGGTCCCACTCGAGCTTCTTCAGCGCCTCGGCGAGCACCATGCTGGTCGCCAGCGCGTCCGAGCCGTGCAGCCCGTCGTCGACCACGTGGACACCGGCGTCACCACCCATCGACAGCGCCTTGCGCAACGCGTCGCCCGCGTCGGCCGGTCCCATCGTGAGATAGGTGATCTCACCCTCGCCCGACTTCTCCACGACCTGCAGCGCCTGCTCGACGGCGTACTCGTCGAGCTCGCTGATCCGACCGTCGACCGCAGCGCGGTCCACCGTGAAGTCAGCGGCGAAGGACCGGTCGCTCGCAGCGTCCGGGACGTGCTTCACCAGTACGACGATCTTCATGGTCGGGGACCGACCTCCTTGGTTCGTGGGACACGCGTCGCCACTCCGACAGGGCTGGTCCGGCCATCATGCTCGACGCCGTTCCCGGGCAGTCGAGCGTGTCGTTCCGGACTCCGGTGAGGATGTTACCCGCTGGTAACCGGCACCACGACCCGGGGTCGCGGCGCGGTCGGTGCGGGCCGGCCGGGCCCTCAGAACCCGGGGAACACCGTGCGCAGGTCCGCGAGGCCACGGGCGCCGGACTCGGTGAACTCCGGCGTGTGGGCCGGGTCGAGCCGGCCGTAGACGAGGCGGAGGAACGCCTCCGCGGGGAGGTCGACGGAGCCGTCGTAGGAGTCGTCGGCCTCGGCGACCTCGATCGCGACGGACTCGCCGACCGCCACGACCAGGTCGCGCTGCGGCGCCGAGGTGCCGATCCGCACGCGGAACGTCTCGCCCTGCGGCTTCCCGCCGCGCGCGGCAGTGGCGCCGAGCCCGTCGACGAGCAGGTCCACGGCATCGGCCCCCACGGTGGCGGTGGGGTCGAACGCGACCGCGACGTCCCAGGCGTGCACGGCCTGCTCGCCCACGCGCATCCGCAGCAGGCCAGTCAGGTCGAGGTCCATGCCGAACATCGAGATCGCGAAGGTCTCGATCGTCGCGTCGTCGAGCGACTCGTACTTCGCGACCTCGACCTCGCTCGCCGCCAGGAAGTCGTCGCGCCAGGCCTCGGGGGTCTTGGCGTTCCAGACGTCCCAGATCGGGTGGAAGGCGCCGCTGCCCGGAGCGTCGTGCTCGTGCAGGCCGGCCTCGAGGAACAGCTCGAAGATCTCCGCCTGGCTGCCGAGGTGCGAGAGCACCTGACCGATCGACCACTCGGAGTCGTACGACGGCGCCTCGATGGCGGCCGCGTCGAGGCCAGTCACGAGAGCGGCCATGCGCTCGCGCGCGGAGCGCAGCGCGGCGATGTGGGCGTGGGCGTTCTCGGTGGTCACGGTGCTGCCTGCTTCCCGGTGGTCGGTCAGGACGGCCGCGACGCACGGGGCTGCGGCAACCCACCCATCGTGTCAGCCTCCGGGGCGGTGCGCGCCACCAGGACGTAGCGGGAGTCGACGAGCGGGTAGCCCCACAGCGCCGGGTCGTCGAGCGGGGTGACCTCGACCTCGACACCCGGACGACGCACCAGCTCGGCGAGCCGGTCGCTCGGCATCCCCGCTCCGGTGTGCCAGAGGCCCTCGACGAGCACTAGGCGTCCGCCCGGGGTGAGCAGCGAGAACCAGGTGTCGAGCGCGGTCGGGAGGTCGGGCAGGGCCCACACGACGTGCCGCGTGACGATGACGTCGACCGGGGCCACCGGCGGGGCGGAGGCGTCACCGACGACGAAGGTGACGTCGACGTCGCTGCGACGGGCCTTGCTGCGCGCGAGGTCGAGCATCCGCGGCGAGACGTCGACGCCCACGACCGTGTGGCCGCGCTCGGCCAGCAGCACCGACAGCGAGCCGGTGCCGCAGCCGAGGTCGGCCACCCGCGACGGCGGCGGGGGCACGACCGGCTCCAGGACGTCCCACCACACGCTGCGCATCAGCGGGTCGTCGAGCGCGTGGTGCGGTTCGTCGTCGAACGTGGCCGCCTCCGCGTCCCACAGGGACTGCGCGGTGCTGGTCGTCGTGTCGGGCAGGCTCACGCCGTCCATCCTCCCCCGGACCACCCACGGCGCGGGGCGATCGGCACTGTCAGGTCGATGACACGGGCGCCCCACCACCGCGCCCGGCACGGCCGCGACCGGCCGACCCGGGACGCCTATCCTCGGGCCGTGGCCCACCCCCTCCCGCTCACCGGCGAGCGCACGCTGCCGGGCGTCCCGGGCGAGGAGTACTGGTTCGCGCGCCACGAGGCGGTCTACCGCTGGATCGCCGGCACGATGGCCGCCCGGATCCGCGGGGCCGTCGTGGTCGAGGCCGGCAGCGGCGAGGGCTACGGCGCGGCCCTGCTGCGCGACGTCGGCGCCCGCGTCGTCGTGGCGCTGGAGTACGACGAGGCCGCGGTCCGGCACGCGCGGTCGACCTACTCGGCCGTGGGGACGACGCGTGCCAACCTCGCCGCCATGCCGCTCGGGGCCGGGAGCGCCGACGTGCTGGTGAGCCTGCAGGTGGTCGAGCACCTCTGGGACCTGCCCGGCTTCCTGCACGACTGCGCCGAGGTGCTGCGTCCCGGCGGCGTCGCCGTGGTGTCGACGCCGAACCGTCCGGTGTTCTCGCCCGGCCTCGGTCGCGGCGAGAAGCCGACGAACCCGTTCCACGTCGAGGAGCTCGACGCCGAGCAGCTGCACGACCTCCTCGCCGCTGCCGGCTTCACCGACGTCACGGTCCACGGTCTGCACCACGGCCGGCGCATCCTCGACTGGGAGAAGGAGAACGGCGTCGGCATCGTCGGCGCCCAGATCGCCGCCTCGCTCGGTGCGGGCGTCGTGCCGTCGACCCTCGCCGACTGCGTGGCGTCGGTGACGGTGCACGACTTCGTCCTCGGCGACGCCGACGGCGCGCAGGACCTCGTCGCCGTGGCGGCCGCGCCGTGACCGACGCGACGACCGAGCCGGTCGGCACGTTCTGCCTCGTCCTGCACACGCACCTGCCGTGGCTCGCGCACCACGGCGCGTGGCCCGTCGGCGAGGAGTGGCTCCACCAGGCGTGGGCCACCTCCTACCTCCCCGTCCTCGAGGTGCTCGACCGGCTCGCCGCCGACGGCCGCCGCGACCTGCTCACGCTGGGCGTCACGCCCGTGCTCGCCGCGCAGCTCGACGACCCGTGGTTCCTCGACGAGTTCCGCACCTGGCTCGGGTTCTGGCAGGTGCGCGCGGAAAGCCTTGCCTCGCATCGCGATCCGGCGATGCGCGATCTTGGATCGCGCGAGTTCGTCGCCTCGCAGCGAGCACTCTCGGCAGTGGCGGGCGCATGGTCCGGCGGCCTGTCGCCCGTCCTGCGACCCCTCGTCGACTCCGGGGCGATCGAAGTCATCGGCGGGCCGGCGACCCATCCCTTCCAGCCCCTGCTCGACCGTCCGTGGCAGCGCTTCGCGCTGCGCGCCGGGCTCGACGACACGGCGGTGCGCCTCGGCCGTCGACCCGAGGGCATCTGGGCGCCGGAGTGCGGCTACCGACCCGGGCTCGAGGTCGACTACGCGGGTCTCGGGGTACGGCGCTTCCTGGTCGACGGGCCCACGCTGCAGGGCGCGGGCGGCACGACGGCTGAGGCCGTGACCGTGGGCGACAGCGACGTCGTGGCGTTCGCGCGCGACCTCGAGGTGACCTATCGCGTGTGGTCGCCGCGCAAGGGCTATCCGGGCGGACGGTGGTACCGCGACTTCCACACGTTCGACCACGCGTCGGGGTTCCGCCACGTGCGCGTCACGAGCACCACGACGCCGTCGCAGGACAAGGCGGCCTACGACGCCGATCGCGCGGCCGAGGCGGTGCGCGCCGACGCGGCCGACTTCGTCGACGTCGTACGCCGGCGCCTCGTCGACCTCGCCGCGCAGCGCGAGGGTCGTCCCGGGCTCGTCGTGGCGGCCTACGACACGGAGCTGTTCGGGCACTGGTGGCACGAGGGGCCGCAGTGGCTCGAGGCCGTCCTGCGCGCGCTGCCCGAGGCGGGCGTGCGCGTCACGACGCTCGCGGGCGCGGTCGAGGCCGGCCACGTCGCGGGTCCGAGGCACCTCGGCGCCGGGTCGTGGGGGTCGGGCAAGGACTGGCGCGTGTGGGACGGCGCGGCCGTCGCCGACCTCGTCGACGACAACGAGCGGCTGCGCGACCGCGTGCTCAAGGTGCTCGCGATCCCCACTCCCGACCGGGATCCCGTGCGCGACCAGCTCGCGCGGTCGACGCTCCTCGCGCTCTCGAGCGACTGGGCGTTCATGGTCACGAAGGACTCGGCCGCGGGCTACGCGCGCGACCGGCACGACCGCCACCACCGCGAGGCGCGGCTGCTCGCCGACCTCGTCGAGCGCGGCGACGTCGCTGCCGCGGAGCCGCTCGCCGCGCGGCTGCGCGCGGTCGACGGTCCCTTCGGCCACCTCGACGCGCGGCTGCTCCCCGGGGAGGCGTGAGGAGTGCGGATCCTCCACCTGTCCTGGGAGTACCCGCCGCTCGTCTACGGCGGGCTCGGCCGTCACGTCCACGCGCTCGCCGAGGCGCAGGCGGCCGCCGGCCACGACGTCGTGGTCCTCACCCAGCACCCGGGTGGTGCCGACGTCGCTCTCGACGAGGTCGTCCACGGCGTGCGCGTCGTCCGCGTGCCGCACGACCCGCCCGCGATCCCGATGTCGGAGCTGCTCGCGTGGGTGCTGGCGCTCGACCACGCGTTCGCCCGCGCCGGGATGCGCCTCGGGCGCACGTGGGCCCCGGACGTGCTGCACGGGCACGACTGGGTCGTCGCGCACGCCGGTGCGGCGTTGCGCCAGGAGTACGGCGTAGCCCTGGTCGCGACGATGCACGCGACCGAGGCGGGGCGCCACCAGGGCTGGCTGCCGGACGACTTCAGCACGGCGATCCACACGACCGAGTGGTGGTTCACCTACGAGGCGAGGCGCGTCATCACCTGCTCGCAGCACATGCGGTGGGAGGTGGAGCGGCTCTTCGAGCTGCCGGAGGGCAAGGTCGACGTGATCCCCAACGGCATCGACCTGGGCGAGTGGACCACCACGCCCGACGACGTCGCCGCGGCGCGGACGGCTCACGCCGGTGACGGCCCGCTCGTCCTGTTCGCCGGCCGCCTCGAGTGGGAGAAGGGCGTGCACACGCTCGTCGAGGCGATGCCGCGGCTGCGTCGCCGCTTCCCCGGGCTCCGACTCCTCGTGGTGGGCAAGGGATCCCAGCTCGAGATGCTGCAGGAGCTCGCGGCCAGGCTGCGCGTGTCGCGAGCGGTCGAGTTCACCGGGTGGCTCACTGAGGGCGGGCTGCGGGCGGCGGCCGCGGCCGCCGACGTCGCGGTGGTCCCGTCGGTCTACGAGCCGTTCGGCCTCGTCGCGCTCGAGGCGGCGGCGCTCGGCACGCCGCTCGTGGTGTCCGACACGGGCGGGCTCGCGGAGATCGTCGTCAACGGCGAGACCGGCCTCACCTTCCCGCCGCTGGATGCCGCGGCCCTGGCCGAGGCGGTGACGGCGATGCTCCGCGACGAGGTCCTCTCACGACGTGTCGTGCGCGAGGCGCGCGAGGTCCTGGCGCGGGACTACGCGTGGCCGGACATCGCCGCCACGACGGTCGCGACCTACGAGCGTGCGATCGTCGAGGAGCGCGAGCTGCAGCAGGCGACGCGCCCCGAGCTGCGCATGGTGGTCCGCGGCGGCAACCTGCTGCGCGACGCCACGTGACGCGCGCACGGATCAGAGCGTGCGGGCCTGGGTGACCGAGCGCGCGACGATCGTCCGCAGCACTGCCAGGTCCACGTCGGAGAGCCGCTTGAGGTAGAGGCAGCCCTTGCCTGTCGTGTGCCTGCCGAGGTCGGCGAGCAGGTCGGCGTAGGTGTCCAGCCCACCGGCGAGGTAGAGCGTGGTGCTGGCCTTGCGCGGCGAGAAGCCGATGGCCATCCAGTCGGTCTCGCGACCGTCGGGATAGCGCAGGGTGCGGTGCCCGAACCCCACGATCGCCGGGCCCCACATCACCGGCGGCGCCTTCGCGGCCCTCGCGATGAGGTCGCACACCGCGACCGCGTCGCTGCGCCGTCCCTCGTCCTCGATCGAGGCGAGGAACGCGGCGACGTCGCCGTCGGTCGCCCTCGTCTTCAGCTCGGCCATGACGCCTCCCGATCCGCCTGTGCACCGATTCTCACCCGAGCACCGGGCCGGGCACCGGGAATCGGTGGCACCGGCTGGAACTCCCACGACCGTCGGGACCGGGGCGGCTACGGTCCGTGCATGAGCTCACCGCACGACTACTTCGACGAGCCGGTGGCCGCCGCGTACGACGACGACACGACCGACGAGTTCTCGGCCGCCACGATCGCCATGACCGTCGACGTGCTGGCGACGCTCGTGGGGACGGGAGCGGCGCTCGAGCTCGCGGTCGGCACCGGCCGCATCGCCGTCCCACTGGCGGAGCGCGG
>Ga0302323_100003084_pt1 | contig 13550 bp, 12 predicted proteins | sample Fen_T0_3_FD_201950 | JGI IMG/M metagenome (GOLD analysis project Ga0302323, IMG submission 201950) | Peat permafrost microbial communities from Stordalen Mire near Abisko, Sweden - Fen_T0_3 | ecosystem: Environmental > Terrestrial > Soil > Wetlands > Permafrost | place: Sweden: Abisko... | reverse complement strand
GATGCGCGCCTGCGCCGCGACCTCGCTCTCGCGGCCCTCGAGTTCGAGCAGCAGCACGGCGCCCGCCTCGCGCGGATAGCCGGCGCGCAGCACGCTCGACTCGACGGCCTCGATCGTCAGCTTGTCGAGGATCTCGATCGCGGAAGGCTCGGCGCGCGCCGCGATCAGGTCGCTGACACAATCGCAGGCTTCGTCGAGTTCGCGGAAGAGCGCCAGCCAGGTTTCGACGACCTGTGGAGCGGGCGAGAGCCGCAGCGAGATCTCGGTCGCGATCCCGAGCATGCCCTCGCTGCCGACGAAGAAGCCCACGAGATCGAGTCCTTCGGGCTCGGCGCGCGGCTCCGAGAGGTCGAGCACCTCGCCCTGCGGCGTCACGATCACGAGACCGAGCACGTGCTGCGTGGTCGTTCCGTGACGGAAGCAGTGCGGACCGCCGGAGTTCTCGGCCACGTTGCCGCCGAGCGTGCAGGCCTTCTGGCTCGAGGGATCGGGCGCGTAGAACAGGCCGTGCTTCTCGACCGCGTGCGAAAGATCGACGTTGACGACGCCGGCTTGCACGCGCGCGAAGCGATTGGGCGCGTCGATCTCGAGCACGTCGCGCATGCGCGAGGTGCCGATCAGCACGCCGCCCGCGACCGGCGTCGCGCCGCCCGAGAGACCCGTGCCGGCGCCGCGCGCCACGACCGGCACGTGCGCCTCGTCGAGCAGCTTCATCAGCTCGGCCGTCTCGCGCGTCGTGCGCGGCAGCAGCACGAGCTCGGGCAGTTGCCGCACGAACGCGAGCCCGTCGCACTCGTAGGGCACGCGCTGGTTCCTGCGCTCGATCACTCCGGCCTCGCCGAGCACCTCGCGCAAGCCGCGCAGCAGCCCGGGATCCATCAGAAGTCGATGCGGCGCAGCTTCCAGGCCGCGAGCGCGAGCAAGAGCAGCGCGAAGAGCACGGAGCTGCCGACGGAGAAGAAGATGTTGTGGCGCAGCGGTGCATCCCAGTCGAGCCGATGCGTGTACCACGCGACGGGGTCCATGTAGCGCGGGTCGTCGCGATCGATCAGGAAGCTCTGGCTGAGCTCGCGCAGGCGGTCGCGAGCGAAATCGCCCGGAAGGGCCGCGGTCTCGCCCTCGAGCTCGAGCACGTAGGCCCAGTCGCCCGAGCAGAACCATGCCTTCGCGTGCGCCAGCTTGCGTGCCTCGCGCGTCTCGCCCCAGGCGACGAACTCGAGCTCGATGCGCTGTTCCTGGATCTTCGAGCGCTCGGGCACATCGCCGCCCGGCTGGCCCTTGAGGGCGGACATGCAGTCGCGCGCATATTCGGCGCTCGAGCGCTTGCGTGGCTTCTCGCCCGGCTTGTCGACGAGGCGCGATTCGCGCCGAAGCGTCAGCGTGCATTCCGCACCCGCAGCGCCGCTCCAGCTCCAGCGCGCAGGCTCGTGCGCCAGATCGGCCTCGCCCGGAGGAGGGCTGTAGACGTAGGGCGGCGGGCTCGAGTGCAGCACCAGCGAGCCGGGTCCGTCGCGCAGGAGCTCCTTCTCGCCCGAGACCAGCGTGCGCAGCTTGACGACGATCAGGTCGGCATCGCTGGTCTTCGGCAGCGTGAAATGCAGGACGTCCAGCGTGTGGGTGAAGAGTCCGGCCGTGCCTTCGTCGAGGTCGAGCTTGCCCTCGGGGGCTGCGTCGCCTGATTCCGCGCGCGCCGCTTCGGCCCGCGCGCGACCCCATTCGAGCCAGATCCAGGCTTTCGATTGCACGCAGCCGTTGAACGAGAAGAAGAGCACCGAGGTCAGCAGCGCGGCCACGCTGCTGCGCGAGAACACGGCCACGACCGTCGAAACCGCGTGCACGAGGGCGAAGACGTAGGTCAGCGTCAGGATGCTCCACAGGAAGGCCGGGTCGCTCGCGCCCGACACGATCAGGAAGCCCATGTGCATACCGATGACCAGCACGGCGCCCAACATGCCCACGAAGAGAACACCCGCGAGATAGCGCGCCAGGAGCAGCGTTGCGCGCCCGACCGGTCGCGAGAAGACGACGTCCGCCGCGCCCTTCTCGAGCATGCGCGGGACGAAGAAGGCCGTCGCGGCGAGGCTCAGCAGGATGCCAACGTTCCCCGCCAGCTGGTCGACGATCAGATGCTGCACGTTCTGGATGAACGCGAGATTCACGTCCTTCGAGTCGGCTCCGATGTGCTGGCCGAACCAGCCGGCGAACTCCGCGTAGCTGATCGTCTTCATGCCCCAGAAGAGCACGATGCCCTCGGGCCTGAAGCCGATCACGAAGGTCAGCAGGATGATCGGGCAGACGAGCAGCGCCAGGATGCGGAAGACCTTGTTGTCGAGCACCTGGTAGTAGGCGTCGAGGTAGAGCGCGCGCAGGATCGGCTTGTTCACCGCGGGCCTCCCTCGCCCTTGAGCATTCCGACGAAGGATTCCTCGAGGCTCAGCTTGCGCGGCAGCACGGCGCGGATCGAGACGCCCGCCGAGCGCAGCTTGTCGATGCAGCGGTCGAGCTCCTCGTCGTTCAGGGCGAGCTCGAAGCCGTTCTCCTGCGGCACGAGCGCCGTGCCGATGCCGGCGAGCAGCGTTGCGAGGTCGGCCGGCACGCTCTTCAGCTCGAAGCGCACCGAGCCCGTGCGCGGCGTGAGCTCGCTCATCGTGCCCTGGCGCAGGATCTTGCCGCGCGAGAGGATCACGACGCGGTCGCAGATCATCTCGACCTCCATCAGGAGGTGCGAGTTGAGGAACAGCGTGACGCCCTTGTGCTTCAACTCGAGCACGATCTCGCGGATCGCCATGCGGCCCACGGGATCGACGCCGTCGGTGGGCTCGTCGAGGAACACGAGCTCGGGCTCGTGGATCAGCGCCTGCGCGAGACCGATGCGCTGCTGCATGCCCTTCGAGTACTCGCTGATCTTGCGACCGGCCGCCTCGCGCATGCCGACCTGTGCGAGCTGCTTCTCGATGCGATCGTCGATCTCGCTCGTCTCGCAGCCGCTCATCTGCGCGAAGAGGCGCAGCATCTGGCGGCCGGTGAGGTAGCCCGGCAGGCGGTGCGCCTCGGGCAGGTAGCCGATGCGCCGGCGCAGCGCCGGATCCGCGCAGTCCTGGCCGAAGAGCTCGACCTCGCCGCCGGTCCTGTGCACGAGGCCGAGGAAGATCTTGACCATCGTGGTCTTGCCGGCGCCGTTGGGCCCGAGCAGGCCGAACACACTGCCGCGGCCGACCTCGATGCTGACGCCGTCGAGCGCCGGGAAGCCGCCGCGGCCGAACATGCCCTTGCGGTAGAGCTTCTTGAGCTCGCGCGCGCGGATCAGCGGTGCTTGGGTGGGCTCAGACACGGGAGCGCAGCATCCCAAGCCTGGCGGCGCCGATCCAGCCCGCGTCCGCGCCGAGCTCCGCGCGCTCGACGCGCACGCTCTTCAAGCGCTCGCCGTAGCAGCGCTCCGCGAGGCCGGCCCGCACGCCCGGCAGCAGCGTGTCGAGCGCTGCGCCGAAGCCGCCGCCGATGACGAACGAGCGCAGGTCGAGCAGCGAGGTCGCCACCGCGAGCCCGTGGCCGAGGTCGCGCCCGATCGCAACGAGCAGCGCGCGCTCGGGGCCCTCGCGCTCGCGCGCAAGCTCCGCGAGGCGCACGAGGTCGTCCGTCAGGCCGGCTTGCGCCGCGCGGCGCGAGGCTGCGCTCGCCGAGGCCAGCGTCTCGAGGCAGCCGTGCGAGCCGCAGCCGCAGAGCGGACCGCTGGGCTCGATCACGATGTGGCCGACCTCGCCCGCCATGCCGCCCGGACCCGCGTAGAGCTCGCCGTCGAGGATCAGCCCGCCGCCGACGCCCGTGCCGAGCGTCAGCAGCAGGAAGTCCTGCTGCGAGCGGCCGCGCCCGAGCCAGTGTTCGCCGATCGCCGCGGCGTTGGCGTCGTTCTCGAGCTGCACGCCGGAGGTGGGCAGCTTCAGACGCCGCGCGAGCTCCGTGACCAGCGGCACGCCCTGGATCACGGCCAGGTTCGGGCTCTGCTGCACGCCACCGACCGTCTGGTCGATCAACCCGGGGACTCCCAGGCCGACGCACGACTGCGCGCCGAGCTCGTGCGCAAGCTGCGCCATGCGGTCGAGCACGTCCGGCGCTCCGCGCTGGAGGTCGGTCGGGATCTGCAAGCTCGCGACGATCTTCCCCTCGGAAGTGATCGCGCCGGCCTTGATCGCCGTGCCGCCGAGATCGATGCCGACGAGGAGCATCCGCGGCTCCCTCTCAGTCGTCCGACTGGTTCTTCACCCGCCGCGTGACGCGGCGGTAGGCCTTGAGGTAGGTCTGGGCGGTCGTCTGCCAGGAGAAGTCCTGCTTGAGGCAGCGCACCACGATCGAGCGCCAGTCGGTCGCTTCCTTGTAGTGCTTGCGCGCGAGGTCGATGCCCTCGAGCAGGCCGTCACCCGAGTAGTTGCGGAAGCAGATGCCCGTGCCCTTGCGCGGGTTCTTCTCGACGTCGATGACCGTGTCGTCGAGGCCGCTCGAGCCGTAGACGATCGGCACCACGCCGTAGCGCATCCCGATCGCGACCAGCGCGTTCGAGGAGTGGTAGTGCGAGGGCAGGATCAGGAAGTCGGCGCCGCCGAGCAGCGTGTGCGCGCTGTTGACCTGGTAGCCCTCGATCAGCCGGCAGCGGCCGGCGAAGGTCTGCTCCATGGTCTTCACGCGCTCGAGGATGTCGTGCTTGCCCGAGCCCATCAGCACGACCTCGACGTTGCGTTCGAGCACCGAGGTCAGCACCTCGGCCAGGATGTCGAAGCCGCTGTCGGCGTCGAAGCGGCCGATCACCGCCGCGAGCGCGATGCGCGGGCCGTTGTCGAGCCCGAGCGCCTGCTGCAGCGAGGTCTTGCACTTCTTCTTGCCGTTGAGCTCCTTGTCCTTGATCGAGAAGGTCTGCGGCAGGAGCGGGTCGTTGCTCGGGTCCCAGGCGCGGTAGTCGATGCCGTGGGTGATGCCCACGAGCTCCTTGGCGCGCCGGCGGAAGGTGTCCTCGAGGCCGTAGCCGCGGTCGGTCTCCTGGATGCGCAGCGCCTGGCTGGGCGAGGAGACGCCCACGATCGTCGCGAACTCGGCGCCGGCCTTCAGGAAGTTGACCTTGCCGTGCAGTTCGACGCCGCGCACGAACTGGAAGACCTGGTGGGGGAGGCCGATCTGGGGCAGGATCTCGCGCTCGAACGTGCCCTGCATCGCCAGGCTGTGGATCGCGAAGAACGTCCCGGCGCGCGAGGCCGGGTGGTCGGGGTGCTTCTGGACGTACTCGATCTCGCGCAGCAGCGGGATCAGGCCCGTGACCCAGTCCATGCAGTGAATGATCTCGGGCGCGAATCCCAGCAGCGGGAAACTCTCCAGCACCGCGCGGCAGAAGACCGCGTAGCGGCGCCAGTTGTCCGGGTAAGGCCCATCGTCGTCGCCGTACGGATGCCGGCCGCGGAAGAGTTGGGGATGGTCGACCAGCACGATCGGCAGGTCGCCGAGCAGCGCCGTGTGGATCGTGACCGTGGCCTTCCCGACGCCGTCCTTGACCTTCACTTCCCCGACCTGGTGCAGGTCGGCGAGCGGCGCGAGCAGCATCTCGTCGTGGTAGGGGAGGAATACCCGTACCTCGCCCCCTTCCTGGCGCAGGGTGCGCGCGAGCGACTCCGAAACCTCGGCTAGGCTCGTGCGCCGCACGAGGGATTGGAGTTCAGGGGTGACGAAGGCGATTTTCAAGCTGATCCTGACCGGGGAGTCGCTTCGCTGCGGTCGGCCTGGCTACCTGCCAAGCCCACCCGCAACCGTGGGCTGCACGGGTCGGGGGGGCCAAAGCAAGCCAGTGGGGGGGTCCGCTCGCGCGAGCGCGGGCAAGGATTCCGTGGACTGGGCCGCCTTGGCGGGTGCCAAGCTAGAAAACTCCTGCCGGAGGGTTCCCTTCTGAAATGTGGACAATTGCCTAAGTCTGTGTACGGCAAAAGATTGCGCAATTGCCATTCCTCTGTACGGCACACGGGCGGGGGGGCAGAAATGCGCCTGCCCTCGGGTCCTCTGGGTCCGTAGAATCCGGCCCCCACGGAGTCCTGATGAGCACCCCCAACCTGCGCGACTTGAGCCTGTCGGAGTTCACGGAGAAGCTCTCGGAGCGCACGCCGACGCCCGGAGGCGGCAGCGTGGCGGCGCACCTCACCGCGCTTGGCGCCGCGCTTGGAGCGATGGCCTTCCGTTTCACGAGTGGTCCCAAGTTCATCGCGGTCGAGCCCGCGATGGCCGGCAGAGTCACACAACTCGAGCGCATCCGCGCGCGCGCCAACCTGCTGATCGACGAGGATTCGCGCGCCTACGAGCTCGTGATGGCCGGCTACAAACTGCCCAAGCTCACCGATCCCGAGAAGGCGGCGCGCTCGGCTGCCATCCAGGCGGGCCTGCTCGCGGCCATCGCCGTGCCGGCGGAGACGGTCGATCTCGCCGGTCGCGCGCTCGAACTCGTCGCGGAGGGTGCGCCCGACATCAACCCCAACGTCGTGAGCGACTGCGCGAGCGGGGGCTGGTGCCTGCTCGGCGCAGCCGAGGCCGCTTTCCTGAACGTGCAGATCAACGCCGCCTCGCTGGCGGACAAGGCGGAGAGTGCGGCGCGCCTCTCGGCCTCGCTGGAGCGGCTGCGCGCGGCTCGTGCCGCCGCCGGGACGCTCAACGGCGCCATCTCGCGCAAGATCGGCTGAGTAGCCCCATGTATCGAATCGTTCTGGTCCGTCACGGCGAGAGCCAGTGGAACCGCGAGAACCGCTTCACCGGCTGGCGCGACGTGCCACTCTCCGAGAAGGGGGTGGCGGAGGCGCGCGAGGCGGGGCGCAGGCTGGCCAAGGAGGGCTTCACCTTCGATGCCTCGCTGACCTCGGTGCTGAAGCGTGCGATCCAGACGCTTTGGATCGTGCTGGAGGAGATGGACCTCGTCTGGATCCCGCAGACGCGCGACTGGCGGCTCAACGAGCGCCACTACGGCGCCCTGACCGGCCTCAACAAGGCCGAGACCGCCGCCAAGCATGGCGAGGAGCAGGTCCTCGTCTGGCGCAGGAGCTACGACATCCCGCCGCCGGCCTTTGCGCCCGGGGATCCGGCAAACCCCTCCATGGACCGGCGCTACGCGGCGCTCACCAAGGCCGAACTGCCACTCTCCGAGTCGCTCAAGGATACGGTCGCGCGCGTCGTGCCCTGCTGGGAGCAGGTGATCGCCCCGCGCGTCAAGGCCGGCGAGCGGCTGATCGTCGCCGCGCACGGCAACTCGTTGCGCGCGCTCGTGAAGCACCTCGACAAGATCCCCGACGACAAGATCGTCGCGCTCAACATCCCGACGGGCATCCCGCTCGTCTACGAGCTCGATCAGAAGCTCCAGCCGATCCGCAGTCGCTACCTCGCCAGCGATGAAGAGGTCGCCGCGGCGCAGCACGCGGTCGCCTCGCAGGGCAAGAAGAAGGGCTGAGGCCCGCTCGAGGCGGGCCTCCCCTGGAGTCTCACACGCTGCGCGCGAAGCTCATTCCTTGATGCTCGGCGTCAGGAACAGCACCGAGAGATCGATGCTGCCGTGGCCGTGCATCGGGAACTGCGGGTCCGCGGGGTTCGCGGGCGCGAGGTTCGATGCGGTGTCGGGCGGGGAGAAGAGCAGCAGAGAGCCGAGGGCCGCGAGCAGATCGGCCTTGTCCTGGCTCGAGAGCGCCGCGAAGGCGTCGCGCTGCGTCTGGGCTTCGCCGCCGTGGCGCAGGATCGCGTCCTCGAGCGTCAGGCTGCGGCCGTCGTGGCCGTAGGGTGCCGTCGAGCCCACGCCCCACAAGGGCGTGGTCATGAACTGCGTCGTGACCGTGCCGTCGAAGTTGCGCTCGTGGAAGCGCGGACCGAGGTCGTGGCGCTTCAAGTCGGTGAAGATCCTGCGCACCGCGAAGGGATGCGCCTGCGGCAGGTGCAGCGGCGGCAGGCCGAGGCCGTCGTCGATCGTGTCGTAGCGCGGGATGGCCGTGGCGTAGAGGCGCGAGAAGACGTCGTTGGCGCGCGCGGTGTCGAAGACGGTCGAGACGTCCGCGACGCGGCGGTCGTGGCCGATGACGAGGTCCGGCACGTGGCAGCTCGTGCAGCCGAGCGACTGGACCAGCGCGAAGCCGTGCTGCGTCTGCGGCGTCTGCTCGCCCTGTCCCGCCTTGAAGTAGTTGAGCAGGTAGAACTCGAGGTGGTCGACCAGACTGACCGGGATCTCGTTCACGACGCCGTCGCCATCGCCGTCCTGAGTGGCGCTGCTGACGGGCGGGGGAGCGAAGCTGTCGGTCGAGCCCGAGAGGACCATGCCCGCGGGCGTGGTCACGTCCTGGCCCTGCGAGGCGAGCAGCAGGTCGGGGTCGAAGGCCTCGAGACCCATCTCGTCCTTGAGCGCGCCGACGATGAACTCGCGCATCGAGATCGTCTTGCCCTGGGCAAAGAAGGGCCGCACGCGCAGGTCGGAATTGACGCCCTGGACGCCGCTCGTGTCGAGCGTTCCATTGGCGTGCGCCGTGATCGAGCCGTAGCTGATCGTCTTGCTCGTGAGCGGCAGGGTCACGTCCGCACCGAGTACTGCCGCCTGCTGGATCGCGCTCGCGCGGATCGCGCGCAGGTCGTGCGTGATCTCGTCGCCGAGCATCTCCTTCAGGCCCAGGCCGAAGAGGTGCGGCGCGTCGCGGCTGTCCGGGCGCGTGAAGACGTTTCCGCCCGAGCCGGCCGAGCCGAAGGGCCGGCTATGGCAGCCAGCACAGCTGTCGGAGAGCCCCGCGCCGAAGGCCGGGCTCTGGTCGAGGCTGCCCATCCCGTCGCCTGCGCGCGGGCCGAGGCCCTGGGCTTGCGTGTACTTGCGCTGGAACAGGCTGCGCCCGCGCGCCACCGAGCGAAAGGGGTCGCGCCGAATCAGATAGAGCGAGGAATCGGGCGTCTGCGGGTCGCCACGGCCGACGCCGATCTCCTGCGCCAGGGATTTCTGGATCCCGGCCCCGATCGTGTTGGGCGTCTGCGTGATGTCGGTCAGTTGGGCCCGCGCGGGGCCGCAGAGGAACAGGGCCAGCGCGGCCGTTGCAAGGAGGGGGCGGAGCGGTTGCATGGGAGGACTCCCGGATCGAGGGTTCGTTCGCGGAGCCGCGGAATGGGCGGCCCACTCCCTGGATCTGCCTAGGCGGCCCGCCCGAGACCGCGATTCGCGGAAATTCCTGCGCGAGCTAGTCGCGCTCGTCGAGCCAGGTCATCTGGATCGCTTCCAGGACCTTCTCGTGGCTCGATTTCGGGTCGTCCGCGAAGCCGGGGAGTGCTGTCACCAAACGGTGCAGCTCGGTGAAGCGCAGCTTGAGGATCTCGACCTCCGGGTGCGCCTCTTCGAGCGCGATCGCGATAGGCCGGACGTCGGACCAGAGCAGCTTCGGAGCCGCCACGCTCAAACGTCCCCGAGCTTCTTGCCCATCAGCGCCTTCTGCGCGACGTTGTTCATCAAGAGTGCGGCGAGCGGCAGCGTGGCGCGCTCGAACTCGTCGCGCGCGCGCTGCAGCTCCTTCAGATCGGAAGCCGTGCAGGCGCGCTTGGCGGCGGCGAGCGCCTCCTCGAGGTCCTGGATGCTCTCTCGGTCCAGGCCCGCGCGGCCGGCATTGAGATTCTTCTCGGTCGCCTGCGCCATCGTGCCGATCTCGGTCTTGAGGTCGGCGATGCGGCGCTGGTCGAAGTCCTCGCGTGCGTGCGCGAAGCCGGCCTGCAGCATGCCCTCGACCTCGGCGTCGGTCAGGCCGTGCATGGGCTGGATCTCGACCAGCGCGCTCTTGCCCGTGCCGAGTTCCTTGGCGCTGACGGTGAGAACGCCGTCGGCGTCGATGTGGAACTTCACCGCGACGCGCGCCATCCCGGCCGGCATGGGCGGGATGCCCTTCAACTGGAAGCGGCCCAGGCTGCGGCAGTCGCGCGCGAGTTCGCGCTCGCCCTGCACGATGTGGAAGTCGATCCCGGTCTGGCCGTCGACGTAGGTCGTGAAGCCCTCGGTTGCCTCGCAGGGCACGGTCGAGTTGCGCTGGATGACCTTCGAGACGGCGCCGCCCATGGTCTCGACGCCGAGCGAAAGCGGTGTCACGTCCATCAGCAGCAGGTCGCGCCGGCCGCCCATCAGGATGTTGGCCTGCACCGCCGCGCCGAGTGCCACGACCTCGTCGGGGTTGAGCTCGGTGTGCGGCTTGCGGCCGAAGAAGCGCTCGACGCGTGCGCGCACCAGGGGCATGCGCGTCGAGCCGCCGACGAGCACGACCTCGTCGATCTTTTCCGGCGCGAGCTTCGCATCGGAGAGCGCCTGACGGCAGGCGCTGATCGTGCGCTCGAGCAGTTCTGCGCCGAGCGCCTCGAACTCCTCGCGCGAGACGCGCCGGCGCCAGCTGACGCGCTTGGCGGGGATCACGACGTGCAGTTCGGCCTCGGGATCGGTCGAGAGCGCGATCTTGCACTGCTCGGCCGAGAGGCGGATCGCCTGCTGGAATCCAGGGTCCTCGAGCAGCGCGCTGCCGTGCAGCGGACCGAGCTCGCGCCGCGCAAGCCCCGCGAGCAGCTGGTCGAAGTCGTCGCCGCCGAGGTGCGTGTCACCCGCGGTCGAGAGCACGCGGAAGACGCCGTCCTCGATCGCGAGCACGGTCACGTCGAACGTGCCGCCGCCGAGATCGAAGACCACGACGTTGCCCTTGTCGCGCTGGTCGAGACCATAGGCGAGGCTCGCGGCCGTCGGCTCGTTGACGATGCGCAGCACCTCGAGGCCCGCGAGGCGCGCCGCGTCGCGCGTCGCTCCGCGCTGCGTGTCGTCGAAGTAGGCCGGCACGGTGATCACGCACTTGCGCACGTCCTGTCCGCCGAGCGCCTGGCAGGCGAGGTCGTGCACGCGCATCAGGATCAGCGCCGAGAGCTGTTCGGGCGTGTACTTCTGGCCGTGCACCTCGAGCTGGATCAGGCCGCGCTCGGTCTCGCTCGCGCGGTAGGGCAGCGCGGCGAGCTCGCTGCGCACGTCCTTCAGGCCGCGGCCCATGAAGCGCTTGACGCTGAAGATCACGTTGCGCGGATCGGCCACGGCGTGGTCGCGCGCTTCGCGGCCGACGACCGGCATGCCATCCGAGGGGAAGTGGATCACCGAAGGCACGAGCCCGCCCTTGCCTTCGGGGTGCAGCACCACCGGCCGGCCGTCTTTCCAGATCGCGGCCAGCGAGTTGGTCGTGCCGAGGTCGATGCCGAGTGCCAGCGTGACCGGAGTGGTGGTCGGCGCGTTGAGGACGTTGAGCTCGATGTAGCCCATGGGGGATTCAGCGTAAGGAGGCGCGCGTGAGGCTCAAGGCCTCGATCTCGGAGAGCGCGCGGTCGACGTAGCGGATCGCGTTGAGCTGCGTGCGCGCTTGTGCGAGGCGCGGCGAGCCGCGCTCGGGCAGAGGCTCGAGCAGCGACGCGACGGCCTGCAGCAGGCGCGCGCGCTCCGCGGCCAGGGTCCGCGCCAGCGAATCGAGGCGCTCCTGCATTCCCGGAGAGGCCGGCGCGCCGCGCGCCTCCTCGAGCAGCTCGTTCCACTCGAGCACCTCGGCCAGGAACGCGGGCGGCATGGCGCGCTGCTCGTTCTCGGCCGGGCCGCCGCGTGCGCCGACCAGCCAGTCCGCACGGCTCCAGTCGTCGGAGAGCAGCTCGTTGGCGCGGTTGAGGCGCGCGCTGTTGCGCTCGGCGAGCTCGCGCTCGGCAGCCGGCGCCTGCGTGAAGAAATCGGGGTGCACCAGGCGACCCGCGCGCAGCACGCGCTGGCGCAGGTCGGCTCCGTCGAGCGCGTAGCGCTCGGACAGACCGAGCAGCGCGAAGGGCGAGAGCTCGGCGGGCGGGTCGAGCAGCCGGCCGCACTGCGCGCAGCCGAGCGCGCTCGCGAGCACCGCGCCGCAGTGGGGACACTGCATGCGCGGCCTCAGACGGAGAAGGACTCGCCGCAGCCGCAGCTCTTCGAGGCGTTCGGATTGCCGAACTTGAAGCCGCGCCCCATCAGGTTGTCCTCGAAGTCGATCTGCGTGCCGTTCAGGTACAGGAAGCTCTTGGGATCGCAGACGACGCGGATGCCCTCGAGCTCGGTCACCTGGTCGACCTCGGCGATCTGGTCGTCGAAGCCGAGCGTGTAGCTGAAGCCGGAACAGCCGCCGCCCTTGACGCCCACGCGCAGCGCGGTGCCGGGCGCCAGGCTCTGGTCGGAGAGGATGCGGCGGATCTCCTTGGTCGCGCGTTCGGTGAGCTCGATCACTTGTGTTCGCCTCCCTGGCCCTGCTTGTGCTTGTAGTCGGCGATGGCGGACTTGATCGCGTCCTCGGCCAGCACGCTGCAGTGGATCTTGACCGGCGGGAGCGAGAGCTCCTCGACGATCTGCGTGTTCTTGATCTCGAGCGCCTCGTCGAGCGTCTTGCCCTTGATCCACTCGGTGGCGAGCGAGGAACTGGCGATCGCCGAGCCGCAGCCGAAGGTCTTGAACTTCGCGTCGACGATGCGGTCGCCCTCGACCTCGATCTGGAGCTTCATCACGTCGCCGCACTCGGGTGCGCCGACGACGCCGGTGCCGACGTTCGACTTCTGCTTGTCGAAGGAGCCCACGTTGCGCGGGTTGTTGTAGTGGTCGATGACCTTGTCGCTGTATGCCATGGTTGTGTACTCGTTCCTCCGGCCTAGTGGCCGCTCTGCCACTGGATCTTGGAGATGTCGATGCCTTCCTTGACCATCTCGTAGAGCGGCGAGAGTTCGCGCAGGCGCCGCACGGCGCGCACGACCTCTCCGACCGCGAAGTCGACTTCCTCGGCCTTCGTGAAGCGCCCGAACCCGAAGCGGATCGAGCTGTGCGCCAATTCGTCGCCGACCTTCATCGAGCGCAGAACGTGGCTCGGTTCGAGGCTGGCGCTGGTGCAGGCCGAGCCCGAGGAGACGGCCAGGTCCTTGATGCCCATGATCAGCGACTCGCCCTCGACATAGGAGAACGAGAGGTTCGAGTTGCCCGGCAGACGCTGCTCGCGGTCGCCGTTGAGCGCGACGTGGTCGAGCTCCGCGAAGATGCGCTTCTCGAAGGAGTCGCGCAGCTCGAGCGAGTGTGCCTTGTCCTTCTCGAAGTCGACGCGCGCGAGTTCGCAGGCCTTGCCTAGGCCCACGATGCCGGGGACATTGAGCGTGCCCGAGCGCATGCCGCGCTCGTGGCCGCCGCCGTCGATCTGCGCCACGAGGCGCACGCGCGGACTCTTGCGCCGCACGTACAGGCAGCCGACGCCCTTGGGGCCGTAGATCTTGTGGCCCGAGAGGCACAAGAGGTCGACATGGTCGGCCTCGACGTCCACCGGCACCTTGCCCACGGCCTGCGTCGCGTCCGTGAAGAAGAGCACGCCCTTCTCGTGGCACAGCGCGCCGATCTCGCGCACGGGGTTGAGCGTGCCGACTTCGTTGTTGGCCCACATCAGCGCGACCAGGATCGTGTCCGGACGCAGCGCCTTCTGGACCATCTCGAGCGTCACGCCGCCGGTCTTCGTGGGCTCGAGGTACGT
>Ga0302323_100003083_pt1 | contig 13552 bp, 14 predicted proteins | sample Fen_T0_3_FD_201950 | JGI IMG/M metagenome (GOLD analysis project Ga0302323, IMG submission 201950) | Peat permafrost microbial communities from Stordalen Mire near Abisko, Sweden - Fen_T0_3 | ecosystem: Environmental > Terrestrial > Soil > Wetlands > Permafrost | place: Sweden: Abisko... | reverse complement strand
AAGAAGCGTCAGGGCAAGGCAAGCAGTCCCGGACTGTGGGCCATAGAAGGCACCCGGTCGGCCAACCGCCCGGTGGCAGCGAGGTTGCCCAGCGTGACCTTGCGGTCTTCGGCGCAGTTCGAGCGGGTCTACGTGGTCCCGTTGATAAGGGTCTTAGGGCCGTCGTGGTCAGGGTCACGGGATGTCTACTGTCGAAGTGTCGATGCAGGCGGGACGTGTCTGGCCCTCAGACCTACGTGCCGCCTGCCAGTGATGGAGTACGGACACGATGGACACGCTGCTGCTGACTGGATTTCCGGGATTCTTGGGCTCTGCTCTGTTGCCGAGGTTGCTGGCCAGGCGCCTCGGCTCCAAGGCGGTGTGCGTGGTGCAGACTCAGCACCTAGCGACCGCGCGGGAGCGGATCGCAGAGCTCGAGCGGGAGCATCCGCACCTCTTCGAGCGGGTCGAGCTGGTCACCGGTGACATCACGTCGCCCGACCTCGGTCTCGACGCTACCGCCCGCGCCAGTCTCGAGGCAGTCACCGAGGTCTGGCACCTCGCCGCTGTCTACGACCTCGCTGTCCCACCCGAGATCGCCCGTCGGGTCAACGTCGATGGGACGGCCCATGTCCTCGACCTCTGCGGGTCTCTGCCGAGTCTGACGCGCCTGCAGTACGTCAGCACCTGCTACGTCAGCGGCCGGTATTTCGGGGAGTTCGGCGAGGACGTCCTGGCCGAGGGCCAGCCCTTCCGCAATCACTACGAGTCAACCAAGTACGACGCCGAGCAGCTGGTCCGTGACGCGATGGCCGGTGGGCTGCCGGCCACGATCTACCGGCCAGGGATCGTCGTCGGGGACTCGACGACGGGTGAGACGCTGAAGTTCGACGGCCCCTACTTCATCGCAGGGTTCCTCAAGCGGCAGCCGGGTCCCGTGGTGGTCGTCCCGAAGGTCGGCGACCCCGACGTCGTCCGGGTCTGCCTGGTGCCTCGCGACTTCGTGGTCGACGCGATGGACGTGTTGTCGGTCCTGGACATCTCGGTGGGCCGGACCTACGCGCTGACCGATCCCCACCCGCCGACGGTCCGGGAGGTCGTCGATGCGTTCTCCACACGGCTCGGCAAGCGGGTCGTGTGGGTGCCGTTGCCCCTCGCGCCGACGCACGCGCTGATCGACCGGGTACCCGGCATGGAGCGGCTGCTCGGGCTGCCGGCCGAGGCCGTCGACTACTTCGCCTCACCGACGACGTACTCCACCAGCAACACGACGACCGACCTGAAGGGCACGGAGGTGCGCTGCCCGCCCTTCGACGAGTACGCCGACCGCCTGGTCGACTTCATGCGCGGGCATGGCGAGATCGGCTCCAAGGCGATGGTCTGAGTGCCCACGCCCCCGGATCTCACCGTCGTCAACGTCAGCCTCACCGGGCCGGAGCGCGACTACGACACGGTCGTGACGTTCCTGGACCGCACCTTCCGGCTCGTGCGTCTCGGGACCTCCGGCGACGTCGATGCAGCCGGCCGGCTGGTGAGCTCCTGGGCCCCGCGGGCCGACGCGATCGCGCTCACCGGCGCGCGCGAGGCCCGTGCAGTGGGCCTGTACGACGGTGAGCTCGACGCCATCGACTCGATCAAGCAGGCGACGACCGAGGTTCCCGTCAGCGACGGCCACGCCTTGGGGGACGTGCTGCAGGAGTGGGCCATCCGGCACCTGCAGACGGAGCTTCCCGGCTACCTCAGCAACGCGCGCACGGTGGTGCTCGGGGGGCTGAACCACGCCCGGACCACGCAGCTGCTCCGGGAGTTCACCGAGAACATCGAGTTCGCCGACCCGCTCCTGCGCTTCGACCTGCCCGCCAAGGTGGCCGGCAACCCCCTGCTCGGTCTGACGGTGGCCACGGTCCTGTGGCCGACGCATCTGCTCCCGGGCCTGGTGAAGTCGAAGATCCAGGCGCCGGGCACCAGGCTCAGCACCGCACTGGCCCGCAAGGCCTCCCGAGATGCCGACGTCGTGGTGGCGACGTACGACGAGCTCGTCAGCTTCGGCCTGGAGGACCTTGCCGGCAAGACCCTGATCAGCTCCGCCATCTCCGAGGAGCGGCTGACCGAGCTGGGGGATCGTGGCGTGGACATGGTGCTGGACAGTGTCCCGCAGCCCTTCTCCGTCACGGTGACCGCGGCCGTGCTCGAGGCGATGATGCATGCTCTGGTCGGTGGCGGTCGGCTCACCAACGACGACTTGCTGGACATGATCGTCGGCGCCGGTCTGGAGCCGCGGGTCCTCTACCCGAACGGGTGGCGGCGCAAGAGCCGGTTCGCCTTCGTCATCCATCCGCTGTCCCAGACGTTCTTCACCAAGGTCGAGCCGCTGGGCACGATCACCCGAGTCTCGCCGGGAGTGGTCAAAGACGCCATCGAGAAGGCCTTGGCCTACGCGCCTCCTTTCACCTACAGCCACGTCACGGGTATCACGTCCCCGACGGGGGCCGAGGCCGAGGGTTGGCTGATCAGCGTCGGCGGCACGCCGAAGGAGCTGATGGCGCACAGCCCGGAGTTCACCTATGCCCGACTGCTGCAGGCCGCGGACATGTCCCGCAAGCTGGGCGCCCAGGTGATGGGGCTCGGGGCCTTCACCAAGGTCGTGGGCGACGCGGGCATCACCGTGGCCAAGAAGGCGTCGCTGCCGGTCACGACGGGCAACAGCTACAGCGCCTCGGGCGCGCTCTGGGCGGCGCACGAGGGTGTCCGTCAGCTCGGCCTCGCCGAGATCGACGACCGAGGGGTGATCCGAGGCAAGGCGATGGTCGTCGGCGCCACCGGCGCCATCGGGTCGGTGTGCTCACGGTTGCTCGCGCTCGCCAGCGACGAGATCTGGCTGGTCTCGCCCGAGACTGCGAAGCTGCTGAACCTCAAGCACGAGATCGAGCGCGACCACCCGCGGGCGACCGTGCACGTGGCGGCCACCCCCGACGAGCACCTCGCCGACATGGACGTGATCGTCACAGCCACCTCGGGCGCGGGCAAACGGGTGCTCGACATCATGGACGTCAAGCCGGGATGTGTGATCACCGACGTGGCCCGGCCACTGGACCTGTCGGCCGACGACGTGGCCAAGCGCCCCGACGTCCTCGTCGTGGAGTCCGGGGAGATCGAGCTGCCGGGCCACGTGCAGATGAAGAACATCGGGCTACCGCCCAACGTCGTCTACGCCTGCATGGCCGAGACCGTCGTCCTCGCTCTGGAGGGGCGCTACGAGACCTTCACCGTCGGGCGCAACATCGAGTGGGAGAAGGTCAAGGAGATCTACCGGCTCGGACTCAAGCACGGCATGAAGCTCGCGGCCATCTCCGGGGTCAACGGGGTCTTCACTCCCGACCAGATCGCCGAAATCAGGGACCGGGCAATCCACGCCAGAGCCGCGGCAGCGGCCGACTGACGCGCTGCGGGAAGCAAGAAGATCTCCCGACCACGAGCGGTGGGCTGACCGCGTCTTCCTCCGGAAGACTCGCGGGGATGTCGACCGACTGCGCCTTCTCTCGCTACGGCAGCCTCATGCCTGGGCGATCGGCAGGTGCCGTCGGGTGGCTCGACGCGAACCCGTTGTCGACGTGGCCGACCTTGCTGAACCAGCAGCGTCACGCTCCCCCAGGAAGCTCGGGGCAGGCTCCGGGTGCTCGTGCGACGGCCACCAGCTCGTCAGTGCCTACGCCGGCGGCTGCCGAGGAGCTGCTCAACGCAGCCTGTGCGGACCATCTGTGGACTGAAGCCGGTGAGCAGGGCTGACCTGGGCAAACGCGCCGATTCAGTAGTACCAGGGGAAGCCGGGCACGCTCAGCGGCTGCCCACGGTGATCATTGGCATTGTGCGGCTGCGCAAACGCGTTTGCGACGGTTGGTCGCAAACGGTCGCCGGCGGTCCTCCTGCCACGCATTTGCCACGCACCCACGCCGAGCGCCGACCCCCATGGCCCTCTCTTCTCGAGGCCCAGTCAACTCGCCGAAAGGAGGCGATCCCATCGCCCTCTCATGCCGAGATGAGCGCGTCAGTCCGCGTCAGTCCGCGTCGGACTGTGCCGCCTGCGCGGGACGCGACCAGTACTTCTTGGGCGGTGGGTACACCACGCGGGCGATCGTGGCCGACAGCCATCCCAGGAAGAACCCGAGGCTGATCAGCCAGAACGTGTGAAGCGTGCTGGAGGGATCGATGAGCCAGGCAACCAGGAGAACTACACCCCAGACGATCGCGGTCCCGATGCTGTAGGCCGTATAGGTCCGGAAACGCTGGCGCATGGGCTCGTCTCTTCGCTGGGGCGGGGCTCTGCCCACGGTACCTCTGCTCCTCTCGAGCCTCGATCCGTCCTCATCTGCCGCGATGAGGGCGTCGTGACATGCCGATGAGCGGATGTCGCGTCGTTCGCCTCCGGCGGTGTTGATCGTCGGCTACATTCCCGGTCGTGAACAGACTCAGCCGCTGTGTGGCGTCCCTGGCTTGCGGACTCACGGTCGCGGTCGGTAGCCAGATCCCCGCCCACGCCGGGTCGTACACCCACGTGGACGCACGACACGATGTGGCGAAGTCCCCGCAGGACGTTCGATCCCCCGCGTACCGCAAGGCAGACGTGACCCGCCTCCAGATCACTCACGGCGCGAAAGCGGTCAAGTTCACCATCCGGCTTCGGTCCGCAAGTCTCCAGAACGTTAAGTTCCGCAGCGTTGGCTTCACCGTGAAGACACCGAAGCACACCTTCACAGGCGGCTGGATCGCACACCCCAGGGCCGACCAGTACATGCTGTTTGACGAGACCGGACGCGAGATCACCTGTGGAGAATCCAACGGCCGCAACGGCCGCACGATCTGGTTGAGACTGGATCGTGCCTGCTTCGGAACGCCTCGATGGGTCCGCGCCTCCGTCCAGGTGGGGACGAACAACGGTTCCTCGGCATGGGAGGACAACGCCCTCTCCAACGACTGGCGTCGGGCATCTGACGTGGTGTTCAGCCCGCGCATTCGCCCGGCGACGTAGCCGCGAGCCGCCGGGACAATCGCACGCTCATGCCGCTGTCAGGGTGCGTCACATCGCCGGAATCGGCGCGCTCCATCGCCCTCTCACGCCGACGTGAGGGCGATACACGGTCGTGCGTCGCTGGTCCTAGGTGAAGATCATCGACACGCCATAGGGCACGAGCCCGGCGGACATGACGAGGGCCGCGCTGAGGTTCACGATCTCGACGCCATCGGGGACGCCGATGAACAACACCCCAACCAGTAGCAAGATCGCCACCCATGCCGAGGTCGCTCCCGTGGCCAGCGCGGCTATCGCTATCACCGCGAATCCGATCGGGATCAGGACCATGCCCCATAGCAGCCACAGCCAACCCTTCTTCGCAAAGATCGCCGACAGTGCGGGTCGCGCGGCCGTGAACTCCTGATCCGTGAGCTGGTCGAGCGCGCTCATCGTCAGGCAGAGCGCTCCTTTGTCGGCGGCTAAGGTGATCGTGCCGAGGACGGCCAGGACGGTTCCGATCAGCGCTGCCCAGCCAGCGCCATGCCGAGTGTCCACTCTGCCGAGATGTACGGCGACAACGATCATGAGAGCCGTGTTGATGGTTACCAGGCCGTGCCCGGCATGCAGCAGGCGACGTCCGCGCGACCGGTCGATAAGCTGCTCCGGGGACAGGATCTTCGGGTGAAGCAGGCCTGGGTGTGCGGAGAAGGCGAAGACGAACACCAGTGGCATCACGATGAAGGCCAGCCCCGTGCCGATCCGGGCTGCCTCCGCGGCGCTCATGGCACTTTCCGAGAGGCAACGAACAACGTGAACGGCCACTGGGCGCCACGCACGTCGCAGTCGTGGCCAACTGACCGAAGTTCGTGAACGGTCATCATCGTCCTCACTCTCCGAGCACCTTTGGCACAGAGTCCACTCGGGTGCCGGCCTGGGACTGGCCTGATAGTGCGGTGACGGCGTCGGTGACCTGTGGCCAGGTCCACGCAAAGTAGGCGACGCTTGCCAGCAGAGCCGCCTCGATGATGCTTCCGAGGATGTAGTAGTTCCACTCGCCGATAGCGCCCCCAGCGATCGTGACGACGTAGAGAACGGCCAGGATGAGGTTCGACGTGCGCGTGACCCTCGCTGGCAGGACGAGGCTGAGGAACACCATCAGGCTCGGAACCACGACGTAGGCGGTCACGCCAAACAAGAAGCCTTGTCCGATCGTGAAGGCGGATATCTTGCCAGCTGTGATGTCGGCGCGAATATCGGCGCGATACAAGCTGAACAGGTCCACGTACACGAAGACAAACAGCATGGATGCCCACAGGGCGGCGATCTTGACCCGAGGGTTGATCCAGTAGTCCTGGTAGTTCGTCCGCGCGGACATCGATAACCCCCAACAGCTGTTCGGGTCTGCGACACCCGACGCCGGGACACGGAGGATTCCGCCTCCAGTTCAAGCCTTCTCTGTCGCTTCGTGAATGAGCAGAGGCGAAGGTCCATGGGAGGCTGGGTGTGAGATGCGCACTCTCATGGCCGCTGTCCGTGTCTCGCTTCCGCCGACATCCGACAAGGTAGGGGCCGGGCTATCCCGCAGGGGTGCAATCGATCGAGACGATCGGGCGCGTGGTGGTGCCGTCAATCGTCACGATGCGTGCTTGAAACCGCACTGTGACCTGCCGACCAGGTGGAACGCGAAGGCATTGCGGCCAGCCTGAGTCGTGCCACGTTCCCTCGCGGTCGATCCAGGAAGAAACAGAGTCCGACGCGCCATAGGTCCAGCCGTCGTACTCGATCGCGATCTGCTTCATCCCGGTTTGCGCAACGGCCGTGTGCCAGCCTCCGAGATCGGTCCGGTGTCGGGTCCAGGCCGACCCTCCGATGAACCCTGCGCCGGTGGCTACGACGATGACCGCGATGATCGCGAGCGTCCAGCGTCTCTCCCAACGGAACCCGTTGGTTGGTTCGGAGCGAACGTCTTGGATCGTCACGATCGAAGGGTAAGGCGGGCGGACCCCCTCTGTCTGTGCTCCGAATCGAACGCACTAATGCCGCTGAGTGCGCGACCCACTCGGCCGATGTGCGGGCGACGCCGTTTCCCCCTGGCGTACATTCCGGCGCATGACGAACATGGTCCCTACCGGGCTCGGGCTCGGCCTCGGGCTCCTCCTCGGGGCCAGCGGGTGCGGCTCAGATGGTCCGAGGCTGACCTACCCGTCTGCAAACGCGGTGACCGAGGGCGCCGCCCGGGTCCACCAAGGCGACACGGTGACGATCGGTTCCATGTTCGGCTGCCTGAACAAGTCGGGATCGGTGACGGTCACTGACATCGCGCCGGTACACGGCACCGGGATGAAGGTCACCGGGTGGGCCGTACGCCCCAACCCGAGCTGGAAGGCACCAGATCCGGATCCTCCTGTCGGCGGGCAGATCGGGGTGGCGCGGACCACACTGGCGAAACTGCTGTTCCCCAACAGCCGGGTGCTGCACGCCACGTGCGGCAAGAACGGGGAGGGTTACGAGTTCGCGGTCCAGGTGAAGAAGACGACCAGCGGCGAGGCCGGTGCCTCGGGATGGGTCGTCACCTACGCCTCGGACGGTCAGACCAAGAGGCTTGGGTACCCGATCGCCGTCCGGCTGTGCAACGAAGAGTCGGCAGACGCGAAGGCATGCACGGCGTTGAAGGTCTGACTGGGAGACGCACTCTATGCCGCTGAGAGTGCGGGCGGGCGCTTCCAGAACTATCGTTGTTACGTGAGTGATCCAGCCTCGGCACGGTGGCGGCCCCTCGTTGCTAGGATTGCTCTGGGGGCGGCCGTCATGGGTCTCTTCCTGACAGTATTCGGGTACATGGACTCCTGTCCTGGTAAGCCCGCTCCTGGGTGGTCCTGTTACTCGCCTCCCTGGGCCATCCCGGCGTACGACATCGGTCGCGTCCTTCTTGTCGCCGCCCTCGTGCTGCTGATCATCACGTGGCTGTCACGTCGCCGGCCAGCGACGCGTTAGCGGTGGCGGGCGGCAGCGCACTCACATCAGCGTAAGGCGGTTTGCGTCAAGGGTTTGGTCGGTGCCTCGTCCGTCGTCGGTCCCTGCATTGAACCGCCCCGGAGTTTCTGGAGGCTTCGTTCGGTGTCTCAGCCGGTCGGCTTGAAACGGTTCCTTGCAGCGTAGTGAATCTGTTCGACCTGGACCGGTGTGAGGTCGTCGATCGACTCGTGGGGGCGTTCGTTGTTGAACCAGTCGACGTAGTCCAGGGTCTCGATCTCGACGTGCTCGCGGTCGCGCCAGGGGCCCTCGGGCCAGATCAGCTCGGCCTTGAAGAGGCCGATCTGGGGCTCGGCCAGGGCGTTGTCGTAGGCGTCGCCCACCGACCCGACTGAGGCGTCGACACCTGCCTCGAGCAGCCGGCTGGTGAACGCGAACGAGGTGTACTGGGCTGCCGGCGTCGTTGTGGTGGATCAGGCCGGTCAGGTCGCTGACACCTTCGCGGCCGCGGTTCCAGATCGCCATCTCCAAGGTGTCCAGGACCAGGTCGGTGGTCATCTGGGTGCCTGCCCGCCACCCGACGATGCGGCGGGAGAACACGTCGAAGACGAACGCCACGAAGACGGTCCCGGAGAAGGTCGCGACGTAGGTGAAGTCCGCGACCCACAGCTGGTTGGGTGCGGTCGCGGTGAAGTCCCGCTCGACCCGGTCCTGTGGACGCGCATCGCTGGCTGAGGCGATCGTGGTGCGGTACTTCTTGGCCCGCAGCGCCCCGGCCCAGCCCTGTTCGGCGTAGAGCCGCTCGATGGTGCAGCGGGCCACGTCGTGGCCCTTGCCCCGCAGGTGGAGCCACATCTTGCGGGCACCGAACCGTTTGAGCAGCTTCTGCCGGTCCCGCTCGGCTTCCATCACCGCCACGATCTCCCGATCCCGCAGCGCCCGCCTCGAGGGGCGCCGCGACAGGTTGTCGTAGTAGGTAGACGGGGCGATCTGGCAGCCATGCTGGCTCAGCACGGTGCAGATCGGCTCGACCCCGAACTCCTCGCGATACTCGCTGATGAAGTCGACGAGAACCGGTGTGGGCGGTCGAGCTCCGCCGCGAAGAAAGCCGAGGCCCGCTTCAAGATCTCGTTTGCCCGCCGCAGCTCGGCGACCTCCTTCTTCAGCTCCCGGATCTCAGCGATCTCCGCACTGGTCTTCCCAGCCCGGACACCACCATCGACCTCGGCCTGACGGACCCACTTCCGCAGCGTCTCGGGGGAACCGATCCCGAGCTTGCCAGCGATCGACCGGATCGCCTCGAACTCAGTGGGGTAATCAGCCCTGGACTCCACGACCATCCGGACCGCGCGCTCCCGCAACTCCGGCGGGTACTTCGAGGGACGTGCCATGAGACTTCATCCTTCCAATCAATGAAGTCTCCAGACATCCCGGGGCGGTTCAAAGCGGCGTGAGCGGATGGTGGGTCGGTGGAGATGCCTGGCTTGGAAATGTCACCGTTGTTGCCGCCCAGGCGTCTTTGGAGTAGCACCTCTGTGGTGTCGCGACGGGACGGAGGAGTCACATGGCCGGAGATGGGACCCGCTCCCCAGTCGACTTCGACGCGTTCTACGCCGCTACTGCACCCGCGATGGTGCGTGCGCTGGTGCCGCTCACCGGTGATCTCGCCGAGGCCGAGGATGTCGCCCAGGAGGCATACGAGCGGGCCTGGCTTCGTTGGTCGACGGTCTCGGACTGCTCGTCGCCCGAGGCCTGGGTCAGGACGGTCGCACGTCGGCTGGCGGTCAGCCGGTGGCGACGAGTGCGCAACGCCTCGACCGCGTGGGTACGTCGCACCCCGGCCAGGGCCGTCCCCGCACTCGATCCCGGGTATCTGGCGCTGATTACGGCCTTGCACCAACTGCCCCCGAAGCAGCGGGAGGCGATCGTGCTGCACCACCTGGTGGACCTACCGGTCGAGCAGGTGGCCGCGGAGACCGGCTCGAGTGTGTCTGCGGTGAAGAAGCAGCTGACGCGTGGTCGGTCGGCATTGGCCGTGCTGCTGGCCGACGACGGTCCGGTTGCCGCAGAGCCGGCCGACCTCACCCCCGGAAAGGACAAGCGATGACCAACTCGGTGAGCGACCTCCTGCACGCGGGCTCTGACCGGCTTCGACCCACGCTGCCGCCGGCTGGAGCCGTGCGCCACGCGGCGGAGCGCCGCCGTCGCAACCGTCGCATCGGTGCCGTCGTCACGCCCGCGGTGCTCGCGGCCCTGGTCCTGTGGCTGAGCGCGGCGGGGCAGCTGCGCAACTCCACGGCGCCGCCGACGCCGACAACGCCCGGAACGCGTCTAATCCACAGTCTGCACGACCCGCTCCTGAGCAAGGTCGAGGGAGTCCCCCAAGCACGTACCAGCACTGCGGAAGCCGCACGGCCCGCTTGCCTCAGTAATCCCGTGACCTGGGACGCAGCCGAAGTCGGCGCAGGCATCTACGGGCGTCGTGGTGAGCCAACGTTTGCCAACGAGTACGTGCTTCGCTTCTTCAGCGTTGCCGCGGCACACCACGCGGTTACCGACGCGTGGCGCCAGTTCCGCCGTTGCCCCACCCCGCCGAATGTGAGCACCGACCCGATCCGTCGGCCGGGACCGCCCACCACCATCTACAGGCTGAGCGAACTCTTCGCCAACCAGCGTGCGCGCTTCGCCACACCGCACAGCAACAACCCGATATCGATGTACTCGCTCCGGGTTGGCCGGTGGCGCAACGTTGTCGTGGTCATAGAGACCACGAGCTCCGACGACCGGGCCGACTACGTCCTGTGGCAGGCGATGTCCCAAGCCACAGGCAGGTTGCCCTAAACCTCCGCCCCCTGACCCCTCCGGACTCCGCTGAGCCCGACTAGCCATCGCTTCAACCGCACTCGTACCCGGAACACCGCACCCGCCCCGGTCATCGCGACGAGCATCCCCTCATCGGTGCGGGCTGCTTTGAGGCACGGCTGCGATGGTGGGCCGGTCGTACAGTCTTGGGTCCAGCGGAGGTCATTGGCTTGACCATCGGTCCCGCGTCTCGATGATGTCCGCTCGCCGTTGTGAGGTGAGTAGGTCTGGGGTGCCGAGGTCCATCGATCCGTACAGGCGGTGCGGATCGACGCCGTTGGCACGCAGTAGTGCTTCTGCGCGTTGGGAGACGCTGCCTTTCAGCCCGAACCAAGCCAAAAGGTCTTGGACCGTCAGGCCTGACGAGTAGGGGCCGACGGTGTCGTTGGCGCGGCAGATCACCCAGGCCACCGCGGCGGCGGCGCGGGTGGTCGAGGCCTTGCGTCGGAATGTCCCTGGGTCGGCCACGGCTGCCCGGCTGAGGAACCGCCGCATCGCCGTGCGGTGCTCGACGTCGAGAAGCAGCTCGGCGCAGCGGTCACATGCCTCGAGGACCTCGCGAATCACTGGGTGGATTTCGTCGGCGATGCCGGCCCACTCGAACGGTTCGTCGGGCAGCGGGGTGTCGTCGAGCTTCATCAGCTGCATCCGGCCGCCGACCTTGCGGTCGATTCCCTCCAGCATGATCTCGCCCATGCTGATGTCGTCGTCCTCGTCATACGGCGTCCGGGCGTCGAGCATTCCGGCCAGGAGCGCCGTCGGGCCTTGGGGCCGGGCTGTTCGTATGGCCCTTTGGTACCCCGGCTCGTAGTGGTCGACCGCGGCAAGAGTCTCTGCGGTGAGCGCGGCTCGGATGCCCTGCCGGTCGTGGGCGTACCGGATGAAGGCTCGGACCAGGTCGGGAAGTTTTGTCAGGTGCGACGGCTCGGCGACCACTTTGCGGGGGAACCAGTCGTCGAGCAGCATCTCCACGGTGACTGGGCTCCAGCGGAACGGATCTCCGGTCGCGAAGTCGGTGCCGAACCACAACAGACTGTCCAACAACCCGCGCTCGTCGGGGTGATCGAGCGGCGCGCCGAAGGGCGAGGCGAAGAAGTCGGTCACGATCGCCGCCGTCTCCCCTTCTGACCACTCCTTGCGCTCGGCGGCGCTTCCTCCAGCAGGTAGCTGTCGCAGCATCCATTCGACCATCGGACGACACATCGGCCAGCTCTCGGACTCCAGCGGGGGATACATACGCGACCCGTGATCGATCGCCTCCTCGATCACGGCCCGGGCGGTCGCGGGGTCGGTCCGCGTCAGCGACTGATCAGGGACGTCGATGGCCGTGCCGACCTTCAGTGTCAGGTCCTCCAGTTGCTCGGGGACGACGAACGCGTCCTTCACCACGGTGCCGAGGTTGTGATCGAGGTACACCAGCGCCGAAAGCGAGAGACCCGACGGAAGCCGCACACCGAGGAGGTAGTCGTCGCCATCTCCGAGTACGTGGGTCAGCAGCCATACGTCGGGCTCGACCCGTGCCTGGCTCAGTCCGGTCACCCATTCCGGCATGGGCTGCCGCCGAGTCTGGAGCTCCCGGCCGATCCGAGCCGCCATCAGCTCGTCGGGCACGAGCGCGCGGATCACCTGCAGCGCTGCGGTCGTCTCGGCGTACGACGTGCCCACGAACGACTCCACCAGATCGCCGAGGGTTGCTCGTGGCTCCTCGCGCGCGAATGGGTCGCGACTGCGCGGGTCCGTCACCTCCAACAGCCCGCTCACCACCGCGAGCAGGTCCAAGGGTTCCGCGGATCGCAAGGCTCGCCGCACACCCTGGATCAGCTCTTGGTTGCGCTCACTGTCGCCATGGGGCGGACGAGTAGGCCGCGCGATCGGACGCCGACGCTGCGGCTGGCCACGACCATGCTTCTTCCGAGCCACAACCGAACCCTACGAGAAGCCGGCCCATCGCGGGATTCTCCGCCGTCCATGTTGTCGACGCCCGGGTCGTGGGTATCCCAACCGGGCCACACCGGCCAAGCTGCAGGCGTGTCCGCAGACTCGTTGACGGCACCCAGGACCTGGCCCTCGAACCGATCTCCAAGTCCGAGCTCGCGCTCGTCGTACCAGTCCACATCAGCCGCGAGCTCCGACTCGGCGCCAGGATGCCACGTGATCGCACGCGTCACGACTGCTGACGTGCCGCCTGACGAGCGGCACGACGCTGAGCCAGATGTGCCAAGACCTCTTCGTGCGGGATGGTCTCGACCGTGCCGTCGAGGACGTCGTCGACGCGCGACCCGATCTCGGTGGCCCACGCCTGGTCGACAGACTCCTGATCAGCGACCTCGATCGATTCCAGAAGCCGCAAGGCCACGTCCTTGCGCACCGACAGCGGCAGGGCCAGTCCCGTCTCGTAGAACTCGGATGCGCTGAGCGTCACGTATCGAGTCTAACAACGCCCGCAGATGGGGTCTGACACATCGTCGACGGACATCGTTGTTGAATCCTCAACTTCAATTCTTGCCACGCATATGCCACGCATAAGGGGGTCATGAGGCCTCTGGCCTGCGGAAACGCGTCGATTCAGTAGTACCAGGGGAACGGCGACCAGTCGGGGTCGCGCTTCTCCAGGAACTGGTCGCGACCTTCCTGGGCCTCCTCGGTCATGTAGGCCAGGCGGGTGGTCTCGCCGGCGAAGAGCTGCTGGCCGACCAGTCCGTCGTCAATGAGGTTGAAGGAGTACTTCAG
>Ga0302323_100003082_pt1 | contig 13553 bp, 9 predicted proteins | sample Fen_T0_3_FD_201950 | JGI IMG/M metagenome (GOLD analysis project Ga0302323, IMG submission 201950) | Peat permafrost microbial communities from Stordalen Mire near Abisko, Sweden - Fen_T0_3 | ecosystem: Environmental > Terrestrial > Soil > Wetlands > Permafrost | place: Sweden: Abisko... | reverse complement strand
GGCCCAAAAGATCCGACCCTGGCCCGGTTTCGAGGTCATCGAGATGGGGCAAACCGTGGCCTGGGCCGGTTTTTCTCAGCGCGGTGGCCCAAAAGATCCGACCCTGACCCGGTTTCGAGGTCATCGAGATGGGGCAAACCGTGGCCTGGGCCGGTTTTTCTCAGCGCGGTGGCCCAAAAGATCCGACCCTGACCCGGTTTCGAGGTCATCGAGATGGGGCAAGTCCTGGTCCCGCCCGGATGCGACCGGTCCGGTGTCCGCCAAATCTACGGGCTCAGTGGCCCGGCCCGCTGGCGCCAGCTGTCAGTCGTTGGTCGGGGCTTGGGTGGCGGCGCGGGGCAAGGTGAAGGCAAAGGTCGATCCTTTGCCGGGGGTGCTTTGCACGCTGACTTCGCCGCCCATGGCCTCGACCAGATGCTTAACGATGGATAGGCCCAGGCCGGTGCCGCCCATGTCGCGTGAACGCCCGGGATCCACACGGTAGAAGCGTTCGAAAAGGCGCGGCAGATGCTTCGCTTCGATGCCGGGACCACTGTCGGAAACCGAAACTTGAAGCTTGGGACCCGCCTCACCTCCGCTGACCGAGACCTGGGCGCCGTCGGGGCAGTACTTGAGGGCGTTGTCTATCAGGTTGGTCAGAATACGCTCGAACGCGCTCCGGTCGCCGCGGGCGGCGGCCAAGCCTTCCGGCATGGTCACCGCAAGGCGGATCCGTCGGGACTTGGCGCGCCCCGCAAATGACGCCACCGTCATTTCGCACAACAAGGGGAGGTCCAAGTCCTCCAACTTCAGCCGGAACTCTTGCGCTTCGATCTTGGAAAGGTCGAGCAGGTCGTCGACCAGCTCGCCCAAGCGGCGACCGTTGCGTTCGATGATCTCGATGAACTGTCGCGCTGCCGTGGGGTCACGGTCCAGGGCCATTCCCAGGGTCTCGGCGGCGGAACGCACCGATGCGATGGGGGTGCGCAGCTCGTGCGAGACGTTGGCAACGAAGTCGCGACGGACGATTTCCAGCCGGCGTATTTCGGTGACGTCGAAAAGGACGAGCAGCAAGGCGCGCGGCTCGCCCGACAGGCGGGCGGCGTGAACCAGAAGACGGCGCGGCTTGAGGCCGCCCAGCTCGATTTCGCCCAGCATGGGCTCGTCGGCGAGCAAGGCCTTGGACACGATGGCCTGCAAGTCCACGTTGCGAATCACCTCGATGGTCGACATCCCCACCACGTCCGAATCGAGCAACAGCATTTCACGCAAGGAGGGGTTGGCCAGCAAAATCCGGTGCGCCCCATCCATCACCAGCACGCCTTCCCGCATCGACCCGAGGATGCGTCCGAGCAAGTCGCGGTCGTCGCGCAGGTCGCGCAGCGAACGCGACAAATTGTCTGCCAAGTGGTCCAGCGTGCGCCCAAGCTCGCCGATTTCGTCGGGGGTTTCGCTGCGGCTGCGTACCTCCAGCTCGCCGGCAGCCATGCGGCGGGCGATGGTCGTCAACCTGCGCAGCCCGCGCGACATCAGCAGCGCGACAGCTGTCGACATGAGCAGGGCCGCGGCGAACGCGATCAGCGCGCCACTGAGCAAGAGCGCACGCACGTGGTCTTTGGCCACGTCGACCCCGGACAGGGCCAGGCTCAGTCGCGCCACTATGTCGGACCGCCCCGGCAGGGGGGTGGCCGCGTAAAGCATGCGTCTTTGTGTCGTTGCGGAAAAGCGAATGTTGTCCGTGGTTCGTCCGGCGAAGGCGGCGGCAACCTCCGGTCGCTCGCGATGGTTTTCCAGCGTGCCGAGTGCTTGCCGGGGAACTTCGGAATCGCCGATGACCTGGCCATCGGCCTGGATGAAGGTCACTCGCCCTTGGGTCAGGGCGCCAAGCTTGTCGGCCAAGTCATCCCAGTTGGGGGCATCGCTGATCGACCAGCTTTGCGCCGCCCCTCGCTCAGCCACCAGCTGCAAGCGAACATGCAGGTCTTGTCGAATACGTTCGGTCAGGTCGTGCTCGACCCGCGGTATGACGTAGATCTCGGCAGCGGCAAGGGAGATGACGAGAAGGGCAAGGGTGACCAGAAATAGCTTACCGCGCGCACCCATGGTCATAACCTCCTTCAGACGCTGTCCGGCGTGTCCGCGAAGCGGTAGCCTATGCCGCGCACGGTTTCCACGTAGGCGCCGGCAAGACCCAGCTTTTCTCGCAGGCGCTTGACGTGGGTATCGACGGTGCGGGTGTTGTTTTCCGGGCTGGCTTCCCAGACGTCATCAAGCAGCGTGGCCCGGGTTTGCACGCGGCCGCGGCGCTGGTACAGGGTCCAAAGCAGTTTCATTTCCAGGGGAGTCAGCGTGATTTCTTCGCCGTCGACCCATGTGCGGTGGGCGCTTCTGTCGACGCGCAATCGGCCGAAGACCAGCTCGGTGTCGGGCTCTTCGCCGGCGCCTGCCGGGCCCGCTTGTGGTGCGCGGCGGAGCACCGCCTGCACGCGCAGGATCAGCTCGCGCACACTGAAGGGCTTGACCACGTAATCATCGGCCCCCAGCTCGAAACCGACAACGCGGTCGATTTCCTCGCTGCGCGCCGTGAGCATGATGATGGGAATCGCACGCAGGCCCGGATCGCTCTTCAGATGGCGGCAAATCTCGAGGCCCGAGATATCCGGCAGCATCAGATCCAGCAAGACCAGCTCGGGGCGATTGGTCCGCACCATCGCCAGCACGGGCTCACCGCGGTCAACCGCCACCACATCGAAGCCAGCCTGGCCAAGGTTGTAGGCCAGGATCTTGCGGATGTCCTCCTCGTCTTCGACCACGAGAATCGTCGCCATAGCGGGGTTTTACACCGCAATGAAAGCGACTGGCACGTACTTCGTCACTGGCGATTGAGGATGTGCCCCGGAATTTCGTTCCCCGCCGTCGCCAGCTTCCCGGCAAGCAGCGAGTGGGCACCGGTGGTGGTGAAGGCCCCGGAGGATCCGTCGCCCGGTGTCCAGGTCAAGAGCGCGTGGGCCGAGATCTGTCCGTCCAGACTGGCCTTGGGCTCGGCTATTTCCACCACCTTGAACGTGCCATCGGGTAGCACCGACGCCTGCACCACGACATCGATGCTCTCGGCAACGCGCTCGCCCAGCTGGTCTGCTGGCCCCAGGGCACCGCCCAGGAGGGCCAAACGGTGGAGGGCATCGCTGGTCGATCGGGCCACCACGGAGAGGACGGCGCCGGTCAGTCCCAGGCTGCACTCGTTGAGGACGTCGCCCGAAAGCGCGCTGTGGTTCGAGTCGACAATCAGATACTCGGGTTGCATGGCAACCGCGGCGTTGATCAGATCGGGGCTCGGCTGCTCACCGCCCAGCCTGATCCATGAGGTGGCGCTGGCCGGGGGGACGATCACATCGGAAATCAGGGCGACCCGGGCGACGCGATCCACGGACCACAGAATGGCCCGCAGCAAGCTGTCGCAAGCAGCGCGATCCCCAGAAAGCAGAATGTTCTGGCGAGTCGAAACGCAGGCGTCCAGGACCTGGTGCATGCCGGCCGAGATCACCTGGTCTTCAACCAGATCGTCGAGACTCTTGCCCGCCGCGACCGGCCGACGGACGGCGGTGCACAGTCGATCCGCCACCGGTGGGTACAGGGCCGCTATATGCATACCGTCGGGCAGGGTGGTGCTGATGGCTGCCGCGTCGCTGGCTGGCTTGGGCGAGCCCTTGGTTACCAGCTTGCGGATGACCCCACCCAAGGCCGCCAAATCGGCCTGGGGCACCGACACCGTTTCGCGATTACCGTAGCGCAGGACCTCGGCCTGGTTGGGGCCGGAGGTGAAGACAGCGGTCACGCCATCGCCTTCCAGCAGATGGGAAAGCCATTCCGGCACCTCGACGTCGACCGGGCGGGCCGTCCGCTTCGCTTGGGCCTTAGCGGGTGCCTTGGCAGAGGCCGCCGCTTCGTTGGCTGGTTGGGCCCTTTGGGACGGCACCACGGTCGCTTCCGATGATCCTCCGGCTGTGCCAAAAGGGGGATCGATCGAGTCTTCACGGTCAGCATCGGGTGGCGCGACCGGGCCTGCATCATCGCCGCCAAAATCGGGTAGGCCGCTGGCGGCAGCGCCGTGGAGCGTTTCGGTCTCGCTTGGCTGTCCCACGGCCGGCTGCACGGCGGGCTTGAGCGGTGGTACGTTCAGCTTGGGATGGGCCAGATCCAGATCGTCGTCCTCGTCGTCCAGATTGATGTCGGATGGGCCCGAAGGCGGCGGAAATCCGTCCGAGGTCATGGGCACGAGCTTGTTGTCGCGTTTGATCGGGAAAGGCGGAGGCGGGGGTGGGGGCGGCAGCGGACTTCGCAGTCCCGGTTTGGGCGCCGAACCGGAGCCTTCGTCCATACCGCTGCTTCGGGAGCCGGGCGGCGGGGGCGGGGGCCGGCGCGGCAGGGCCGAGCTGAGCGAGCCTGCCTCCGGGGGACCGGGCGGCGCAGGGGCCTGCTGCAACCCATCCAAGGAGGTCTCGGCCGAGATAACCCGGATGATGAAGTCTCCGACGAATACTTTGTCGCTGGCGACAATGGGGGTCGGCTCGGTGATCTTGCGCCCGTTGACGTAGGTACCATTGGTGCTGCGAAGATCCTCGGTCAGGACACCTCCGCCACGAACGACCAGCCGGCAGTGGTGCTTCGAGACATTGCCCTTGGGCAGGACGATGTCGTTTCCACGCACTCTGCCGATGGTCACTTCGTCCTTGTCGAAGCTGAGTTCGTTGGTGCTTCCACCTTTCTCGGTCAGCGACAGGTTCACCATGGACAAACGCTAAGCAAAAATGACCGCCTTGTCTACTTGCTCGACGACGAATTGCAAAATGATGAGGGTGTTGCATGCCGCGGGGGCATTCCCTTTCCATGGTCGGTCATCCGTGCTGGAATACGCGCAGCCAGGTTCACGTTCGTCTTCGTCCCAGTGGGGCCCTAGCCAAGAAGAAGGAGCCGTCGATGCCAACCATGAAGAAAGTCGTCCTTGCCGCCGCGCTGTGGTGGACGGCGGTAGCGCCCTTGTCCACACCTGCCCAGGGGCAAACCGAAACACCGAAGTATTACTTTAAGATTACCAACATAGAGTCACGCGATCCAAAGCTTATTCCTGTAGCAAGAGAGCTGTTGAAGGCGGAGGTGGAGAGCCGTCCGGAGTTCACCACCACTCTGGCCGGTGCCCAAAGCGAGGACGCACAAATCGCCGAGATCCGGAAGCAAGGCATGAAGGGCTACCAGGTCTCGCTACGCATCGTCAGCGTAAGCCAGGAGATAAAGCCCCCTGCGCCGGGCAAGCGCGATCAGCAGATGTTCATCCACGTCAACTTGAGCATTTTCGGTCACACGATGCCCGGCAACAAAATGCTGTTCACGGGGGACGGCGAAGCCACCCTGACCGGCGAATTCTCCGAAAGACTGAAGGACAAGGAGGAGGCGCGCTTCATGAGGACGGCCATCGGGAGCGCTCTCAAGCAGGCCGTGAGCACGGCCGCCGCCAAGGTAAGCAATGCCACGCTCGATGATGGAAAGGCCGCAAAAGGAAAGCGTGGTAAAGCCGGGAAGGCCACCGGAAAGGCCACGAGATAGGAGACTCGGCTGATGCTACGGAAAGTGCTACGACGATTCCTGACCCTGCTGTTGGTGGCCGTGAGCGTCCTCGGGACGAGCTGCCGCAAGCGCACGCTGCCCCTGCCGCCACCCGCTGCCAACGCGGACCTGCCCAAGCTGGAGGTCAGCAAGGACAGCCCACTGCTCTTCACCTACGTTGGCGAGAAAGGGGCGTTCACCACCACCGACAAGGCCGACGCGATTCCCCAGAATGCGCGGCGGCTGGTGCGCGTTGTCGATCCCGCCAAGGCGACGCCCGACATGACCAAGGTCTACGTCATCAGCCTCGACGATCTGCTACGGGACGGCAAGGCGGAGGCCCGGGCGCTGTCGCGCGAGGCCTTCGAAACCGGCGCCCTGGCCCAGCTGCCACCGGGCGAATCGAGTCCGATGGGGGGGCCTCACGGACCGGCCTTGGCCGAGGACGGCTGGGCTGGCCTGGACGCTGGTGCGCCCGGGGCACTGGGACCGCCGGTCGTTACTGTCTACGGCACCCCCTGGTGCGGGGCCTGCAAGGCGGTCAAGCAGTACCTTGCCGGCAAACGCGTGCCCTTCGCCTATAAGGACATCGAGAACGACCCGGCCGCCGCGCGCGAGCTGCAAGAGAAAGCGGCGAAGATGGGGATCCCGACCGACCGCGTGCCGATCTTGGACGTGCGCGGTCGCCTGCTGCTCGGCTTCGACCGCGCACGCTTGGACGCCATGCTTGGCGAACCCACGTGAGCTGAGCTGCTTTTCCTGGGGGCACCGGGCGACGCCAGGTGGCGCTTGGGATTCGCGCTTGGGATTCGCCCTTGGGATTCGCGCTTCGCGCTTTAGGCTGCAGCCTGCAACCAGGGCGAAATCGGCACCCGGCGAGAGAAGTACTTGCGAGTCGGCTGTGACATGGCTAGCTTGGCCTGCCATGGAAATCGGTCCTCTTCGCGAACGCGCTATCAAGTTGGCTGGCCGTCTGGAGATTCTCCGGGGGCATCTTTGACATCAGCGGCAAGAAATCTCGCATAGCCGAGCTTGAAGTCGAGGCAAGCCAACCCGAATTCTGGCTCGTGAACGAACGCGCTCAGACGTCCCTGCGCGAACAGGCACGTATGAAAGCCGCCGTGGACGGCTACGAATCACAGCTGAAGGTGCTGGAAGAGGCGGGCCTTCTCATCGACCTAGCGGACGAAGCCAAGGATGAACCGACAGCGGCCGAAGCCGCCGCCATGCTGACGGCGGCCGAGGGCGTCGTCGACAGGATGGAATTCGCGCGCATGCTGTCTGGGCCCTACGACCAGCAGGGGGCGTTGCTTTCCATCAACGCCGGCGCCGGCGGCACCGAATCGCAGGACTGGGCCGAGATGCTGCAGCGTATGTACATGCGTTGGTGTGTGCGGCGTGGCTACAAGTGCGAGATCTTGGATCTGCAGCCGGGTGACGAGGCAGGCATCAAGAGCGTGACCCTGGGGATCACCGGGGAATGGGCCTACGGCTATCTGCGCGCCGAGAACGGGGTGCACCGTTTGGTTCGCATCTCGCCTTTCGATTCCCAGGCCCGCCGGCACACGTCGTTTGCCAGCGTCTTCATCTACCCGGACATCGATGAAACCATCAAGCTGGACATCGACGAGAAAGATCTGCGCATCGATGTCATGCGTTCGGGTGGGGCAGGGGGCCAGCACGTCAACAAGACTGAATCCGCCGTGCGCATTACCCACCTCCCCACCGGCATCGCCGTGCATTGCCAGCAAGAGCGGTCGCAACACAAGAACCGCTCGACCGCCATGCGCATCCTGCGTTCCAAGATCCTCGAGGTCGAGGAGAAGAAGCAGGCCGAGAAGATGGGCGGGCTTCATGCTCAGAAGAAAGCCATCGAATGGGGCAACCAAATTCGGTCCTACGTGCTTGCCCCCTACCGTTTGGTCGCCGACCACCGCACTGGCTTGAAGGTGGGCAATGTGGACTCGGTCTTGGACGGCGACTTGGACCAGTTCATGGTGGCCATGTTGCTGATCTTGGCTGGTGATCCGTCAGCTACCCCACAGTCTAGCGACGAAGATCTCGATGGGAAAGAACTGTAGCTTGCTGTGGATAACGTTCGGGAAGTCTTTTGATTTCATCGTGTTGTGCACATGTAAGTTGTTGATGAATCGTGGAGAAAGCAACCTAGCCAATGTCGGATGAACGGGAACTGATAGCTGAACGCGAGAACAAAGTGGCCGAGCTTCGCCAGGCGGGCCAGAACCCGTACGCCAATGGCTTTTCGCCCAAGCACACGACACGGGACGTGCACACCTGGTTCGAAACCGGGCATGTGCCAACAGCCAATCCGCTGACCGACGAACCCAGGGCCGAGCGCTTTTCGGTCGCCGGCCGGATCGTGGCGATTCGCAGTTTCGGCAAGGCCGCCTTTGCCAAGCTTCGCGATCGCGCGGGCGAGATTCAAGTGTGGGTCAAGCAGGATGCGGTGGGCGAGCCGTCCTTCGCCCTGTGGAAGGCGATGGAGCGTGGCGATTTCATCGGCGCGGTCGGGCCGGCCGTTTTGACCAAAACCGGCGAACACACCATTCTGGTCGAGCAGCTGCACGTGCTGACCAAGGCGACGCGGCCCTTGCCGGAAAAGTGGCACGGCCTGCAGGACATGGAGATTCGCTACCGCCAGCGCTACGTGGATCTGGTGGCCAATCCCGGGGTGCGCGAGGTCTTTCTCAAGCGCACCGCCATCATCAAGCACCTGCGCCGTTTTCTGGACGCCCGCGACTTCATCGAGGTCGAGACGCCGTCCATGCACACGATTCTGGGGGGCGCTGCAGCGCGCCCGTTCCGCACGCACCACAATGCGCTGGACATGGATCTGACCATGCGCATTGCCCCCGAGTTGCACCTCAAGCGGTTGGTGGTCGGCGGTTTCGACCGCGTCTACGAGATCGGACGCAATTTCCGCAACGAGGGGCTGTCGCGCCAGCACAACCCCGAATTCACCATGCTGGAGTTCTATCAGGCCTACGCGACCTACGAAGACCTGATGACCTTGACCCAGGACCTGTTCGCCGAATTGGCCCGGGAAATCTGCGGCAGCACGACCATCAGCTATGGCGGCATCCAGGTCGACCTAGGGGCCTTCGAGCGCATTGCCATGAAGGACGCCATCATCGCCGCTGTGGGGAAGGGCCTTCTGCCGGCCGGGCTTGAACGTCCCGTGCTCGACGACGAGGGCGCCCTGCTGCAATGGATTGCTGGGTCTGGCGCGCTCGATCGCAAGGACGAGTTGTCCGCGGCGCTGCGCAAGTGCGAATCGCACGGCCACCGGGTAGGGGCTTTGTTCGACTACGGCGGAGAGCTGGCGCTACCCCCGGAAAAGGCGGTGTTCGTGGTCGAATACCCGGCCGAGACGTCACCCCTTTCCCGTCGCAACGACGCCGATCCCAGCAAGGTCGACCGCTTCGAGCTATTCATCGTCGGTCGCGAGCACGCCAACGCATTCTCGGAATTGAACGACCCCGCCGACCAGCGCGCGCGCTTCCAGCGCCAAGTCGAGGCCAAGGCCAAGGGTGCCGAAGAGACCATGGACTACGACGAGGATTACTGCCGCGCCCTCGAATACGGCCTGCCGCCCACGGCAGGTGAGGGCATCGGCGTCGATCGCCTGGTCATGCTGCTTACCGACCAGCCCTCCATCCGCGACGTCATCCTGTTCCCCCTGATGAGGCCCGAATGACCGACGGGCTGGGAGGGGCGCGAGAAAGCGCCCGAGAAGACATTCGAGAAGACCTCCAATGATGGCCCCCGGCTTCGAATGGTTCGTGGCGTGGCGCCACTTGCGCGATCCCGAGCGTCGTTCTCGCCGCGCCGTGGCCCTCAAGGGCGGACTGGTTTTGGTGGTGCTTGCCGCCGTGGATCTGATCTTTCTCAAGATCCACGGCACGCCGCTGCGCGACCCCAACGGCTTTCTGTCGGCCCGTCCCAACCCCATCTATGAAATGATGCGCATGGGTGGCGTGATTGGCCTGATCGTCGGTGGGGTCATCGGTTTTCTCGGCTTCCTGCTTGCCAGCTTCACCGTGTTTACCGCCATTTCTATCTTTGGCGTCTTCCTGGGCACCGCCGCCCCTATCTTGGCTTTGTCCGTGATGTCGGGGTTCGAGGCCGACCTCAAGGGCAAGATACGTGGGGCCAAGGCCGACTTGGTGGTGAGCATTCCCGACGACCGCCCCTTCGTCGATTGGCAGAACGCGCGTGCAGCTATCTTGCGCGTGCCGGGGGTGGCCGCGGCCACGCCCTATCTCGAGGCGGAGGTCATGGTTCGTTCGGGGGCTTCCCCCGCAGGGATCGTTTTGCGCGGGATCGATCCCGACTCGGCGGCTTCGGTCCTGGACCTCGGACGGACGGCTCGCGAATGCAGCATCGACGACCTGGCCCACCCCGAGCGTGTGGCGCTGGATCCTCTCGCGCCCGACAATGCGAAGAACGCACCTGCCATCATCTTGGGCGAAGAGCTCTACGCACGAACCCTGCGTGTGTTTCAAGGCAGCCTGGTGGATGTGGTCTGCCCCTTGTGCAAAATGGGTCCCAACGGTCCCATGCCGGGCCTCAAAGGCTTCCGCGTGGCGGGCCATTTCTACAGCGGCATGTACGAGTTCGACTCGAAACTGGCCTACGTTTCACTGAAAGAGGCGCAAACCTTCCTGCGCATGCCGGGCGAGGTCACCGGTATCGATGTGCGCACGCAAGACCCCGAGGCTGCGCCGGCCATTGCTGCCGCCGTGCAGTCCGCCCTGGGCAGTGGCTACCAGGCCGAGTCCTGGCAAGAACTGAACAAAGGTCTTTTCATGGCCCTGCGATTGGAGAAAATGGCCATGTTCGTGGTGCTGACCTTCATCGCCCTGGTGGCTTCCTTCTCGATCATCTCGACCCTCATCATGATGGCGACGGAAAAAGCACGTGAAGTCGCCATTTTGAAGGCCATGGGTGCCGTCGACGGCGCCGTCAGGCGCGTGTTCGTTGCCGAAGGGCTGTACATCGGTCTCATCGGGCTCCTGGTCGGGGTCGCCACCGGCATTGGCGGATGCTTGCTGATCGAGCGCTACGGGTTGCCCTTGCCCATGGACGTCTATTACATTACCCAATTGCCGGTCGTCATGCGTTCGGGGGAAATTCTGACCGTGGCGGCCTCGGCGCTGGGACTGTGCTTCTTGGCAACTGTCTATCCGGCGTGGCTGGCGTCGCGCATGCGACCGGTCGACGGATTGCGATACGAGTAAAGATGGCATCCACTGCGTTGACAGCGGGGAAGCCCATCGGTACGGTGCCAACCTCAATGGCCTCAACCCAGGTACCGGTCCGACCTGCCCCGACTGCTCACAGCGGTGGGGCACATCTGGTCGTGCACGACTTGTGGAAGGTCTTCAACCACGGGGGCCGCCGCATCGAAGTCCTGCGTGGGATCGACGTCGAGCTCGAGCCCGGCGCCCTGGTGTCCATCGTAGGGGCCTCGGGCGTGGGCAAGTCGACCTTGCTCCATCTGCTGGGCACGCTCGACGTTCCCACCCAGGGAACCATCGCCTTCGACGGCAAAGACGTGACCTCGCTGTCGCCCGGGAAACTAGCCAGCTTTCGCAATCAGTCCATCGGCTTCGTTTTCCAATTCCACCACCTGCTGCCCGAGTTCACCGCCCTCGAGAATGTCATGATGCCCGGCCTCATCGCCCGCTTGGCGCGCAAAGAGTGCGCGGAAAAGGCAGAGGCCATGCTCTTGCGGGTGGGGCTTGCCGAACGGCTCCACCACCGACCGGGCGAATTGTCCGGCGGCGAGCAGCAGCGTGTAGCGCTTGCGCGTGCGCTGCTGCTGTCACCCCGTCTGTTGCTGGGCGATGAACCCACCGGCAACCTCGACACCAAGACCGGCCAAGCGATGCACGACCTGTTTTTCGAGCTGAATCGCGAGCTCGGCATGACGCTTTTGCTGGTGACCCACAACAACGAGCTGGCTGGCCGCGCTTTTCGAAAACTGCGCATGATCGACGGTCAAGTGGTGGAGGAACAGTGAAGCGTGGTCTGATTTTTCTGGGCGCAGTCGCGCTTGTCCTGGCATCGGCGACCCTGCGCGCCGAAGAGAACGAGGACGCTCTACCTTCGCGCTTGCGTGCGCCGGATCTTTCACCGACGGAAAAGCCGGAAGCGCGCGTGGCCCTGCCCAAGCTCAATGTCATCCGCGTGCATTTCCGCGGCAACCGCAAAGTCGAAGACGACGCCTTGCGGGTGAACCTGAAGACCAAGCCGGGTACCGTGCTTAGCAAGGATGTGCTGCAAGAAGATGTGCACACCCTCTGGCGATTGGGCTACTTCGAGGACGTTCAGATCGAAACGGCCGAGTCCGAAGGCGGGCTGGTCGTCACCTTCGTGCTGAAAGAGAAGCCCACCATTCGGAAGATCTACGTCTCGGGACACGACGACGTCGGTCTGACCAAGATCAACGAGGTGCTGGATCTCAAGAAGGAACAAGTTCTCGACCTGGCCAAGATCAAGAAGAACGTCGAGAAGATCCGCGAGGTGTACCTGCAGCGCGGCTTTTACATGGCGGATGTGGAGTACGAGCTTCATCGCGACAGCCCGGGCGAGGTCGACGTCTATTTTCGCGTGCACGAGAACAGCAAGGTCGAAATCGGCAGGGTGAACTTCATCGGCAACAAGCAGGCAAGCGACGCCGATCTGCGCGGCGTGATGCTGACCCAGCCTGGCGACCTCTTTTCGGCCGTCACCTCGTCGGGAACTTACCGCGAAGATGTCTTCCAGCGCGACATCATGCTGATCCAGAGCTACTACTTCGACCGCGGCTACATCAACGTCAAGATTGGCGACCCGCGCATGGAGCTGTCGCCCGACAGGCGCTCGATGTACATCACGGTGGCCATCGAGGAAGGCCATCAGTACCGCATCGGCAACCTCGACGTGAAAGGCGAATTGCTGGACAGCCGCGAGACCTACATGAAGCGGCTGCAGGCCAAGCCGGGCGACGTCTTCAACCGCACGCAAGTCGCGCAGGACGTGCAGAACATCGCCGATCTCTACAAAGACAAGGGCTATGCCTACGTCAACTCCACGCCTGAAACCGGCGTGAACGAGAAGACGCACCAGGTGGACCTCAGCTTCGACATTCAACGCGGGCCACTGGTCAATTTCGAGCGCATCAACATCCGCGGCAATACCAAGACGCGCGACAAGGTCATCCGTCGCGAAATGCGCATCTACGAAGGCGAGCAATTCAGCCAGACTGCCCTCGACTATTCCAAACGCCGCATCAACGCGCTTGGTTTCTTCGACAAGGTCGACCTGACCACCAAACGCGGCTCGGTCGACGACACCATGGACGTCAACGTCGAAGTCGGCGAACGCCAAACCGGCGCCTTCCAAATCGGGGCAGGTTTCTCCTCGACCGAGTCATTCATCTTCCAGGCCCAGATCTCCCAGAATAATCTGCTGGGGCGTGGCACGTCGGCCACGTTGCAGGCGCAGATTTCGGGGCTGCGCCGGCTCTACATGCTTCAATACGAAGATCCCTATTTCTTCGACACCAACTTGACCTTTGGTTTCAACCTGTTCAACCAGCAACGCTACTACCTTGGCTTCACCCGCGAGTCCTACGGTGGCAGCCTGACCTGGGGCTACATGCTGACCGACACCATCCGCATGTACGCGACCTATACCCTGCAGAACGTCGGAGTCAGCACCGGGGGACGCAGTAACTTGTTCACGGGCGGGCAGCGTAGTCCGCTACCAGCGGGCTCGCTGGCCAATTTGCTGCACAAAGGGTGGCTGTCGTCCTGGCGGATCTCGCTGACGCACGACACGCGCGACGACCGCATGTTTCCGCACCAGGGTTGGTACAACACCGCTTCGGCCGAGTTTGCCGAGCCCGCCTTCCTTTCCCAAAGCCAGTTCACGCGCTACGAAGGCGCCCTTCGCTACTACTACCC
>Ga0302323_100003081_pt1 | contig 13557 bp, 11 predicted proteins | sample Fen_T0_3_FD_201950 | JGI IMG/M metagenome (GOLD analysis project Ga0302323, IMG submission 201950) | Peat permafrost microbial communities from Stordalen Mire near Abisko, Sweden - Fen_T0_3 | ecosystem: Environmental > Terrestrial > Soil > Wetlands > Permafrost | place: Sweden: Abisko... | reverse complement strand
AGCAGGGTGCGGAGATGAATGATCTGGCCGGGTTGATAGATCGGTTTATCCGAGGAGAGCAGCATCCGGGCAGGCGGCTGAATGCTTACCGGCCGGGTGACGTGATCCCGGCCCAGCGGTGACGTGGTATCCACAATGAGGTGATAGTCTCCGGGGGGCAGCACCGGAACGCGGATGGGGTCCGTCAAGCTCCCGCTGGCGTCGGTCGTGAAGCTGCCCAGCGCGATGATTCCGGCGACCTGGTTGGACAGGCTTAGCGTCACCTTCGCGCCTTGGAGCGGTTGCCCAGAGAGGCGGTTGCGCACCAGAATTCGTATGCCAGCCGGGCCATCCGCAGCAAGTTTGGCTTGGCCGAGGATCACCGTCTCCTGCGAATCCGGCGCGTGCACGCTGATGAAAATCGAGTACGTCACCACGGCGGCAAACGTCAGGAAAAAGCCTGTGGCCACGGCGCGCTTGAGGATCGACAGGCGCGGGCGGGCAGGGGTGATTGCAACGGTTGGATCAGGGTTTAGGTTTGCATTCATAGGGAACTTCCATTGGTGATGGTTTGGATACGGCCCGGAAGAATCATTAACTATCTTTTACTATCACAAAATACTATTTGCAACAAAATAATTGCATGTGATAGTAAATGAATCATATTGAAATCAATTAAAACATCCTGACTTATGGAAAACACTGACAACTCCAAGAAAAAGAAGTGGTATTCGATTGGCGAAGCCGCGGAATACCTCGATGTGGGCGAACCCACGCTCTATCGCTGGATGCGCGATGGCAAGATCACCTTCCGCAAGGTGGGCGATTCCACGCGCTTCTGGCAGGAGGATCTCGACGCGGTCATGCAGGTCTTTCACAGCGCCCAGGACGCCGCGAAAGTTCGCGAAGTCTGCCCCATCTGCCGGCACGACGAACTCGTGGAGGGCAAGGTGCGCGGCACCGGGTTGGTTTATTTCGTGCCCAAGAAAACGAAGTTCTGGACGTTCAAGGACAGTTACGTGGAAACCACCGCGCGGATGTGCACCCGGTGTGGAGCCATCGCGTGGTTTGGCGACACCGGCAAGCTGGGGCAGTTGCGGGTGGATGCGCCCGCGAAAGCCGCCGGGAAAGGCGATGGCTTTTTGGATGAAAGGGCGGGTGGATAACCGGAGTCAGGTGCCATGAACACACATCGATCGTTTCGACTCACACCGTCGGCCGGGCCGATAACCAAGCTGATATTAAAGGTCGGCTTCATTCGCATCCTGGTCGTCCTGCTGCTGGCGGCCGCCTGGGGAAGTTACCTGGCTTGGGACTACGACCAGACCCATGGTAAGAAAAAAGCGCAGCACATCAATTGCGTCAATAATCTGAAGCAGCTTGGGCTCGCCTTTCGCATCTGGTCGGGTGACAACAAGGATCGGTATCCTTGCAACGTCAGCACGAATGACGGCGGTACGATGGAACTGTGCGCCCGGGATCAAGACGGCTTCGACCGCAATGGGTTTTTGTCGCTGCAAGTCATGTCCAATGAACTCTCCGTCACCATGATTTTGGTATGCCCGCAGGATAAGGGCAGGCATTGGGCCACCAATTTTGGCAGTCTGCGTCCCGAAAACGTCAGCTACCGGATTCGCTCCGGCAAGAATATTGACGAGATCAACCCGGGCGAAATCCTCGCGGTCTGCCCGGTGGACGGCAACATTCTTTACTGCGATGGGAGTGTCGAGGTGAAGGGGGCGAAAGCTGGAACCGGATTTTAAAACCGGCAGTGAACGCGAAGTCGAGTCCGACCGGGCGCAACGGGGAGGGAAGCGGGTCGGGGGCTGGCGGTTGCACTTTGCGATTGGGGGGGCGAACTGGCTGAACCGGTTCGCAAACTCTTTGCCGCCAATCAGCGCTTGGCTCAAGAGTTGGTGGGCTGGGAATATCTGCAAATGCAACCTAGGTAAGTCCGGCGAATTATACCCCGTGATTTTCTGTTTCAATCCTGCGTTTTTTATAATTGTCAGGTTGCATTTTTAACTTACTACTAATTAATAACTTGTCCATTTTTAGCGGCGGCGAAATTTTTTTCGCTGTTTTTAATGGCCTAATGTAATAACATTATCACTAGGAAGTTATCTTTCGCAGCGCCCTCCAGGGGCGAAAAAATTTGCTAACAGCTTATCTGCGTCATGCGAGTCCAACGTTTTTAAAAGTGTCCATAAATTTTGCAAATATCCTCTCTGGAGCTTGCTGCCCCGTCCAGTTGGTGGCGAATCCACGGTGGTTTGCGCTGCCAACGCAATGCGTGGAGCCATTCGCACAAACGGTTTACGTCATTTTTTGCTGGACATTTAAGGCCGTTAAGCGATTGATATTGTTAGTAGAAACCCATGAAGAACTCCAATCTCTTCAAGGCTGGTCTTGCAGACTGGCAGGCGGATGGGCTATTGCGCCAAAGCGACCGGCCGCGACCGAATGTTTTTTTAACTTTACCCTTTTTCAATTTCGCCGATGTCAGCATGTCGGATAGGGTTGATTCACAACCGGATCAACTCAGAAACAATCAGTAAGATCAGTATATTAACCAAAAAACAAAAATCATGACCCTGACCAAACGAGACCTCGTTGTGCGCATCAGCGAAGAAACCGGCCAAGTACAGTTGCAAGTGTTTGATGTCGTACAGAAAACCCTCGATTACATCGCCGAAGCCCTGGCCAAGGGTGACAAGGTGGAGTTGCGCAATTTTGGCGTTTTTGACGTCAAGATCCGCAAGGCGCGGGTCGGCCGCAATCCCAACAAGCCCGAAACCGATGTGCCGATTCCGGCTCGCGCCATGGTTAAATTCAAGGCGGGCAAGGAAATGCGCGCCGAAGTCCTCAAGCTGACGCCAGGAGCAAAGTAATGCTCGGCGGGGGGGGGCCGCCGCGTTACTGCTTTCCTAATCAGGAAATATCCGTATTCTCTCCCGGCATGGAACGACTGCCCGGATTCCGCGATTTTTATCCTGAACCGCTGCCACACACCGATGTGTGGAGCGCTGACGCACGCCAGTATATCTTTGAAAAGTGGCGCACGATTGCCAAACGCTACGGCTTTCGCGAATATGACGGCCCCCCGCTTGAACCGCTGGAGCTCTTCACCACCAAGAGTGGTGAGGAGATCGTCGGCCAGCTCTATAATTTCAAGGACAAAGGCGACCGCGAAATCTCGTTGCGCCCGGAAATGACCCCCACGCTGGCGCGCATGGTTGCGGCGCACGAGCGGAATTACAAAAAGCCCATCAAGTGGTTCGCCATCCCGCAACTCTTCCGCTACGAACGCCAGCAGAAAGGCCGGCTTCGGGAACACTTCCAATTTAATGCCGATCTCATCGGCGAGACTGATCCGGCGGCCGATGCGGAATTGATCGCGCTCCTCATTGCCACCCTGCGGGCGTTTGGCCTGACGGCGGAGGATTTTGTCATCCGCCTGAGCAGCCGCAATGCGTGGCAGGACTTTTTCCAGCAGGGCGGCGGCGAGCCGGCGCACGAATACGAGTTTTTCCAGATCATCGACAAACTGGAGCGCGCCGCGCCGGAGGAATCGGAAAAGAAGCTGGCGGACCTGGGCTTCTCCCTCGCCAAAGTGAACGAATTCATCGCCTCGGGCAACCCGACGGCCGAGTTGGACAGCATTTTGAAAAATCTCGCGGCCCGCGGGCTGAAGGATTTTGTAAAGATTGATTACCAGGTCATCCGCGGCTTGGCTTACTACACCGGCGTGGTGTTTGAGGCGTTTGATCGCAAGGGCGAGTTCCGCGCCATCGCGGGCGGCGGACGCTACAACAACCTCGTCAAGCTCATCAGCGGCGGCAAGGTGGATCTGCCCGCACTCGGCTTCGGCATGGGCGACGTGGTGCTGGTGGAATTGCTCAAGGCGCGCGGGTTGCTGCCCAAGTTTGATTCGCAGATGGATGTCTACGTGCTGATTGAAGATGAAGCCCTGCGTCCGCTGTCGCTGAAACTGGTGCATGATTTGCGCGCAGCCGGGTTTGCTGTGGAATATCCGCTGACGCCAGCCAAGAGCGACAAACAATTCAAGCGCGCGCAGGAATTGAAGGTCGCCCGCACGGCGCGGCTGGACAGCGATGCGTACGTGCGCATACGTAATCTCAAGACGCGGGACGAAATCGTCACTGGCGTGGCCGATGCGGCCAATCACCTGGGTTGATTCGCTTCCCCAAAAACGTACTGGCCGTCCGTGAGGACGGCCTTTTTTACTGGTTGGATTTCGGCAGCGCAAAAATGGATTTTACATCCACTGGCGGCTGGCTCATGCACAGGTGGATGGCGATGATTTCCGTATTGGCGGTGAGGGCGACGACCGTCAGCGCGATCAGCACCCAGCCGCCGGCGTTGAAGACGAGCAGGGCGATGAGTCCGCCCAGCAATCCAAGCCCGTAAACTTTGGCGAGCCAGGAATGGGTGGCGGGATATTTCCTGAATTTGGCGTAACAGACGGAAACCACCGCGGCTTCAGACAACAGGATCAGCATCAGCAGCAACCAGTTCTGCTCCATGACCGGCCGGCACAAAATCCACGCCGCACCGAGGATAAACAAATAGTAAATCACATCCGTGATGCTGTCGTAGCGTCGCAGTGCGGCCGTGGCCACACCCAGCCGCCGGGCGAGGATGCCGTCAAAAATATCCGAAAGCGTGCCGGCGACGAGGAGGGGCAGATACAGCCAGCGGGAAAATCCCGCCAGCGCGCCGGCCAAGGCCACCGGGCCCAGCAATAAGCGCAAAGTCGTGAGCGCGAAGGGCAGCTGTTTCATGCCGGCAACCTTGCCGTGTCCGCTGTTGGCTGTCGAGTGCTTACCAACCCGGCGCTGCCGAATATAATCCGCCGACTGCGGCTAGCTCATGGCGGCGAACTTTCAAACCGGTAGCCAATATCCCGAATCGTGTGGATGAATACCGGATTGTGCGGGTCGGCTTCAATCTTGGCGCGCAGGGTGGTGATGCAACGATCCACGCTACGGTCCGTGACAATAATATCGTTGCCCCAGACCCCGTCCAGAATGAGATCGCGCGTCAGCGCGCGACCGGCATGCCGCACGAGAAATTCCAATAGCCGAAATTCCTTGGCCGTCAGGAGCAGTTCGTCGTTGGCCTGGAACAGTTTGTGCGCCGCCAGATCCAGCCGGAATTCCCCGAATTCAAACGCGTCAGTTTCCGGAGCGCGCCGGAGCAAGGCCTTGGCGCGGGCCAGCAACTCGCGGATGCCAAAGGGCTTGGTCACATAATCATCGGCGCCCAGTTCGAGCCCTTTGACGATGTCCTCTTCCTGTCCCTTGGCGGTGAGCATGATGATGGGCATTTCCAGTTTGCGCGCGCGGGCGGTGCGGCAAATTTCGTAGCCGGAGAGATGCGGCAGCATCAGGTCGAGCAGCACCAAATCGGGCGGATCATTGAGCAGCGCCTCCAGCCCCCGCTGACCGTCGCTGGCGGTGCGCACGTCGTAGCCTTGCGCCACAAAATTATCCTTCAAGCCGCGCAGCAGGGCGGCCTCATCTTCAATAATCAATACGCGGCGGGCGGTCATGGATGTTTTGGGGTTCCGGCGGCGGTTTCGCCTGCGGGCAAACTGACTGTAAAGATGCTGCCATGGCCTGGCTCGCTGGCCACCTGAATGGTTCCATGGTGTGCGGTCACGATAAATTGCACGATGCTCAAGCCCAGGCCACAACCGCCGACGGTGGGCGACCGCAGGGGATTGGCCCGGTAAAAACGTTTGAAAATCTGTTGCTGGTCACGCGGTGTCAGGCCGATGCCATTGTCGCTGACGGCAAACCGGACCTGGCCCTGCTCAAGCCGGACTTCCAGCCCGATGCGCTTGTTTTCCCCGGTATACTTGCACGCATTGTCCAGCAGGTTGACGAGGGTGGTGACGAGTGCATCCGCATCGGCAATGAGGGCGGGCAGTTCGGGTGCCAGTCGCATTTCAAAGTGGCAGCCCGGCGCGTTGAGCCGCTCATGCATGGCGGCGACGGCTTCGTTGACGATGGCGGCCACCGGCACCGGGTGGAAATCGAAATTGTATTTGTTGCGTTCGATGCGGGAGAAGGTCAGGAAATTACCAATGAGCCGGCTCAGGCGGATATTTTCCCGGGCAATCAAAGCGAGATATTCCCGGGTGGTCTGCTCCTCAAGTTGGGGGGAAGCCAGGAGGGTTTCCACCAGCAAACGCATGGAGGCCAGCGGCGTTTTCAGTTCGTGGGTTACGTTGGCAACCAGGTCGTTTCGAAGCTGCGTGAGCGCCAATTGGCGGCGAACCATGCCGAGCGCCAGCAAACTGAGCATCACCACCGCGGCTCCCACCAGCCCGCTGCCCCAAAGATAAGCGCCAATTTGCTGGTTGGCGATCGTCTCAAACAGTTTCTGGTCGTTCAACGACAAGGCCAGCCGCCAGCCTGGCAGTTGCGGGCCAGCGGGCAGCGAGAGCAACGCGCCTTCCTTTTCGTGACCGGGCGCAATAAAGTCCAACCGGACCTCCGCCGGCAACCCTGGGGAATAACACGCCGCGCGCAGCCGGGCGGGCAGGGTTTCGGTGCGATGCAACAGGACGATGCGGCCGCTGGCGGAGGCAAACTGCCAGACGCCGGGCAGGGGACTCATTTGCAGGACGGGCACATGACGATTGGTGGCATCCCTTTCCAGATATTGCGCGGCAAGCGCTTCGGCCGCGAGGGTGGGGAACGCGGCAGCTTGGGGAAAGAGCCGGTGCAGTTCGCGCATCAGCAAGAGCCGTTGGGAAGCCAGCAGGCCGGAATCGTAATCCAGCAACTGCGTCTGGAGTGCTTGGCGCCAGACCTGCGCCTGGTCAGGTTGGGAAGCTTGAAGGAGTTCGATCAGCAGCAACATGGCATTGGGGGCAATGAATCGTCCCTGCCCATCGGTAGCTTGAGGGAAGCGATTATCCCGCAGCCCGCCCGCCAGGGCGGCGATGGCTTCGTCGTTCTGCCGGGCTTGGATGAGACACCGTACTTGCGCTTGCCAGGCCGTTGCCATCGCATTCAGATTGGTGGTTGTTCCGGCCAGCCGCGCATAGGCCTTGGCGGCGGCGGGCAGGTCGGTGGCTTCCAGAGATTGCGCTTCCGTCCAGCCCGGCGCGAGGCTTTGGGTCAGCATGACGCGGGCCGGCTGGGGATAAACCGGATGGCCCGCCGGATCAAAGCAGACCACGGCATCCGCGGTGCCGGCGAGCACCCATTTGGCAAAGAGTGCGGGTGCGGCCTGCTGGTTCGCCTGCGCATCCAATTCCGCGCCCAATTGTTTCCACCGGTCATCCAATCGTTCCTGCGCCAGCGCCAGGTGCGCCCGGTAAACTTCCAATAATTTCTGGCGGACGGCAAACCGTTCGTTTTGCGCCGCCCGGTTGACGAACCACAGCAGGCCGGCCAGGGGCACCACGACGACCAGCAACAACAGCAGCGTCAGCCATGCCTCATGGGTACGGCTGACGCGCTGGGTTAAGGTGCGAAAAACCATTTTAAACAATTATGGATTCCAGCGCAGATCCTTGGTTTCCGCCGGGGTCAGCAGCAGCGCCCGGCCATCGGCGAAGGCGACCGCCACGTCGGACTGCTTTTGCGCCAGTAGTTCGGCGCCCCCGGACTGGTTCCAGCCGGGCGTGGCGGTTTCAAAGAACACCACGGTGTCGATGGGAAGCTGCCTGAGGGAATGGCCGGCCACGGCTGCGTTCATGGCGAAGACGGTGTTGGTGGGCACTTCCGGCAGCCGGGAGCCGCCGGCGTTCAGCGCTTCGCACCACTGGTCGGCGGCCGGTAACTGGCTTAATTTAAACGCGGCCAGCATCAGCAGTTTGGCCTGATTTTGCCGGGGTTGTTCGTTTTGCGGCTGCATGGTTGGAGTGGTGTTGCCGGCATTTTCATTCACCACCCCGGCCTCCTCAAAATCCAGGTTGACGGGATGCGACAGGCTGGCGGGTTCGACTTTTTGCTCGCCTGGCACGGGCGCGGAGGGGTTCGTTGCCGGGACGTCCGGGCCGACGACCTCAAATCGGAAATCATCAAACCACGCCTGACCGTCGCCAACAAACAGGCCGCCAAAAGCAATGTTGAGGCCGTCGTCTGGCACATCGAGGACGATGCTGTATTTCTCCCAGTCGCTGGGGGAGTAAATGGCGCGGTCGTACATGTTGTCAAAAGCGATCCCGGTGTTTTTCGCACTGTCCACCCGCATCCATAATTGCGCCTGGCCCTGGCGCCCTGCCACTTTGACCTGGGCGGAAAGCCGCAACCGTTTTCCCCGGTAATCGCCGGCTCGAAACGTTTGCATCAGCGTCACAAATTCGTGGGGGGCGGCGGGAGCCTTAAAGCCCTTGAGGTAAGCACTCTGCTGGCCGCTGGCACGGATGACATTATCGATGCCTGCTTCGTATTGTTTGGGGGTGGCACCACGCTTCATCCACCCTTTGGGCACCAGATCGGTGTTTGACTGAACGGCGGTCGCTTCACTCGTTGGGACATCAAATTCCGCATCACTGGGCCCCGTCTTGCCCTGTTCCACGCCGGTCAGCTCGGCCAAGATGGCGCCGGCATCAAACTTGACCAGATACCGATGGGCATCAGTGGAATACCAGAACGTCTGATTAACCAGGCCCAGTTTTACCCGGAAACACTCGAAGGTTCCGGCCGGAACCTGGATGGATTCCACGCCTTCCACTTCCAGTTTGATGGCGATGACATTTCCACCCCCCAGGCTCGTGAATATTTGGAGCGTGGTGCTGTAGTTGGGCGCCAACGGCAGCCGGCGAATTAATTGCGCCACTTCCTCGTTGTCATAACAGACCTTGTTCAATTCCACCGTGGTAACCTTGCTCCGTTCCTTGAGCTTCACGTCGGCGTGGCCCGCAGAATAAGTGGTGTCGGCATCCCCCAGCACGTTGCTTTGCCAGCGGCTGTGGATCGGTTTGCAGGTGTCGGCCTCCACCTCCACCCGGCTGAGACTGCGATGGCCCACGTTCATGCGTGACCCGAACCGCCAGATTTTCTGGCCATTCAAAGTGTCGGCATTGACCGTATAGCGAACCGAACCGGCTTTCATCCCGGTCTGAAATTTAATGCCCAGCCGGAGTTCTTCACCCTCCGCCCAGGGGGCGGGCAGCAGGCCGATGGTGCCCGCCAGATACTCGTTGGCCTTCGCCACGAGTTCCTTCTGGCCGGGATAATCGCTGACGAGTTTTTCAAACGCCGCCCGGGCTTCCGCGAAACGCTGGCGTTTGAATTCGCAGACCCCCAAGTGGTATTGGGCCAGTGCGGTCAGCGTCTGGTCGTTTTGCCCTTCGGTGATGGCCTGCTGGTAGAACTGAATGGCAGCCGCCAGGTCGCCCTTGGTTTCCTCGGCGAAGAGGCCTTGTTCGAGCAGCTCGGAGGTGGCCGCCGCTGCGGTGCCGGCCAACACCCCTCCCAGCCCGATGGTTAATGACAGGAGCAAAGTGGCCTTTGCCCGGTTTGCCAGTAATGCGAATGAATATTTTGTTTTCACAGACAAAAACTTAAAACACGTTTGTTACCGCTTTATTACCGGCGTATCCCGAATTTGTCCGTTGTGGCGGCGGCGGCAGGCGGGAGCAACATTGCGGGAACATACTCAGCCCATCGGACATTTTCGCCCCAACTCTGCGCTCAAGGGGCTGGAAACAATAATCAATTTTTGACGAAAATGGCTTCAAAACGAGAGTGCGGCGGGCGACCGCCGGTGCCAAGCGGTGGGGCCGAGCGGATTAAAATCGGGTTTGAATTGGGTTTGAATTGGGTTTGAAACAGGGTCTTATTGGGTTTGTTTTCGACTTTTCATTTTTCGAAAATTGGTCATATGACATTTAAATATAGCGACTTAACCTATAAAATAATTTGGGTTTGTTTCGCCAATTTTAATCTTTCTGCGGAACCCTCCAAAGTTGGATGGATGAGAAAATTTTTCCCGTTCCGTTGACGCGGGTGCTGACCGGGCTGGGCGCCTGAATTTTTGAATAATTTAGGGTGCTGTTTTTCATGGTCAAAGAATTTTAGCTGTGCCATGCGAGGCACAGGCAGGCAAAGGTGAATGCCCCCCAACTTGCTTTGAGGAGTAGATTTCTGCTTAAAGAAATTTTTAAAGCGACTTGGTGTGATTGTAAAGTAATATTATAAACAATTTTCCAATGGGTTTTATGGAGAGCGAAAATGCCCTTTGCTCGGGGGGACTGCTGCGCGAGGAGGGCGGTGGGATACGGGGTTTGAACCTCGCTGTCTTGGCGGATTCCAGGCTGGAAAGCCATCGGGTGAGCCCGGATACGCGGTTTGGCATTTGGCGGCGATTAGCGAGGTGGCAAGGTGCGCTCCCTCCGACCAAGACTTATTCACAGGCCCGGCGGCCGCGTCTGGCGGAGGTGAATAATTCGCGGTTTGAAATTACGGAAGACCCCGATTTTACCGATGGTTTTCGTGGCCCGGCCTCTGGCATCGCCGCCGGTTTTTGGTGAACAACCGGTGCATATCAATTCATGGTCAAACCGGCGGATTATGTTATGCTGTAGACAGTTCATTGAAAGAACGAAACAGCAGTGGAAAGTAACATTGAAGCTGCCAGTTTCACGGATAATCCCAGGCGACTGGGGAAAAGTCAGGTCAGGCTGGTTGATCTGGCTCCTCTGAACCGGAGCGCAAGCTTTGGCGAGGCAGAATTCACCAGTTCCTCTGGCGGTGTTCGCACACCGTCAAATGCGAATGAGGAACTTGGCGGCAAGCAGCGATTAGAAACCGCTGCGAGTCGAGTCAAGTAATTCAGGCCGGTTTCGAGCCTGGATGAATCGCAGTCACCCAGAGGGTGAACAGTTGCTACTGTGTATCAGCACGGTGCGGCCAGCTCTGGCGGATCAGGATAAAACCGAAACCGCCCTACGAAAAACGCCGAAAGGCGGACAAACGGAGCGGACGCATCGGGAAGACCACGGGAACTTGGCAGGTTCCGTGAAAAACTTCCGAGCGCCGGCGATGTTAAAAACGGCACCGCTGGACTGTGAGATAAAATGCAACTTGAGAGAGGAGAGGCGAGACCCGTGGCCCCGGGCGAACGCACCGTCACAAGCGGTGGCTGACCTGGAGCCAGTGGTTAAGACGCGAACAACCTTCGCAGGCGTGTCTTGACCTGGTTTGCAGGCCGGTGTTGCAACCACCAGCCGAAGCGAGCTGAAAAGCCTCACTCAAAATCCGCGAACCGAAAGGTTCCGGACGGCCCTGCTACGAGGCCGGTAACTCCGCTTGCCGTGGAGAATGGCGTCGGGAAACCAGCAGCCCCTGAAAAGGGAGCGCCAAATGCTGGCACGGGAAAGAGAGCATGGCGAACTCCCATCCCCCATTTGTCCCTGTCTGACCGCAAGGTTGGGCAGGGACTTATTGTTTTCAGGCGGTCACCCAAACCAGGGCGGCGCGTTTTTGTGGATTGCCCGGGCGGGGCGGTTGATTATGCTGCTGCCCATGCAGGATTGTGTCATTCGCGCCGCCACCGAAGCGGATCTGGTGGCGATTAACGACATCTATAACCATTACGTGCTCCATTCCACCTGCACGTATCAGGAGGAGCCTGAGCCGCTGGCCGGGCGGCGGCAATGGTTCCACCGGCATGACGCGGCGCATCCGGTGATCGTCGCCGAGGTGGCCGGGCAGGTGGCTGGCTGGGGATCGCTTTCCATTTATCACCCGCGCTCGGCCTACCGGTTTACGGTGGAGAATTCCGTTTACGTTCATCCCCAGCACCTCCGCAGCGGCCTGGGTTCGCGGTTGCTGGCCGACTTGATTACGCGTGCCCGCAGTCTGGGGCATCGCGCCATCATTGCGGCCATCGACTCCGAACAGGCGGGCAGCGTGGCGTTGCATGCGAAGCATGGTTTCAAGCCGGCCGGACATCTGCGGCAGGTGGGCTTCAAATTCGGGCGCTGGCTGGATGCAGTTTATCTGGAACTGCTGCTCGAGGCGCCAGATGCCTGATGCCGGCGGAAACATGGCGAACGCCTTTAACCGCGAATTAAAGCGGCCGCGAATTAAGGCTTGCCCGCCAGCGGCTTTTCGCCAAGATTTCTGTCTGCGCAACTAAATCATCCAATCAAAACAAATTATGGGACGCATTTACAATAACATCGTCGAAACCGTCGGCCGCACGCCGCTGGTCAAATTGAACAAGGTCACCGCCGGGGTGGACGCCACGATTTTGCTTAAGTGCGAATTTTTCAATCCGTTGAGCAGCGTCAAGGACCGTATCGGCGCGGCGATGATTGCCGACGCCGAGGAGCGGGGCATTCTCAAGAAGGACACCATCATCATTGAACCGACGAGCGGCAACACCGGCATTGCGCTGGCTTTTGTCGCCGCCGCCAAGGGCTACAAGCTGATTCTCACGATGCCCGAAACGATGTCGCTGGAACGCCGCACGCTGCTGGCGATGCTGGGCGCGAAACTGGTTTTGACCCCCGGCGCCGAAGGCATGAAGGGCGCCATTGCCCGCGCCGAGGCACTGGCAAAAGAAACGCCGAACTCCTGGATTCCCCAGCAGTTTGAAAATCCGGCCAATCCCGCGATTCATGCCAAGACCACGGCCGTGGAAATCTGGGAAGACACCGATGGCAAGGTGGACATTCTGATCTCGGCCGTCGGCACGGGCGGCACGATTACCGGCATCACCGAATACATCAAGCCGAAGAAGCCGTCGTTCCAAGCCATCGCCGTGGAGCCGAAAGACTCGCCGGTGATTTCGCAGACGCTGGCCGGCCAGCCGGTCAAGCCGGGGCCGCACAAGATTCAAGGCACCGGCGCCGGGTTTGTGCCGAAAAACTTGCACCTGAAAGACAGCGCCGGCAAGCCGCAGATCGTCGAGGCGGTGCAGGTTTCCAACGATGACTCGTTTGCCATGGCGCGGCGCCTCGCGAAGGAAGAGGGCATCCTGGTGGGCATTTCCACCGGCGCCAATGTGATTGCCGCCATCGAAGTGGCCAGGCGCCCGGAAAACAAGGGCAAGGTCATCGTGACGATCGCCTGCTCCACCGGGGAACGCTACTTGAGCACGGCCCTGGCGGCCGAGGCCCGCGCCGAAGTGGGCGGCTGAGCCGGAAGGAAAGTTTCCAGCGCGCAAATCCAGAAGGGATTTGCGCGCTTTTTTATTTCTGCGGGCAGTTGGATTCCGCGGGTCGCACCGGTGATGGCGAACTCTGGGATACCGGCCAAGTACGGCCACGAACCAATACAGTTGCGGCTTTGGCACCGTCCGCCGCGTCACGCGTGGGCCACGAAAGTGCCGGCGCTGGGCCCCGGCACTCCGGCCTCTGCTGTGGCCGCGCAACTCACTCCGCCACCGGCATCAGGAGCTGATGCTGATGGGCATTTTTGCGTTCCGGCGTGCGGCGGTTGCCGCCACGGGGCAGGGCTGATGGCGTGCCACCATGCCGTCCAAGCATTAGAGCATTTTCAGAAATACTGCAGCCACGCGGTGAGAAAGAACGGGAAGATTGGTCTGTTTGGGTTTTGGCTTCGTTTCGGCTCAGTCACAGGC
>Ga0302323_100003080_pt1 | contig 13558 bp, 9 predicted proteins | sample Fen_T0_3_FD_201950 | JGI IMG/M metagenome (GOLD analysis project Ga0302323, IMG submission 201950) | Peat permafrost microbial communities from Stordalen Mire near Abisko, Sweden - Fen_T0_3 | ecosystem: Environmental > Terrestrial > Soil > Wetlands > Permafrost | place: Sweden: Abisko... | reverse complement strand
TAGAGTCCTTCTTCGACAGCATCGACCGCAAGAAGCTGATGGAGATGCTCCGGCAACGGGCGAACGACGAGTCGTTTCTGCGGCTCGTCGGCAAGTGCCTCCACGTAGGAGTGCTGGACGGTGAGGATTACACCGAACCGGACGTGGGCACGGCACAAGGGTCGACACTTTCGCCAATGCTGGGCAACATCTACCTGCACCACGCGCTTGACGTGTGGCTCGACCGAGAGGTGCGTCCGCAATTGCGAGGCAAAGCCTGTCTCGTGAGATATGCAGACGACCTTGTCATCGGATTCGAGCGACGCGAAGACGCGGAAAAGGTGATGGCGATGTTGCAGCAGCGGATGGCGGAGTACGGCCTGCGGCTGCACCCCGAGAAGACCAGGCTCGTGCCCTTCGAACGGCCGCCAAGGCAGCAGGACGGGGGCAAGGGGCCTGGGACCTTCGACTTTCTGGGCTTCACGCTGCTGTGGCGGCGCACCCGGAATGGTAACTGGGGGCAGAACTTCAGGACCCGGAAGGCGCGGTTTCAGAGGGCCAAGGTGGCCCTCAACGACTTCTGTCGGAGCCACCGACACGAGCCGGTCAAAGAGCAACACGCCTCGCTCTGCAGGCGCATCAGCGGGCACATCAACTAATTCGGCGCGAACGGCAATCTGGCCAGCGTGGCGCAGCTCGTGAGAGCGGCGGAACGCATCTGGCACAGGTGGCTGCGACGCCGGAGCCAACGCACGCGCCTGAACTGGCAGCGATTTGGGGATCTCCTCAAGGCATTCCCGCTGCCACGCCCGAGCATCCGAGTGCAGCTCTGGGCAAAGCTCACGTAAGCCGTCTCGGCGGAAGAGCCGGATGGTGGAAATCTCCTTGTCCGGCTCTGGTGGGGGCCTGGGGTGGGCGACTGCCCCGGGCTACCCGATCCCTCGCTCACGCCCCCCGCGACTCGCGGGCCGGCCCTTCTGGCAGCCCACGTTAACCCGACAGACTCTATCTAGCAGCCGTGGGCAATCTGGCCGCCATTTCTCTACTTCGCCTGCGACAATAGCTGCAGACCAAACAAGAGGGCGTTCTCGCTGGTGCCCGCCAGCTTGGCGTATTGATACACGGCGAGCAGTCGTGCGTGGTAGCCGTCGATGATGTAGCCGAGTTGGGCGTCGATGCCTGTGAACGTGGTGTCGCCGTAGGCCTGGCTGCTGCCGGCGTGCTGGATGCGCAAGAGTGGTTGAAAATGCCCGATACCCACGTCGATGGGCACGAGATAGCTGGCCAGCCCGTAGGTTTGATAGCCGGCCAATTCGTTGTCGCCCCAGACCTTTGCGAAGGCTCCCTCGAGGTCGACTACCCCGGCCCCACCGCCATTCATCTCGAACAGCAGGTCGGCGCCTACCTCGTTGAAATCATCCGTGGGCGCAAGGGGGTCGGCCGCGGACACGGAGCCGCTGGTCTGGTGCTGGGCACCAAGTCCGATGGCGAGGAGATTCTTGTTGCCGTAGTAGCCGCTGCTGGAACCGTATCCGGGCTCGGGATTGATGAGGCTGAGATTGATCCTTGCCGTGTACAGCGGGGACATAGCAGGGCGCTCGAGATCGAATACGCCGACGTAGTACTTGAGTGCTCCGCCGTACAGCTGGCCCCAGAGGGTCACGCCATCGCCACGCCCATTGCTTCCGTAACGTGGTCCAGCCCACGGTCGCGTTCCCGCTGGAACGCGCAGCGGATAGATGCTGTAGGCACCCGGTGTGGTCCACGTGGGCAGGGCCCAGATCGTCGAGAGGCTGCTGCGATCCGACGGCATGGGCATCCGACCGATCCACAGATTAAAAGAGTCGGCGAGCTCGATCTTGGCGACGAGGTCGAGGACGTCGGCGCGATTGCGGGGTGCCTGATCTCCGTAGCTGCCTACGAACCCGACTTGCCACTTCAAGAAGGGATGCGCCTGGCCCCACAGGACCACATCGGCCTCGCCGTCGGACGCCGAATCGTCGAGCTTGTCGCGCGAACCTTCGTTTGGGTTCTGCACTCGGAAGGTCAGGCGAGTTCCCACCTGCGCGTGGAAGCTGTCGAGCGACGGATTGGCGGGCGCGTGCTGGGCCACGGGCGCCGCGGGCACGGAAACCGGCGTGGGCGCAGGGGCGACTTCCAACGCCAATGACGATGCGGAAACCTCGGGTGGAATCTCGGCCGACGCGAGCCCGGTCGCCAGCAGGCACGAGGCCGCCGCCGCGACGATCAGGGGACGACTCCGACGAGGTGTACGCATGGTCGAAGGACGATAGTGCCCTAAGTCGGCGATGGCTGCCACTCGCGATCGAGCACGGCGCCGACGTGCCGGGTGAGGCTCACCTTCACGGCTGCCATGTCGACGGGCGTGCGCAGCTCCTTCGCCATCGACGTCATCACGGCAGCGTCGAACCCGCATGGATTGATGGCGGCGAAACGCGACAGATCGGTGTTCACGTTGAGGGCGAGCCCGTGCAGCGTGACCCACTTCTTGACCGCAACGCCGATGGACGCCAGCTTTCGGCCGTCCGGCACGTCCGACGTCCAGACCCCGGTCTTGCCGGGGCAGCGTGTGGCGGAAATGGCGAAATCTGCGGCGGCGCGGATCACGGCCTCTTCGAGATTCCGTAGAAACCGGTGCAGATCGCGTTCGTCCTCGCGTAGCAGGAAGATCGGGTAGGCGACCAACTGGCCCGGGCCGTGGAAGGTGACGTCGCCGCCCCGCTCGATGGCGATCACGGGGGTGTCTCCTGGGTTGAGCACGTTGGCTGGCTTGGCCGAGCGCCCAAGCGTGATCACGTTGGGGTGCTCGACCAGAAACAGGACGTCGTCGGCCGGGATATCCTGGCTCGCCGCGCGCTGTCGCTCGGCAACCCAGCTTTGTTGTAGGGCCCAGGCCTCGCGGTAGTCGCGCAGGCCAAGGTCAACGATTCGCGCCGGTTTGCGCGTGGCTAACCTACGCGTTCGTCCATGGGGACGAAGTGATTCACGGGCTGCCCCACGTAGATCTGCCGTGGGCGGTAGATGCGTCCCTTGGGGTCGTCCTGGATCTCCTTGAAATGGGCGATCCAACCCGGCATGCGGCCGATGGCGAAGACGACGGTGAACATCTCGGTGGGGATGCCGAGCGCGCGCATGATGATGCCGCTGTAGAAGTCCACGTTCGGGTACAGTTTGCGCTCGACGAAATACGCGTCTGACAGGGCCGACTCTTCCATCCGCTTGGCGATGTCGAGCAGGGGATCGTCGACGTTCAGCGCGACGAGCAAGCTGTCGCACGCCTTCTTGATGATACGGGCGCGCGGGTCGTAGTTCTTGTAGATGCGGTGGCCGAAGCCCATCAGCTTCTTGCCGCTGCCCTTTTCTTTTGCCGCGGCGATGAAGCGCGATCCGTTGTCACCCGAGCGGTGGATGTCGGTGAGCATCTCGATGACCGCCTGGTTGGCGCCACCGTGCAGCGGGCCCCACAGCGCGCAAACGCCTGCCGCGGCGCTGGCGAACAGGTTCGCCTGGGCGGACGCGACCATGCGCACCGTCGAGGTCGAGCAGTTCTGCTCGTGATCGGCGTGCAGAATGAAGATCAAATCCAGCGCGCGCACCACCTCGGGCCGCAGGTCGTATTCCAAGTACACATCCGAGAACAGCATGTGCAAGAAGTTGGCGGTGTAGCGCAGCGTAGGTTTCGGGTAGATGATCGGCAGCCCGCGCGACTTGCGGTACGAGAACGCGGCGATGGTGCGCACCTGGGAAATCAGGCGCGCGGCGTGAATGTCGAACTCGTCGCGTCCCGCCCGCTGCAGAAGGCCGGGGTAGTAGCAGCTGGAGGCGTTGATCATCGACGACAGGATCGCCATCGGGTGCGCCGTCGAGGGGAAGCTCTCGAAGTGATACTTCATGTCCTCGTGCAGGTTCTCGTTCTGGGTGAGAAGCTGCGAGAAACGCGCCAGTTCGGGCTTGGTCGGCAGGTGCCCGTAGATGAGCAGGTACGCGGTTTCCACGAAGTTCGACTTGTCGGCTAGCTCTTCGATGGGAATTCCGCGGTAGCGCAGGATCCCGTTGTCGCCATCGATGAAGGTCACGCCGCTCTGGCAGGACCCCGTGTTGCCATAGCCGTCGTCGAGCGTGATGTAGCCGGTCGACGCGCGCAGCGCCGAGATGTCCATGCCCTTCTCGTGCTCGGTGCCTTCCACGATGGGCAGCTCGATGACCTTGCCCGCGACCTCTAGTTTCGCCGTCTTTGCAGTATTGATGTCAGCCATGACTGTGTGGGAATTCTTGGGGCAAAAACTACGCAATGACAAGGCCGATTGTCGGGCAGGCGCATTCCTCGGATTCTGACGCGTGGCCTTCACGGCGGGCCGGTCGGTTTGCGCCCGGCTAGGTATGGTAGATACTCGCGCATGAATAAGGTCTCTAGGGCTCTGGTTTCGGTCTCAGACAAGAAAGGTATCCTCGATCTCGGAAAGCGCCTGGCCAAGCTCGGCGTAGAGATTCTCTCGACCGGTGGCACCGCGCGCTCGCTGCGCGAAGCGGGCATCCCGGTCAAGGACGTCAGCGACTTTACCGGCTTTCCCGAGATGCTCGACGGTCGCGTGAAGACGCTGCACCCGCGCGTCCATGGCGGCATCCTCGGTCGCCCCACCGACGAGCATCGCAGGCAGATGCGCGAGCATGGCATCGACCCCATCGATCTGGTCGTGGTCAACCTGTACCCGTTCCGCGAGACCGTCGCACGCGGCGCCTCGTTCGAGGACGTGATCGAGAACATCGACATCGGCGGCCCCGCCATGGTCCGTTCGGCGGCCAAGAACCACGAGCGTGTGACCATCGTGGTGGACCCGGCCGACTACGATCGCGTGCTGACCGAGCTCGAGACCAAGGGCGAAGTTCCGCAGGCGATGCGTTTCGAATTTTGCCGCAAAGCCTTCGCCCACACCGCGGCTTACGACGGTGCCATCGCTAGCCACCTCGGTCGCCTGTCCGAAGGCGGCGTTGCTGTCGCCGATTTCCCCGCGACCATGCACCCGTCGCTGCACCTCGACCGCTTGCTTCGCTACGGCGAGAATCCGCATCAGAAGGCGGCGTTCTACAAATGGGATGCGCCGTCGGGAATGTCGCTGGCCGGTGCGGACGTCATCCAGGGCAAGGAGCTTTCCTACAACAACCTGCTCGACCTCGACGCTGCCATGAAGCTGTGTGCGGAATTCACCCTGCCCGCGGCCTGCATCATCAAGCACACCAACCCTTGCGGCGTTGCGGTTTCGGAGGCCGGCCTCTTCGAGGCGTACAAGCTGGCCCGCGAGACCGATCCGGTGTCGGCCTTCGGTGGCATCGTGGCGCTTAACCGCAAGGTCGAAGAGGAGCTGGCCAAGCTGATGGCCGAGGTTTTCCTCGAGTGCATCGTGGCGCCCGAGTTTTCCCCCGAGGCCCTGAAGGTATTCGAGACCAAGAAGAATTTGCGGCTCGTCCGCGCGGCCATCTCGGGTGTCGTCCCCGGTCAGCTCGACCTGCGAGGGGTCTCGGGCGGTGTATTGGTTCAGTCCACCGACGGCAATGTAGCGGCCGCGTCGCAAGCCAAGGTGGTGTCCCGTCGCAAGCCGACCCAAGCAGAGCTTGACGAGCTGGACTTCGCCTGGCGCGTGGCCAAGCACGTGAAGTCGAACGCCATCGTGTTCTGTGGCGGCGGACGAACCTTGGCCGTCGGCGCGGGCCAGATGTCGCGGGTCGATTCGGTGAAGTTGGCAGTGTCCAAGGCCCAGCTTTCACTCAAGGGTTCGGTGCTGGCGTCGGATGCGTTCTTTCCGTTCCGCGACGGACTCGACGAGGCCGCCAAGGTCGGAATCACCGCGGCCATCGAGCCAGGCGGCTCACTCCGCGACGACGAGGTGATAGCCGCCGCAGACCAACACAACATCGCGCTGCTGTTCTCGGGCGAGCGCCACTTCAGGCACTAGACCATGGGCTATCGAGTTTTGCTGGTGGGCTCGGGCGGGCGTGAGCACGCCCTGGCATGGAAGCTTCTGCAAAGCCCGCTGTGCGATCGCTTGATCGCGGCGCCGGGAAATCCGGGCATCGAAGCCTTGGGCCGTGGCATCGGTCAGGGCAGGGTGACCGTGTCCAAGGTCGGCGCCGACGAGACGGCCAAGCTGATCGCCGTGGGCCAGGACGAGAAGGTCGATCTGGTCGTGTGCGGACCCGAGGTGCCTCTCATGGCCGGGCTTGGCGATGCCTGCCGGGCTGCGGGCTTGCGCTTTTTTGGTCCGTCCAAGGCAGCCGCCGAGATCGAAGGGTCCAAGCAGTTCGCCAAAGACCTGATGAAGACGGCGGGCATTCCGACCGGGGTTTATGGCAGCTTTGCCGACGTGGCGTCGGCCGATGCGTTCATCGACGCGCAGCCTGGCAACGTGGTGGTCAAGGCCGACGGACTTTGTGCTGGCAAGGGCGTGGTGGTGGCATCCTCGAAGGCCGAGGCCAAAGAGGCCGTTCGTTCCATGCTGGTCGACAAGGTCTTTGGCGATGCTGGCGCGCGCGTGGTGATCGAGGAGCGTCTGACCGGCCGCGAGGTTTCCATGATGGCGCTTTGCGACGGCACCCGCTTCGTCCTGCTGGCTACCGCCGAGGATCACAAGGCGGTCCTCGACGGCGACCGGGGGCCCAACACCGGCGGCATGGGCGCGTATTCCCCGTCTCCGCTGGTCGATGGCCCCTTGACCGAGCAGATCGCGCGCAAGATCTTCGCTCCGCTGGTGGCGGCCATGGCCGAGCAAGGACGGCCCTTTCGGGGCTTGCTCTACGGCGGTTTGATGCTAACTCCGAAGGGCCCCATGGTCATCGAGTGGAACTGTCGCTTCGGCGATCCGGAAACCCAGGCGGTCCTACCGCGGATGGGTGAGGACATCCTGCCGTGGCTGCTCGACGCCGCGTCCGGTCAGTTGCCTCTCCGTTCGCCCGACTGGCTGCCCGGTGTTTCGGTGTGCGTGGTGCTCGCGGCTGAGGGCTATCCCGGCAAGGTTCGCAACGGCGATGCCATCAGCGGTCTTGCCGCGGACGGGCAGCTTGCCGACACGGACACCGTCGTCTTCCACGCGGGCACCAAGCGTAACGGCAAGAAGTTGGTCAGCGCCGGGGGCCGCGTGCTCGGCGTGACGGCGGTAGGAGGCAATTTGGACGAGGCACGAAGCCGTGTCTATGCGGGCATCGACCGCATTGCATGGCCTGGCATGCATTTCCGGAAGGACATCGGACTGCGAGGGAAAGTATGAGCGAGAAGACCTGTGACGTTGCAATCCTGATGGGTTCGAAATCGGACCTCCCCACCATGAAACCAGCCGCAGACGTGTTGAAGTCGTTGGGCCTTCGCGTGGCCGTGCGGGTACTGTCCGCGCATCGCACGCCCGAGCAAACCGCGGCGTTCGTCAAGGACGCCGCGCGGACCGGTACCAAAGTCTTCATCTGTGGCGCCGGCGGTGCGGCCCACCTGGCGGGGTCGGTGGCGGCGCACACCACGCGGCCGGTGATCGGCATTCCCATCGCCTCGGGCAGCTTGCAAGGCATGGATGCCCTCCTGTCCACGGCGATGATGCCGCCCGGAATCCCGGTCGCCACGGTTGCCATCGGCGGCGCTGAGAACGCCGGCCTTCTGGCCGCGCAGATCATCGCGACCTCCGACGAAGAGCTATCCCGGCGCGTGGTCGCCGAGCGCGAGGCACGTCTGCGCAAGGTCCTCGAAGCCGACGCCGAGGTCAGCGAGAAGTTCTAGGAAGCTCACACCCGCGCTGGTCGGTTGCGCAGCGCTATACTCCTCGGATGGATCGGGAGCGTGCGTTGCCGCGCCTCTTGGCGGCTCTCCTGTCGACGGCGTGCGCGCTCGCCGCCCAGGTGGCGATAGCGCAATGTCGTATCGAGGTCGAGAAAGCTCGCCTGCCCGGCGTCATGGTTCCGGCGGCTGGCATTTCGTTGGATTTGGATGGCGTGCCTTTGACGACCGAGCTCCAGATGGGCAACGCGACGGCATCCCTGGCGGTCAAGGCCCCGCTGCAATTCGCCGCCACCAGTCCCCTCGACAAGCTTCACTTTCGTGTTCGTGAGCGCGTCGACTTGTACGGCGGTCGGCTCCGTGTCGGGAAAGGGGCTGCGCCCGTCTGGCTCGGCGTTCAGGACGACAACGGTCAGTTCTCGCTCCGCTCGACGTTGGGCATCGAGGTGAAGCAGCAGTTGCACATTCCCTGCCACCTCCTCGGCCTAAGCAACGGGACCCCTTACCGGACGCCCGCTGCTGTGTGGCCGCCAAAGAATCGAGCTCTGGGCACGGGGGCAGGTTTCTTCCCCTTATATGTCGCCCCCGAAGAAGTCGATCCGTTGCCCATCCGCTACGCCGGGCCTTTCAGGGTCGTGCGTAAACACCCAGGCTGGGTGCTCCTGGAAGCCGCATGGGAAGATGGAACCAGGGTGAGGGGTTGGACGCGTGAAGGAAACATGACAACGCAGGTGGCCCCCGTGCAAGGCTGGGTAGAAGGACAGTCAGGGTCGGGGGGATGCGGGCGCAGCGATGCCCCCTTGCTCGACAAAGTCAGACTTCGGGCGCAGGCTCCCATCGCCTTTTCCCCGGAAGGGACAGTCTGGGCCTGGGTTGCGGGCACGGTCACCGTCGATGCCTTTGCTGGTCAGCGATCCGATGACTGGGTTCAGGTGGCCGCTTTGCCCGGCCTGCTGCCGGACAAACCTTGTGCGGAGCACAAACACATCTGGGTTCATGCACGCGACGTGGTGAGAATACGCCGCCGCTGAGCTCATTTCGAAATGGCGGGCGATGGGGTGCCCGTGTAGACGTCCGGGCAGCGTGGCTTCGTGACGTCGGCGGGGCACTTGCTCTTGAGATCCTTGTACCACTGCAGGTCGTGGGCAGGGGCCGCATACCCAGTTGGTACGGAGTGCTTGCTGACGCTCGCAAAGTACTGCAGGCAAGCGTCTCGCCACCAGCGCGCTTCGTAGTGTTGCGTCTGAAGGAAGTCGCTGACGTCTTTGAAGCGTTTGGCGTCGATCTGTCCCGACACCGTCTTCCAGCTGTCTCGCATGGTCGCCACGCCGTCGACGCCGGCACTGTATCGATAGACCATCTCCTCCCAGAGTGACCGACCCGACGAGGTCAGCTTTTCGTCCCAACCCACCCGTTGAAAGAAGAGCAGGAAATCGTCGGGGATGCTGGAGCGACTGGCGAGCTTGTCTCGCACTGTAGACGTGTACTGCGCGAGGGCGTTGCTGCCCTTGGACGTCCGATCGAAGCCTATCCCGGTGGCATCCGCCTTGTGGAAGTAGAACGGATTCCAGTCGGCTTGACTAAGGTCGTTGATCCAGGGCCCAGGGCCGTAGTGGTGGTCCGAACCCATGATGTGGACCAGGCCAAGGGGCTCCATGTAGTTGACCAGGTTTTGCCGGGAGCCCATCATCAACGAGGTCACTGGGGCCAGTACCGCCGGGTCGTTCGACAGCGTCTGGCGGATCCACTCGTCTGCGATGTCGGTCGCCGAGCTATCGGGATCCCAGGCCATGCGACCGAACACGTACCAGTTGGCCTGGTTGAAATGTGATCCGGTCCAGTTGGTGTCGCTGCCGATGTTGGCCACGCCGGCTATCGCGGTGTCGGTGTATCCATGCACGGTTCCGTCAATCACCCGCGCCACCGTCGAGCCCTGGCCTTTGGCGTAGGTGTCGGATTTGAGGACCTCCTCGTAAAGCGGTCCCAGGTAGGCGAGGTGAGTGTCTTCGCCGAGGTACTCCTTGGTGATCTGCAGCTCGAGCGCGACGGGCGTGTTCGGCATGGCCCCGAACAGTGGACTGAAAGGTTCGCGCGGCTGGAAGTCGAGCGGGCCATTCTTGACCTGTAGCATGGCGTTGCTGCCGAATTTGCCGTCGAGCGGCTGGAATTCGTCGTAGGCCTGCCGGATGCGATCGCTGCCATCATCCTTGTACACGAAAGCACGCCACATCACGATCCCACCGTGGGGAGCCAGGGCATCAGACATAGTCTTGGCGCCGTCGGCATGGGTGCGATTGTAGTCCTGCGGTCCCGGCTGGCCCTCGGAGTTGGCCTTCACCAGGAAGCCGCCGAAATCCGGGATCTTCTTGTAGATCTCGTCCGCCTTGCTGGCCCACCATTTCTTGACGTCCGCCGACAGGGGGTCGGCGGTGGTGAGACCGCCGATTTCGATGGGGGCGCTGAATCTGGCCGTGAGGTAAACGGCTATTCCGTACGGCCGGAACGCCGTGGCCAGCGCGGCCACTTTGTCGAGGTTGCTGCTGGTCAGAATCTGGGCGTTGGAATTGACGTTGTTGAGCACGGCGCCGTTGATGCCGATGGATGCGTTCGCCCGGGCATAATCCTTGTAACGTTGGGAGATGGTCGCCGGCAGCGTGCTCCAGCTCCAGATAGACTTTCCCGCATAGCCGCGCTCGATGCTGCCATCCATGTTGTCCCAGTGGTCGAGGATGCGGCGCTTGATCTTGGGGGCCCCACTTAGCGCGAGTCCCTGCACCGAACGGTGGCACTCGAGATGGCGGAGCAGGGCGAAGGTGCCGCGCAGGACGCCCACGTCGGTGTTGGCGGCAACCACGATGGCCTTGTTGCCTCCGACCTCCGTGGCCTGTACGACGTACCCCTCGGCTCCCACGGCGCCCAGAGTGGCGAGCGAAAGCGCCTTGATGGCGGGCGAGGAATCGGGCGTTCCGAGCAGCACGGCGCCGTCACCGGTGGGCTCATCGGCGACCGGGACGGTCTTCCCGATGAGACCGGACAATCCTTTGACCAGCTCGGCCTGCGCGAGCTGCAGCGTGTCCGATGTGCCGGCCTTCACCACGTGGTTGAGCGCGGCCTGGTACTCGGCCAGCCGACCGGGCAACGATACTTTGGGATAGCGCAACCAGAGCTGCGAGCCGTCTTCGTCGGGCGGCGGCTGAGTCAGCGTCGGATAGGCGTCTGTTCCCCCGGCGCCGCTCGCGCCGCCGGTTCCTGCTTCTCCGCCCGCGCCGGCCGCGGAACCGCCGGCCCCCCCGCGTGGGCTGCCTGTCGCTCCGCCGAGTGCAACGCCCCCGCCCCCGCCGCCTGCGCCGCCAGCCGTTCCACCGCGGCCGGTCCCCGCGGCTCCGCCAGCTGCAAGGCCGCCCGTCGCGGTACCGACAGATCCCCCGGTCGGATTGCCCGCCGAACCGCCGAGCGCGGAACCGCCAGCGCCCCCGCTGCGTGAACCACCGAGGCCACTTCCGGCGGCTCCGCCGGTTGCATTGCCCGCCGAACCGCCGGTCGGGGTGCCCGCCGAACCGCCGCTTGGGTTGGCGACGCCGCCCGAGCCCCCTTGGGACGGACCGGTCGTCGTTTGCCCCGAACCGCAGCCCGTTGTGACGAGCGCCATCCCCAAAAGTGCGATCGAAAGGTTTTTCATGGGCTCAGCCTTGGTTGAATAGCCTCGGTACCCCCGCAGCGACGAAGCGAGGTCGTCCTGCGCGTTGCAGAGATCCTGCAACGATAGCATTTCCCTGCGGCGTTGGGCATCGGCCACGCAGTGGCACGCTGGCCGGTCCTGCCTGGTCACCGAGGCAATCGCGGGAAGCCCGGCAGGGTGCTGTAGGTCACGCGACCGGAGGGCCCTTGCGTGCTTGATACCCAGCTTTCGAACTTTGGGGTATAAACGGCCGGGTCATGAGCGACGACAACGCCGGAACCATGAGCGAACCGATCACTGCAACCCCGAAGGCGGGCTTCTTCTCTCGAGTGCTGTGGCTGGGGCCCCGCGTAGCAGAAGCACGTGCTACGACCTTCGGCCCGTCCCAGCCTGGCTACGTCTGGTACGACGTGGCTCGGCAAATTTGCGACGACGTGGTGAAGATCGGCGAGACCGGCAAAGGAAGCTGGGCTGTGCTGTTTCTCGACTGTCGCTCGGTCGAGCTGCTGGTTCGAGCCCACTTGGCTCGGGCTGGCTTGCTAACCGGACCTTCGCCTCTGACCCTGGCCGATTGGGCCAGCGCCCAGAGCTTGCCCGCGGTCTCGGCGGCGTGGGGCAGAGTGCCGGTCGCGCATACGACGATCTTGAATAGCATGCTGGGCCCCGAGCGCGACGCGGCCATCGAGACGCTGGCCGGCGACGAGCGTGAGGCCTTTGCCGAGAGCGTGCACGACCTGGTCATGCGACTGGCCGAGCCTCTCGAGCTCGAGGCGAATCGCCTCGGCCGTGCCCTGTTCTCCCGCTGGGCGCGCGTGGTGCTGGTGCTCGTGCTGGTCGGAGGCGCCTTGTTCTGGACCGGCAACAAGATCTCTTCCAAGTTCGCCAAGCCCAACATCGCGCTTCATCGCCCGGTCACCACCAGCAGCCAGTTCCCCGGTCAGGGCACGGATCACACGCTGCTGGTCGACGGTGACCACGACAACCTCGGTTTCCACACCAACATCGACTCGCAGTCGTGGGCGGTGATCGACCTCGGTGAGGCCAAGAAGTTCGACAAGATAGTGGTCTACAACCGAGCGGACGGCTTCGAAGAGCGTGCGGTTCCGCTAAAGGTCGAGGTCAGCAGCGACAACGTGAACTGGAAGCAGATCGCCGAGCGCAAGGAGACCTTCGACAAGTGGACCGCCAAGCACCTCAATGCCGAGGGCCGCTACGTTCGCCTGAAGAACACCCCGCCGAACTACTTCCACCTGGCAGAGGTCGAAGTTTATTAGAGAGGGAAATCGCGGGGGCTGTGGAGGGCGCGGAGGGGAGGTCACCGCCAGCCGGGGAAGGGGAGTCGAAGCTCGAAGCCGTGTGGGGTCAGCACCGATCCTGTCCACAGCGGCAGGTAGATGAACGACACCACGGCGGTGCAGACGAGAAATCCGACGACGGCGGCCGCGCTTCGCCTCTCGAGCCGGGCGATACGGGAGGCCAGAAGGCCTAGCCCGAGACCGTAGGCGCCGAGGTAGTGGAAGATATAGGACTGCCGGTGGGTCAAGATGAAGGGGGCCATCAGGGCGAGCATCCCCGCCAAGACCAGGGCATCGCGGCCGTGTTCGGGCGCGATGGCAACGCGCGTGTGGAGCCACCGCCAGGCGGCCCGAACCAAGCCGACGAGGGCAAGGAGAAGGCACGCCGTGGTGCCGAACCACAACAGCAGGTTGCCGATGGTCGAGGTGGCCCGCACCGCGTTCGGCCCGATCCTCTCGAAATGCATGACCAAGGGATGGGTCAGCACCAGCCACGTGTACCATTTCGAGCTGCCTGCGTTGTCCCAAACGGTGAAACCCGCGTGGTGTCTCAGCAGATCCCAGTTGGTCCGCATCATCCCGTCCATCGCGATCGGCTGGTGGGTCAGCTTGAGCGCGAAGGCGCCGACGGCGAGGTAAACCGCCGATGCCACGGCGAACATCCAGGCAACGTGGAAAATCGAATGGCCCTTCTTGCGCAGCAGGATAGGCGCCAGCAACAGCACGCACACGCCGGTCCATTTGCTGGAAACTGCCAGGCCGACACCCACGGCGGCCCACACGAACCACGCTAAAGAGCGTGCATAGAGCATCAGCGCCAGCGCCGCATAG
>Ga0302323_100003076_pt1 | contig 13564 bp, 15 predicted proteins | sample Fen_T0_3_FD_201950 | JGI IMG/M metagenome (GOLD analysis project Ga0302323, IMG submission 201950) | Peat permafrost microbial communities from Stordalen Mire near Abisko, Sweden - Fen_T0_3 | ecosystem: Environmental > Terrestrial > Soil > Wetlands > Permafrost | place: Sweden: Abisko... | reverse complement strand
GTTCACGCCCGTGAAGGGGCCGGATTGCGTGACCGATGCGTCGAAATCATTCTTGGCGCAGGACGTCGAGCCGCCTCCGAATCCACCGTTGCCTTTGGATCGGTTCTTTCTCGTAGTGCGGCACATGGGCCGAGATGCCGTTGCCACAGCGCCGGCGTACGATTTTTCGCGGATTCCAGATGACTACGCGTGGCCCCCGGTGCGCGGCCTCGCGCTGACCGGATTTGCCGTTCCCGATCCCAAGCCACTGTGGCAACGGTCGAGCCATGCGGATGCCACGGTTGATACTGCGTCGGCTTTTCAGCTTCATTGCTATGACGCAGGATCGTTCATCAATACCTGGACTTTTCCGGACCAGGCGATCATCGGCGGCGGGCCGCACTCGATCTACGGCTACAGTTTCAGTCAGATTGCAGCACCTGCGATCTTCGACGGCAATCCCGACACCGACTTCATGTTGCAGGCAAGCATCGAGATACCTTGGTTTGCCCAATGGCCGGACACAAGTGGGCAGGCGCAGTTCGATCCGGTGGGCCAGGTCAACCTGTTCGCGTACTTTCGCGATCGAGTCACCGGCAAGCCCTTCGCGTTGTTGCTCGCAATATTCGACAACCGCGCCGGCACGGACGGAACCTATGCACCGTCGGTCTCGCATGACGGTACGACTCCGTACGCCTCCACGCCTTTGAACGCCATGGGGGCCTACGTCACGCTATCGCCGTATTCGTCGACCTATACGGGTGTACCTTGGTCGGGCCTGCGGTTCTTCCGAGGTCACATAACGCAGCGGAATTTTCGCGAGGCGATCGACGATATCAATGGCTTTTGCGCGGCGCGTCGAGCGCTACCGTTCTGCAGCGACGACCCTCGCCTGGGCGTGGCGTACGGCATCGATTCGGCAAACTACGAACTCACCGATTTCGGGGTGCTGCACGAGGTCTTTCGCGGTGGTCCGAATGGAAATCTCAGCATGGGCGTGCACATTTTCGACCTGGGCGCATGGAACGCGCACTAGCGGCAGCATGGCCATGCGCGATGCAGGACCACGACTCCGCAGGGACAACCCAATGAAGGATTCATCCATTCAGCTTCGCTCGTCCGTCATCGCTGTGCTTGCTGCCGTCGTCACAGGGTGCGCGACGCCACCGTCGCCCCGCCTGGCAGGCATCGACCACGTTATCGTCATCTACGCCGAGAATCGCAGCTTCGACAATCTGTACGGACTCTTCCCCGACGCCAATGGAATAGCCAATGCGTCGCCTGCGATGTATACGCAGGTCGACCGCGATGGCACGCCGCTGCCACACCTGCCTCCGGTATGGAAGGGCAAGGAGGCGGATCCCGCGTTTCCGAAGGATTTGTCGAACAGGCCGTTTCGCATCGACGCGCCGCCGGTCAGCCTGCCGCTGTCCGTGCCGACGCGCGATCTGATCCACAAGTTCTATCAGCAACAGGAGCAGATCAACGGCGGCCGCAACGATCGCTTTGTCGAGGTTTCGGACGCCGGCGCGCTGGCGATGGGCTACTACGACGGGTCGAAATTGCCGATGTGGAAGTGGGCGCAGGAGTACACGCTCGCCGACAATTTCTTCATGGGATCTTTCGGCGATTCGTTCATCAACCACTTCTGGCTGATCTGCGCGTGCACGCCGGTGGACCCGAAGGCGCCGGAGAACCTGCGCGCCCAGCTAGACGAGCGTGGTTGGCTCAAGCGCCGGCCCGATTCGCCGGCATCCGCGCTTGCCGGACCGGCGGTGTTCGTGCCTTCCGACTTCACGCCCGACGGCTACGCGGTCAGCACCAATCAGCCGCCTTACCAGCCGTCACGCGTGCAACCGGCTAAGGGCGGCGATCGGCGCTTCGCCGATCCGGCCAAGTACTTCCTGCCGCCGCAGACCATGACGACCATCGGCGATACGCTGACCGCCAAAGGCGTGACCTGGGCATGGTATGCCGGCGCGTGGAACGCCGCGGTCAACGATGGCATGCAGCCTGCGGATGCACCACGCAAGGTGATCCACACCAGCGCAGACGGTGCACCCTACTTTGTCACGCATCACCAGCCTTTCAACTATTTCGCGCGCTTCGCACCCGGCACGGCGGACCGCGAACGCTACCTGAAGGATTACACCGACCTGGTCGCAGGCATCGATGGCGGATCGTTGCCGCAGGTCGTGTTCTACAAGCCGCAGGGTACGCTGAACGAACATCCAGGCTATGCCGATGTGCTGTCGGGCGACCAGCACATCGCGGATCTGATCGCGAAAATCAAGTCCAGCCCGTTATGGGCGTCCACTGCCATCATAGTTACCTACGACGAAAACGGCGGCTTCTGGGATCACGTCGCACCACCGGCCGGCGGACGCTGGGGTCCGGGCACGCGCATTCCCACGATCATCGTTTCGCCGCTGGCCAGGCGCGGCTACGTCGACCACACGTCCTACGACACGACGTCCATCCTGAAATTCATCACGCTGCGCTTCGGACTGACCCCGCTGCCCGGCGTGCGCCCCGGCGCAGGGGACCTGACCGCGGCATTCGAGTAGCGGTCCGCGGATCCGTTTCGGACAATCGAAAAGCCGCAGCCGACTGCGGGCACGCGACATCAAATCCGCCAAACGCATGACCAATCTCAAGTCCAAGCGCGGCCTGTCCGCCGTTCCCCGTGGCGTGTGGGTGCTGGGATTCGTCAGCCTGTGCATGGACCTGTCGTCTGAATTGGTACATGCGCTGTTGCCGCTGTACATGGCAACGGTGCTGGGCGCCTCCGTCTTCGTGATCGGCATGGTCGAAGGCGTGGCCGAGGCGCTGGCGCTGATCGTCAAGCTGTTCTCCGGCGTCATCTCCGATCTTTTCCGTCGCCGCAAGCCGTTGGTGCTCGTCGGCTACGGACTCGCCGCGCTCTCCAAGTTCGCGTTTCCGCTCGCGTCGGCACTCCCGTGGATCGTGGGCGCGCGCTTCGCGGACCGTGTCGGCAAGGGCATTCGCGGCGCGCCGCGCGATGCGCTGATCGCCGACATCACGCCCCCCGAGGCGCGCGGCCGCAGCTTCGGCCTGCGACAGGCACTGGACACGGTCGGCGGGATCGGCGGACCGCTGCTGGCGCTTGCCGCGATGTGGTATTTCGCGAGCAACTTCCAGGCCGCGTTCTGGATCGCCGTCGTGCCAGCGATGCTTGCGGTTTTGCTGATCATTGTCGGGGTCGACGAGCCGGATCGAACGCCCGCCGCGACCGAGCGCAAGCCGCGCATCCGGTGGTCGGACGTATCCAGGCTGGGACGCAATTTCGCGGTGGTCGTCGGCATCGCCGGCGTGCTGACGCTGGCCCGCTTCTCGGAGGCGTTTCTGGTGCTGCGCGCGCAGAACATCGGGTTTTCCAACGCGATGGCCCCGCTCGTGATGGTCGTGATGTCCATCGTCTACGCGATCGCTTCGTATCCGGCAGGCGCATCGGCCGATCGTGGCCACGGTCCGCGGCTGCTTTCCGCGGGACTGCTGGCGCTGATCGCCGCGGACATTGTCCTCGCGCGTGCGGATGGCCGATTGATGGTGCTGGCCGGCGCCGCGCTATGGGGCCTGCACATGGGATTGACGCAGGGACTGCTTGCAGCGCTTGTTGCAGGCGCGGCACCTCCTGATTTACGCGGGACCGCGTTCGGCGTGTTCAATCTCGTTTGCGGCATTGCGCTGCTCATCGCCAGCGGACTTGCCGGGTGGCTCTGGGATGCGTTCGGCCCGCGTTTCACGTTCTACGCGGGCGCGGTGTTCACGGTCATCGCCTGGATCGGATTTCTGCGCTATGGGCGCCGCGCGGCGGCGTTGCCGCCTGCGTGATCGTGCAATGGGAGACTGGCTGCCGCGCGTTGTCGCGGAGTCAGCCGGCGACCAGCGCGGGCTCATCCATCGCGGCGATCTGCTCGCGCAATTCCAGGATGCGGTCCTGCCAATAGCGCGGCGTATTGAACCATGGAAACGCCGCCGGGAACGCCGGGTCGTCCCAGCGTCGAGCGATCCATGCGGCGTAGTGAATGAGCCGCAACGTGCGCAGGGCCTCGACCAGATGCAGTTCCCGCGGGTCGAAATCGTGGAAATCCTCGTACCCAGAGAGTACGTCAGACAATTGGCGGGTCATTGCGACACGATCACCGGACAGCAGCATCCAGAGGTCCTGCACGGCCGGACCCATCCTCGCGTCGTCGAAGTCGACAAAGTGCGGACCATCCGGCGTCCACAGCACGTTGCCGGCATGGCAATCGCCGTGCAGGCGCAACTTCTTGACACTGCCTGCGCGGTCGAAACAGTGGCGCACGCCTGCCAACGCCATTTCCGACACCGTCCGATAGGCTTCCATGAGATCCTGCGGCACGAAATCGTGCGCGAGGAGAAACGCGCGCGGCTCGTCGCCGAAAGTTGCGATGTCGAGCGTGGGACGCGTGGCGAACGGCGCGATCGCTCCGATGGCGTGGAGGCGTCCGATGAATCTGCCCATCCATTCAAGCGTGGCAGGATCGTCCAGCTCCGGTGTGCGGCCGCCGCATTTCGGATAGACCGCGAAACGGAACCCTTCGAACCCATGCAATGTCCTACCTTCGCTGGCCAACGGGGCGATTGCGGGAATCTCCCGGTCGGCCAGTTCCGCTACAAACGCATGCTCCTCGAGAATTTGCGCGTCCGTCCAGCGTAAGGGCCGGTAGAATTTTGCGACTACTGGGGGGGCATCCTCGAGATTGACCAGGTATACCCGGTTTTCATAGCTGTTGAGGGCGAGCAGGCGGCCGTCGCCGCGAAGTCCGACGCTGTCGAGTGCGTCTAGGATCCGGTCCGGCGTGAGGCTCGCGTAAGGTGGCGTGGCGGAATCGGACATACTGCATTGTACGTGCCGCCTCGTTGCGTGATCGAAATGTCTTGCCGTCGGGATACCCGTTGGCAAAAAATCGGGCCAAGATGTACGCCTCGAAGGGAACGTCGCAACCGGAGATCGGCAATGCCGCACGTTGAGGGTCAGGTTGTACCGGCAGGCAGCTACCTGTATTACCGCCACAGGTTGCCCGTGCGTGTGATGCACTGGGTCAATGTCGCGGCGCTGACGATCATGTTCATGAGCGGACTGCAGATCTTCAATGCGCATGCCGAGCTCAACTGGGGCAAATCGTCCTACGACGGAACGCCTCCGGTGCTGACCATCAGTTCGCGCCAGAACGCGCAAGGCGAGATCACGGGATATACGCGGGTATTCGGCCACGAGTTCGATACGACGGGCGTGCTGGGCGCGTCGAAAGCATCCAATGGCCGGTGGGTGCACGCGGCATTTCCATCGTGGCTCACCATACCCAACTACAAATGGCTGTCGATGGCGCGGGCGTGGCACTTCTTCTTCGCCTGGGTCTTTGTCGTCAATGGCCTCGCGTTTGTCCTCTATGCCATTTTCAGCCGGCACCTCGCGCGCGACCTCACACCCACCGGTGCCGACCTGAAAGGCATCGGCGCATCGATCAGGGACCATCTGCGCTTCCGGCATCCCGCAGGGGAGGAAGCCAAGCGGTACAACGTTTTGCAGAAGCTGGCCTACCTGGTCATTATTTTCGTGCTGCTGCCGCTGGTCATCCTGATGGGCCTCGCGATGTCCCCATGGCTCAATTCGCTGTTCACCGGCTGGGTCGACATCTTCGGCGGCCGGCAGGCGGCACGGACGATCCATTTCGTCGTGGCCTGGTTGCTCGTCGCGTTTGTCCTGATCCATGTCTTCGAGGTGATCATCACCGGCCTCTGGAATAACCTGCGGTCGATGATCACCGGCCGTTATCGCGTCACCAGGGAATCCGTGCATGAATGACATCATCAAGCCGCGCCGGCGATTTCTTGCGCGCGCAGCCGCTGCCGCGTCGACATTGTTCCTGGCCGGCTGCGACCGTCTATCGCACACGACGTGGTTTCCCCGCGTGCTGGCCGCGGCCGAGAACTTGAACCGCGGTGCCGCGCATGCCATCACGCCGCGCAAATCGATGGCGCAGGAATTTGCGGAAGCGGACCGTTCTCCTGAATTTCGCAGCAATGGCACGGCGAATCCGGGCACCGATGAATATCGCGCGATGGTCGCCAATGGCTTTGCCGACTATCGGTTGGCGGTTGCCGGCTTGGTCGGCAAGCCGAAGAGTTTTTCGCTGGCGGAGCTGCGCGCGCTGCCGAGTCGCACGCAGGTCACGCGGCACGATTGCGTCGAAGGCTGGAGCGCGATTGCCAAATGGAAGGGCGTCAAGCTTTCGGCCATTCTCGACGCCGTCGAGCCCGCGCCCGGCGCACGGTATGTGATGTTCTATTGTGCCGATCCGATGGAAGAGGACGGCACCGATTTCTATTACGAGAGCATCGACATGGACGATGCCCACCATCCGCAGACCATCCTCGCCTACGACATGAACGATGCAATGCTGCCGGTCGCCAACGGCGCGCCGCTGCGGCTGCGCGTCGAGCGGCAGCTTGGCTACAAGCAGGCGAAATATGTTACCGCGATTGCGCTGGTCGACAGCTTCGGCAATGTCGCGGGCGGCAAGGGCGGCTACTGGGAGGACCAGGGTTACCAGTGGTACGCGGGGATCTGAGAAGCGGTATCCGCTGCGTTCCCCCGGAGCTGACGTGCGCGGTGTGGCGTTTGCGCTTCAGGAAAAGACCCCGTGCAGGAACCACTCGCCGTCGTCGACGCCGTAGCGGTGGTCGCGATAGATCCACGTGATCTCGCCCTGCGGGTTTTCCGCGACGAAGTAATCGCGGCGGACGTCACTGCCATCCCACCAGCCGGATTCGATCCGTTCGGGGCCGTCCCTCAGTTTCCACGTCGATATCCACGGCTTTGTCTCGAACAGGTGCGCGAGCGGCTGCGGCTGCGCGAGCAGCCATAGCGGACGCGGCGCTTCCGGAACAGGGTCGGCAACTGGATCGGGACTTTTCGCAGTCCGGGCTTTGGTCCGACGCTTCGCGGTTGGCTTGGTGCTCCCGCTTGCCGATGCCGCGACATCGCGCATGGCCTGTTCCGGCCGATGCTCGGCGTGCGGCGCCAATCGCGTCACCGCGTCTTCGCCCAGCCGCGCGCGCAATCGATCGACCAGCGGGACCTCGACCGCCGTGGCTTCATCGCCCGGCAGGAGCCCGAGATTGCGGCCGGCGAGAGGCGCGGTCTCCTCGCTCGTCAGCGTGATCGACTCGACTGGCGCCGGAAGAGCAACGCGGGCGAGTCGCTCGCGCAGCACGCCGGTGAGGTGTGCCGATGTGCGCGCGGGCGCGCCGAGTGCGAACGACACCGCGGTTGCCGGCAGGCCGCGTTGCCGTGCGTAGCGCTCGTGCGCGAGAGTCAGCTGCAGGCGCGTGACACCCAGCCCGCGCGCGGTGAGCCACGTCGCGAGTTCCTGCACGAGGCGGTTGACGCCGAACCCGAGCGCTTGCGAGTCGTGCACGGGCGCCGGCAGGTCGAGCTTGCTCGCGAAGCGCGGCGGCGGCACAAACGGCGAACGCGGATCGGCGACCCGGCCGAGAACGCGATCGATGGTGCGCACGAGTTCGCCGCCGCCGCGGCGCGCGAGCCCGTCGCGCGGCAGCGCCGCGGCCTGCCCGAACGTCGTGATGCCGGCTTGCCCAAGCGTCGTGCGCAACGCGTCGTCGAGGTCGACCAGCGTCAGCGGCAACGGCGAGAGCAGTTCCGGCAATTGCGCGACGTCCGTGACGGCTTGCGTGCGGCCGGCGCGGGCGAAGAGCAGTGCGGCGCCTGGCGTGGGCGCCAATCCCAGCCGTGCGGCATATCCCAGCGCATGCGCACCATCCGCGAGCCGCGCGGCGACCCGCGGCAAGCCGCTGAACAGACGAAGGCTGCCGCCGATGTCGGCGACGACGGCGTTCGGCGGCGCCAGGCTCGCGCCGGGCGTGAACGTCAGCGCCCACGTCGCGAGTTGCGCGAGCGCGCGCGTTTCGGCGTCGGCATCGCGGTCGCGGGAGCGCAGTTCCGGCGCGAACGCGAGCGCCGCGGAAATCAGCTGGCCGGCGCGGATGCCGGTCTCGCGCGCCGCCGCATTGGCCGCGACCACGCGCGGATAGTGGCCGCCGCTGCTGACGACGAACGGGTGCGCGGCGTCATCCGGCGATTGCGCGCGAGCGAAGACGTCGAGCGGCAGCGAAGGGAAGAGTAGGCAGGCCCAGAGCATGGTGGCCGCGAGCAATTCTCACGATAGGGACGGATCGCTTCGCGGTCAGGCCCGGCCCTCACGACCCCAGATGGCTGCTTCCGGGTAGCCCAGTTCCGCGAGTTCCGGCGCACGCAAGTGGGCCTCGTTGGCGCAGAAGAATTCGTCGAGTTGCGGCGGCTTGACGTCGGTGCCGGCGAGCATCGCGTGGGCCTGCCCGCGGTGGTGAATCTGGTGCTGGAACAGGTGCGCGAGCAGCCGGGTGACGGTCTCGTGCAGCACGCCTTTGCTGCGCTGGATGGCGACCGGCGACTCGAGCTGTGCTTCGGTGAGCGCCGTGCACACCTCGATCAGGCGACGATCGACGTCGCGTTGCGCGGCATGCAGTTCGTGGCACGTGGCGAACGGCTCCTCCGGTTCGAAGAAGCGCATCGGTTCGCTGTTCACCGGCTGGCTGCGGACGAAGCGCTCCAGTGCATCGACGTAATACCAGTCGACGGTCAGGTTGTGGTTGAGCGTGGCCTTGAGCGAAGGGAAGAAGCTCGTGCGCGGTGCGACGAAATCCTCCTGCGACAGCCGTCCGCACGCGGCCAGCAGCCGCTGGTTGGCCCACGCGTTGTTGTACGCCATGGTCGCGAAATGGTGGGAGAGGCCGCCCGCTGCGATGGTCATCGTCATGGTATTGCGTTCCTTGCTATTGCGTGCCGGCCGCCAGGCGCGCTGAAGACGCTGGCGGCGGCGGGAGGATGAAGGTGGCCGTGGGCGTGAAGGCGGACCTGCCGATGTCGCCGACGTCGATCAACACCGGTTGCGGCAATTCCGCCCCGCGACGTTTCAATACATGCACGGCTAATCGACACGTATGCGGACCCCCATGAGGCCCCGCATGCGGCGACAGCGCCAGACGCAGCGGCGCGGCGGTCGCGCTGCCGCGCTGGCCGGGCCGCCGCCACAGCACGCCCCACGTGCGGCCTTCGCGGGCCGCGACCTGCAGCCGGCGCAACGCGCGCTCGTCGTGGGTCGGCAGCCACGCGAATGCGGCGCCGCATTCGGGCGCGCGCAGCGCCTGATCGAATGCCCAGAGCGCGTCCTTCGGATCACGGCACCGCACGATATACAGCCGCGCAAGGTCGAGGCCGGCCACGGCGAGCGCCGGTGCATAAGGACGGTGCGGCGGCGCGATCCACACCACGTCGCGCCCCTGCGCCTGCACGCGCGCGAGCGCGGGCAACGTGAGGCGGATCTCGCCGATGCCTTCCTGTTCCAGAAGCATTTCGGTCAGCGCTCCCTGCGGCCAGCCTCGCCCGGGCAGCGCGGCATCCAGCGCCGCGAAACCGGAGGACATGGCGGCTGGTTCCGGCGCGCAGTCGTCGCCGCGCCAGATCGCGGGGTGCGACAGCAGGGTGGCCAGGGTGGACGAAGCGGCGGTCATTGTGCGTTCGCGCGATCAGAACCCGGGTGCGGCCTGCCAGAGATGGAAGGGCACGTCCTGGTCGTCGTGACAGAGGCAGCCCAGGCCGCTTTCCGATTGCGTGATCTCCTCCGCCTTGCCGCCCAGCGAGCGCACCTTGGCCACTGCACCGTGGATGTCATCGACACGATAGTACGGACGCACCACGCCTTCCTTCTGGTCGTGGCTGACGAGGCCACCCGCCAGCCTGGTGTTGTTGATGTGACGATAAGGATGCGACGCAGGGGACGGGTCGAATGTCCAGCCGAACACCCCGCCATAGAATGTGGCGCCCTTGTTCACGTCCGGGACGCAGAGCGTGAAATAACCGATTTCGACGGGCATGCTGTCCTTTCGGAGCGCGAAAAAATAGGGAAGGAAAACGTCAGGCAGCCGGCGGCCAGTGCCGCGCGAAGATCGGGGCCACGCGCGGTTCGCTCTCGATGCGCGCGAGCAGCGCGCTGAATTCCGGGCGCGCTAAAGCGAGATGCTTGCGCGATCCCGACCACTTCGAGACCACTGCGGCGAGCAGGTCGAGCGCGCCAATGCGTGCGCCAGTCAGGAACGGGCGGATGGGAAACGTGTCGGCAAAAACCTCCCACAGATAGTGCAGCCGTTGTGTGGCCCCGGCCTTGATGCGCTTGCCCGTTTTTTCGTCGGCGTCCGCGCACCAGCGTTCCGGGTAGTCGATGATGCCGATCGCGGCGTAGCAATTCGCCGCGACATACACGAGCCCACGCAGGGCCTGCGCGCGGTCGGCGGCGCTGGGGGGAAGCAATCCGCTGGCGGGATGCTGCAAGCCGAGATGGATCAGAATGGCGGCGCTTTCGGTCAACACCGACCCGTCCGGAAGCCTGAGCGTGGGAATCTGGCACAGCGGATTGACACGGGCGAGTTCGTCGCGCCCCGGTCCCGGTTCCCACGAAGCAGCATCGATGCTCGTGAACTCGACGGCGGCCAGCGTGAGCGCGGCTTCGGCCGCCGCCGAGCCTGATCCTTTGGTGCCGAATAGCGTGTACATGGTGGACTCCTCGAGCAATCAGGCGCTGGCCGCGGGCTTCGTCATTTCCTTGAAGCGGCGGTCCATTTCCTGCGGCGAAACATCCTCGACATGCGTGGCGAGAGACCACACATGACCGAACGGATCGGCGAGCGTGCCGGTGCGGTCGCCATAGAACTGGTCGGCGACCGGACGCTTGACCGTGGCGCCGGCGGCGATTGCGCGCGCGAACGCGGCGTCGACATCCGGCACATAGAGCATGAAGCTCACCGACGAGCCGCCCAGCGTCAATGGGTCGGGATAGCCGCCCATGCCGTCGGCGAGCATGATTGGCGAATTGCCGATCCTGATCTCCGCATGGCCGAGCGTGCCGTCAGGACTGTCGAGGCGGAACAGTTCGACGGCGCCGAACGCGCGTTGATAGAAGTCGATCGCCTTTGCGGCGCCGCGGACGATGAGGTAGGGCGTGACGCTGGCGTAACCCGGGGGAATCGGTGCAACGGCCATGGGAATCTCCTATGAACGGGGAACAAACGGTCATCTGTCTCGAACTGGAAAAAATCCGGACGCCAAGCGTTTCCAGGCAGGAAACGTTTAGCGCCCGGCAAGCTCTGACAGGCTCCTAGCGCACCGCCGCCACCGAGAAATGTGGGTTCTCGATGATCGCGAACGTGTTGCCGAACGGGTCGGCCACCGAGGCGACCTTGATGCCTTCGCCGACATCGTGCAGCGCTTCGCGCACGGTGGCGCCTGCCGCCTGCAGCCGCGCGAATATGGCGGCCCCATCCGACACGCCCCAGTACGCAGTGGCGCCGCCCGGACCCGGCGTGCCGTCAGGGATCAGGCCCAGTTCGAAACCGCCGACCGCGAAGCCGACGTAGAACGGCTGGTCGAAGTAGGGCGCAACACCCAGCACGTCGGCGTACCATGCCTTACCGCGCGCGAGATCGGTGACGGGATAAATCACGGTACGCAAACCGAGAATCATGGGGTCTCCTTCTTCGTTGGTATGGCGGGAGGGTCTGGTGCTGCGCTTACGGCTTCTTGCCCGGCAGCCAGTACGGCGTGCCGTCCTTGTGCGCCGGAAACACGCCGTCTTCGCGGTCGACCCACATGAGGTCGTCATCGGGGTAGTAGCCGCCGTCGCCGGGAACGCGTGAACCCAGGATCAGATAGCGCGCCGGCCGGTCGGAACGGTTGACGAAGTGATGCCCGTCGCGCGTGCCGGCCTTGAACCCGACGCACATGCCGGGCGTCATGGTCGTTTCGCCCGCGTTCATGCGCAGCACGAGCTCGCCTTCGAGCAGATAGAGGAACTCGTCGTTGAGCGTGTGCCAGTGGCGCAGCGCCGATTGGCCGCCGGGCTGCAGCGTTTCCACGCTGATGCCGAACTGCGTCAGGCCGAACGGATCGCCCAGGCGCTTCCATTCGCACTGGCCCATCCGTGTTTTGAACGGTTCCGGATAGCTGCACCCGGATTCGGCCGGGAGCGACTCTGCGAGGACAGGAGCGGTTTCAGCCATGCGTTTTCTCCTGGGCCCTCGCGAGCACTGCCAGCGTGCGCTTGCGTTGCGCCGTATATTTCCACCAGGGTCGCGCGGGTGCGCCCTCGACGTAGCGCACAGCCGAAATGAACGTATCGAGCACGCATGGATCGTGGCGCGTGCCGGTCGCGCGGTTCAGCGCATCGTAGAGCGCATACGGATCGCGGCCCTTCAAGTCACCCGGCACGCGAATGCCGAGTCCGCGCAAATCGGTGGCGGTGGCACGGCCGACATTGGGCAGGTCCTCGAGTTTGGCACTGTCACGGCGCAGGATTTTCCGAGTCGAGCCGCGAACTGAGCCGGGAAGTGGACTGTGAACCGAGTTGGGCACTGATTTGGGCACTGAGTTGGACATGGAGGTCTCCTCTCAATCGCGTTGTGGTTCGAACAACTCGACCGGATTGCCGGACGGATCCTCGACCAGGATCTGCCGTCCGCCGGGGCCGCTGACGACATCGTTGCGGAAATGTGCGCCCGCGGCCCGCAGCGCGGCGATGGTTACGTCGAGCTTGTCCACTGCGAGCACCAACCGGTTCCATCCGCCCGGAACGGGTTGCGCGCCATCCGGCATGGGCCGCGCCGCGGACGTGCCCGGTCCGGAAAGCCAGAGCGTCAGATCATCGCGGCGGACCATCGCGAACGGCGGCCCCCAGCGTTCGACGAGTTCGAAGCCCAGCGCGCGGACGTAGAAATCGAGCGCGGTGTCGACATCCTTGACCAGATAACGGACGGTGGCCATGCGCAAACTCCCCTGACCGGTTCAGAACGAACGACTGGCGCGGATCAGTCCCACCGCGATGCCCTCGATGGCGAAGGGGGTCTCCTTCGGATCGACGACGATCGGCGGGAACGCCGGGTTTTCCGCCACCAGCGTGATTTCACGCCCGCGACGCTTGAGGCGTTTGACCGTGACTTCCTCGCCCAAGCGCGCGACCACGATCTGCCCGCTGCGTGCTTCGGCGCTTCGGTGCACGACGAGGAGGTCGCCGTCGAGGATGCCGACATCCTGCATGCTGCTGCCGCGCACACGCAACAGGTAGTCGGCGTGCGGCTCGAAGAGGGTGGCGTCGATGCGGTACTGCGCCTCGATGTGTTCGGCCGCCAGGATGGGGCTGCCCGCCGCCACCCGACCCACCAGCGGCAAGGTTCCCTGCAGCGGCACGCCCGGGATGTCCTTGAGCCGCAGGCCGCGCGCCGCGCCCGGCGTGATTTCCAGCGCGCCCTTCCTGGCCAGCGCCTGCAGGTGGTCCTCGGCCGAGCTGGCCGTGGAGAAGCCCAGGCCCGTCGCGATTTCCGCGCGCGTAGGTGGCATGCCCATGGCCTCCATGTGGCCGCGGATCCAGTCGAGGATCTGCTGCTGCCGGGCGGTCAGGCGCGGCGGCGGCACGTCGGATCCGGGGGC
>Ga0302323_100003073_pt1 | contig 13574 bp, 7 predicted proteins | sample Fen_T0_3_FD_201950 | JGI IMG/M metagenome (GOLD analysis project Ga0302323, IMG submission 201950) | Peat permafrost microbial communities from Stordalen Mire near Abisko, Sweden - Fen_T0_3 | ecosystem: Environmental > Terrestrial > Soil > Wetlands > Permafrost | place: Sweden: Abisko... | reverse complement strand
TTAAAATTTTGTCCGGCATTTACCAGCATTAATTTACCTTCTGTATTATAAGATAAGCCACTAAGTACGGCAGGTATCGCCGGCGAATTACTCATTTGCGAAAAAGAAAATATCGCAACATGCACTAACGCTGAAGTTATAAAATACTTTTTCATTTTTATTTTTTTTGATTTTAATTTAAATTTTCCGCCACTTCAGCAATAACCCGTTTTTTAGAATTTCGTAATTGCCTTGGTTTAAACCACATCCAAAAGCCACTAAGGGTTAAAAAGAAAAGTGCAAGTCCCATTACAGAAGTATAAACTTTTTTCGATGCTCCGCTTTTAGCATTCAGCAAATCATCCACTAATTCCCCATCGTGTAATTTAATGATCCACTCAGGTGCTTTTTTATCTACAGACTGCAACTGGCCATTTTGTGCATTTAGCTGTACGTTGTATTGGTTGCCAAAACTAAATCGCACAAACCCTTTATCCATATTTGCAAGAAGGCTTGATATTTTAGTATCTTTTTCATCAGGAACTTTTTCATCAAATGCTGTAATGGCAATACTTTTTAAAGAATCGAGCGGTAGCCAGTCATTCGTTGACTTTGCCGGTTTTTGTTTTGCATCTGTACTATAAATCTTTGCAGCAAATAAATTTTTCCAGCCTAACAGCAAGCCCGTAACAGCAATTACAAAGAAGAATATAAATAGTACCGAAGCAATTTTTTTATGCCATGTTCTGGCTGTTCTCAGCAGCTTTGTATTTTCGTTCATATTTATTTTTGTTTCTAAAAATATTTTAATGTTGTAAACCTCTTCCGTTAGACTGATAACACCCAATGTCAGTTCCGGGAACCGATATCTCTGATGCACCATAATTTAAATCTACTTTAGTAACAGCATTGGAAATAGTAAAATTGGTAGTACCTCTTCCATTGCAGGGAGAAGAAGGTTGTAAATGAAAATCATAATCGCCAACAAAAGCCATTGTAGCCAATAGTGAAGAAACCGTTCCTGTTCCATAATTCATTGGCAGCGGATAATTTATAAATCTCGGGTTATTTAATCCTACCAGCGAAGCGCCATTATACGGTGTGCCTGCTGTATAACCGGCCGGTAAAAAACTTGATGGTAAGGGTATATCAGTAGGTTGTGGGATTGCCAAACAATTATCGGGATAAAACTGGGAGGTAATTTCAGGTGCATCTCCGTAACTGAGGTTATTTCCGTACCTGATATTTGCTGTATCTGCAATAGTAAGGTTATTACCACTATAACTAAAAGTTTTTACAATTCTTAAACCGAGTCTGTTGTTAACAAACAAATTATTGTACACCAAACCTCTTCCTGCTTTTTCAAAACCAACAGATGCCCCACGCCCATCTGAATTACCTGCACCGCCATATACATAACGCCTGTACCCACCATTTACAAAAGTGTTATTATAACAAACGGCATTTACCTGGGCCAAAAGCCCGTTGCCATTTCCTATCCTGATGGCATTGGTAGCACATCCAACAAAAAGATTATAAGCAATATTACCCTGGCAGCCATTTCCCACCTGTATATTTTCGCCACCGGAAAACCCGCCTTTTTCAAAACTGTTTCGCATAATGTGAAATTTGCCGGCAACAATATTTAAGGACGCACCGCCATCTATCTGGCCATACATCCACGAATCCTCAATAATAAATATTCCGTTTACATTGTTATATCTTACCGGTGCCACAGTAGCGCCGTTTGCAACGCCCGCCACCTGGCCTATTCCAATTTTACCCCCGGCAAATTCTATATGAGTATATTTAATTATCATAAGCTGGCAGGAGGTATCGCCCTGTATACCTCCCCATTTTCCCGTGTATGCAGGGTCGGTAGTCGGGTCCTGGCCTATCACATCTTTTTTAGCCAGCCCCTGAACAGTAAAAAAAACGGGTTTGGTTTTTGTACCCAGGCTCAGCAAATTACCCTTTATCCAAAAGGCATAATTTCCCTTCATATAAATTTTGGCTCCTGGTTGAATGATCAATGTATCTCCGCGGTTTACAACAATATCACAGGTAATATTATACACCGAATCAGATAAAAATACGCCCTTAACCGAACCACAAATATCTCCCGGCTTTACCTGCGCCCCACCAATATATTCAGGAAGTGAAAGTTTAATAACATCTTTTTTGGAGCAGGAATGTAAAAAGAAAGAAATTGCGCCACAAAATAAAAATAATTTAAATGGCCTAGTTCTTTGAAATAAATTTTTCATTTTTAAATTTTTACTTTGATACTTAATTATTATTTAGAGCTTAAATCTGATACCAGCTAAGAACGATTGTTTAAAAACATCTTTCTGCACCAGTATCCTGCTTTTGTTGCTGTTTTCTGGATAACCCAGCTGGTACATGGCATTATCGGTTAAAATATCCTGGTAAATATTATTGTTGAGTAAATTGGTAGCCTTAAAAAATGCCACAATGTGATGGTCTTTAAAAGATTTGTTGATGGAAAAATCAAGTTGTGAATTGGCACGTTGCCATTGGTCCAATCCATATTCGTTAGCAACTACCGAAATTCTTTTGCCATTATATACAAAGCTCAATTGAATGTCTAAACCGGATTTTCCATCTTTATATAACAATGATAAATTGGCAATATGCTTTGATTGACCCTGCATAGGCCTTGTTTGATTGAGTAAGAAATTAACCGTATTGCCGGCAGAATCTTTTTGCGATAGTGTTTTTAAGGTGGTTACTGCAGAGTGGATATAGGTGTAGTTTCCGCTAATGCCAATCTTATTGATAAATTTTGAAAAAATTAATTCAAACCCATAGTCAGAAACCGGTTTATCAGGATTAGAAGGTTGCAATGTTGCAGACTGGGAACTGCCAGCTGCACCAAAAGCCACTTCAATTGGATTTACCAAACGTTTATAAAAGGCTCCGGCAATTAAATAAGTACTGGTAGCAAAAAAATTCTCGTACCGCAAGTCCGCATTTTGAGAAGTGGAGTGTTTAAGGTTGGGGTTTCCGCCTTCTGTGTAATTATCGCCACTTATAGAAAATGGAATCAGTTCATAAATATTGGGACGGCTGATACCTGCATAATAAGATAATCTCAGGTTTTGTTTTTCCGTTAGTTTATATTTAAAATGCACACTTGGCAATACATCTATATAATTGTAAGAACCAAATTTTGCAGGCAACGCCGGCGAACTCATAGAAGCATAGCTTTGATTGGTAGTTTCTTCTCGAACACCACCTAAAACTTCCAGTTTCTTTTTAATGATAATTTTTGCCTGGGCATATAAAGCCGAAACAGTTTCTGTTGCAGCATAATTTAAAAAATTAGTAGAGTCTGCAAACGCATTTAATTCCGGTGAAAAAGAAAATACCACTTTGTTGATATCTGTAAATGCCGGTACCCCTACATAGCCGGGTATCCTTGTAGAAATGGAATAGCTATTGTAAAAAGCGCTTCTGTCTTTACTGCGGTACATACCTCCCGCCATTACTTCAATATTTTTAAGCGGTTTAAAGATTATATTCAGGTAAGCAGCTTTATCAGCGTCTTTATTGTGCATCCACTGATGGGTTATTGCATTGTTTACTTTAAGCGTATCGTCGATAGCTTTTATTTTGTATTCGCCAAAATCAGCCCAATCGGGTCTTTTAGTAGTTGCCGCTGCATAAGACACCGTCCAGTCGGCATTTAAATTCTTCAGTATTTTATGATAGCCGCTTAAGGAAACGTTACTGATATTTTTGCGTGTAAATGTTACCCTGTCAAAATAATCAATCTCGCCGCCATTAGATAGACCATGCGATTCCATGGCCCTGTGCTGGTTGTCGTCCATCTGCAAAAACAATGCGTATAATTTTAAAGAGTGATTTGTCGAAATGTTGTAATCTAACTTTCCCTGTACGCCTAAGCGGCTTTGCAAATAAGAATATTGCCTTTCCTGGATTGCAGTGTAAATAGTTGCATTAGGTGTAAACGATTGCGCACCTGCGCCGGGATAAGGATTGGTAAGCGTGGATTTACCTGTGTAAAGCAATGAATTGCTGCCCCGGTATTCCCTGATATAACTTCCGCCAACAAGATAGGCGAGCTTATTTTTATATAATTTATTGCCTATGCTTATTCCGGCATTAAGGTTTAAAGGCAGGCTTACATTTTTAAAATTAAGATGGCTTACAGTAAAGTCTGATACGCTCGCTTTATAATTAGTGCCATAAATTTCTGATGGTGAAGAAAAGCTAATCCCCTTTATGCTGGAACCAGAAAAAGCCCGGTCAAAAAAAACAGAACTAATACCGGTTGCTATATTACCCCCAACGGTAAGTTTATTGGGAGCATCTTTCATTACTAAATTTGTAGCTCCACCAATACCATTCCCTTCTACATTTGGGGTTAAAGCTTTAATCACTTCCACCCGCTCAATCATATTTGCCGGAAACATGTTCATTGGTACCGACCTTGTTTGTGCATCGGGGCTTGGCAGTATGATACCATTTAACGACGTATAGGTATACCTGTTAGATAGCCCCCTGATAATTACATACTGTCCGTCCCCGCTTCCTGTTCTTTCCATGGCAACACCCGATACCCGCTGCAATACGTTGCCAACGGTAATATCCGGAGATATTTCCATTGCTTTTGCAGAAACAATGTTTACTATATTGCTGGAATTCAATTCCGTTTTTCTTGCAAACTCATCCGACTCTTTATTTTTAGTGCCAGATACAGTAACACCGGATAAATTATTTTTTAAGTTGGTAAGTTTAATCACAATTACTTCTCCCGTAACTTTTGCGGTAGTAATTTCCACCTCTGCCACGTAAATTTCATACCCCACAAAACTTGCAGAGATCTTGTATTTTCCAGGCAGTATATTTTTGAAACTGTATGAACCGTCAAGCCCCGTAATACGCAGGTTTTTCTGAGATTCTTTTACCAGTGTTACCGATGCGCCGGTTAGGGCCTCGCCCGACGACGCATCCAGAACTTTGCCTTTGATGGTTTGGGCTGATGCTGCAAGTCCTAAAAAAACCAATGCAATAAGCAGAAAAGAAAATTGTACGTTGCGTTTGAAAAAAATAACTCCCATAGCTTTATTAAATTTTGTTACCGCAAACGTAGGGTTAATAAAGAGGGAGAAAAGAGAGCTGGTAGCGAATTGGCATTTTTATAATAATTAGATGATAGTATGATAACAGAATACTCAGAAAGTCTTCAAAATCGTTTTTTATGACAACTTTTTTGCAGCAAAAATGATACTGAAACTAATCACACTACCTTATATTTTTTAATTTTAAGTATGCAATTAATGCTTCGGGATGATCAGTTTGCAATCCTTCCAAACCCAATGCCAAAGCCTTATCCCAGCGTTCTGCATTTTCTTCCTTCGATTGTATATCTGCCCAAATGGGTATATTTTTTTCTTTAGCGGCCTGTACAGTTTCAGAACTGTATTCATCAAAATTACCGTCAAGTAGGTCAATCTTTATTGAATCAAGCAATGCATACATTTCTTCCTTTGTTTTTATTTTGGCAGGTAAGCTGATCATTAATGGCATTGCCGGTGCAATGGTTCTCCATTCTGTAAACTGATGCGCTTCGTTTATATACACTATCACATTATTTTCCATTCCTGCATTTACAATCTGGCTATAGGCCTCTTTTACTGAAGCATTTTTAAAATCAAGGTAGATATTTATTTTTCCTTTGCATAACTGCAGTACTTCTTTAAAAGTGGGTAGGGTGTATTTGCCCCATTCAGCATGCTGCGGATCACGAACTGGTATTTTTCTTAGTGAATCAAACATATAATCACTCACATTACCTTTTTCTTCAGTCATATAGTTTATAGTGGCATTATGCATAATTATCAACTGGCTGTCTTTGGTGGTACGCAAGTCAATTTCCACAAAGTCGGCCCCTGCATCAATTGCATTTTGATATGCCACTAGTGTATTTTCCGCAGCGTGGGTATGGTCGCCCCGGTGTGCTATTACAATAAACCTGTTTTTGCACTTTGGCAAATTCAGTGGCTGTGCAAAGCTGCTATATGAAACATTAAAAATCAGCAACAGCAAAAACACAGTTGTATTTTTTTTAAACATAGTATCGTAATTATAGTGGGGCTAAAATATCCTTTACATGTTATAAAATCATGTCGGAATTTTTAAGTAATTATTATACTTGCAACAAAAAATAATTAACAATTTCCAATGGCCGTTGTCGCCTTGTACTAAAACATAGGTTTGCATTTCCAAAAAAGCACATTGTATGTCTGCCAAACCTAATCCTCATAAGCTGTTCATTTTTTTACAGGTTTTATTTTTTCTTTTTCCGGTAGCTGTACTGTCTCAAAAAAAAGCGCCCGATCCTAAATACCAATTATTAAAAGGTAACGATTTTGTAACATCAAAAAATTATTACCTGCTCACGCTGTTTCAGGCGTTACCCGAAGTAAAAAATTTATTGGGCTCTGATAAAGTATTATCTGCAATAGCAAAAACCAAAACAGATTCTTTATCCGCAGCGTTGATTAATTGTGGCAGGGATGGCAGTTGCTTTATCGACAGGATGAAATTAACTGAAGCCGAAATTAAAACAGTCAGTGAAAGGTTAACCACATTGTACCAGCCACAAAATGCATTGGGCAAACTGGTGCAAAATCATCTTATCCCATCCGGCACTTATGTATTATATCAAGATTTACCCGCTGCCGAAATGCTTGTAAAAGCATGGGAACAGGATGCTGGCGGCATTAACTATTGCATTGGTGTTTATGCAGGTGGCAACAAACCAAATTACCCTTTAATAGATTCTATCAGTTTTAATACCAGGGATCCACGCAACAACAATACCTATTTGTATAACTATGTGAGTTTGTTATACAATACTTCCTCTTTAGTGGCATTGGAAAGCAAGACAAACCATATGTTTTTCTATCCTTCACTCACGCTGGCCAGGTATTTTTTAGAAATGAACGAAAGAGAACAGGCTGCCGATTTTGAACCCATGGCCAATGGTGAAAACAAGTTGGCAGTTAACAAAATAAAAACAGTTAAGTGGAGCAATTATAAATACTCTGTAATCATGATTCCTGGTGCAGGTCCCGAAGATCCGCAGGTTGCATTAAGTGCCGAAGGTATGCTGCGTTGCAGGCTGGCTGCCATTCAATATAAAAAAGGACTAGCTCCATTTATAGTTACATCGGGTGGTAAAGTACATCCTTATAAAACAAAATTTTGTGAAGCTACAGAAATGAAAAAATATTTAATTGAAAAATTGGGTATTCCTGCCAATGCCATTTTAATTGATCCGCATGCAAGGCATACCACCACCAATATGCGAAATACGGTAAGGATGATGTACCGGTATGGTATGCCTTTTGATAAACCCGGCATTACCTGTACCACAAAGGGCCAGAGCAATATGATTGGCAATACTTTAATTGCCCGTTGCTTAAAAGAATTAAATGAAGCGCCTTACAAAAATGGCATGCGCTTAAGCGAAACAGAAGTTGAATTTTTTCCAATGATTGAAGCGTTGCATATTAACCCCATGGAACCAATAGATCCTTAACTATTAAAAAATGGTTGAGCTGAATAAACTGGTAAAGTTATGTTAGTCTTCCTGTTAATAATAGCACTTAAAAAAGTAAAACCACAATCGATGCGTATGAAAATAACGGAATTGGTAATTATTTCAGGCATCATATTACTTACCATTTTACTACCCTCATTTACTAATGAACCTCAAATGGCCATTACACATTCTTATAGTGTTGATTCGCTGGGTGCCTGCCAGGGTATATCATGTCAAAACGGTAAAATTTTTATGTATGGCGACAGGGAAGTGGGCATGATAAGAGAATATAGATCAGACGGCGATAGTTTGATATACAACAATAAGGAAATGAAACTCACCCTTAATGATACGGATGTTATTAATCACCCTACCGGCCTTGCTTATCACGATAACAACCCCGTTTTTATTGGCAACAGCATCCGCTTAAATAAGGAAGGCACGTTATGGAGAGCCGTTATTTATTGTATTGATTGGAAAGGTTTACAACGCACCGGCACTTTAGATGGCAACCTGCTGAACACCATTGATGATGATACCTGTATACAAGGCACACGCCCCGAGTATGTGCAATATAAAAATAAATGGTATGTGGCTACCGCCGATTATGGTGATAAGGCAAATGAAGTTCGCCTATATGATCCTTCTCTTTTAAAAAAAGCAAAAAAAACTTCTGAAAAAGGACTGTTGTATAAAAAATTTACCTGCACACCATGGGTACAAAACCTTTTTTGGATGGCTGATAAAGGTATGCTGGTATTGATACAAAATCAAATTGAGGGCAGAAAATGGAGATTCACTTATGTAGACCTGGATAAATCTGTTGCAGATGGAAAGCAGTCGGTTGTTAAAGTCATTGATATTGACAGGGGCGATGAACTGGAAGGTTTTACTTTTTTAAACAACCAGTATACTTCCGGAATTGCGGTAACTTCTTCAAGAAAAAACAATGTGAATATAATGAACGTGCAATGGTGAGCCATTGTAAATGAATAATGCAATTGCTGCTTTGTTTTGCCTGCTGATGAAAATATTTTTTAGAAAATTATTTTACTTTATAAAAATCAAAACTAGTATGCAAGAAAAAAATCTACCGCTGACTTTCTCAAAATATTTTTGGAAGTTAGGGCAAATACTAAGCCTGGTATTTGCCATTGGCCTTTTTAATTTTTTACCCATTAGTATCAAAGCGGGCAATCAGAACAAAACAACTGCTCAAACTACTACTGTAACGGGTATTATTACCGATGAAAATAATAAACCCCTGACGGGCGTAAATGTAACTGTAAAGAACAGTAAAACAGTTGTGCTAACCGATGCTGACGGTAAATTTACATTGGAAGCAAACGACGGTGCAACACTTATCATTTCTTCAGCAGGTTACCTGCCGCAGGAAGTAAAAGCAGGTAAGGCAGTCATCTCCATTAAATTAAAGGAAGATGTTAAATTGCTGGATGAAGTTTCTATCGGATACCAACGGTTACGCAAAAGCGATGTTACCGGTTCGCTATCCAGTGTTAAAGCAAAAGAACTAAATCTTTCTGCCCCCACATTAAGCCAGGCCCTGGTAGGTAAAGTAGCTGGTGTGCAGGTAGCGCAGGTTAGTGGTGCGCCTTACTCCGGTGCCAAGATACGTGTACGTGGTGTAGGTTCTATCAACGCCAGTTCGGAACCTTTGTATGTTATAGATGGCTATGCTATTGGAGGCAATATCAGCCAGGGGCAGGGTAATGGGGGTAATGCCACTAATGGTTATAACCCTGCAACATCGGGCAATGATATTTTTATTAATCCCGATGATATTGAATCGATTGAAATTTTAAAAGATGCTGCTTCTGCTGCCATCTATGGTTCAAGAGCTTCGGCAGGTGTGATACTTATTACAACCAAACGGGGCAAACAGGGTAAGGGAAAATTTACTTACGATTACCAGTTAAGCAGCCAGCAATTGGCCAATAAAGTGAAGTTATTAAACGCCACTCAGTTTACCGACCTTTTTGTAAATGGTAGAAATGCCAATTACAAAGATATCCTTATTTCTAAAGGCATTGCCTGGAATGATGCATTTTACTCTGATGATAATGCCACACGTAATGCAAAGGCAGGTCAAACTGCAACTGCAAGTTCAGTAAGTATTATTAAAGACCTCTACGATTTTGCATCTCAAAAAATTATTGCACCCAAATATAATACCGACTGGCAGGATGTATTATATGGTAATGCAATGGTACAAAGACATAACCTTTCTTTTTCGGGCGGTACCGCGGGCACAAGGTATTTGATCAGCGGCGGATATTTGGATCAGCCGGGTATATTAAACAGTACTTACCAGAGAAGAATTAACCTGAGGGCAAATATTGACGCCGATCTTTCTAAGAAATTGAAAGTGTCCTCCAGTGTTTTTGTAACCAACACGCAAAACCGTGAAGTACAGGAAGGCCGCTTTAACCAGGGGCCCATTTTAGGTGCATTGGTTTACATGCCTATTTTTCCGGCTTATAATCCTGATGGCAGTTTAGCCCTGGCTAACGTTGGCGCAGGTGCGCAAACGGATGGCTTTGCATACGCCTTCCAGGGTATTGAAAATCCTTTAGCTTTAGCACAGCGTGTAAAAATTACCCGTAAAGGAACAAGGTCAACTTACAACGCTAGTGCGACATACGAGATCATTAAAAATCTTTCGGCTAAAGTAAACCTCGGCGGCGAAACCTATACTGAAAAATATGAGTATTATTACCCCACTAGTTTAAGCAATGGAATTAATCCTGCAGGTTCACCTCAATCTGTACTTGCAGCAAATGCATCTGCACAGTTTATGACAACGCAGGATATATTGGGAGAGTTTACATTGAACTATAAAAAACAATTTGGTAAACATGCTATCGATGCATTAGCCGGTACAACCTCACAAGAAACCAATACCGATATTATTGCTGTTGCAGTGAAGAATTTTACTAACGACCTTGTTCCTGAAATCACTTCGGGAGGTTCAACTGCGGGAGATTTTTCCAGGTTATCCAACTCAGGCAAATCAACAACTACATTAAAGTCCTATTTAGCAAGGGTTGTTTATAGTTACGATAAAAGATATTTTTTAACCGGCTCATTCCGTACAGATGCATCTTCACGTTTTGGACCGCAAAACCGCTGGGGGCAGTTTGGTTCGGTTTCAGGAGGATGGAATCTTTCTAATGAATCATTTTACAAAGACTGGCTCGGTAAAAATTCATCTCTAAAACTCAGGGCAAGCTGGGGCCTTACAGGTAACAACAATATTGGTAATTACAGGTACGAGCAAGACCTTACCGGTTCTGGCGGCCAGGTTGTTGGTGGCACTGTTTACAATGCTACATGGGCAGGTGGCATTACAGATGCCAACCTGGGTTGGGAATCAACTGCGCAATATAATTTTGGTATAGATGCCACAGTGCTAAATAATCGCTTATCAATAATCGCTAATTATTACAGCAGTAAATCTTACAACCTCTTGTACAATCAAAGTATATCTTCTTTGTCAGGTGCTACTTCCATACTTACCAACCTGCACAACTCCAATATACAAAACAAAGGTTTTGATTTACAGTTAGATGTTAAGGCAATTCAGTCAAAAGATTTTAATGTAAACTTCAGTGGCAACGTTACTGCCAATAAAAATAAAGTGGTTAGCCTTGGCGGCGCCAGCGAAATACAAATCAATGGGGCCGAAAGAAGTTATATCACACACGTTACAAGAGAAGGCGACCCTGTCGGTTCATTCTATGGATTAAAAGTGGCTGGCATGGTAAGAGAAAAAGATATGACCAATGTAAATGCAGATCTTGCGGTGTACAAATCAAACAGTAACAAATTTCCAGCTGGTTATAAATTACAGGGCTTTCCTATCTCCACCTATTCTACCACACCATTAAATCCCGGCGATTTATATTTTGTTGATAAAAACGGTGATGGCCTTATTACCGATGCCGATAAAGATATCATTGGCACACCTTATCCCAAATTCACTTATGGTTTTGGCGTTAATGTAAACTACAAGATGTTTGATCTGAGTGCATCATTCAATGGCTCACAGGGTAACCAGGTTATTGACGGGCAGGATTATTATATCCGCAACATGGAAGGTTCGGGAAACCAGTATGCAGTTATAGATCAGCGCTACCGCAGCGAGGCACAGCCTGGTAACGGTCACGAATACAGGGCTTCACGTGGCGGATCGCAAAGTAACAGTACCCGTTTATCAGATTACTATTTACAGGATGGATCATTCTTCAGGTGTACCAATATTACTTTTGGTATCGATCTTTCATCAATGGCATTTACAAAAAAATTGGGTATCAGCGGCTTTAGATGGTATACAGCCATTGACAATGCATTTACCATTACAAAATATCTTGGCTACAATCCTGAAGTTGATTTCAATAACGGTTCCAATCTTACCCCTGGTGTTGACTATGGTAAATATCCTTTAGCACGATCTTTAAGTGCAGGTGTAAAAATTCAATTTTAAAAAATCTTAAACCATAAAAGTAAATTTATGTATAAAATATTCTCGCTTATCACCGGCCTTGCGCTAATAATAGGTTTTATCAGTTGCAGTAAATCCAATCTGGAACAATTTAATCCTAATGCAGTATCGGTTGATAACGGCTACCAGACAGAAGCTGATATTACTACAGGTGTTAACGGTGTTTATCAGGCATTAAGAAGCAGTAACTGTGTTGGAGAAGGTGCACAACTCTGGACAGATGACCGTGCCGATGATATAAACACTACCGATAATCAATCTAATAATGGAGAGCCTTTTCAATTCAGTGCTTTTTCAATTGTACCCAGTAATAGTTATTTACAAAGCCACTGGACGGCTTTGTATACTCCCATTTCAAGAGCCAACTTAATCTTATCAATAATTCCCAAAATTTCATTTGCAAATGAAACCACTAAGACGCAATACATAGCTGAACTAAAATTTATCAGGGCGTATATGTATTTTAATTTAGTTAAGGAATTTGGTGACGTACCTGTGGTTACAGAAAGGCTTACTTCCGCAGAACAGGCTGCCGCCTTAACTTTCAGGGTAAAAAGAGATGTGGTATATACACAGATTGTAAGCGACCTGAAAGATGTGGTAGGCAGTAATTTACCGATAGTGCAAGTTGCAGCTAATAAAGGAAGGGTATCATTGCAGGCAGCCAATGCATTACTGGGCCAGGTATATTTAACGATGGCCACTAATTTAGATGCTGCAAAAGCCACAGAAAATTTAAACAATGCCAAAACTTATTTACTGGCTTGTTTCAATCAAAAAACATTTACCAATCTTTCAGACATCCCTTATGTAGATGTTTTTGATGTGAATAAGAAGTCTACCAATGCTGAAATTATTTTTCAAATAGTGTACAAGCAGGGCGATGCAACTTATTCCTCATCATTGGCAAAAAACAACCAGGCAAAGGGAGAAACCATCAATTCATTATTTGTTTCACAGGGTGCAGGCGGCCTTTTTACTAAAGACCTGCTGAACGAATTTGAAACTGGTGATGTGCGCACTACATTTTCTGTTAAATATGCTGCAGCAACGGGTTCTTATTTCATCACCAAGTTCAAGGATGCCAGTGCCGCAGCAACCAACCAGGGCTATGGTGGCAACGATTGGATATTGATACGCTATGCAGATGTTATTTTAAATCTCGCAGAAGTATACATGTACCTGAATGATAACACCAATGCTATTATGTATTTGGATATGGTAAGAGCAAGAGCCGGTATGCCTAATTATTCAACCATGCTTGGTAATGCTGCATACACCGCAAAATATCCAACATTAAAGCTGGCCATTTTACACGAAAGGAGAGTTGAACTGGCATTTGAACATCATCGCTGGCATGACCTTACCCGTTTCTTTAATCCAACAGAATTGGCAGCTTATTTTAATGCAAAGTCGCAGGCAAACTTTGATAATTCACCTTTAACCAATTGCACTACCAAAGATTTTTATTTCCCT
>Ga0302323_100003072_pt1 | contig 13575 bp, 11 predicted proteins | sample Fen_T0_3_FD_201950 | JGI IMG/M metagenome (GOLD analysis project Ga0302323, IMG submission 201950) | Peat permafrost microbial communities from Stordalen Mire near Abisko, Sweden - Fen_T0_3 | ecosystem: Environmental > Terrestrial > Soil > Wetlands > Permafrost | place: Sweden: Abisko... | reverse complement strand
ATCCCATTCTTCTCGACGACGGCCTGTTGCAGTTGCGTGTCGAGGCCGTCCAGGCGGATGACGTGGTTTGTCGCATCGTGGATGGTGGCGTGCTGAAAGACAGAAAGGGAATGAATCTTCCCGGATCTGCGCTGTCGGTGCCTGCCCTTACCGAGAAGGACAAGCACGACATCATTTTCGGTCGCGAGCTGGGAGTGGACTGGTTTGCCCTGTCTTTCGTTCGCAATCCCAGCGATGTGGACGAGGCCAAGGCGCTATCCGATGGCATTCCCATCATAGCCAAAATCGAGAAACCCGAGGCGGTCGTCAACCTCGAGGCCATTCTCGACACTGCAGATGCCGTCATGGTGGCGCGTGGGGATCTCGGGGTCGAGGCCGGGCACGAGAAAGTGCCCCTCATCCAAAAGCGCATTCTTCGCGAAATCAAACTGCGCGCGAAACCCGTCATCACTGCTACGCAGATGCTGGATTCCATGGTGAAGAATCCGCGGCCGACACGCGCCGAGGTCTCCGACGTTGCCAATGCGGTCCTCGACGGCACCGATGCCGTTATGCTGTCGGCCGAGACATCCGTGGGCGACTACCCCGTCGAGGCGGTCAAGACGCTTGCTACCATCATCGACGAAATGGAGCGCAGCGAGAACTATCTGATGGAGGGTAAGCAGCGGCCCGATGTCAGCGAACGTACCTTCTCGAGCTCTATTGCAGACGCGGCGGCAGAAATTGCGGAGGACTTGAAGCTGGCAGCCATCGCGGTCTACACGGAAAGTGGCCGCTCGGCGCACCTGCTATCCGCCCAGCGGCCCTTGGCCAACATCGTTGCGTTTTCGCGCCACGAGAACATCTTGAATCGCTTGGGCCTACTGTGGGGTGTGCGCCCGCTTTTCGGAGAATGGGTCAAGGACGTGGACGGTGTGGTCGCACAAGCCGAGCGCGAGCTGCGCCGTCATCAGATTGCCGGTCCGGGTGACGACATCGTGATCACTTTCGGCGTGGCCTCGACTGGTGAGCCTTTCCAGACAAATGCCTTGAAGCTCCACAAGCTCGCCTGAAAGGTGTGGGAGCCTGTCTCGGTAACCGCCTTACGTCGCGTGGCGGGCGCAGCCGCGCCGTCTGCTTCGAACAGGCTCCGAGAGCACCGAACGACTTCACTCCCGTCGTGAAATCACGCATTGGCGTCGCAAACCTGCTGTTGCTTGTCGGCCCAATACGTTGAGTATTCTCCCTTCTCGCGCGCCGGTCCGCTCGCAACTGCGCGATTGCCTGGGCGGGTTCCCAGACCTTCCCGCGATCAGGCCGGCCGGGCTGAGCCCGCCCGCTCCCCATGCGATCCATCCCGGCCGTCTGCTTTGTTCCTCGGTTGCAGACGTCGAGCCTGCGCTCTCGTCGCGCCTTGCCAGCCGGGCGCCCTTGGCGGACGAAACATGACAGATCTTCTGACAGGCGGAACTAGCTCTTACGGGTCAGGCTAGCGGCCAGGATTTCCATGGCGGCCTTGTGTCCCTCTGTGGTGAGCGCAAACATCTGGCGTGGCTGTCCGCTGCGCCTCTCCACCGCCCCCGCACGTCGTTCTATCAGACCTTGTCCTTCCAGATCGCCGATGGCAGACGCTAGGGTCTGCTGGTCGAGGGTGATTTGCCCGCTCGTCCAATCCTGAACTTTGCGTATCAGCTCGGAACCATCGTATTCACCAGCGATGAGCACGCGCAAGAGCGCGGCTTGTGGTGTAACGGAAGGCTCCTGGCTCATGGCAAGCTTCTCCGAATCCAGAGGCTACCGTTTGCGCTCATCCTCATCCTCCTCGGTCGACTGGCGGCGGAGCACCTCGAAAGTCAGCGTACTTTCGATGGACGACTGGACCGGTACCGTCAAATCGTCATCGACAATTTCGTGCGGAGCCGCTTGGACGCGCGGGCCCTCTTCGTCCCGTTCTCGCTCGCCGGCCTCGTCGTGGCGGGAAGCAGCGCGGGCGGGAAGCTCTCGCGTCTTGTCGAGTTGTCGGGCCTGAACGACGACTGGCACGCCATCGGTGGCCTCGGGCACGCTTAGAGTTTTCTTCGTCGTCATGACTTTGCCATCGTTTGCGTCAAGAGGGGCTTGACATCGTTATTCTACTACTTCTTGCGCGAAGTCGTCCTATCCAATGACGGTCTCGTGATTGTCATCTGATTGTCTTCAGAGCGGCAATCGCCGGCTGCGTGACGGGTGAGAGCCGCTGCTGCTGCTAAGCCGCCCACGAATGCAAACGACGCGTGCATGCAAACCGCAGAACGAGTATGACAAAGCCATGAACGAAAAGGATCAGGATTTTGCGGCTCTGCTGGCCGAGTTCGAGGGGCGCGAGCCCCGTGGTGAACGGCGAGAAATACGCACGGGCGACAGCGTTCGTGGGCGTGTGACTTCGATAGGACATGAGTCGGCGGTCGTCGAGATCGAAGGCGGCAAGGTCGAGGGGATGATCGAATTGGATCAATTGCGCGACAGCGAGGGCAACCTGGCCGTGAAGGTCGGTGACGAGATCGAGGCCCGCGTGGTCGAGACGATGGGCAAGGAAAGCTGCGTGGTCCTGCGCCGGTCGATGGCACGGGGGCCCGAGGCGAAAGCAGAGTTGGCCCAAGCCGCTCAACTGGGGTTGTCGGTCGAGGGTACCGTGATGGCAGTGAACAAAGGTGGGGTCGAGGTATTGGTGGCGGGCGTTCGCGGCTTCTGTCCGATTTCACAACTGGAAATGCGCCACGTGCCCGATGCCGGCGACTACGTGGGCAAGAAATTCCAGTTTCGGGTCACCCGCTACGACGTCGATCGTCGAGGTGACAACCTGGTGCTTTCGCGACGGGCGCTGCTCGAGGACGAGGCGAAGGGACGTGCAGAAAAAGTGCGGGGCAAGATCGTACCCGGGGCGGTCTTGCCGGGTGTGGTGGTTGCTGTCAAAGACTTTGGTGCATTCATCGATCTCGGTGGGATCGAAGGGATGCTTCACGTTTCCGAGCTTGGCTTCTCCCGAACGACCCATCCAAGTGAAGTACTGGCCGTCGGTCAACATCTCAACGTGCAAGTCTTGAAGATCGAAAAGACGACCGATCCCAAAAGGCCGGAACGGATTGCTCTGTCGCTCAAGTCGTTGGAAAAGGATCCTTGGGAAGAGGTGAGCACGCGTTTCCCGCCTGGAACCCAGATCAACGGCAAAGTCGTCCGGGTCGAGCAATTCGGGGCTTTCGTCGAGCTTGTGCCGGGCTTGGAGGGTCTGGTGCATGTGGGGGAATTGGCAGCAGGCAAGCCGTCGCGCCATGCGCGCGAGCTGTGCAAGGTTGGCGACACGCTGCTGGTCACGGTGCTGGCCCTCGATGATGAACGCCATCGCATTTCGCTGGGGGTAGGCGAGCGAACCGACGTCGTTTCACAGGAAGACATGGATGCCGCCCGGGTTGCTGCGGGTCCCGCGCGATTCGGAACCCTGGGCGATCTCCTGCGAGCCAAAAAAACCTAGGACCGCCCTGGGGCCACCCTTGCCGGCCGAGCGAGGGGCCCGGAACGAGAGCGACGCAAGGCCCGCAAGATGCCAGCTGGGCATTCCGGTCCCATGGTGTACAATGGATCTTGTCGCGCTTGGCGATTGGTAGGCCGCGCGCGGCGCGGAGGGTCGACCGAGCGCAAACGACCACAGGGCAGACCACGATGCTGTCAGGACAAGATCACCGGGTGGGCAGGATCACGCTGGAAGGACACCTGACCCTTTCAGCCACCATCAATTGGCACCTCTCGGCGCGAAAGATCGATTTGCGGGCCTTGCTGCGGGTCATCCTTGGGCCGGCCCAAGTCATGGACCAGGCGCCTCTGCTGGAAGCCCTCAGCTACCTTCACCACGCCTATGGCGACCGTCGGCGCAAGAACGGCCCTGCTGCCGTGCTGCACTGTCTGCGCATCGCCGCTATGCTTGCCCGTGTGATGCCCGACCCGGATACGCTCGATTTGCTGGGGGCGCTTCTTCACGACAAGGAAGAGGATCTTACCCGTGACGAGCTGGGCCCGGCCGAATGGGATAGGCTGCAAGCCGAGTTTTCTCGCGTGCTCGAGAAGATCGACGCCAACCATCGCTGGTTTCTCGGTGAACGCATTGCCTTGTTGTGGCGGCAAGAGTCGCAATCCTATTACGATTATTTGGGGAACGTCCTGTCCAAAGTACGCACCATGCCGGATCTGTTGCGCTGCAAGCTCGCCGACCGTCTGGATAACACCATCGACATCGCGGTACAGCGGTCACCGAGCGAGCAGAACGCCTTTTTCGAGCTGGCGTTCAGCATGTTGTTCTTGCCCGCCTATCAGCCAGAGTTCGCCGAGTCTCACGACGGCACCATCGCTCCCGACGGAGAAGCCTGCGTCCTTCTGGTGTCGCAGCTGTTCAAGAACGTCGTGCTCATGAGCATGCTCAGGCAACAACAGCTTGATAGGTTGGACGAGACGACGACACGACTCTTCCGGGCGCTTGCCACCATGAGCAGCGAACAGGCCCAATGGGTCGTCGTGGCCCTGCTATCGACACCCAACTTGGGATGGCAAGAGCGCCGCGGGTTGCTGCGCGAGATGATGGACTACTGTACGGCTGGTGGCATGGCCGCCATCCACCGTAAGGACAAGGGCGGCTTGCTGGACGGCAGTTTCCTGGAGCACTTCGCCGAGCCCAACGACAAGATTCGCAAGAAGCAAATCGAGACTCTCTACGACGATAAGCCGCTCTTCATTCGGCTGCTCGTGCTCTACATCGGCATGTTCGCCAGTTTCACCGCCGATCCTCACTACTACGTTCGAGGCATCGACCGCACAGGCCTTCACCCGGTGCTCTAGGAGGCTGGTGTTAAACGGCGGACCGAGTCCTGGCGGAGCGAGGAGTCCCGGCCGCGAGGCGCGCCCCCTAGCGAACTACCTACCGTCGTGAAATCCCGGGAGCCGTTTCTCAGCCGAGCCGGCGCAGGAATTCTGCTTCATCGATGACGTCGATACCCAGGCTTTGTGCCTTGGTCAGCTTCGATCCTGCATCGGTACCTGCCAGGACGAAGCTGGTTTTTTTCGACACGCTCGACGTGACCTTGGCGCCGGCAAGCTCGGCAGCTCGGCTCGCCTCTTCGCGTGAAAGCGACGGCAGCGTTCCGGTGATGACGACGATTTTCCCTGCGAGGGGCTGGGGCCCCGATGGCAAGGTGGTCCCTTCGTCCTCGACGCGTAGCCCAGCCTGGCGCAGCTTTTCCACCAAAGCCTGGTTTTCCGGGGCGTGAAACCAATCGTAGACGGCTGAAGCTATCTCGGGCCCGATGCCCTCGGCGTTCTGCAAATCTTCGAGACTGGCCAGCGCGACGGCAGCGATGGTTCGGTAGCGCTTGGCCAAGATCTGGGCGACGTGCGAGCCCACGCGGTGGATGGAAAATCCGACGAGCAAGCGCCAGATGGGCCTATCCTTGGACGCTGCGATGGCCTCGATCAAGTTACGCGCCGATTTTTCACCGAAGCCGGCGAGGGTGGTAACCCTGGCCATGTCCAGATCGTAGAGATCTGCCGGATCCGTCACCCATCCGCGCTCCATCAGCGCCGTGACGGTCTGGTAGCCAAGATGCTCGATGTCCATCGCATCGGGCGAGCCGAAATAGTATAGCCAGCGCGCACCTTGGGCCGGGCAGCCTTTCTTGTTCGGGCAGCGCCAATCCACCTCGTCGCTCTTATGGGCCAGGGCGGCGCCACAGGCGGTACAGGCAGCCGGGAATTGCCACGGCTGGGCCTCGGCGGGGCGTCTTTCCAGCACCGGGCCCACCACTTCGGGAATGACGTCGCCGGCTCGGCGCACGATAACCCAGTCCCCCTCGCGCACGTCTTTGCGTCTTACCTCGCTTTCGTTGTGCAAGGTTGCCGATGAAACGGTTACGCCGCCGACCAGCACGGGCTCGAGCTCGACGTAAGGCGTGACGCGCCCGGTCCGGCCGGTATTGACAGCAATGCGCTTGACCAGCGCCACCTTTTCTTCGGGAGGAAACTTGTAGGCGATGGCCCAGCGTGGGGCACGGCTGGTGCTGCCCAGGTCGGCGCGCTGGTCGTAACGATCGACTTTGATGACCACGCCGTCGATTTGATAGTCGACCTGGTGGCGCTGCTCGAGCCAGTGGTCCAAGTAGCGTGCCACTTGATCGATGGTAGTGGCCTGCTCGATGGTGGGATTGACGGGAAAGCCCCAAGTGCGAAGGCGGTCCAGATCCTCGGAATGCCGCTTGCTGCGGATGGTATCCGCCGATGCTCCGCTTACCGCCATGCCATAGCACCAAATACGTAAACCGCGGGCTGCCGTCATGGAAGGATCCTTCTGTCGTAGGCTTCCAGCGGCTGCATTGCGGGGATTGACCAGAGGCCTGTCGCCCCTTTCGACGAGAGCAACGTTCAGCTGTTTGAACTTCGAGACGGGGAGATAGACCTCGCCGCGTATTTCGAGCATGGCGGGCAAGTTTTGCCCCGGCAAACGCATGGGGATCTGGCGAATGGTGCGGAGATTGGCACTGATGTCTTCGCCGACCTTGCCGTCGCCTCGGGTCGCACCTCGGCAAAAGACACCGTGTTCGTAAATCAGCGAGACCGCCAGCCCGTCGATCTTTGGCTCGCACACGTAGTCGATGGTTCCGTCAGCGCCCCGTTCGAGGCGGCGGACCCAATCCCCAAGCTCGCCCTGCGAGAAGACGTTGTCGAGGGACAACATCGGGGTTGGGTGCACCACGGGGGCAAACAGCTCGGAGGGCGTGCCACCCACTCGCTGGGTGGGGCTGTTTGCGGTTACCAATGCGGGAAAACGCTGCTCGATGGTTCGCAGTTCGCGCAGCAACTCATCGTAGTCGGCGTCGCTTACCGATGGCTGGTCGAGCACGTAGTAGCGTCGGTCGTGTTCGGCGACGATTCGGTGCAATTCCTCACTGCGCCGCTGGGCCGAAGTGAATTCCGATGTGATTTCCGAGGGGGATTCGGATGTGTCGCTTACCCGGGTCTTTGGGACAGAGGTCGTCATAGGCCGGCGGCTATTCTGACGTAGATTTTGCGTCCGACCCAGCGTGCGTCGGGCTCTTGCCTAGGCTTGGCCTTCGTTCAGCGCGCGTTCCAGCTCGGCTTCAACGGCTTCGCGGTTGGCGGCGCGGGCAACGGAGAGCTCCTGGACCACCAACCCGTGCGCTGTATCGAGCATGCGCCGTTCGCCGAACGAGAGGGACTTGGTTTTCTTGAGGCGGTGGAGATCGCGGAACACCTCGGCGACCTCGAAGAGCGAGCCTGACTTGATCTTGTCCATGAAGGCACGGTAGCGGCGATTCCAGGTGTGTCGTTCGAACTGCACCACCTTTTCGCGCAAGATCTGCAGGACCTCATCTGCATCCGCGTTTCCTGCGACTGGCCGGATACCAACCTGCTCGGCCTTGTCGACATGAACCAGGATCTTCAGATCGCTCGAAGCCAAGCGCAGGACGTAGAATTCCTGCACGCGGCCGCCAATTTCTTTCTTTTCGACATCTACAACCTCGGCAATGCCGCGGGAGGGATAGACGGCCTTTTGGCCGATCGTTAGCGTTAGTGCCACTATGAACCTCCTTGCTATGCGGCTTTGGGGCCGCTTTGTCGCGTTCTCAGGTTCACTGTAGCCTAATGTAGTCAGATCAATCCAAGGGAATCGCACGAATTTATCCGGGGATGAAACAGGCCCGATCGTCATGCGGCTTGGGCCAATCCTTGGTATTTGTACCTGAAAACGAGATCTGCTTGGCTCACTACGCAATGGAGCCTACAATCTTAGCGGGTAACTGCCGAGACGATGACTATGCCAAGGCGCGCCGAAGGCAACGCTGAAGAGAATTCGGGAATGTCGCTGGTCGAGTTGATGATCGTCGTTGTCATCATCGGGATCCTGGCTGCGATTTCAGTGGTTGGTTATCGCAAGTACATCGCGCGGGCTCGCTTGTCCGAGGCCTCCGCCATGCTTGCCGAGTTCGCTGCCAAAGAACAGCTCTATTTCCTCGACGGTGGGCAGTTCATGGAGGCCCACCGCGACGGCACCGCGGCAGTTTATCCCAGCACAACAGAGGATGGCCGCGACTTTTGGCCCTCGGATCCGAGCGCCTATTTCGACTCTGCGCGGACGCCCGTCAACATTCTTGACGGCAGCGGAAACATGCCCATCGCCTGGCGCACTCTGGGACTGCGACCGCGCTGGAAACAGCTCTACTGCACCTACCTCGTCAACGCCGGCGGCGAAAGGCAGGCGCCCCCCGGGACGATTGGCCCGAGTCTCTGGCCTGCTACGCCCAACGTTCCTTGGTTCTATGCCCTTGCGGCTTGCAATCTGAATGGCCAAGCGGGCTGGCCCGGCAACGTGACGGTTCTCATCCTGACCCATGACGCTCCGGCTCTTCGGACGATCGACGAGGCCCAATAGCGCGCGCAGGGCGCAGATGGCTGCCGGTTTTTGTTCCTGACCTTGTCATTGGCCCATGATTGTCACCCCGTGAAGGCGGGTGACGCGTTTAGCCTGCTGGGTGTTTTACCCCGTCATTTCATGGACTAAGCTCCATTCCACCACTTCGTCCCGTTGTGGCATGGTGGCTGCATAAGACGCTGTCAGGAGGAAAATCAATGATCAAAGCGCGAAAGAAGAGTGGAGGTTTCACCCTGGTCGAGTTGATGATCGTCGTCGCGATTATCGGCATCCTGGCTGCGGTCGCCATTCCCGCATTTACCCGGTACGTCAAGAAGTCACGTACCACCGAAGCCATCGGGCATCTCAACAAGGAGTGGGCCGGTTCGTTGACCTACTACGAGAGCGATCACATGAGCTCCACTGGCACCGCACTGGCAAAGCAGTTTCCAGGGCCGAGCGCGGGGTTTGTCACGGACACAGAGTGCGGTTGTCAGACAGGCGCTCGCTGCCCGGGGAACAACACAAAATGGGGGTCAGATCCGGTGTGGCAGGCCCTCAACTTCTCATTGCCCGATCCCCACAATTACTTGCCGGGCTATTCGGGCGCTGGCGTCGGATCGGCCGCGCAATTCACCGCTTACGCCAAGGGCGACCTGAACTGCAACAAGACCCTGTCGGAGTTTAGTCGCGTTGGCTCGATCAATTCCAACGGCGACGTGACCGGTAGCTATCAACCGTACATCGTGAACGAACTCGAATAGCGGTCTCCGAACAACGTCACTTGAAAGAGAGCCCCGGTGGCGACCCCATCGGGGCTTTTTCCATGACTGTTGCTACACCGCCGGTCCATCACCTCGGGCCAGCACGGTGTCCTTGGCCCAGCGCTGGTCGTGGTCCAGATGGTCGATGTTGTAATGAAGCCCGCGGCTTTCATGGCGACGACGCGCACTTTGGATGATGAGATCGGCTACCAGAGCAATATTGCGCAACTCCAGCAGATCGCCGTTCACCTGGAAGTTCCAGTAGTATTCGCGGATCTCCTCTCGGATCATTTGCATGCGACGAGCTGCTCGCTCGAGCCGCTTATCCGACCGCACGATGCCGACGTAGTTCCACATCAGACGACGGATTTCGTCCCAGGTGTGGCTAATGACCACTGCTTCGTCTGTAACAGCGGCATCCCCCGCATACCAGGGAGCGACTTGTACAGGGCGGTTGACGCTGACCTCGCGTACGTCGTCTGCGGCACGCGCAGCATAGACTAGGGCCTCGAGAAGTGAATTGGAGGCAAGGCGGCAAGCTCCGTGAAGCCCCGTCATGGACGCTTCGCCAATCGCGTAGAGGTTGCGGACATTGGTCCTACCGTGCGTATCGACCATGATTCCGCCGCAGCTGTAGTGTGCCGCCGGCACGACGGGAATGGGTGTCGTGCGCATGTCGATGCCCAGTTCGAGGCAGCGGCGGTGAATGTTGGGGAAGTGTTCGATCAGGAAGTCGCCCGGTAGGTGGGTCATGTCGAGCAAGATGTGATCGTCGCCGGTGCGCTTGAGTTCGGCGTCGATAGCGCGTGCGACGACGTCGCGGGAAGCGAGATCCTTCATTTCGTGGTAGCGGCCCATGAAGGCGGTGCCGTCGCGCAGGCGCAGAATGCCGCCTTCGCCCCGGAGTGCTTCACTGATCAGGAACGACTTTGCCGCGGGGTGATACAGAACGGTGGGGTGAAATTGGAAAAACTCCATGTTGGCGACGCGGGCCCCTACCCGGTAGGCCATTGCTACCCCATCCCCCGTGGCGACATCTGGATTCGACGTGTAGAGGTAGACCTTTCCGGCGCCCCCGGTCGCGATGATCACGGCGCGCGCCGTGATGGTTTTCACTTCACCCGTGCTGTGGTCGAAAACGTAGGCCCCGAACACGGCGTTGGGGCCGCCATATTTGGCCGTCGTCAGCAGATCGACAGCCATGTGGTTAGGCAGAAGCGTGATGCGATCGCCGTGGGCACGCACGGTTTCCAAGAGAGCGTTGTGGATCGCCGCGCCGGTCATGTCGCGCGCGTGGACGATCCGTCGCGCACTATGGCCTCCCTCGCGGCCGAAGCTGAACTGGCCGTCCTCGTCGCGGTCGAACGCCACGCCGATTTGATTGGCCAGGTACAGGATGTGCTCGGGGCCCTGGCGCACGCACATCTCGACGGCTTCGTGCCCACACAGGCCATCTCCTACGCGCAGCGTGTCTTCGATGTGTTGCTGAATGCTGTCGTCGGTTCCGAGGACACCGGCCACGCCGCCTTGGGCGTACTGCGTATTGTTGTCGGTGAGCTCACGCTTCGAGACCAGGATCACGCGGCCATGCGCGGAGGCGCGAAGAGCAAAATACAGGCCGGCAAGGCCCGAACCCAAGACGAGGTAGTCAGCTTCCAAGATGCCCCGCAATCTACCACCGCCGACAACCCATGCCGATAGCTTCGTTGCGCGGGCTTCGCCGGTCATAGGCTGCAGGGCGCAGGGCGCAGGCTTCAGGCTTCAGGCAGCAGGCTACAGGCCACAGTCCATGGGGCAAGCGCGTGCGCTGAGAACCAGCAAGGCTCAAAATCGATGGGGTCGCAGCTCCCTGCAAGACAGCCTGAAGCTGCCGCCTGCCGCCTGAAGCCTGAAGTCTGTGCTGCCGCCGCCTGTGTTACGATTAAATCCCATGTCCAGGCGGTTTCTCGTACCTTTCCTCCTCGCGGCTTTGCTGGCAACGACCGGCCACGCGGCGGTGTGGAAACGCACCCGGGGGGATGGCACAGTGGAATTCGCCAGCGCTCCCCGCATGGGCAAGGGATGGCAGGCCGTAGCCGAGTCTGAGCCGTCGGTGGCGGCCATTCCGCGCATCGATGTTGCCTCGGTGAGCAAACGGGGCGCCAGCGTGGTTTGGTCCCGTGAGCGCGACGACGGGATCATGGAATTCACCAATCTCCAGCCGGTAGGTCGGCGTTGGAAGGTTCTTTTCCGTATCGGACCGGGCAAGGCGTCGGCCACCCGGGGCGGTTCCGATCTGGTCCCGGCGCGGGACACCTCGGCGGCGCGCTACACGCGCTACGATGATTCCATTCGCGACCAGCAAGCCTACTACGGCATTCCCCAGGCGTTGATTCGCGCGGTCGTGCGAACCGAGTCGGATTTCGATCCCCACGTGGTGTCCAGTGCGGGCGCGCAAGGTCTGATGCAACTGATGCCGGCTACAGCGCGGTCCATGGGCGTCACCAACGTCTGGGATCCCCGGCAGAACATCATGGGAGGCGCGCGCTATCTTCAGCTTCTGGCGAAGCGCTACTGTCGCACGCCCGCCCTGGACGGCACCACTGGGCGAAGTTCAGGGGTGGTTTGCTCTATCGAAGAGAAGGTGAAAGTCTTGGCGGGCTACCATGCTGGCCCGGGCGCTGTCGACAAATACGGGGGTATGCCGCCGTACGAGACCACGCGAAGCTATGTCACGGCTGTACTCCAACGCTATGATGAGTATAGAAGGCGGGAAGCAGCGCTTTCGCAATGGTCCTTGCCCATGCCGATCTCATCCCGGTAACCTGACGTGGTCGAAATCGATACGCACGAATCTCTTGCCAATCCTGGTCCCCTGGCCGATGCGGCACAGGTTGTTTCCGTCGGCGCCGTGGACGAGCAGGTTTTGGCCGGCAAGCTTCGCCGTATCGGCGAGCTCGTCTCGGCGCAACGGCTACCGGAAGCCGAGCTAGAGCTCGTGGACGCCCAACAGGTCTCGCCCAACGATCTGCGCGTGCTGAAGTTGCTGGCGCTGGTGCGTTTCAAGCTGGGACGGCTGGCCGAAGCGCGACAGGTTTACCAGCAGGCCGCGGAGGTCGCGGTAGAAGATCCGGCGATCCGCCTCAACCTTGGCCTCATCGCTCTCAAGCTGGATTCCTTCGCCGAGGCGGCGCGAGAGCTGGAGGCTGCGGTGCATTTGCGTCCCGATGACCGCCGCGCGTGGAGCTACCTTGGTTACGCCTACGCCCGCAATGCGCAGCCGGCGCAGGCTGCTCCGGCCTTTCGCCGTGCAGGTCAGCACCAGTTGGCGGCCGAGATGGAGCGTGCCGCAACGTCGTCGTCGTCCCATGTCGAGCCAGCGGTTGTCGGCGAAGCGCCAGCGCCGGCGGCGCCAATCTCGGCGGCTCCAATGGGGGCGGACGATCGGCCTGTTTCGCCGGAAGCCATCGGTCAGGTCACCCCACGGCCAGCTTTTCGTTCCGAAGGGACACCGGCTCCGTCGCTGGCGACGAAGCCGGTGGCAACGTCGGGCGAGATGCCCTCTCTTGCCAGTTTTGCCAGCGAGCGATTGCTTTCCTTGCCCCAAGCGGAGGCCCCTGTTTCGCTGCTAGCTCAGGGGATTCTGCGTTTTTCCGCCGGTCCCGATACGCACGTGCGCGAATCCGCCCTCTTGGTGGCCTTGGGAGAATCGGGCTTGTCCTTGGCCCACCGGCGCACCCGCGGACACCTCAGCGGGCGAACCTTCGCCTCTGAGAAGGATCGCTTCTTGAGGATCGAAGGCAGCGGCGAACTGCTGTTGTCGTGCTCTGGTCGTGAGCGAAGCTTGATCGCCTTATCGCTCGACCGCGATGTCCTTTACATCCAGGAAGACCGCGTCGTGGCTTGGGGGGACGAGTTGGTCTGGGAAGCGGGCAGCGTCCCGGGCAGCGGGACAGCTTTGCTGCAGTTTCGCGGCACCGGTCGCGTCGTTGTTTTGGCTGGGGCCGACGAGCTTGTCGCCTTGCGTATCGCAGAAGGTGATCATTTTGCCGTTCCTACCGTACGGCTGGCGGGCTGGTTGGGCCGGGTGGTGGTGCAGGGCCACCCTGCCGGAGCTTCGGAATCGCCCGCTGCCGGCCTCCAGCATGTCACCTGCGAGGGCGAAGGAGTGCTATTGCTATCCAGGCATGGCGAACATCGGTAGCCAACTCACCAATCTCCCGAACCTGGTCACGATGGGGCGGGTGTTCTTCGTTCCGGGCGTTCTCTATTACATGGATAACTACAGCCCGGTGCGAAGTCTCATCGCGGCCATCTTGTATCTTGTTGCCTCGGCTGGCGACGGCATCGACGGCTACCTCGCACGCAGTCGCGGACAAGTCAGCGTGCTCGGCAAGTTCCTAGACC
>Ga0302323_100003071_pt1 | contig 13575 bp, 12 predicted proteins | sample Fen_T0_3_FD_201950 | JGI IMG/M metagenome (GOLD analysis project Ga0302323, IMG submission 201950) | Peat permafrost microbial communities from Stordalen Mire near Abisko, Sweden - Fen_T0_3 | ecosystem: Environmental > Terrestrial > Soil > Wetlands > Permafrost | place: Sweden: Abisko... | reverse complement strand
TTGGCTGCCGTCACTCCTGAAGATGCCAGAAACTGGTTCGCCCATTGCGGCTATAGCTTTATTTGAAATGCTCTAGTATCTCAAAAACGTTCCATTTCAGATGTCACAGAACGGTCACGATCGCTCGTCGCGTCACACTCATCGCGGGCAAATTAGGGTAAGTCCCCCAGCTTTCACCCAAAAAACGCGTCTTCAGAGTCATACCCTAATCCAAAAAAAGCGCCACCGATGAAGGTGGCGCTTTGAAAGAAGCGAAAACGTCAGCGCTAAAGCGCCGGGTTTTACTTGGTCGGGACGGTCTGGATCGTCTTGAGAATACGACCGGCGACCAGATATGGGTCGGCAGCAGAATTCGGACGACGATCTTCGAGGTAGCCCTTGTAGCCGTTGGCGATGAAGCTGTGCGGAACGCGCACTGAGGCGCCGCGATCGGCAACACCGTAGTTGAACTTGTCGATAGCCTGTGTTTCGTGCAGGCCAGTGAGGCGGAGATGATTCTCCGGGCCGTAAACGGCGATATGCTCGTCCACGTGTTTGGCGAAGGCTGCCATAAGTTTCTCGAAGTACTCTTTGCCACCGACTTCGCGCATGTGTTTGGTCGAGAAGTTCGAGTGCATACCGGAACCGTTCCAGTCGAGGGGCTGATTGAAGGGAGCGAGGATGGGCTTGCAGCGCCACTCGATGTCGATCTCGAACTCTTCGCACAGGCGAGCCATGATATAGCGGGCAACCCACATCTGGTCAGCAGCGCTCTTGGAGCCCTTGCCGAAGATCTGGAATTCCCATTGGCCTTTGGCGACTTCAGCGTTGATGCCTTCGAGGTTGATGCCGGCATCGAGACAAATATCGATGTGCTTCTCAACGATCTCACGGGCAACTGAACCTACGTTCTTGTAGCCAACGCCGGTGTAGTACGGACCTTGAGGAGCCGGGAAGCCACCTTCGGGGAAACCGAGGGGACGACCATCTTGATAGAAGAAATATTCCTGTTCGAAACCGAACCAAGTGTCTGGATCATCCGGAATCGTCGCGCGCGAATTTGAGGGATGAGCTTGGCCCGTGTGAAGGAACGTCTCGCACATAACGAGAACGCCATTCTTACGGGTGCTGTCTGGGAAGACCGCGACAGGCTTCAGCACGATATCCGAGCTTTTGCCTTCGGCCTGCTGGGTCGAGCTTCCATCGAAGCCCCAGTTGGGAAGGTCTTCGAGCTTAGGAAAGCTGCCGAATTCCTTGATCTGAGTTTTGCTACGAAGGCTCGCCAGGGGTTGGTAACCGTCGAGCCAGATGTATTCCAGTTTGTATTTGGCCATAAGAGAGAGGTTGAGTACAGGGTTTACAGGAGCGACCGCGAGAAATATTTATTCGCAAGAGGTCTCTCATGAAAACTGCGCATAGCGATAGCATGTCATATGCCAGCGCAATCTAGAAATATCATTCATACCAAAATTCCCGTTTTAAACGTCGAACTTGCCATATTTTGGCCACCGACCCGCGCTTGCCGCTCGGCTTGCCGCTCAAAATCGCTCACTTTTTTACTCACATGCAACAGGTCAAAGATACGCCGCGCGCCCTCGTCAGGATTGGCTACGACGGCTTGGTGCATAAAATCTTTAAAGGTCATCTTGCCAAGGAGCGCTTTGAAAACGAAGTACGCGTCCTTCGCTACCTTGAAGCGCGCGGTTGTGACTTCGTTCCCAAGCTACTGAGCACCGATCCGGAAATCCTTAAAATCGTCACCACGAATTGCGGGACGCGGGTCGATCAGCTCGGCGAAGAACGCATGAAAGAACTTTACGCCGAACTCGAAAGCTTCGGCGTCCGCCACGAAGATCCATTCATGCGCAACGTCACCTACCGCATTGCCGATGGCCGTTTTTGTCTGATCGATTTTGAGTTCGCCACCCTGCTCGACGAACCAGGCCAGCCTTCGCTAAAACCCTCCGCAGCCCAGTAGTTCCGTATGTCTGCTCCCCTCCCCAGCCCTCTCAACAACACACCAGCTCTCACCCAGCTCATCTGGTCTGGCATGACCCACATTGGTCGCGTCCGAACCAACAATGAGGATTCCTTTCTCACGCTGACTTTTGACGGTCACCACGTCAACTATCTCGGTAAAATCGGCGAGGCACCGCTATCCTCAATGGATTTCGTCTTCGCCGTCAGTGATGGCATGGGTGGCGCCAATTCCGGCGAATTCGCCAGTCGGATCGCTGTCGAAAATATCACACGCCTCCTTCCTCGCAGCTTCCGTATGGGCGCCCGCGGCCTTGGAAGTGACTTCGCGGACATCCTGCCTGAAGTTTTTACCGCGATTCACAACGAGATGACTAAACTTGGCCAATCCTACGAGGAATGTGCCGGCATGGGCGCCACGCTCAGCCTCTGCTGGTTTACTCCCGAGTGGATGTACTTCGGTCACATCGGCGACAGCCGCATTTACCATCTTCCTAAAACCGGCAATTTCACACAACTAACACACGACCATACCCACGTCGGCTGGCTTCGCCGCAAAGGCCAAATCAACGAACGCGAATTGCGTACTCACCCGCAACGCAATTCCTTAAACCAATCCCTAGGAGCAGGGAACCAGATCATCGATCCTCATATCGGTGCCGTTGGCTGCTTCCCTGGCGACCGCTTCCTCATCTGTAGCGATGGCCTCACTGACGGCCTTTGGGATCGCCGCATCGAAGAAATCCTCCGCTCTGACACGCCTCCTCACGATCTCGCCCGCACGCTCGTTGAGGAATCAGTCGCTGAATCAGGCAAAGACAACACCACCGCTGTCATCATCGACGTCGCGTCCGCCACGCCATGATTTGTGGCGGCAGCCTGCACGGTTTCTGCTGAGGTGTGTATTTTGACTCAACGTTTTCTCATTCAAACTCTGAGGTGAGGCGAATCGCCCGACAGGAGCGCTGCCCCACCGTTCTCCATGAAGCACCTAATTTTCGTCTATGGAACGCTCAAACGCGGCGGCAGCAATCACAGCCTGCTTGCTGAGCAAAAGTTCATAGCCGTCGCCCGCACCGAACCACGCTACAAGCTCTACGCGATCGGTGATTTTCCTGCCATGATCACGGCCCCGCAGGACGGTTGCTCGATTGAAGGTGAAATTTACGAAGTCGATTCCGCCCGCCTTCCCGCCCTGGACGAACTCGAAGATGTCGCTCACGGCATGTACGAACGCGTGCCAATCCAACTGCTACCTCCACAAGACTCTCTCAAGGTCGAAGGTTACTTGTATCTTTTCGGTGTTGTCGGCCGCCGTGACTGCGGCAGCTCCTGGCCAATCGCATAAAAACGGCCACGCGGAACGAGCGCGCTCCGTCAGTTTTTAAACGAACTGAGATCAGTCCGTTTTACTGCGACAAACCTCACTCGAAATAAATCATCCAACGTCTCACGCGCGGCAGGTGGGATGCGTTTCACCAGTTCATCCAACGTCGGCAACGGCGCTTCCGCAACTTCAGGGGCCGCGTTTTGCGCGACAGCACCCGACGCGGCGTCCGTGCCTTCCGGCCAAACATAGCCTTCGTCATCAGGAGCTGGCGGCGCTGCGTTGTCGATCGCGGCAGGAACCTCGGACTTAGTTGCCACCTCCGCATCTTCGCCAAGATCTTCCGTCGATTGACTCACGGCCTCAGGTTTCTCGTTTACGTTATCCGACTTCTGAACTCCGACCTCCGACTTCTGGCTTCCATCAGTTGATCTCAAATTCTTGGCCTCAGATAATTGCGCAGCCACCATCGCCGCGTTCAATCGCGACTCCAACTCAGAGATCAGGTCTTTTTTTTTTCGCCGTCGCCTGAGGCACCTTCGGGCGCTTCTTCGGCAAGCGCAGAGAGTTCTTTGATCAAACTGTCGATTGCCCGCGCACGGCTCGCCTCGACGGCCTTGAGCAAAGTGACTTCGAAATTGATCTTCTCAGAGAGACCGAGCTTCACGCTCCCCTCGCCTTCACGCAATCCATCGAGCAGCCGCGTGATCTGCTCGGTCGTCATCGCAACTCCGCCGAGCTGATCGCTACGCCCGCCCTTCGCGATCGCATCAAGCAACGCTTGCCGAACCAATGCCTGGAGGTCAGCCAGCAGCCGCACGAGGTCGCGGCCGTTTTGGTCGCACTCGTCGACAATTCCCACAATCCTCTGGTGATCGCCCGCGGCGAGCGCGCCAGCCAACGCGGCGATTTTTTCCGCCGCGACGAGACCGTACACGTCGAGCACATCCGGTTCGCCGATTTCGGCGCCGCAAAACGAAATCATCTGGTCGAAGATCGACTGCGCGTCGCGCATGCCGCCATCGGCCATGCGGGCAATGCAGGCCAACGCGGCATCGGTCACTTGAATTTTTTCCTCAACCGCGATCTGTTTCAGCCGCTGGACAATCAACTCCGGTGGGATCGGCTTCAGATCGAAACGCTGGCAACGCGAGATGATGGTTGGCAGCACCTTTTGCACGTCCGTCGTGGCGAAAACGAACTTCACGTGCGGCGGCGGCTCTTCGAGGGTTTTTAGCAGCGCATTGAACGCCGCAGTCGAGAGCATGTGCACCTCGTCGATGATGTAGACCTTGAACTTGCCCTGCGTAGGCGCGTAGCGAACGTCGTCGCGCAAATCGCGGATCTGATCGACCGAATTATTCGAAGCGCCGTCGATCTCGATCACATCCATCGAGGTGCCGTCGGCGATGGATTTTACGGTTGGATCGTTCGGGTCGAAATTCGCGTTTGGCCCATCGGTGCAGTTGAGCGCCTTCGCAAAAATTCGCGCGGTCGAGGTTTTGCCGGTACCGCGTGGGCCAACAAAGAGGTAGGCATGGGCGATGCGGTTACGCGAGATCGCATTCTTTAGCGTCCGCACCACATGGTCCTGCCCAACGAGATCGTCGAAGGTCTGGGGGCGCCACTTGCGGGCAATGACTTGGTAACCGGATGACACTGCGCGTTAGTCCAAGCGACCCGACGCCGTGTGCAACTGAATTTTTAATCTGGAACTCAGGAACTCTGGTAAAAGAAGTTTGGAAAATTCCGTCTTCCCGGAATTTTTTGAGGTACCTGCCAGATTGTTCTGTTCCAGCTTTCCTGAGTTCCAGATTCAAACATCAGGAGGCCTTCCGCCTCAAACGCCCTCCTTCGCATGGAAAAAAAAGTGGCCAGGCACTCCACGGCACTGGGAGAACGTCGTTGCCGTTGCTACCTTCCGGTCCTGGCGGAGTTCACGCGTCTGCCCATGCATGGCACCTGGCCAACGCGGACAGTGGCCCGGTCCGTCGCTCCCGCAACAACTATTTTTCGTGTACCTATCTCTCTACCCACGTTGTTGTTTTCCCCCAGCAGGATAAGTTATGCAACCACTCCACTTCACCGCGCGTCTCTCTTTCCAGCCCGCTTCCGATGAAAACGCTCGCACTTGCTGTCTTAATTGCCGTTTCGACGTTGGCTCTGCCTGCGTCCGAACAAAATCCCACACTATCCGCGCCTACCACTTCGCTCAAAGGCAAGGTCTACCCCGACGAACATAAAACCTTTGTCGCGCCCGAATCCGGTCTTGAGGTTATTCAACTCACAACCAGCCCCGCCGACGACGCCCATCTCTACTTCACAGGCGACGGTTTCGTGCCCGACGAGCACGGACTCGTCTTCACTTCAAAACGCAGCGGCAGCTGGAATCTTTTCTACATGAACTTGGAGACGTTCCAGTTCGTGCAGTTAACCGATTCCAAAAAAATCAGCGGCACCGGCGCCGTAGTCTCACCGGTGACTAAAGAAGCCTACTATCACGACGGCTCCGTGATCAAAGCTGTCGACCTTCACACGTTGGCCGAGCGCACCATCACCACCGTGCCCGCTGGCTACAGTGTTTCCTCTCTTTCCGTGACCATCTCCGGCAATAACCTCGCCTACTCGATCCAGGAAAATATCCCGATCACAACAAAAACCGACAAAATCTACTCCGACATGGCCGAGCGATTCCAAAAACGCCCTTGGTGCGCCGTCGTCACGGGCCGCACGGATGGAACCGGCTGGCACGAGGTCATTCGTAAGAAAAAGTGGATCAGCCACACGCTCATCGATCCGCTCAACGAAAATATCATTCTCTATTGTCACGAAGGTTCCTGGCGCGAGGTTGAACAACGCATGTGGGTTGTCGATTCCGGCGGTCGCGACAACCATCTGTTACGCCCAGAAGAAAAACCAGCGGTCGAAATCGGTCATGAGTACTGGTTTCGTGACGGCATACATGTCGGCTACCAGGTTCACGTCCCCGACGAGCCCAAATCGATCGGCGTCGCTGACGTGATTGACGGTTCGTACTTGGAATACGCGACACCCTACAGCGATAGTCACACGCAAGCCAACAGCAGGGGCGACGTGTTCGTCGGCGACGGCTCGGAAAAAGAGCCTTACATCAACTTGTACAAACTCGCCGACGGCAAACTCACCGGCCGCCATCTTTGGAAACACGAAGGTTCGTTCGCGCAACAATACTGGCACCCGCACCCTCGCTTCTCGCCCGACGATAAATACGTCCTCTTCACCAGCAACCGCGGCGGCGACGGAAACGTTTACCTGATCAAGTTGGAAGAACCAAAGAAGTGACGTCCCGACAGTATCAGTTACGCTTGAGCACCACGGGCGTTTGCTCCGCCTCAATTATTTTTTCGTAGTAGCTGCGGACACTTTCATACGCACTTGCAGGCAATACCGCCGACGACAGCTCTACCGAGCGCTCGCCAATAAGGCGTTGATCGTTTTCCACGCGAAACGAGGACTTGTAGGTTCCGAAGGCCGTTTTCAGCTCCACTGCAGGAGGCAATTCATCAACGCGGTAGCCGGCAGGAAGCTCGATCGTGCTTATTTCGGAATAAGCATAAGTGGGGATCACGATCTGTTGACTGCGCTTCCCTTTGGAGAAAACGAAGCCGTTTCTCCGCGCAACCAGCACCGGCTTAAAAACGAGCAACGAATCTCTCATTACTTTGCCATAGGCACCGGAGGCAAATCCCAGCTTGAGCGTAAAGCTGGCCTGATCGAAACCATCGACTGTTTCAAGCTGACCCAGCCGTGCTAGCGGCAATGTCCGCCCAACCCATCTCTCCATATCCTTGTGAAAATCAGTCGGGGAATGATTTCGATAAAAGTCACGGAGCGAAGCAGCAGGTGCGCCAAAGCAGGCCTCTTCAATCAGGCCATCAATCGATCCATCAGCGTGCAAATGCGCACTGACTTTGCGGTCATACCGATTATCTTCGCGGCGCAGTTCCGGCAGCTTGACTAAGTCTCCTTTATCTCCGGCCAAAAATAACCCGAACCCACCACAATCTCCCGCAGGCAGCCAGCCGAGCGTAGTATTGGGATCGGTTGGATCAAAAATAATCAAGCGACCAAAAACAGGATGTTCGAGAATAGCAGGCGCCGTAACAGATCCATCAACCTTGATCGCGAGAATAACGTGGTTGAACTGCATCGGCGAAGGCCAACCCGAACGCACGTGCAATAGGCTGCCATGATGCAGAACCACCGGAATGGATTCGATTCCCTGCGTCAGCAGGAGACTGCGAAGCAACGTCGCCTTGTCCTTACAATCGCCGTAATTGCATTGGAAAACTTTCGTCGCGGGCTGAGGAATCATTCCCCCGCCTTGATCTGAATTAAGCACGATCGAGATGTAGGTGGCATTTTGTACAAAACGTCCGAGTCGCTTGATGCGCTCCCAAAGATCCGCGCTGCCTTCAACCAACGCATCTGCCTTTGCCTTCATCGCCGCGTCGGATTTTGCGGCCTCGTCGTATTTGGGAGTATAATACGCCGAGATATCAGCCCAGGATGCAAATGCCCGCCGCTGGACACCCTTGGCGCCGATCGGCGGGCGAATATCAATTGCCAGCCAAGGAGCGAACGAACTCATCTCCGGTGCGAGCGGTTCTCTCCGCACAGGCGACAATTGACGTAGTTCCCACGTCAAACTCCTGCCCAAGGCGATTGGAACCACTGGATCGTGATTAAAAATCTGCGCATCGGCTTTCCACCCTTCCGGCAAATTTATGGTGATGGCGGAGGATTCCACCGGAACATTGCTTGCGAAAGACCAGACCTCCTGACTCTGTATCGATTTCTCCTCGCGAACCATTTCGTAGGCGAAAACGGCTCCGACTTCAGCATCATTTTGGGCCGAAATGGATATTGCATGAGCATCGCCGTAGAGTTCGCGTGCCGTGGTGTGCACGGCGACGTCGATCGCGTCTTTTTTCCCATAAACCATCACCTCGCCCGACGGTCTGACGAGCCACGCCTGAAACGATTTGATGCGGTCGGAATCCGCCTGGTAGCCGACCGTCGCCTTCGCCTCTTCTTTGCCGTCAATTTTTAGGATGCGCCGCATAAACCGCACGCGACGGGTATAGGTGCCATCGCGGCTGACGTCTATGACCGCTTCATCCAAGAGAACAGCCGTGAACGCCGGTCCGTAATTAAAAGACTCTGGCTTCGCTACCAAAGCACTCACCCAGTCAGGTGCAGTGGCGCGGCCATAAGCCGAGACTACACCAATCTTCAATACTAGACCAATAACCAGGAATAAAATCAAACGGACAACGCGTGCCGATGCAGACGGAAAGAAGTTCATAAGCTTGAGTTCTCCTTCCCGTCTTCTGACGGAGCCTTATCTTCATTCGCCTCCGCGTCTGACATCGGTTCCTCCATGGGTGCCGGAGCGGGCTGCTCAGCCAAGATCTCCGCCCCTGCCCCTTCACGCTTCACAGTCAACATGTGAGCATCCTGTGTGTGCACGAGGTCATAGATGGTCTTGATCGACGCGTACGCTGAGGGCTTAAACCCAATCTGCACCAAACTCAGCGACCGTTTATAAGTGAGCTCATTCGTCTTTTTATTTACTAGAATAGTCACGTCATATTTCCCGAAGTTGGGCACATTCAGACCTTCGGGGGCACTGCCCGCTTCAAGTGTATAACCAGTCGGCAGAGTGATATGAATTTCTTCGTCTTCCACGAACCGGTAGGGGAAGATAATATCAGTCTTTCGTTCCGCGTCGGCAAACATCGCAGCGGCTCCTTTTTCAAATACTGCCGGCTGAAAGAATAACCTTGTACCTGTACGATCGGCATAGGCCGGAATATTTAGGTGGTAGGATATTTTTAGCGGCGCCAAGGGATTGTCGGCATTTTCGATCAACACAGAGCGGACCCTGGCCTGCGTTTGATGAGCGCGCAGGCGAGTCCGAATAAAAACTACCCTTTTCTCCTGCGTCCTATAATCTAATTGATATTTCAGGTTGGCCTCGGCTTGTCCGGTGTAAGTTTCCGCTACGTCACCATCAAGGGTGCCATCGGCCTGAAGCCGGAAAGTCGCTTTTCTCTGGCGCAAGCTGGCCTCAGCGGGATCGCCCGGCGCAATTGTCAATTCAGACGTCCCCTTGGGATCGCTCATGAGAAGAACCGTGTCACAATACCGCCAACCAAGCGTCGCAAAAGGCAGATAGCTGGCACCCGGATCAAAATAACGCCAAGCGTTATCCAGATAAACTGCGATCGCGCGGTGCGGCAACATCATCACAGGTTCAACAATAGCCGGGTTGAACGTGATTGCCTGGCGATCATTACAAGCCGCAAGACGGACTTCGAAACCAGCAGCCCGTGCAAGCGCCGCGAATACAAAATCAATATCAAGTCCCGTGCCGTTGCCCTGTTCTAAAGTATCCGAGGCGGTGGCGTTCCTTTCCAGTTTCTTGACCTGTTCGCGGGTGAAGTGCGTGGTACTACGATTGCGATTCACGATCTTGGTTCGGCAAAAATCATAAATCTTATGCAGCTTAACTTCAGCCGAATCCTCCGGTGCAAGGATGCCTCCCAACGCCGCTTTGACGGACTTTGATACTCGAGCTTTTGTCTCTAGTTCCTTGTTTAAATCTTTGCTGAAACCAGTCCAAAATTCCTTCGGCGTAACATTCTTCGCCATCGTATAATATATGATAATAGACGAGTGAGTATTAAATCTGGGAGGCCCGAGCGGTTCGTCTTTTGCCGCCACCAAGTTTGTCATCTCGAAATTATAAAAACCTTTTCGGTCTTTCTTCAGTTCCGGCGGCGGGCAGTTATACCAAATCACCCGGAGATTTACCGGGAAAGGATAGTACGGTGGCAGTTCCATCATGCTCACGTGGAATTTGACCGAACGCGCAGGATACCGCCCCTGAAAAACAAGAGGGACATAGGTGTTGGGTCTGGTGGAACTACGAGTGAATCGGTATTCGACCACGGCGCCCGGCTCTAGTCCTGGCAACGCAAAGACTTTGGTCTTTATGCGAATTTCCCCCATTTTCATTTCTTCGCGATCACGGATATCTTTGGGGTTAAGTTCGACGACCGTCCCATCCGGTTTAATCGTTCGCGCAACTATCCCAGTTATTTCCGTGGTGTCGTCGGCGTAGGGAATAGGAAGCAACGAAAAATACTCGACGCCACGCTGAGTATATATTTTTGCCCGAACGTAATAGCGGTCTTCCGTGCCCGTGTCAGAGGAATGATCCAGCACTGCGTCTTGCTGCAAAATTTCCGCATCCGCCTCTGGGTCGATGTGCGGTTTGGCATCGGCCAACTCGTCTTTGTTGATCGGGTCCCACTTAGGGGCCGCGACCGCGATCGTTGCTGAAAAAAGGGCTGCACAGCAAAACCAACGGACAGAGATACGATACCAATTGAGGGAGAAAGCAGGAACCTCCATAGTGCGTACACTAGAAGGCGAATTCATTTGGAAATACAACGAGAAAGGGTCCTTCGTCCGCAGCGAGTTCGATATCTTCAAACAGGCACCACCACCTTTTACTACTGACGTGCTCCTCGAAAAAAGCGACCGCCCTGAACTCTCTTGGGCAAGGGTGTTGCTACCCTTTTGGCAGATCTGCCGGTTCTGGCCGAAGGTGGATTTGAAGCGGGTAAGCACCAAGGATGGCGCGCCGCTCTTCGATATCATCAAAGACCGGAAGAATCGGGACTTTGAAATTTTAATCCACACGCTCAAAAAACGCATCACCTCCTGCCTACAAGGCTCCGTAAGTGCGAATCAGCATCTTCTGAGTCGAGCTGTGACAGCAATTGGGGTCGGCGATGGCTAAGGGCTGCTTGCGATAGCAATTAGGTTTGGATGGATAGAAAAGCCGACAATCCGGGTGCCGAAGCCGACGGTAAAATCTCGAAGCCGGCACCTAAAGTGCGGACGTCGAGAGTTGGAGTGAGGAAGCCGAGACTTGGAGTGTCGACATCCGCACTCGTAGTCTCGGCGAGCGCATACGGAGTGTCGGCTTGGACACTCGCAGTATCGGCGTGCGTTGATGGAGTGTCGGCGTGCGCACTCAACCAGTCGGCTCCGACTGAAAAGTGTCGGCAATCGCACCCGAACCATCGGCGCCAGCACGGCCCGATTAACCTGATCCACTTCCTTATTGCGCCGCGTCGCGGCCTGCTTTTCGCCGGCCACTGGCGATCTTGAGCGGTTAAAGTCAGCTAACCAGCCAGGGCCACCGGCGAAAGTTCGAATACCTGAACCCCAGGCAGCGTAAGCAGCAATTGGTTTGGCTCGACGTAGCGTTTAAGCAACGCCTCGACGGGCCTGCACCAAATAATCTCCCTTCCTCGTTTTCGAACTTCCCTTTCGTACAAGCGCCGAACCTTGGCTAGTTCGTCGTATGCGGTTTGCGCCGCATCGTTGTCGAGCACGATCAAGAACTCGACAGCCTCCTCGTTGATGGCAGTTGGCGGTTCTCCTGCCGCAATCATCCCCCGCATAATATACCTCCTCGAATCCATGAAAGTGAGAATGTACGTCCGCACAAAATTCGCAACGCGTACGACGACCGATGATTACCCTCCGCAAGGTAGAGTCGCACCGCGCCGACGAACAACGCGTACACGCCCATGCCGAATCTTGCGTTATGACCAATTTTTCTAGTGATCTTTTCTGGCACCAAATAGGTAACACAACCCAGAGACGGAGAACGTCTAGTTCGATAGGTAGGGCTGGCCCGCTGGGCCGGCCGCGTTGGATTCGGCGCGCCCGGCGTGTCGCGCCCTCCTCGAACCAGCTACAACTTTACTCGGACGCTTTAGCTCTGCTTATTAGTTTTGCCCGACGTGAAAAATATCTGTCGTACCCTTTGCCAGGCGCAATCACGAGCCTTCTCCCACCGGCCAGGTCTTAGCTCTTCTTTGATGTCGCCAGTATTTTTTCGGCGCGCTCGATAATACCTTCGACCGGCCAGAGGCGGCCGATGCCTTCGTAACCACAAGCGAGCATGCCTTCTTCAGGGCCGATGAATTCCACGCCGCGAGCACGGAGCGTGTCGACGTTAGCCACCGTTGCCGGGTGCAGCCACATTTTGCCGTTCATCGCCGGAGCGATCAGCACCGGCGAGCGGCAAACAAGATAAAGTGAACTCAAAAAATCAGGCGCAAGTCCGTGCGCGAATTGCGCGATCACATCTGCCGTGGCGGGTGCGATCATGAGCAAGTCGGCCTTGTCGCCAAGTTCGACATGGCCCGGCTCCCAGCCTTTGCCCTCGTTCCATAGATCTGCCGCCACGGGTTGGCGAGCGAGCGTCTGCAATGTTAGCGGCGTGATGAATTTCTGCGCCGCTGCGGTCATCACCGGGAAAACTTCTGCGCCGCATTTGCGCAATTGGCTAATGAGGTCGGCGGCTTTGTACGCTGCAATCGAGCCGGTTACGCCGAGAACGATTTTCTTGCCAGAGAGGGAAGACATGCGCGAATCGAACCCATTCCTTCGTCTGCTCGCAAGCGTTGAAACAAGGTCGGAATTCGAACGTCGTCGGTTCAAAGTCGAAGCGACTGCCCTAGGCTACATCCGAAATTATACGTGATCGGCCAATCGCACCCCGCAAAAAGCCAGAATACTCAAGGAGCCTTCTGCGAAGACGTGGGTGTCTCGCTCGGCGCTGCAGGAGCCGGCGGTGGCGGAGTCGCTGGCGCAGGCAAAGGCTGTTTGTCGGCGGGCGGTGGAGGAGACCGCATATCGCCAGGAGGCGGAGCAGGCGGCCCACCCGGTTTAGGGGGACGATCACCACGGGCAGCGCGTTCCGCTTCCATTCTCTTCATACGTTCGTGGCGCTCCTGAATGATCAGCTCGTATTTACCTTTTTGTTCGGGCGTAAGGAGAGCGATGATCTGGCTGTCCAGTTTCTCGGTCACGTCAGCCGCGTGTTGGCCAAATTGCTCCCGTAGCTGACGGAATTCAATCAGCGCGGCCTGAACCAACGGATCAATTTGAGCCTGTTGCTCAGGCGTGATGCCCACTTTGGTGGCAAAATCTTTTTGAAATCGTTTCGACCATTCTTCCACCGGGCGACGCGGAGGACTTTGCGTCTGAGCCGATGGTTCTGGTTTTTTACCACCTTTGTCGCAGGCGACCCGCAAACCGACAAATCCGCCGGCCACACCGCCAGCAAGGAAGATACAGATGAAAATAAGGGCTGCCTTCCAGTTAAGCATGATCAGGTCAGAGTGAGAATTTCTTCGACCGGATCTAACCCGGCATCCTGT
>Ga0302323_100003070_pt1 | contig 13579 bp, 6 predicted proteins | sample Fen_T0_3_FD_201950 | JGI IMG/M metagenome (GOLD analysis project Ga0302323, IMG submission 201950) | Peat permafrost microbial communities from Stordalen Mire near Abisko, Sweden - Fen_T0_3 | ecosystem: Environmental > Terrestrial > Soil > Wetlands > Permafrost | place: Sweden: Abisko... | reverse complement strand
ACGCCGCGATGTACGAAGGCACTGAACGTCAGAGCGCGTAGGTCCGTCTGCCGGCGATGGTCGTGAACCAGTGGTGACTACGTCGAGGGCGCTGTCTGCCCGCGGCCTACCGGCCATTGCCTGGCGGGTTGTAACGCTACGGCCGCGGGCGAAATGTCACGACATTTGCGACATTTTGCGGCTCCGTGCTCGAGACGGCGTTGGCATCGGGCCAGTCTTCGCAGCGACCGCGAAGCAACCGCTGTTTTCAGTGGGTACGCTTCTTGCGATTCCAGTGGGTACGCTTCTTGCGATCGATATCGATGCTCTGGCGCTGACAATGAATCAAGCACGACGACTTGGCGCCTGGCCTCGACCAGGCGGGACTGACTTCGCCGTCTGGACTGACAAGGCGAGCGAAGTGAAAGTCCGCTGGAGCGAAGAAGCAACGGGGCGTCGGGGTGAGTTTCTGCTCTCGAAGAGCTCTAGCGAGCCGCAACTTCACGAGGGCTTCAGCGCCGACGCGCAACCGGGGACCCGCTACGAATTGCTCTTGGACGGAGTATCATGCGTGGATCCTTTTGCGCGCTCGCTACCACGTGGCGTCCACGGCCCGGCTGAAGTAGCGGAGCTGCCGCGCAAGGTACAGGATAAGCGCGCGATCGAGCTCGAGCGGGGCGAAGTCTTCTATGAGCTGCATGTCGGGACCTTCACGTACGAAGGAACCTTTGCCGCAGCAGCGCGTCGTTTGCCTCAGCTGGCCGAGCTGGGGATTACCGTCGTGGAATTGATGCCGATTGCGGCGTTCGCGGGCAAGCGTGGCTGGGGCTACGACGGAGTGGCGCTGATGGCACCCTTCGCGCCCTACGGCACTGTTCAAGAGCTGAGCGACCTAATCGACGCGGCGCATGGTTGTGGCCTGAGCGTCGTGTTGGACGTCGTGTACAATCACCTCGGGCCGGATGGAAACTACTTGCCCGCCTTTTCAGACAGCTACTTCGACGGCGGTCGCGCCAGTCCCTGGGGCGCAGCGCCGGCACTCGAGAAGGCGGCATTCCGGCGGTTGGTGTTGGACAGCGCGCGCTACTGGCTTTCGGAGGTCGGATTCGACGGACTGAGGATCGACGCGGCGCACGAGCTAGAACCCGGCGGCGATCCGCACATCTTGCAGGACCTCTCGGCCATCGCCAAGGCTTGCTCGCCTCCCGCTGTCCTGATCGCAGAGGACGACCGCAATCATCCGGCCGCTCTCTTCGAGCTCGGTGTGGATGCGGTTTGGAGCGATGACTTCCATCACTGTATGCACGTCCTGCTCACCTCCGAGCGAGACGGGTACTACGCGGCCTACCAGGGTGACTTGGCGGAGGTGGTGCGCGTGATTGAGCGCGCGCAGTTGCACGAGGGACAAGTCTTGCGGGTGACCGGCCGCGCGCGCGGCAAGCCGTCGGCAGACATGCCCCGCCACAGGCTGATTTACGCGCTCCAAAACCACGACCAAGTGGGCAACCGGGCGCACGGCGAACGGCTCGACAGGTTGAGCAACGTTCCGCGCGTCAAGGCAGCGACGCTGTTGCTGCTTTTCCTTCCCGCGACGCCAATGCTCTTCATGGGTCAGGAAGTCACGACCGACTCACCGTTTCTGTATTTTGCAGACCACGCGGGCGAGCTGGGTGAATTGGTAACCAGGGGTCGGAAACAGCAATTTGCCCAGTTCGCGGCGTTTCGGCACGCGGATCCGAACCACGTTCCCGACCCACAAGCCGAAGAGACTTTCCTTCGCAGCAAAGTCCGTTTTGACGTGGAGGGCGCCGAGGCCATGCGTGAGTTTCATCGCCTGGCTTTGAAGTTGCGACGGGAAGATGGTGTGCTGCGCGGCTTGCGGGAGTTGCGGGCGGGCGTCGCGCAAACCGTGCTTTGGGTACTGGCATCGGCCGCAATGGGGCGTCGATTGCTGCTGCTGAACATCGGTGATCCGGTAACGCTGCAAAGCATCGGCGAACAAGCCATGGCGGGAGCGCAGCTACTGCTGTCCAGCGCGCCGCTGATGCACGACCGGGACGGCGTGCATCTCCCCAGCGAGTGTTGCGCAATCTTCGCACTACCCGAAAATTGACGATGCGAATCCCCCGCTCTACGTACCGGCTCCAGCTCCACAAGGACTTCGGATTTCGTGATGCCGCGAAGGCCGCACCGTATCTCGCTCGGCTTGGGGTGTCCGAGCTCTACTTATCTCCAATCTCAAAGGCTACGCCGGGCAGCACGCACGGATATGACGTCCTCGACCACGGGACACTCAACCCCGAGTTGGGCGGCGAGGCTGGGTTCGCGGAGTTGACCGCGGCAGCGAGCTCGAACGGCCTCGGGCTCACTGTGGACTTCGTTCCGAACCACATGGGCGTTGGCTGTGACGGAAACCCGTATTGGGACGACATCCTCAAGCACGGACGAGCCTCGCGATTTGCTCAGTATTTCGATATCGATTGGCACTACCCGAAGGAGACTCTCGTTGGAAAGCTGCTCCTCCCCGTGCTGCCCGAGCAGTACGGCATTAGTCTCGAGCACGGACAGATCGCTTTGGACTGGGACGGCGCCGCGATCAGAATTCGCGTCGGCGAGAGGAAGCTGCCAGTTAGGCCCGGTTCGCTGCCGGGCCTACTCGATAAGTCGGCTGAGCTGATCGCGAGATCCCAGCCAAAGCTCGCGCAAGGCTTGCGCCAGATCGCGGGTTTGTGTGAAGCACTGGTTGAAGCGTGGGAAGACCCCGAGAGGAGCAACTACCTGGACTCGGCGGAGGCCGCGGAGCAGCAACTTGCGGAGCTCCTGCAGAGCGACGACGCCGCTTCCGCCTTCGCGCAAACTCTCGAGGAGCTGAATGGTGTCCTCGGAACTGCGTCGAGCTTCGATTACCTCGATCAGCTGTTGCGCAAGCAGATTTACCGTCTTAGCTCATGGCGCCTGGGGTTGGAATGCATCAACTACCGCCGATTTTTCAACGTCAACGAGCTTGCGGCGATTCGCGTAGAACTGCCCGAAGTGTTCGAGTCCGTTCACGCCAAGCTTTTGCGCCTGGTCGAGGACGGGTCGATTACCGGCGTTCGGCTAGACCATATCGACGGGCTTTACGATCCGATCGGGTACCTGAGGCAGCTCGATGCCGCCCTGCGGCGCGCTACGCACAACCAGGACGAGTCCGCGCCGCTTCATCTGACCGTCGAAAAGATCCTCGCTGCCGCGGAACGCTTACCGGACGCCTTCATTGCGCACGGCACGACGGGGTATGAATTCATCCGCGTGGCCACTGGAGTCTTCGTCGATCGCCGCGCGGAGCAAAGCCTGACCAGTCTCTACCGGCGCTTCACCGGTGACCAGTTGAGCTTTAGCACTCATCTCCTGCAGGCCAAACGGGACATTCTAGGTTCGCTCCTGGCGAGCGACGCGACGAAGCTGTCACACGAACTCGAGGGTCTTGCCGAGCAGGATCGAAAGTCACGAGACCTCAGCTGGCGAAGCTTGCACGACGCCCTAGTGGAGGTGATGGCCGCATTCGGAACGTACCGAAGCTATGTGCGGCCGAGCGGTGAGCGGACGAGCGACGATGAAGCGATGATCAATCGCGCTGTTGCTGACGCTCTCCGGCGAAACCCAACAGCTGCGCGCGGTTCGTACCAGTTCCTCCGGTCATTGCTGTTGCAGACGAACGAAGCCGTCCAAGCTGGGCCGTTCGCCATGCGCTTCCAACAGACGACGGGGCCCGTGACGGCCAAGTCACTCGAGGATACGGCGTTCTACCGATACACGCGCTTCATCGCCGAAAACGAAGTCGGTTGCCAACCCGAACGATTGGGGGTCGAAATCGAAGAATTTCATGCGCAGAACGAGGCACGAGCACGCTCGGCGCCGTTGTCGTTGGTCACCGGGTCGACACATGACACCAAACGCGGAGAAGATATCCGCGCTCGCCTCGCTGTGCTCTCGGAGTTGCCGAATACCTGGCGTCGCGTGGTGTTCGAGCTGGCGCGCGCAACTGCTGAGCTGCGTACCAATCTCAGCGGGCAGGACGCACCGAGCCGATGCGACGAGTACCTGTTCTATCAGACGGTCGTCGGCGCGATGCCGTTCGGTGCATCCGCCGCGGACGTATTGGAGCTCGAACCGCGGCTGCAAGCTTACATGCTCAAGGCTTGCCACGAAGCGAAATCGAACACGTCCTGGCTAGATCCGAACGAAGACTACGATCGTGCGGTGACGGCATTCATTTCCGGGGCGTTGCGTTGCAGAACGTTCGTTTCGACGCTGCTCCGTTTGGGCGCGCGGATTGATTCGTACGGTGCCTGCAACGCGCTCGGACAAGTCGCGCTCAAGATCTGCTCACCCGGCGTACCCGATACCTATCAAGGTTCCGAAGTTTGGCACCAGGTTCTGGTCGACCCGGACAATCGTCGACCGGTCGACTATGGGAAGCTGCTGGGGCGGTTGACCAGCCTCGATGAGTTAGGCGCGGACCGCTTGCATACGACACGCGATCTACTCGAGCGGTTCGAAGACGGATCGCTGAAGTTATTCGTCGTCCGTGAGCTTTTGCGGCTGCGTAACGAACGGGCGGAACTTTTTTCGGGCGCCTACCGAGCTTTGCAGGCAGGGCCGAGCTGCCTTGCTTTTGCCCGGACTCGAGCTGATGACGCGCTGATCTGCGCGGTGCCGCGCTTTCCCTTCCGAGTCACACGCGGCCGCGCGCGCTGGCCGCTCGGGCAAGCATGGGGCACTCAGCTACTCGGCACGCCCGAGCTGGGCGGCAATTTCCGCAACGTACTCAGCGGGGAATCGATCACGCTCGAAGGCAGCGCACCACTGTCCGAGATCTTTCGGCACTTCCCCGTCGCCGTGCTGCTTCGCGATGGATGAGAGCGCTTCGCTAGTCCGGTTGCGTGGCCTGGCTGGCGATTCGAAGTAGGCCAGTCAGCGGAATGCCGACGAACGCTGGCCGATTATTGAGCTCGTAGTTCACTTCGTAGATGGCCTTTTCCAGCTCGAAGAACTCCAACAAGGTACGCGCTGCTGCCGGGGTGCGGGGCGCGTACGCTTGGCCGGCAATGCCAGCCAAGTACGCGCGTACGAAGCTCACGCATGCCCACGCGCGAAACGCCTCTGCCAACGGGGCGAGCCGTGGCCGGTCTTCAGGGCGCACGCGGTCGGACGTCAGCGCGCTGTCCGTGGCGTACGCGAACGAACGCAGCATTCCGGCGACGTCGCGCAGCGGGCTGCGTTTGTAACGCCGCTCTGAAGGCGAGCGCCCAGGCTCGCCTTCGAAATCGATGATCACGAAGTCGTCACCGGTAAATAGCACTTGTCCCAAGTGATAATCGCCGTGACAGCGGATGCGAGTCACGTCCAGCTTGGAGCCGGTGATTTGCCGCAATTTGCCGTCGAGTACCGACTCCAGACCCAAGGCGGTTCGAGCCAACTCTCCGGAGGCCTGCGGCAACTCCGGGAGCTTGTCGCGAAGCTGGACGAAGCCGCGGGCCAGGGCAGCATGCGCCGTTTGGTAGATCGAGTGTTGATGGAGCACGGTGAACGGCTCTTGCCCAAAGCCCGGCTCCGTGGACGACCTGCCGAGCGCTCGGTGTAGCTCCGCGGTGCGTTCGGCGAGCAGGCGAATGAGCGTGAAATACGGACTCGCTAGGTGCGCCAATATTTCGGGCACGGGCTCTTGGCAGTCGGCGGCGTGCCCAAGCGGCGGCGCGGGCACCACGACCGAATTATCGGAGGTCAAAATGCGCTCGAAGAAGCTGAACAGGGACTCGAGCGTAACCGACCACGCGCTGGCGCGATTTTCCACGAACTCGCTCAGCACTGCGAGCGTGCGGCTGCCCGTTCTCGAGCTGATTTCGAGTGCACCCAGCGGCCGCGGCACGTTCAGGCGCGGCTCGGCACTGGCCAGGAAACGCCCGACCTCCAACTCTACGTTCGAACCGGGATCGACTTTTCTAAGCAGCTTGAGGATCCAGCGGTTGCCGTAAACAATGGTGGAATTGCTCTGATCGAAGGGCACGAACCGCGGTTCGAGCGCAAGCGTGTCCTCCGGAGTCGGAGCCGCCGCGAGAGAGGCAGAGATCTGGCCGCCCAGACTCGGTACCGAGCCGCCTTTGCGAAATAACTCCAGCAATAGCTCTGCGAAGGCGCGCGACGCGCTGGCGTCGAAGAACGCACCATGAACGTTTTCCGCTGCGGAGTCGCCCTGGATCTCCACCTCTGCAATCAGCGTGGAGGGCGCCTGGTTGGCGGTCTGTGCGTCTGCTGAAGTGCTGAAACGCAGCGGCAAGAAATAGGTCTCGCGCGTGCCGTCCTCGAGCTCCAAACCCAAGAGAAGCATGAGCAGATCGCTCGCCGGGCCGTCGAACATGCAAACGTCTTCGATTTCGGCGCTTTTCAGCGGTACGGCCTTGCTGCGATACCAACGTTGATCGCGGGCATAGGCCGCAAGGCGCTCCGCGAATGCGCTCCGAGCCTGTCCTTCGCTGAAATGGCGCCAGGAGCCGCGCAGCAACAAGCTTCCGGGGGGTGTCGCATCGCGCGTGCCGAGCTTGGATTCCAAACCGAACCAATAGAGCTGGTGCGGGCCAAAAGTCAGACGATAGGGAGTCTGGGTGATCTCGGGGAACTTGCTCCGTCCGAAGAGTTCACGCGGAACGCTCCCGCTGAATTCTGGCAGATCGAGGTCCGTGCTCTGCGCATTGCGCGATAAGTTCGCGACTACCAAGATTTGCTCGCCCTGGTCTTCGCGCAGGAACGCGAGCACCTTCGGGTTGCTCGGGCGCAAGAAGCGCAAGCGTCCCCGGCTCAGCACTCGGTGCCGCTTGCGCATCGCGATTAGCTGCTTCATCGACCACAAGAGGGACGAGGGGTTCTGCTGTTGGGCCGCGACGTTGACGGCCTCGTAGTGGTACTCCGGGTCGACGATCACGGGCAAATAGAGCTTCTGGGGGGTCGCACTGGAGAAGCCAGCATTGCGATTCGAGTCCCATTGCATCGGCGTGCGCACGCCGTCGCGATCACCGAGGTAGATGTTGTCGCCCATGCCGATTTCGTCGCCGTAGTAGAGCACTGGGGTACCGGGCAAAGCGAATAGCAGTGCATTCAGAAGCTCGACCCGGCGACGCTCCCGCAGCAGCGGAAACAAGCGCCGCCGGATCCCCAGATTGATGCGCGCGCGGTCTTCCGTCGCGTACACGCGATACATCAGATCGCGGTCCTCGTCGGTCACCATCTCGAGCGTAAGCTCGTCGTGATTGCGCAGAAAAGTCGCCCACTGGCAGGACTCCGGGATGGCAGGCGTCTGGGTGAGGATGTCCACGATCGGAAAGGCGTCCTCACTGTGCAGCGACATGAACAGGCGCGGCATCAGCGGGAAGTGAAAGTTCATGTGGCATTCGTCGCCGTTGCCGAAATAGGCTGCCGCGTCGATTGGCCATTGGTTGGCTTCTGCGAGCAGCATGCGGCCCCGAAATTTGGCGTCCACCTGTGCCCGCAACTTGCGAAGAAAGTCGTGAGTTTCCGGAAGATTTTCGCAATTCGTGCCTTCACGCTCGTACAGGTACGGCACGGCGTCGAGGCGCACGCCGTCGACGCCCAAGCTTAGCCAATAGTCGAGCACGTGAAAGATGGCCTGGTGAACCTCGGGGTTATCGAAGTTCAAATCAGGCTGGTGACTGTAAAACCGATGCCAGTAGAACGCCTTGGCGACCGGATCCCAAGTCCAGTTCGAGCCCTCGAAGTCTTGGAAGATCACCCGTGCCTCAGCGTACTTGTCCGGGCGGTCGCTCCACACGTACAGATCGCGCGCGGGGGAGCCGGCGGGGCTGGTGCGCGCGCGTTGGAACCAGGCGTGTTCGTCTGACGTGTGGTTGATCACGAGCTCGGTGATGACGCGGATCCCGCGCTGGTGGGCGGCAGCTAGCAAGCGCTTGAAGTCATCCAGCGACCCGTAGTCCGGGTGCACACCGAAGTAGTCCGAAATGTCGTAGCCACCGTCCTTCAGCGGCGACGGATAGAAGGGCAACAGCCAAAGCGCTGTAACCCCAAGGTCAGCGAGGTAGTCTAGGCGTTCAATGAGGCCTGCAAAGTCGCCAATGCCATCGCCGTTGGAGTCGGCGAATGCACGCACGTGCAGTTCATAAATGACGGCATCTTTGTACCACTCGACGTCGTTTTCCAAGCGCAACATTAGAGCGAGAACTGTGCCACGCCCACCCCGTCGAATGTCGAGGAATTCCCGCCGCCACCCGACCGCCGACGCCTGTGGTGTGAGGCGCTCGATCCCGATGTGACATTTCGTTCCCTTGGCTCGGATTTCGTTCCCTTGGCTCGGGTAGGGCAAACGTATGCTCACTCCGAGCCCCCGTCGCGGCGGGGCTTGCTCCTCGCCGTCTCCTCGGACAACTCTTCTCGTCAGAGAAGTCTTCTCGATGCTGCAATTCTAGCAGGATGAGCAGGGTTGGATGGTCACCCGGGCCGTCACGGCCCGGCAAAGCCTTCGGCGTCCAGGTCAGGAGCTCAGTTCGCAATGAGCTGCGCTGCTGGACCGCGACCCTTCGGGTGTCACGAAGCGCGTCGATCGCCCATGCTCATTGAAGATCGGCACTCCCGCGTTGCTCGGCGTGCGATGCTCGGGCCTTGCGGAGCGCGCTGTGCATTCTCGGGCACGACCGTTGCGCCGTGCATTCTCGGGCACGACAGTTGCTCCATGCAGCCCTCATGAAAGCACTCTGCTGGCACGGTCATGGCGATGTTCGGGTGGATACTGTTCCGGATCCTGAGCTCAAGAGCCCGGGCGATGTGATCATCAAAGTCACCGCTGCGGGTATTTGTGGCTCGGATCTTCACCTACTCGATGGCTACATGCCGACCATGGAGTCGGGCGATATCCTGGGCCATGAGACGATGGGCATCGTGGTTGACGCAGGCAGTGAAGTGAAGAAGGTCAAAAAGGGGGATCGTGTCGTGATTCCCTTTACGATCGCGTGCGGCAGCTGCTTCTTTTGCAAAAAGGGCTTATGGGCGGCTTGCGACACCACCAATCCCAACGCAGCGATGGCCGCCAAGGTAATGGGGCATTCACCAGCAGGCTTGTTCGGTTATTCTCATCTCACGGGCGGATACCCCGGCGGCCAAGCTGAATACCTGCGTGTGCCTCATGCGGACGTGGGTTGCTTGAAGATCGAGTCCGATCTACCCGACGAAAAGGTGCTGTTCCTCTCTGACATCTTTCCAACCGGTTACATGGCCGCGGAGAACGCCGAGATTGAAGCTGGAGACACCGTGGCCGTTTGGGGCTGTGGTCCCGTGGGACAGTTCTGCATCCAAAGCGCGTGGATGTTCGGTGCAGGTCGCGTCATTGCCATTGATCACGTCGCGGAGCGAATCGCACTGGCTCGCACGGCGGGGAGGGCCGAAACGATCGACTTCACGAAGCAAGACGTGTACGAAACCCTGCAGGAAATGACGGGCGGCCGCGGCCCGGATCGCTGTATCGATGCCGTGGGCGCTGAGGCCCACGGCACGGGCGGCATCGACGCAGTCATCGATAAAGTGAAGGCAGCGGTGAGTCTGACCACCGACCGCGCGCATGTGCTGCGGCAGGCGATTTATTGCTGCCGCAAAGCGGGTACCGTCTCGGTGCCCGGCGTTTACATCGGGTTCCCAGACAAGATCCCGATGGGTGCCTTCATGAACAAGGGACTAACCATGAAGACGGGGCAAACGCACATGCACCGCTACATGCGTCCATTGCTGGAACGTATCCAGGCCGGCGAGATCGATCCGTCGTTCGTGATCACGCACCGCCTCAAGCTCGAACAAGCGCCCGAAGGTTACAAGACATTCCGCGACAAGAAGGACGGCTGCATCAAGATTATGCTGCAACCGGGGACGTAAGCGGACAATCCCTTTTCGCGATCGGGCGCGCCGCTCGTGCCGAAGCCGCCCGATAGCCCCACTTCTGTGACATTTCGCCATCGGGCGTAGCGCTTCGGCACGCATCGACCGTTAACGCATCGAGCTGAGCATAGGAAAGTTAGACGACTCTCCAAGCCAACGAAGGCGAGTCACTCAGCCTCCTCTGAGCGCTGACAAAAACACGCTCCGCGATTCTCAACCCGTTGACATACCCGTTGTCTGGTCTAAATCCGAACAATGAGCGCGCAAACGCGAAGGCGTGATTGCTCGACCTGCAAGGACCCGCGAAAACTCCCTGACAGCCTCGCCGCGAAGGGGATTTTCGCCTGCCCGACGTGCAACCGCAAATACGAGCGAAAGAATCGGGAAGGGGCCGCAGCGGACCGAGTGCTCGAAGGGCTACTCGCGGTTCCTGAAGAACGCCGTCACGCGCTGGGGCCGCCGTTCGCGAGCCACTCGCTAGACGTCTCTGCAGGCGTCTCCCCGGGCAAGGCCTGGGAGCATCGGACGGCCGACGTTCCGCGCGGTCGTTCGGGCGGCGAAGGTCAATAGCATTGGACAATGAGCGGCACTGGACAATGCGCGGCACTGGACAATGAGCGGCACTGGACAATGAGCGGCACTGGACAATGCGCGGCACTGGACAATGCGCGGCACTGGACAATGCGCGGCACTGGACAATGAGCGGCACTGGACAATGAGCGGCACTGGACAATGACCCCGTCCTGATCGGCACGCACGGGGGCCAGCTCGTGGCTTCAAACGCCTCGGCCCGGTCTTTGCATTCTGCAGGCATCGTCAGCGTTCGCGAAACTGCAGTTGCTCTCGTCCGCGCCTGCGGAGTTCGTGAAAAGAAGTACCGCTTGCTTGCGCCCAGATACCCACCACGAACTCGGATTGGATCCTGCGGTGGTCCGATCCGCGAGCGATCCCAAACCTGAACGCCCACCACGGTCACAACCGGAGCCTCCGTGAAATTCGTATACGACACTGGTATTCGCCGAAAACTCTTTCACAACGTGCGGCTCTGGGGAAGCTGGGACGGCTCCGGTCGCTATTCTGACGAGTGGACAGAAATCCCGATGAAGGAGCGAGTCGCCGGTGATGGTGGCATCGTTTTCGAAGCGGAGGTTTCGCTGCAGGAGTCGGAAGTAGGCAAACAGTTTTCGTGGAGCGTGATCACCGACGGTCCGCTCGGGCTCGACCGCGAGGGCATCACGAACGAGGCGCTCGGCTGTGGGCATGACGCACTCCACCGAACATTCGAGCTTGCCAAGGACTCGACAGAACAGCGCTATTACTTGACCCATGTGCGTCGCCTGGGCGCGCGCAAGGTGCGGGTGACGGACGATGGCGAGTTCTCGTTGCGATTCGCAGTCTGGGCACCGAACGCGCAAGCGGTCGAAGTCGTTTTTGGCGATCCGGCGTGTGGGTACATCGCCGACGATGGTACGGGGATCGATCCGAATCGACCGGTCATCGTGCTCGAGCGAAGCGACGACGGGGTCTGGATTGCGGGACCGTGGAACAACCCCGCGTTGCAGCGCTTCTCGGATTTCGTGGGCGCGCCCTACATGTACCGCATCAAAAACGAACAGGGAGAGTTGCGCTATCGCACTGATCTACATTCACGCGCGCAGATTGGCACGGGTGGCGAAGACCCCGGCGGTAAGCCCTTTACCGGCAATCCGTCGCAGTTGAACGGTGTCGTCAGCTGTTCGATCGTGGTGGACACGGATCGGGTGCAAGCCAGCCTGGAGCCGAACAATCAGCAAGAGATTTCGGACGAGGAGTTCTGGCGTGACGAGTTCAACCACGCTACGCCCTTTCCTCATCGCATCGACGATATGGTGATTTACGAGCTGCACGTGGGCTCGCTCGGGTTCGGACAAGATCGTCCTGGTAATTTGGACGATGCAATCGCTTTGCTCGATTATTTGGTCGATCTCGGTGTCAACGCCGTCGAGCTATTGCCGATCGCGGAAACGCACGGCTTCAACACTTGGGGCTACGGTAATTCGCATCACTTCGCGATCGAGTCGACCGCTGGCGGACGCGGCAAGTTTCGGCATTTCGTGCGCGCTTGCCATCAGCGCGGCATCGCCGTGATCGTCGATGTCGTTTACAACCACTATGTCCCAAACGGCGAACGGGCGCAGTGGAACTACGACTCCACGCTCGACGAAAACAACATCTATTACTGGTACGAGGGCAAACCAAGCGATTACGAGCACCCGGACGGGGGCTATCTCGACAACTTGTCCACCGGGTATGCGCCCCGCTTTCACGAAGAAATGGTGAGAAAGCTATTTATCAGCAGCGCCGCGGCGCTGGTGATGGATTTTCACGTCGATGGCTTCCGCGTCGACCAAACGACTTCGATTCACGCATACAACGTGATTCACGCAGACGGTCGCGCTGCGGGCGCAGCCAATCAATCTGGCGCGCAGTTCCTTCGGGAGCTCAGCCGAACGCTGCGCTTGCTACGGCCGAGCACGCTGCTCACCTGCGAAGATCACTCCGATTGGGTGTTGGTCACCGAGCATCCAGACGGTGCAGGTCTCGGCTTCGACGCGACTTGGTACTCGAACTTTTACCACAACTTGATTGGGGACACGGGGCGGGGTACTGAATGCGCGAACCTGCTACGCACCGCCGGCATGGGTGGCAACGGCGAGCTGGCGATGGATCAATTCGCGGGCATCCTGGAAGCCACCGGCCGTAAGACGGTCGTTTATCACGAGTCACACGATGAAGCCGGGAACTCCGAGCACTCGGCGCGAACGTTGATGGTCGCGATCGCCGCCGACGGCGACGCTGAACCGCCTACTGGTGAGCTGCGCAGGGTCGCTGAAGCGCGCGTTCGGTTCGTGGCGGGAATGACGCTGCTTTCCGCGGGCACGCCGATGTTTCTGATGGGCGAAGAAGTGGGTCTGGTCAAGAATTTCACGTACGATGGTTTCTTGCAGAACCGCGAAGATCTGCTCGCTGCGCGTGACGGCGCAGGTCGTTATTTGTTTCGCTTTTATCAAGACTTGATTCGACTGCGTCAGCGACACCAAACTTTCGCCTCGGCCAACATCGAAACTGTGCTGGTCCACAACGCGGACCGAATCCTGGCCTTCCGCCGTTGGAAGGGTCCAGAGAACTATTTGGTCATCACGACGCTGAGTGACTTTGGTTGGCCCGATGGCTACCAGCTGTCCACGCCGGTCGTCGCCGCCGGCAATTGGCGCGAGATCTTCTCCAGCGACGCAAAGCTCTACGGCGGAGCGGGAGTCGTGAATGACGAAGAAGAGTTGGTCGTCGTCGACGGCAAGATGACCGTCAAGTTGCCTGCGCGCGGCTTCGTAGTGCTCAGGCACTTGCCTCGTTCCTGAGCCACCTTTCTCAGCGGTGCTTTAGTCGCTTGTGCAGCGTGACTTGAAGCAATCTGCGTCATTCTGGGCTGAGCCCGATGCCGTGTCGTCGAAACCGCACCAATTGTCGCCTTGTGCCGGCGCCAGTAGTGCGGATTCGGCGCGGGCGCGCCGTTGGTTCGTCGCTGTAAGAGGCGGCGTTGCGGGCCTCCAAATGCAAACGATCCGGCAGGCTTCACGCGCCGCCGGATCGGTTTGCCGTTGCCAGGTAGCCGGGCTCAGGTCGGGTC
>Ga0302323_100003068_pt1 | contig 13581 bp, 7 predicted proteins | sample Fen_T0_3_FD_201950 | JGI IMG/M metagenome (GOLD analysis project Ga0302323, IMG submission 201950) | Peat permafrost microbial communities from Stordalen Mire near Abisko, Sweden - Fen_T0_3 | ecosystem: Environmental > Terrestrial > Soil > Wetlands > Permafrost | place: Sweden: Abisko... | reverse complement strand
CCCCGCAGTTTCGACCCCTGTATATCCACCACCGACTATAACGAAACTTAGCAGACGGGCTCGGAGGACTTCGTCTTCAACCAGATTTGCCTCTTCTAATCGATTTATCAGCGCCGCCCGTAGACGCAAAGCATCGGAAACCGTTTTCATCGGCCAGCCGTAATCCGCCATTCCTGGAACCCGCGTTAAATCCGTGACGCTACCCAGCGTCAGAACAAGATGATCAAACTCAACCAGATGGTTTCGGGTGAAGCGGCCTCCATCGAGTGAGAGCTGTTTATTGTTCCAATCGATATGGTGAATATTACCTTGTAACACGTTTACATTGCGGCAAAAAAGCCGCAACGGATTAACTACGTCAGTCGGTGCGAGAGACGATCCCGCCACCTCGGGTAACATCGGCTGAAATATAAAAACGTTACGCTCAGCAATCAGCGCGACCCGTTTTACCCCGTCCTTTCCCAAGGCTCGACCGAGTGTACGAGCGCAGTACACGCCAGCAAAACCACCACCGGCAATCACCACATCGAACTTCATGAGGCACGATGATCAAGATGCGCTGTCGCGCAATCACCGCATTCAATTAAGGTCGAGAAGTGCGTAAAAATCGTCGATCAACACCAATAGGTCCTGATATTTCAATGTTCAGTCTTCGACGGCAAACCCGATTTTAATGGTAACCTGCCAGTGGTGTATCTTCCCATTACTGATATTTCCTCGAGTCTCTATCACTTGGAACCAAGAGAGATTACTTATTGTTTGCGCGTTTGATCGCCCCCGCAACAGCATCTTCCATGGATTTTGACGAGGTGCCGGTGATTTTTATTACCTTATATATTGTACCTTTCATGATGATCGTTATTCGAAACTGTTCACGCTGGCTACCTAGCATACGCACCTGACTGAGGCTCTGGAATGGGAGCTAATCCTACTCGCATCTAGGGTGAGCTTACCCATTGAAAACGATTGGCCTTATTGCGGCAAAAGGCCGATGGGGGGACGCTTCACGAAATATTTTCTATCCGCGCGGCGCCTATACTTAGGCCGGCAGTAGCCCCGATAGTTTTATCGCGCCTTGCAGATAATATTCACGGATGGAAGTATCGTTTCCCCCTTCTTCTGGTATCCAAGCCGCTCAAGCTTTTGAATCACTTGTTAGGCAACGTCGTGCCACCCCACGGTTTCGTGACGATCCAGTAACGGACGACGTTATTGCCACCGCTCTAGAATTGGCGGGTCAAGCCCCCTCTGGCTATAACTTCCAGCCCTGGCGTTTTTTAGTTCTCCGTAGTGCCGATCAACGAGGTCGCTTACACAAGGCACCCTTTGATCAACCGAAAATAACCGAGGCTCCCCTCGTGATCGTGGCCTTCGGACAGCGCGACGCGGGAAAGATCAGCTTCCGAGAAAACGTCAGTATCCCATTTTCAAACTAAGGAGACCCAAAATGAACAAAAACCAATCAACATATGGAAAGGTGCTTTTACACGGCAAAGGTACTGGCGGCATCACTGAAAAAGACGTCGAGCGGCGTGCGCGTGAGCTGGCAACGATTAACGGTTTTCCTCTGACTATGGCATTCAGCGAAAAATATCTCGCTCAAGCTCGCCGAGAACTTGCGGGCGAAGATCTTCCCCCGACAACAAGCGAGGAGGAAGAAGTTCGTGGGGCCATGACGCGGGACCCGAGTGAACCTCTGTCCCAAACCGGACACCAGGTGACTGGCCTCGAACAGCCTGATGAGCAAAATGGTCTTGAGCACCTCACGGAGGAGGGAGTCGAAGAAGCACAACATGAACAGATGCTTGAGGCTCGAAAACGCGATAGACGAGAAGATAGAAATATCTAGGGGACGGCGCAGCAACAGCACAAAATTGGCAAGGGCATCCCAAGAGGAGCCGTCTAACGCGGACTCTAGTGCGATTTAGGCATAGACGTTGTCTTCACGTAACAGCGTAAGACTTCAGCGACGCTCCACGCTTGAGCAATACAGCCTCGCTCAGTGTAGGGTTCTTCCGCGTCGAAGACCTCGCTGATCGAGCCGATACACCCTTCGTTCAAATGTGGTACGAAGCCGTCTAGGAATTTCCGCGCTGCAGCGTTTTCGTTGTCGTGAACCTTCAACCAGGCGTCGATAAAGGGCCCACTTAACCATGCCCATACTGTCCCTTGGTGATATGCGGCGTCGCGCGAACGCAAATCGCCGGAATACTTGGATTTGTAGTCCGGGTGCGACGGACTTAATGATCGTAGTCCCACGGGAGTGAGTAGCTCTTTCTCAACTACCGAAAGGACAGAGTTCCAGTGCTCTGTATCGAGTACAGGATAATCGAGCGAAATTGCTAGGACTTGGTTCGGTCGAATAGCAGGGTCTTGCGGCTGCTCGCCGTCAATCACATCAAAAAGACAGCCCGTTTCGGAGTTCCAGAATCGTCGATTAAAATTACTCCGTGCACGGTCGGCATGTTCACTGATCGAAGTGGCCGCTTCTTTCCTGCCGCCGTCAGTGAGCCATCCTTCGAGTAATCTTAGCGCGTTGTACCAAAGCGCGTTGATCTCAACCGCCTTTCCGCGACGCGGAGTGACGACCCAATCGCCGACTTTCGCATCCATCCAAGTAAGCTGGAATCCGTCCTGACCTTGTCGCAACAATCCGTCCGCGGGATCGACACCGATACCAAATCGCGTACCTCGGAGGTGATAATCTACGATCGTCTCCATCACAGGCAATAGAGCCACAATCATCCCACGGTCGCCTGTTTTCTTCAGATACCGATCGACGGCATGAAAAAACCACAACGTCGCATCCGCGGTATGATACAAACCTTCGTGTTGCCCCTCGGGAAACATATTCGGGATGAGCCCATCGCGCACGTATCTCGCAAATGTCCTAAGTATCCAAGCCGCCTCTACAAAGCGCCCAGTAATAAGCGTGAGACCCTCTAAACTAATCATCGTATCGCGTCCCCAATCAGTGAACCAATGATAACCGGCAATGACGCTGCACAATTCGTCGCCGGTTGCACGCGCTCTCGCGGCATCGAGTTCGCGAGTTGTCGGTGTTATCACGAACTGATCCGCGGCCAACACAAGCTCGGCCGCCGGTCCACCCAATGCAGCAGGATCGGCGATGGTTAGCAATCGATTCAAACGTGCTCGCTCGGTCGCGTACGCCTCTTCAGGATTAAGCGCGAGTGCCGTACGCCATTCTTCAGTTGAAGCAACTAGAGTAGCAGGCGTGTCGCGACGAAGAGGAAAAGAGAAATAACCCGGCGACCAAAGTGTGCTGCGAGCGTCGTAACCGCGCTCCGCATCGCGGGCGTAATAAATTTCGCGTCGGCTTCCTCCGTCGCAGATGAATATTGAATCTGAGTTATCGACAAAAAAACGTAACGTCGGGTACTGACCCTGCGCGTCGATCTCGAAATGGTTTCCTTGCGAACGCAGGAGGTAGCCTCCCGCCGGAGGTACACCAGTCGCGCCTTCAATGGGCCTGAAATTCATTAACGGCCTGAGCACCAGCTCACAGTCTTTGGTATCGGATAAAAGCGTATATGAAATATGAACTGTATTTTGTAGATACGGCATCAATATACGTTTTTCGATTACCGCTCCGTCGATTTCATAGCGCCAAATTGGTAATTGGTTATCGAGTCTGAATTCTTTCAGGAAAACGGACGCAGATAAGCCACCGGCGTCTGCGGGCTCACTACCGCTAAACTGGATCAACTGTCGCGCATCTACCACCCGAAGGTGCTCCTCAAGTTGGTTCAGCATTACTGTTCGGCCAAGCGGTACAGGCAAGGCCGAAACCAGAAGACCGTGATAACGCCAAGTTACCGCGCCCGCGATCGTGCCAGAAGCGTATCCGCCAAGTCCATTAGTCACCAGCCACTGCTTTCTTAACGAATGCCGTAGTACATCCGGAGGCACCGAGGAAAGATTAATCTTTCTCAGCAAGTTTTGTGGCGGGGATTTTTGCATCTTGATTTGGTTTCAACAGAACGGACGCGTGGGCCGGGATCAGCCATCCGCTGGTCGTCTCCAGCTGCGGCGTTCCATGCCCCCGTACTCGGGCGATTCACTCGACCACTGAATCGCCCAACCCATCGATTCTGGTGGTGCAAGCAGGGGCTCAGGGACAGCGGAGAGATAGAGGTCACTACCGAGGTTAACGACCAGCAAACGATCATCTCGTGGGAAAGTGTCGAAATAACGCATTGCAAATGCTCGCTCACCAAGAATCGCGCCATCATAGAGCTTTGCCGAAGAAATAGTCGTATCTTCGCGGCGAATACGCAAAAGGTCCTCGTGCAGGCGGTAAAGGTGAGCATGCCGGCTCCGCTCAGAGAAATCGAGTTTACACTGCTCAAATGTAAGACTTTCACCTGGTTCGGCGAGATACTGTTTACACTCGGCACAATCGATGGAGCGAAACTGCCGCAAAAAACCGTACCGCCCGGCCATAACTAATTTTCGCAGCTCGGGTTCGTGATCAGCGAAGTACAAAAAGGGCGACGACGACGCGAACTCCTGCCCCTGAAATAACAATGGCGTGGACCTCGAAAGCAACAGTACCGCCGTCAGCGCTTTGAAAACCCCAATGCTGGTGAGCTGATGCAGCCGTTCTCCTCGCAGCGAATTGGCTACTTGATCATGGTTTTCTAGGAAGATGACGAACCGTGATGGTTCCAAATCAAAGGTGGCGTGGCCACGCCGTTGTTTTTGCCAGGCGTACCACTGGCCCTGGTAGAGAAAACCGTATTTTAAAGCTGAGACAAATTCTTGCGCAGTGCCGAGATGGCCAAAGTAGTACGCCTCGCGTGATCCCGTAGCTGCCACGACCGCGCTGTGATGAAAATCATCGTTCCAGAGCGCATCCATCCCATAACCGCGCGCTTTCGGAGATCGTACAAGCCAGCTTTCCTGCCTTTCGTTTTCCGCTACGATATACAACGTGCGTCCGGCTCCGGCTTCTCTCGCAGCATCAGAGATTTCTTTCAAGATGTGCACTTCAGAAGCATCCATGATTTGCTGAGTCGCATCCAGACGCAGCCCGTCAAAATGAAACTCCTCGATCCAATAGCGCGCATTGCTTATAAAAAACTCGCGTACGGAACCTGCGTTAGGTCCGTCAAAATTTAATGCATCACCCCATTCGCTCTTGTATGTCGTACTAAAGTAATCCGGAGAGAATTGGCGCAAATAATTTCCATCCGGCCCGAGATGGTTATATACAACGTCTATAATAACCATCAGACCAAGAGCGTGAGCATGATCAATGAACGCTTTTGCGTCATCTGGTGCTCCATAAAGTTGCGACGGCGCAAACAAGTTTACGCCGTCGTAACCCCAACCAAACTTTCCAGTGAAATCAGCTATCGGCATGATCTCGATCATCGTTATGCCGATGCGGCGAAGTTCATCTAGCTCACGCAGCGCCGCCTGCCATGTCCCCTCTTTAGTAAAGGTCCCTAGGTGCAATTCATAAATCACGAGCTCGTTTGCCGGTCGGCCGCGCCAGCCGTAATCCGTCCAACGAAACGCATTGGGATCTATGATTTGCGACGGTCCGTGCGGCCCATTCGGCTGGAAACGTGATACAGGATCTGGAAACACACCGCTTGCGAGGCGATACTTATAGAATGTTCCAATCGGCACCTCTGACACGAAAGCCGAGAAATAACCGTTTTCCTCTGCCTCTAGAGGTGTTGATCGCAAGTTCCTTCCGTCTAACGACACAAATTCAACCGAAACTGAATCTGAAGCAGGTGACCAAACGCGGAAGTGCACTGCGTCACCTTCTTGAACTTCAGCACCAACGGGAAGTGTTCTCGTTATCATTTACTAATCCCGCCGAAGTGAAATATCTGCCACAAGCAAAAGGAATTGTGCCACATCTATTATCCAATCGCTCTATGGTTTACTATTAAATTCATTATAGAATTTATTGATAAAGTGTAGCGATTACCTATCGCTCTCGCTACCGGATAAAACACCGTACGTACAGCGGAAGATCTCCGGGGGATAAAACACGAAAAAACAAAGGCAGCCGCTAACGAGGGTCGAACCCATACATAGCCACCAAATATCTGCTATCAGGCAAACGTCTGTCCAACGGGCCGGAAGAAGCAAACTTTCAGACAATAGTTGACACGGGCGCCTATAGCGTCGCCCTAGGGGATTCAGGGCAGTGCCCGCAATCCACTGTGATAAGACGTATCCCTACATCGATTTGAGAAATTTTCCGATCTTTTTGTAAGTGCTAAAATCCAATGCTATGGCTTTTAAAAAGTTATTAATATTCTAATGTGCGTTCTGATAAACCCCCAACAATAAACAATTGAATTATAGAACACATGATCGACTTAGCATTTATACTAACCCCTATCGCTGCGGTAGGATACTCGATGCTTTATCTGTTACTCGGCGGCGGATTCGGTGGCGCAATTCTAATCTTTATAATCGCTAAAGCGTTAGGCAGATAAGCCACAGCGTCAGCCTACCTCAATTAAATTATAACCATTTTAAAAGAACTATTTAAAAATTTATTCCTATGATATCTTCTCCTTCTACCCGTCAAACTTCCTCTTCATCAGAGTCGTTGGCCGCCACAGAAACGGCTTATGAGGAAACACGGCCTTACAGTTCGGTCTCGTGGGCCTCTATTTTCGCAGGGATATTCGCAGCAATGGCTCTGCAAGTACTGTTTATGCTGCTAGGCGCCGGTGTTGGACTGGCAATCTACAGCCCCCTAACCGAGGAAAATCCGATCGTTAATCTCGGTGCCGGAGCGCTCGTGGTGCAAGGGATCAGTGCTGTTGTTTCACTCTGGTTCGGCGGCTGGGTGGCAGGGCGTTTTACGCCACGGAGCATGCGGCGCACTGGGTGGCTGCACGGCTTCATTACCTGGTGTGTGGCTACTGTAGCTGGCGTATTGTTCGTTTCAGCCGGAGCTGGTTGGGCTTTGGGCGATTTATCGAAAGCCGTGGGAAGCGGCCTTTCCGCTGCTAGAAAGCCCCTGGCTTCTCTCGCCGGACAGGCGACCGATGCGGCAAAAGACGCTGCGAAACAACCAGGCGACACGATCGCGAGCTTTGTCGAAGAAGCAACTGGCCGAGCTCCCGCTGATGCACCTAAAGGAGACGCTATCCGCAATAAACGGGAAATTGGTATAGCTGTCGCTCGGTTCTTCAATCCCATGCAGCAATCAGATACGGCAGAACGCCGCGCTGCGCTCGTGAAGGCTCTTGGTAACTACGCCGGTGTTAGCGAGGCTGACGCGAATCGGCTCGTCGATGATTGGACAGCTTCGTACGACCGGCTGAAAGCAGATCTGGCGGCAGCAAAAAATGTGGCCGAGACCAAAGCCAGAGAAGCCGCAGACCGCGCTGCCAAATCCTTGGCGATGTTTTCGCTATGTGCTTTTGGCGCGTTTATCCTGGGCGGTTTAGCCGCGAGTGCAGGCGGACACTTTGGTGCTAAAAATGCCGTCAAATCTGATGAACATATAGATACAGCTATTGGTTAATCATCACGCGGTCAGGTCTTCGTGATGAGAGGCGCTACTGAGCGGCCACGCCGAGCACCAAAAAGCTGCCGGCGCCGCGGAGCTCAAGTTTGTGGCGACCTGGGCCGTATTTGATCACGTAGGCGTTGATCGGCGGAAGGGTATCGACGGTAGCAGCGTTTAGAAGCAACGGCTCGTTAGTCATGCCGCCGTCAAGTCCCAACGCATCGGTCTCAAGATCCGGTGGTTGGCGCCAGCCTTTTTCCTTCGACTGGATGTAGCCGATCACGATTTGTACGGGAGCAGAAGTTTCAAACTCAATGGGTTCGTAGTGTCCCGCCCTCGCATCTGTATCTGAGAAACGGATTCCGGTTAGGTTTGCCAGCTCAGGCGCCAGCACCTGGATTTCCCAGGGGCGATCCGAGAACACTTTCGCACCTGGCCCGGGGTGATAGGTTTCAGCCCAAGCACTTAATAATTTAAAGGCAGCTGGCTGCAACGGCTTCATCGTACTGCGGATTTCCATCGGGCCGTTGACATGCAACGTCGTGAGTTGTTTGTCGAAGTCAGCCAGTTCGGTTTCGTAGAGCGGCAAGAGCTGTGTCCAGTGATAATTCGCTGGCTGGCCATCCTTCCCGCCAGGCACGGGAATACGCCGGTAGCTGGTCTGCATGGTATTGGCGAAGCGATAGGTGTCCTTAGTGAGCGCTACAAGCTGGCGGTAATATTCCAAACTAGCCGCTAGCGCACGACGCGCTTGCTCCATATCTTTTAGGTCGTGGCTGTGCTGGAAACGCAAGACAGCGAGAGCGGCCTCAGCCTTCGCGGCGTAATTTTCTGAAAGGGCCTGGATGCAGTGCATATCATTCCGTAACCGGGCAAACTCCTCGTGGTTTTTCGTAACATGCGGGGCCGCGGCCTCGATGGCAGCCACCGAGCTTCGGGCGAACTCGCGGACTTCACGGTTGATTGAAACCGGCGTTTCGCCTTCGTGAGCGAGGCCGCTCCATTCTTTGTCGGCAAACTCCTGCAGCCGTTCGCCGAGCGGCGCCTGCGATAACCAGAGTTCCGGATAGGGACGGTACTTGGCTGGCGTGACGAGTTGATCGAGCGTCATGCCAAGAGACAGCGTTTGGCGGTTCCCTTCAGTTATGCCATAGCGCCTCAAGAGGCGCGGAGCGCACTCCCCGGAGTCATTGTAGGCGTCGAGGATTTTGGCCGCCGCTTCTGTGGTGCCATAATGTTCGGTCAGGCAGGCGATCCAATAGGCGCGATCGGCTGCGGGATCCACGTCAGGGTTCCACGAGTAGCGAGCCCAAGCCTCAAACCAGATCCAGTCGCGCTGCAGCTGGCTGAGCGGCACGGCGGTTTTGTCCGGAGCGTCAGGCCAGCTCCAATACGCCAGCGGGTAGAGATGAATCCCGCCCGCACCAAGCCGGTCACGCATGGCCAGGACGCTTTTTTGAATGAAACGTTGAGCGCCGTAGCGAAACGGTTCCAGGTTCGCGAGAATATGAACATTGGCGATATGAGTTGTACCGAGCCTGCTCATCGCGAGATGCGTCTGCTGCCAGACGCCGCGCGGTTCCCACGTTGTGAGGGACTCGCCATTATATTTTGCTTCTGTATAGAGGTTATGATAAACCTTTAGCGCTTCCGGCATGACGACGCGAGGATCGGTCGCGTGTGTGCGAACCACGACCGGCGGTTCCTCTTTCAGTCCGGCGGCGGCCATGCCGTCTTTCACCCCAGGCAGGATCACCTTCGACAACCAGTCATTCTGCATCGGCACATCCTGAAGCGCCTCGCCAAGGCAGATCATCAGACCGACGTTGGGATATTGCTTCACAAATTCTGCGACGGATTTGCGGGTGTAGTCAGCGGCCAAGTCGTTTGTCTTATTGAGCTGGGTCGGCAAACCGTTCTTCTCGGCAAACGGTTTTGAGAGGAGGATGTTGTAGAACATTTGAACGACCCAGACGCCACGCTTATCCGCTTCCTGCGCGATGTAGCGGAACATCTCGACGTTTTCCTTGAACTGCTCCTCCGAGACCTCGAGCGCGTACGGATAGTCGACGAGCTTCACGAGCGAGGCGAACGGATGCCCGTTCCACAGGTAGAGCGTGTTCATCCGCTGTTCAGCCAAGTAGTCGAGATATTCCGTCCAAAACGCCCGATCGTAGAAAAACGGGAAAAGCTCCTTCGTGTAGGGATACTCGTACACGTGACGTCCGGGCAGAATGTACGTCTTTTGCATGCCGATGCAGGGACCACGAAGTTTAAAAACCGGAGCATCGGCGAAGTGCAGCTGGGTCGGCAGCGCGCGGGCCTCGCGCACGCGCCGGGCGAGCTCAAGGCATCCGTAGAGCACGCCAGTGTCATCGTGGCCAACGACCACGAACGAGGCGTCACCGCTCGTTGCGAGAAGGAATCCCTCGGGCCGAAGGTCGTCGGCGTTGATCTTGAGTGCTCCGGAATCGAGCAGCGACTTGACCGCGGCCGTCTCAGTGCGGCCCACTACGATCTTCGTTTTCGCATCAAGATTTCTTACAGCCTCGGTCAGCCGCTCTGCTCCGTAACGCACGCGTGGTGACGCATCCGGTGCGACGGAAACGGTGGCTGCGCCCGCGAGAACGGACACCAGACAAAAGACGACAACTTGTCCCAGCAAACGAGTATTCAGCATAACCAATAAGTTAACGGTAATTTTTGCGCGCTTCCGCGGCGACATCGCTGTCGCTGGCAGGCGAACAAGGCCGGATGCTCAAGTGCAACTGATAGGGCTGCACTGGCACCGCATAACGTTCCAAGACGCCTGGACCACAGCTGCTGTTACCCAAACCGCACTGTTTTGCATCGAGGGAGAGGAATATCTCCGGCCGGGGTGTTAATTCGTAGGCATGTCTCGCCGCGTCCAGATCAGCCGGAGAAACATGCAGCGCAGTCGTAGAAATGAGCACTTCTTTCGCGACGACCAGCAACCCACGTCCCGATTTATCGGTCAGCGTAAGCCAACGCACTCCTTCCTTGTTTCCGTTTTCCTGGGGCCGAGCATAGGGAGTATATTGAGCCGCGACCGTCGACGTATACAGACCCACCGGTGCAGACTCATGACGATCGCTATAGTTTTCACCCGGTCCATTTCCGTACCACCTGAAGTTTTCGAAAGCCGAGTTCAATTGCATCACGACGCCGACACGCGGCAACGGTGGGAGCGCACCGGAGGGTTCGAAATGATTCTCGACGTCGAGAGAGCCGTCACCGCGCAGCATCCACACGGAGCGATGTACAAAAACTCCCGTCGCAGCCGCACTCCGCGCAACGGTTTCCACCCGGATCAAGTTTGCTGCCGGTTGTGTGACCACAAACGACTCAACTGTGCGCGCGAGTTTGTCGAGCCCTGCCGCACGCCAGTCGCGGGCAAGCCATTTGCCGAACCCTTTGTCATTGTCCGTCGGCGCGCGGAATGCCTGCAAAACGGGGCCGGCGTAGTTCGCAATCAATTCGCCGTATCCGTAATTCAACGACACCAGCGTGCCGGAGGACCGGCTGAAACGGGCGCTGAAGGACTTTCCTGAAATAGAGACCAGGTCTCCCTGCTCCTGAAGAGTCAGTCCTGGCAAAGACGTTATCTCCGTACTGGCAGGTTGCGGCGTTTCTACCTCCAACTTCAGCTGCTCCCACGCGACTTCGTAGCCGCTCGGCGCCCACGAAGAGGCGGCGCGCAGGTTGAAGCTCAAGTTCAGCCAATAGTCAGCTCCCGGCAGCGGCTTTTCGATCGCCGTGACGGGCACCTTTACCTCCTTGTTTCCGCCCGAGGCGATATCGATGGGATCCAGCTGCCCCTGCTCTAACACGTGTCCGTCGCACAGCACCGACCAGCGAACGTTGTATTCATTTAGATTTATAAAATGGTTTCGATTGTTGATCCGCACGAGTACCGAACCGGGTTTCATCTCTCGCGATTCGGCCCAAACGGGCTGATAAACCTTTTTTAATTCCCAGTATTTCGGGGTCGTCTCGCGGTCGGCACTGACGATGCCCTTCAGTGCAAAAGCGCCGAGGTTTGGTTTGTCGCCAAAGTCGCCGCCGTAGCCGATGAAGCTCCGGCCATCGGAGGTTTTTTTCCGCAACCCTTGATCAGCCCACTCCCAAATAAACCCGCCAAGCAGACGCGGATGCCAGTAAATTTCGTCCCAGTATTCCTTGAAGTTCCCGAGTGCATTTCCCATGGCGTGGGCATATTCACTGGTTAGGATCGGGCGGTGCTCGCCGTCGATCAGTGTGAGGTTTATGAGCCGGTCCCAGCGCGCGTTCTCCGGCCGTTCAACATCGGCGTCCTCGGGCAGGCCGGGATTCAGATACCGATCCATTGTCCTAGGATAAAAACGGCTGATCACGTCGACTGTTTCTGGATCCCGCGGAGTCCCTTGCGCGCCTTCGTAATGGATTGGACGCGTGGGATCGAACTCGCGGAGCCACGCTGACATCGCGGCAAAATTCGGGCCGTAGCCCGACTCGTTGCCCAGTGACCAGAAAATGACGGACGGATGGTTCTTATCCCGCTCGGCCAGACGCACCGCGCGATCCAGGAATGCAGCAGACCAGCGAGGATCGCTGGCCAATTTGCCGCGCGTGCCGTGTGTCTCAAGGTCGGCTTCGTCAAAAACGTAAAGCCCGTAGCGGTCACAAAGCTCATACCAACGCGGATCGTTCGGATAGTGGCACGTACGCACAGCGTTTATATTCGCCTGCTTCATCAGCGTGATATCCTGCATCATGCGCTCCAGAGTGACGGCGTGGCCCCGGTCCGGGTCGAGTTCATGGCGATTTACCCCACGCAAACGGATCGGCCGACCGTTGATCAAGAGACGACCCTCGCGAATCTCGATTTTGCGGAAACCCACGTCGCAGGCGACAGCTTCGACCACGGTGTCCTTCTCGTCGCGGAGCGTGAGCACGAGTCGATAGAGCGCGGGCGTTTCGGCTGTCCATTTCGCCACATTGGCGACCTTGCCTTCGAGCCAGCCGAACTTCCGAGGACCGCGTTGCGGCGTGCGGTCATTAAGAATCTTTGCATCAAACTCACGGTTGAGGATCGGCTCGGCGTCGTGCCGCAGCGGTTTGTCAAAAACAGGCGCGCCGGTCGGGTCAGTCAGCTCTGCCTGAACGCTCCACCCCTTGAGTGGATGCTTGTCGAAGGCAGCTAGTTTTGGTTCGATCCGCAGAATGGCATCGCGGTAGTCTTCGTCGAAATCTGTGCGCACGGAAAAATCCTGGATCCGCACAGGTGCGGTCGAGTAAAGCCACACGTCGCGATGAATGCCGCCAAAACGCCACATGTCCTGGTCTTCAAGGTAGCTGCCGTCGCAAAAACGATAAACCTCAACAGCGATCAAATTTTTGCCAGGCTTGGCAAAGGCAGTGATATCAAACTCGGCTGGCGACATGCTGCCCTGGCTGTAACCGACGCGCTCGCCGTTTATCCAAAGATAGAAAGCACTCTGCACCCCCGCGAAATGAACAAACACTTGCCGGCCGTTCCACTCGAGCGGCAGGTCAAACGTGCGGCGATACGAGCCAACGGCGTTGCGCTCCTTGAACGTCGAATAATCGGTCGGAGGCTCGCTAGTCACACGAGGCGGATCGATTTTGAAGATGTATCCACTACTCGCGTACACCGGTGTGCCAAAGCCATGGGTTTCCCAGTTCGCAGGCACAGGGAAGGTTTTCCATTTCGAGTCGTTAAATCCCGGCTTGTAGAAATCCACCGGGCGGAGCTCAGGCCGTTGCACCCAATTGAATTTCCACTCGGTTTCGCTGCTCAGCGAGAGAACCCACGAGGAACGCTCCACCCTGCCCTCGCGCGCTTGCTCGACCGTCGCGAACGGCACGAATGTCGCCCTCGCCGGCTCACGGTTAATCTGAAGGACTTGTTCGTTTTCCCAATCAGGCGCGGCAATAAGGCGGCCAAACGGGCTGAAAAGTCCGGCTAGCATGAGAAGTGATGGAAGTATGCGCGGCATGAGCTCAGCCTTCGATATGTTTGGTTTCGCCCGGCTTCAGTGTGA
>Ga0302323_100003066_pt1 | contig 13584 bp, 8 predicted proteins | sample Fen_T0_3_FD_201950 | JGI IMG/M metagenome (GOLD analysis project Ga0302323, IMG submission 201950) | Peat permafrost microbial communities from Stordalen Mire near Abisko, Sweden - Fen_T0_3 | ecosystem: Environmental > Terrestrial > Soil > Wetlands > Permafrost | place: Sweden: Abisko... | reverse complement strand
TCAACAAAAAGCCGAAGGTTGCCGGGTTCGTTGTTCTGCTGACGCTTGCTCTCGCAGTGTTTCTCCCCGCAGCCCAAGCCTCCAAGCGCTCCAAGGAAACTCTTGCCCCTCCGCCTCCACCCGATCTCTTAATGGACGGCGGCCGCAAGCTCTCCTTCGAACGCGTCTTCAGCCTCGAACGCGAAGTCAAACCGAAGCGCAGTTTCTGGACGCGCGTCGTGGACGTAGTCGCCGGCGAGCCCGACTTCCACTATCTCGTCAGCCCCTACAGCGTAGTCACCGACTCCCGCGGCCGCATCATCGTCACCGATACCGCCGCCGTCGGAGTGCACATCTTCGACTTCCAGCAGCAGAAATACAAATTCATTTCCCGTCGTGACACCTGGAAAGACCCGATGCTCTCGCCGCAGTGTGTCGCCGTCGATGCCCAGGACAACATCTACGTCACCGATTCGCAGACTGGCAAAGTTTTCGTTTTTGAGCCCAACGGAAAATACAAGCGCGTGATAGGCAGCCTCAAAGGCGGGGAAGGTTATTTCAAGCGGCCTACTGGAATCGCGGTCGATTCCGCCGCTGGCCGCATTTATGTCACGGACACCCTCCGCAACAAAATCTTTATGATGGATATGCAAGGCAGCATCCTGCAATCCATCGGCAAACCCGGCACCGGCAACGTTGAGTTCAACTTTCCTACCGAACTCCGCATCAACGGCCAGAACCTAGTCGTGGTAGATGCCATGAATTTCCGCGTCCAGGTCCTCGATCGCTCGGGCGCCTTTCAATATGCCATCGGCAAAGTCGGCGACGGTGCCGGATGGATGTTCCGTCCGAAAGGCATCGGCTTCGATTCCGAAGGCCACTTGTATGTCGTCGACGGCCAGTGGGGAATTGTTCAGGTCTTCGACAACGAGGGCCGCTTGCTCTACTACTTCGGTGGTCGTGGCACCGGCAACGGCCAATTCCAATTGCCCACCGGCCTCCAGATCGACAACCACGACCGCATCTACATCGTGGATTCCTTCAACCGCCGCGTTCAGGTGTTTCACTACTACGGCGTAGCGCAGGCAGCCGATGGAAGGAAACAACCTTGAAGCCATTTTCGTTCGCCCGCGTGTTGTTTCCAGCCGCCGTGTTCGCGACGTTGCTCCTCGCGGCTAGTTCCGCGCAGCAGGCACCACCTGCCGATGTCCTCGGCATGCACAACCTCACTCCCGCGAGTGGAGCCTCCGTCTATTCGCAAGGCAGCCTGGGTTGCACATTCTGCCACGCTCCTCACAGCGGCTCGGGTGGCATCTCCCCGCTCTGGAACCAGAAGTATTCCAGCGCCTCCTACACTCCCTACACCAGTTCCACCTACGTCGAGACGGGCAACACAAAGCCGACGCTTGGCGTCACCAGCAGCCTTTGCCTCAGTTGTCATGACGGCACCGTCGGCGTAGGACAGTCCACCGCCTACGGTCCATTGCCGGTAGTCGGCTCCATGAACAGCATGGATTCCTTCGGCACGACGCTAACCGGATCGCATCCTTTCAGTCTCGTCCCGCCGTTGAAAGATTCCCCCGACCTCGTCGCCTCACTCGTGCCACAGTGCAAGACCGCCGACCCCACGGGCGCCGTCAAACTCGTCAACTGCAACATCGAGTGCACCAGTTGCCACGATCCGCACGTGCAAAACATCGACAAGATCGCGCAGAACTTTCTCGTCCGCGATAGCTCCAACGGCCAGATGTGTCTGGCCTGTCATGATCCCAATCGCGTCATTCAGGGCCAGATCAATCCGCTAGCCGGTTTCCCCAACAGCATTCACCAGACTTCCACCACTCAAGTTTCGCCCGACGCGCATGTCGGCCAATATCCAACCGTCGCCGTGAATGCCTGCACGTCATGCCACATGTCGCACGACTCGATTGCTCCCGCGCGATTACTGCGCCCGGCAACTCCTTCTGCGCCGTCGTACGACCCCGTGACACAGGCCTGTATGACTTGTCACGAAGGTGGAACCTACTTGTCGCCCGTGCCGCCCAACATCATGGCCGAGGTCGCAAAAACCAGCCACCCTCTGCCGTCCGGCAACAACTTCCACGATGCCGCGGAACCGCCGCTACTCAACAACAACCGTCACGCCACTTGCGTAGACTGCCACGACGCGCACGCCGGAGTTGCCGAAGGCGTCCAATACACGCTGCCTCCCGGCATCCGTGGCCCACAGCAGGGAGCCACCGGAGTCAGTGCCGCCGACGGCATCACTCCCATCATCCCCGCCGTCAATCAATACGAAACCTGCCTGCGCTGTCACGGCACCAGCACCGGCAAGCAGCGCCTCGTCGCATTTGGCTACGCGCCGATCCGCGTCGTCGCCGCCCCAGACTCGCTCAACCTTATCCCGGAATTCGCCGTCTCCGCGAGTTCCAGCCATCCGGTCACGCATCCGCGCTCCAGTCCGCTGCCGCAACCGAGTCTTCTCGTCAACATGATTGACGAAAAAGGACTCGCCTCCGGACGCCTCGTCGCCCTGCAACAGTTCTGCACCGACTGCCACAACAGCGACGATAATCGCGAATTCGGCGGCACGGGCCCGAACGGCCCGCACGGTTCCTCCAACTCGCACATTCTCGAGCGCAACTACCAATTCAGTCAGGCTGCAACTCCTGGCAGCACCGTCACCAATCTCTTTCCGAATCCCGATACTACCGTCGCTGGACCCTATTCCATGTGTGCCAAGTGCCACGATCTTTCCCAGGTCTTTGCCGACACCAGCTTCACGAAACACAATCTGCATTCCTACCAATACGGCTTTACCTGTTCCGTCTGCCACACTGCGCACGGCATGGGAGCCACATCCCCCTATCTCACCGGAGAGCGCCTCGTGAATTTTGACGCCAACGTAGTCGGCCCGAATGGCGCCGCTCCCATCGCCTACAACCGCAACACCAATACCTGCACGCTGATGTGCCACGAATACAATCACAACGCCGATGGCACCGTCACCTCTGCGCAAGGCCTGAAGATCCGCCAGTGGAAGCCCGTCCGATAAACGAAAGTTCCCCGCGCAGCATCCTGCGAATCCCGGCCATGGCCATGCTGTTTGCCGCCTGCGCCGTCATCGAAGCACTGCGTTGCTCCTCGCTGTCCAGTCTCACCGGAGGCGATGTCTGGTGGCATCTTAGCTCCGGTCTCTGGATACTCCAGCACCACGCACTCCCGCACACTGGCCTGTTCTCGCAGTCCTCACAGGCCCCGTGGATTGCCTCCAGTTGGCTCTACGACATCAGGTTCGCGATCGCATACAAGCTGTTCGGCCTCGCTGCCATTCCGATGTCTCTGATGGTCCTGAAGACCGCGATCGCCGTCGTCACGTTCCTTCTGGCGGGAGGCCGCCGCGGAAATTTCTGGCCCGCCGTCGCTCTCTCCGCCATCGCTCAATATCTACTGATCGCCTTTCCGCCCACGCCCACCTACGTTTCCATAATCTTCTTCGGCGTCGAATTGCTCGTACTCCAGGATCTCCGCCGCGCGAGCGCAAGCATCACTACCCAATGTGGCGCGGGCATTCCTGCCCGCGTACCGCGAACGGCGTTCCTGCTACCGCCGCTGTTCCTACTCTGGGCGAATCTCGATATCCACTTTGTCTACGGCCTCGCGCTATTAATACTGTTTCTGGCCGCGTCCTTTCTAGAGTCGTCACCCTTCGCTTCCGACTTCGCCAATATCGCCGCTCTTTCTCTGCTTGCCACTCTCCTGACGCCGTATTTCTATCACCCCTACTCCGTCTTCTTCTCCACCATCTTCAGCCCCGCCAACAGCGTTCTCCCCGACTACAAGGCCCTTACCTTCCGCCAGCCCTCGGACTACGTTTTCCTGCTTTTCGCGATGGCCGCTTTCCTGGCGCTAGGTCTGCGCCGTTCGCGCGACTTGTTTCTTGTGGGGTTGCTGGTAGTCGCCGCCGGCCTTTCATTCCACGCCCAGCGCGATCTCTGGCTGGTAGTGCTGGTAGCAATTGCCGCGCTTGGCCAGTCCATCACCGCGCCCGCGACACCGCGAGTGCGCGCGCGTGAACTTGGAATCGCCGCAGCCGCAAGCATCGCGATCCTGATCCTCGCCGCAGCCTTCGTTCTCCCGCACCGCCCCGAAGCGCTGCGCGCCAAAGCCGCCGCCAGCTATCCCGTGGCTGCCGCCGACAACATCCGCGACCGCCACCTGCCCCAACCGCTCTTCAACGCCTTCGAGTGGGGAGACTTCCTTACCTTCTATCTGCCGGACTACCCGGTCGCGATTGACAGCCGCACCGATCTCTACGGTGATGACTTCGTCCTCGAATATTCGAAGGTGATGAACGCCGAAGCGCGCTACACCGATTTTCCCGCGCTAGCCAACGCCGCGACAATCCTATTGCCGCGTAGCGCCATCATGGCCGGAGCGTTAGCCTCGCTGCCCAACTACAAAGTGGTCTACACCGACACCGTATCCACAGTCCTAACCAAGGAGGCTCCAAGCGCATCACAGCAACCGTAGCGTCGCAAATTAAGGCGTAGCGCCGGCACGTTGCCGGCGATTGCGGGGAGACGCCCCCGCCCTAAACCGATAACGATCCATTGAGCGAAATTTGGCCGCCTCCCCCATCCCGCCGCCAGCCACGCCGAATCACGGCCTCATCGCCGTACCCGACGCGCCATCGATCCCCATCGCTCCATCCCCGTGGTGGCGCATCGCCGACTTCGGAGTCCTCGGCCTCTGGGTTGCCGTCGTTGCCTTTATCTTGCCCTACCACGAAAAATGGGCCGACGAAGCCCAAGCTTGGCTCATCGCTCGCGACCTAAGTCTCAAAGCGATCTGGTTCCATGAACTCCGGTACGAAGGCTCTCCCGGTCTCTGGCACACCATCCTCTGGATCGCGCAGCATGTCTTCCACGCACACTACGATTCGCTAGGCCTAATCGGAGCCGCCGGAGCCCTCGCCGGTGTCGCGCTCCTAATCTTCGAAGCTCCATTCCCGCGCTACATCCGCTGGCCGCTAGCTTTCACGTACTTCATGGTCTATCAGTACGCGGTCATCGCACGCCCCTACACGCTGATGCCCTTGCTCGCGTTCGCCGCTGCACTACTCTTCAAAGACCGCGATCATCCCGAGCGCATGACCGTAATCCTCGTGCTGCTCGCGAACTTGAGTTTGCACGGCACCATCCTTGCCGGATGCCTCGGCTCGGTCTATCTCCTCGATGCAATACGAGGGTGGAGCGCCGTCGACGCCGCGGTGAAACGGCGCTACTGGATATCCATTGCCGTGATGGTGGCAACGTTTGCGTTCCTGTTTGTCATTCTGAAGCCCACGCCTGATGTCAATGAATTCGCCCTGAAGAAGGAGTTCGCGAAGTTACCAGCGGAAGTTCGTCTCGCCGAGCCGGACAAACTTGTTAAGTTGGAAACTGTGGTCTCCGGAGCGTTCTTTGATTATTGGTTACCCTCGACTGCGTTTATACTCTTCGCCGCGTGGTGGTGCTCGCTGCGTCGCAGGCTCTTCGTCTTTGCAGTGCCGGTAGGGCTGTTGATCGCGTTGTATGCATTCATACACGGATATGCGCATCACCACGGCACGGTTTTTATTGCGGCGATTACGGCACTATGGATTGCGTGGCCTTGCCAGGAGGAAACGCGGAGCTTTGGAATCGTTCAGCAGCTCGCTTCTTATGGCATGGCGGCGGTTTTGGTTTGCCTGTGCGCGTTGAACATCTGGGATGCAGAGGGCGCAATTCGCAATGAGTACCTATACCCCTACAGCGGAGCCCACGATGCGGCGAGCTATATAAAATCGGTCGGAGCCGATCGCGCTCCCATGTTCGGATTCCTCTTCGGCGTCAATGCCGTCGAGGCTTATTTTGACAACAACATTTTCGCCAATCTGCCCTCGGCTTATTTCCATCTCGGACTGCCCCTTACCGGAGTCCATCTCGACTTCGACGAGCTGCACAGAGTTAATCCCGAATACATCGTCGCGTATTCAGATCAGCCAGATGTAATGGTTCAAGAAGGTGTGCCAATCCTGGCGGGGCAAGGGTATAAGGTCGTGCGCTTCTTTGATGGCTACTACTTCTACAAGCGCTCGGTCTATAAAAGGGAGACTTACTTCATCTTCCGCCGTGTCCGCCCATAGCTTTCCCGATTTGGTACCGGCGAAATCAGCTGTAGGACCGCGCGCCGAGTTTCTTCTTGACTCAACTTAGTAACCAAGTAATAAAATAGAAGAAGCAATAAATTGGACTAGGAAGGCTTACGGAATTAGCCCGGCCAGAGGTCGGTTGAAGCGCCAAAACTGCAAAATTGCCAGCATTTTCGTCGACGTACAAGCTAAGCTATTTAGCGTCAAGACTTTAAAGGGATTCAGGACTGGCTGTCGTACCTAAGTCCATGATTATAAAAGGTCGATCCTGTAAGCAAAACACGTAACTCCCACGCGCTCAAGACTTTGCCAGTAAGTCGAATCATCTCAGGACTTTATAGGGATGTTTTCCCTAACTCGATGATTCCAACAGACAGCCAGAAGGGGGGGTGGCAGTACCAAAGAGTAAACAAACCTCCGGCCAATCTGATCAGAACTTCGAAGCCAAAATCTGAGAACTGATAGCTGACAGCTGAGAACTTGCTCTAGTAATTCTGCAACATCGTCGTAACCGTATTCGAATTGTGCGCCTCGTTCGAATCCGTGAAATGACACTGACGACAGAATTGCGTCGGCGAAGCTGCACTGGAATTGGCAGCGCTGGTTGAGTTGGGATTGTAAGGCCCATTCACGAAGAAGAACGTCGGATAGAATTTTCCGCCTCCATCGTCCGCGATCTGATTCGCAGTGGACGAGACGTAAACCGTCATCACGTGCTGATTGTGACAAGTTGTGCACAGAACAAACGGTTGACCCGAGGAATTCACGCCCCAAGGATTCGCGGAACGGCCCGGTGTTAGCGAAGGCCTTCCGTAATGTGAGACGAATTGCGCATAAGGACTGCCTGGAACAACCGTGAACGAGTCGTTGACCCAGACCAATCCATCGCCACTCGGAATCACCGCTTCTGTTCCGACCGGATGATCGTTCGCATAGTTTCCACCAGTTGTGTTGTCGTTGCCCAGCAGCGTTGGAATGGGTTGATTGCCATACACCGATCGCGGCATCAGGCCAATACGCTGCTCAAACGATTGCCCAACCATCATGCTTGGAGGAGTCACATTGCCGTCATGGCAACTCAGGCACAGCAGGATTCCATCCACTTCACGATTGCGCGTGGAGATCTTGTCCGGAAATACTTCGACATAGCGCCCTTCGTCTCCGAACGCGATCGTCTTGCCGTACAGTGGAACCGTGCTCGCGCCCCAAGGCGCAAACTCCATCGCACGAGGAACGCCTTCCGCCGCAGCGTCGGGTGCAATGTTTCCACTGACCGGAGCATGACAACTGATGCAGCCGCGGCCGCTGACATCATGCGCGCCCAACAGGTTCACCGAAGGCAGCGAAGGCGTCTGCTCGAGGGCAACACCAGCCACCAGAATCAGGAATAGGGAGATGACGACAGTTTTTCTCATGACAGAAGTCCGGACAAAATCAGCGGCGAGGCAAAATACTCCACTCTTCTATATCGCACAAATGACGCTCCAACAACAGTGACCAGTCTCACGAAAAGACGTGACGAGTAACCGCAATAATGGTGGGAAGTTAGAGCGAGCGCGGTGAGACGCAGCGGACCTAGCGGCGCGCAAACACGGTTGCAATCTCGTCGTGGAACACCATCTGGAAGCGCGGATCGACCGTAAGCAACTTGGCAAGCGGAAGTGTGGAATCCAGCAACACAACTCCGGATTCGTTCAGGTAAGGATCAGTCTTGTACGATTCCTGTGCGCTCTCGGAGTTGTAGAAGGTCTGGTCTAGATCGTCGCCATAGAGGTCATTGCGGCCATCAATGGCCACTGGAAAATCCGGCATATACCACATGAGAAATCCGCCCCAATTGAGGTTGTTATAGAGCGGTCCCGGAAGTGGATTGTGGCGCAGAAAGTTGATGGCATTCACGGGATAACTGGAACTGATCGCCCGGTCAAGTCCGCGTTCGGTCAGATCCGTGCTCCCGGCAAACATTGCCAGCAGAACAGCCACTGCCGCGGCAACCCCGAGTTTCTCCAGCCAGGTCTCGGTAGCGAACACCTTCGTCGACGCAAAGCCTTCCTGTCCAGTCTGTTCGCGCGTTCCAAACGCGTCCGCCACGCAAGCGGCCGCCGGAAGGCACAGAAACCAGGCATCGCGCATGGTGCGAAATGCAACCACGCTTCCCACCGTCAGTAGCGCCAGCTTGAACAGGTCGAGCCTGCTTTGCCCTGCATTCGCCTGGCCCGTCTTCGCCTGCCATCCAATCGCATAGAAACCTGCCGCGCCGGTCAGTAGCTCAAGGAAGTGGCTGTAACCGCGAAAGCTCAACGGCTGTAACTCGACGATCACCGAATACGTGAACTTGGCCTTCGAATACTCCAGAACAACCAGGTAAGGATGATAAGAATACGGTCCGAATAGCGTTGCAAGAAAGCACCCCGCCGCAATCGCGACCATTGGCAAAATAGGCAGCGATGGAGACAACACGAACCCAGGAAGAATCCGCAGAGACTGCGCAATGCGCTCCGCGAGGTTGACGCCGACAAACAGCCCAACCAGAAATAATCCGTAGATGAACTGGATGTGAAGATTGGTCCAAACCAGGAAGATCACTGGCAGCCAGTAGAGCGTTTGTAGGCGCCGACTGCGTGAAGCCTCCAGCAACAGCGTCAGCACCACTGCGAACAATGCTATGGAGAAGAAGAACGGCCGCGGCGTTCCATTGAACAGAAACGACCAGCACACAATCCAAGTCGTAACCCAGGCAACCCAGAAATCTCCCGAAAGCCGTCGCAGCATCCAGTAGATGGAGTAGGCAACTGCCAACGTCAGGATCGTTCCGAATACGCCGACTCCAACCAGTCCAAACCAGGCATAGACCCGCGATAGCAGCACCTCATAACCCCAGCTATAAGCAACCCATGGACGATTCGCCGCCGTGCGCGAGAGAATTCCTGTGTGTGGAACCGCAACGTGATCCACAATCCAGTCGCCCACTTTCAGATGCCACCAGATGTCGGAGTCCAGAACGAAATATTTCAGTTGCAGCGCCATCGTCCCAACCGTGACCAGGAGTAACGCCAGCGCGCCAAGCTGAAGCCCGCGTAATCGCAGAAGAGGACGCAGTTGATCAGTGACGGTCAATCGGGGAAACTCCAGGGACCTGATGCGCACGATCGGATCATCCGAGGATCGCGCAAATATCCATCGTCGAGATCGAGTCGCGACTGGATGCCGAGAGTCATGCTGCCGTTTCCGGGACTTTGCGCAGCCCAGTAGTCAAAGTGCCCAACGATTCGGTTCCGCCTTCGCCAGCCTCGTGATACTCGGCATCCTGATTCACGGCCCAGACGTCGTACTTGCGCTCGCCTGCCAGAATGTTCTTCGCCGTCAGCATCGCCGTCATCATGGCATGGTCCTGATTGTTGTACTTGTGCATGCCATTGCGTCCGACCAGATGCAGCGTCGCGAAACTCTGCTCCAGCGCCGCTCGGACTGTGTCTACGTGCTTCTGGTAAGCGTCGTCGTAAACCGGATAAGCCTTGCGCTGGCGAATCACGCATCCATCCAGCACATCGGAACCATTCGCCAACCGGATCTGCTGAATCTCCTTCTTGGCGAGTGCGATCAAGTCGGCATCTGGCGAAGTCCAGAGTCCATCGCCCTCAAAGCAGAAGTATTCCAGCCCGTACGAACTGTAAGCCGGATCAGGAACCATGTCTGGGGACCACGACTTGTAGTTCTGCACGCGTCCGACCTGCACCGAAGAATCGTGGATGTAAATCCAGTTGTCCGTGAAGCGTCCTTGGTCACGGACGATCAACCCGACAGTAAGGAAGTCGCGGTAACGCAGCGACTGCGCGGCGAGACAGGGCTCCTCCGACAGACGTGGCTCGATCTGCGCTACAAGTTCGCGAATCGGCATCGAAGAAACCAGATGCTCGCCGCAGAATTCCTCAGTGTGCCCTTGAGCGTCGCGTGCGGTCACAAACCAAACATTGCGAACTGAGTCGAAGCGGCAACCGACCACGGTGCGGCCAAGGCGAACGTCTCCCCCCATCTCCCGGACCTTGCGGGCGCAAGCTTCCCATATCATTCCTGGTCCTTGCCGCGGATAGCGGAACGTATCGATCAGCGTCTTGACCAATTGCGCTCGGTCTTTCGGTTTCCCCTGCGGCAGGAGAGCATGCTTGATGGCCGAACCGAGTGACAGTCCCTTAATCCGTTGCGCTGCCCAGTCAGCAGAGATTTCCTGGCAACTCATGCCCCATACTTTTTCCGTATAGGTCTTGAAGAAGATCTGAAAGAGTCGTTGCCCAAACTGATTGACGACCCAATCTTCGAACGTCTTTGGATTTGCGGTTGGACTCAGGCGAGCCTTCGCAAACGACGCCATGCAGCGGATCGACTCGAATATGCCGAGCTTGGAGAGCGCCTCGAAAGGCTTCAACGGATAGGTATAAAACTGGCCGCGGTAATAAATGCGTGAGGATCGCGGCCGATTGAGCATGTCGTCGCCTGCAATCTCAGTCCACAGGTCCTCAACCTCGCGCGACTTCGAAAAGAAACGGTGCCCGCCGATATCGAAATGAAAGCCCTTGTAATTCACCGTCCGCGAGATTCCGCCGACATATTCAGAATCGCTTTCCAGCACCACGACTGGAGCATTTCGCTTGGAGAGTTCGTAGGCTGCGGTGAGTCCCGCTGGACCAGCGCCCACGATAATCGCTTTCAGGGGAGTTGCTTGCATGAATTTCTGGGACTCCTGCGCCAGCGTTCGACCATACTACTACCGGCTGCGAAGCCAGCCTCAATGGATCAGAACTGGCAATTGGGATGCCAGCCCCAGTAGGTCACTAAGTGCTTCATGGTTAAGGTGTTCGAGGCGGGATGGCACGCTCTATCCAGACTCCCAAAAGCGCCAAAACACACGCCGACTGCGGGGAAATGCTCGTTGCGGAGATGTGCACCCGCCACAGTCTGCATGCCCTTGTCCAGATAAACGACTGAAAAGAAGGCAGGATCGCGGATTCGCGGAACCGTGCAGTTTGGCATTTCCGGTGCACGTATTCCCCAGTTGCAACGTCGCGTCTGCACGTCCTTCGCTTTGCCCCAGTGCATATCGTTTTCCGCTCGCGAGGGGGATGACGAAAGCTATGGGGACCGGACAGGGCTGGACAATCCCGGCTGAAACCGCGGTTAGGCCCTCGGAATCAGTCAATGTCCAGCCCTGTATCGTGTAAAGAGCGAAGGCCTTTAGTTTGTATAGAACTTAGCGATCATGACGACCGATCCTTCATCTCAATTGCCCGCGTCCTCCGTCGGTTTGCATCCTGCGTGTGGAGCGCGCTATTGGGCGCCACGCATTGCTGCGGCCGTCCTTGCGCCTCTAGTGCTGCTCATCGTAATCGAAGGCGCGCTGCGATTGCTCAATGTCGGATTCGTCACCGACCTCACAACGCCCTGCACCATGCAAGGGAAGCCGGCCTCCTGTTACAACCTCTTCTTCCCAGCTCCGTTTTTCCCGCCGGGCATGATCAAAACCCCGCAAGCCTACGCCATTCCTGCTGACAAGCCACAGGGTACCTATCGCATCTTCGTGCTCGGCGAATCCGCTGCCATGGGCGATCCCGATCCTGCCTATGCGTTCAGCCGCTACCTCGAAGTTATGCTGCGTCAGCGCTACCCAGCCACGAAATTCGAGGTCGTAAACACCGGCAGCGTGGCCATCAACTCGCACGTGCTCTTACCAATCGCCGAGGGCCTGGCGAAGCAGCACCCTGACCTGTTCATCATTTACTCAGGAAACAACGAAGTCGTCGGACCGTACGGTCCAGGGACGGCGCTCACCTCCGGCGGTATGAGCATTCCGGTCATCCGCGCCGGCATTGCCGTTCGCTCCTCGCGCATTGGTCAACTGCTTGCCAAAATCGGCGCACAGAAAAAAGAGTGGGGCGGGATGGAGATGTTTCTCGACAAGCAGGTGCCCGCCAGTTCTCCGCTGATGAAGAATGTGTATGAAAATTTCGACCGCAACCTGCGCGATACGGTCGAGGTCGCTCGAAAGTCAGGAGCGCGGGTGATCGTGAGCACGGTCGCCACCAACGTCAAAGATTGCGCTCCGTTCGCTTCGCTGCATCGCGATGGACTCAGGCCAGACGAATTGCAATCCTGGAATACGCTGGTGCAGCAAGGCGGGGAATTCGAGAGTGCCCGTTCCTTTGACGAAGCGCTGAAGGCATACCAAGCCGCGAGCAAGATTGACGATCAGTACGCCGAACTTGAATTTCGTATCGCTCGGACGCTCTGGATGCAGGCGGATTACGCCGGTGCAAAACAAAATTTTCAGCGCGCCCGCGACCTCGACACGCTCCGCTTTCGCGCTGACGGCAAAATCAACGACATCAATCGCGCGGTGGGATCGTCAATGCAGGGAGCGGAACTCGTAGACGCCGAGGAAGTCTTCTCCAGGCAAAGCCCGAACGGCGCCGTCGGCAGTGAAACCGTGTACGAGCACGTGCACATGACTCCGCTCGGCAATTATCTGCTGGCGCGTGCGATGTTCCTCCAGATCGCTAGCAAGATGCCGGTATCGGTCGCACCGCAAACGCAGCAAGGCGCTCCGCAAACAGCGCAGGATGAAGTTATCTCCGAATCCGACTGCGAAAAATTACTCGCGCTCACGCCGCATGACCGCACGCGAATTGCTGGAGAAATGCTGGAGCGTTTGCAGAAACCGCCCTTCACGAATCAGCTCAATCACTCGGAACAGACCTTGCGGCTGATGTTTCAGGCGCAGGTTGCGGATGAAAATCCCAACGAGACATCAGCCGAATATCAATGGGCAATTTCGCAAAAGCCGGACGATCGCGTTCTGCGCTACAACTACGGACTTTTCTTGTTCGGCTACGATCGCAATGCAGCGATCGCGCAGTTGCGGCTGTCCCGTCCGTGGGACGGATTCCCGGTGTTCGCACCGGACGGGATGCTGGTGGAGTAGGGCGTGCTCCGGGGCAAGTTAGCAAATACTCAGTCCACAATCCGTCCTTCCGACACCAAATCGCGGACAAGACAATCGAGATGTTCGTGAGGCATTTTGCCGACAAGAGCAATCGCTTGTGCTCGATGCCGAAATGACGGGTGCGTCATGAAGAGTTCGGTTAGACCATTACTGTCAGTGGGAGCCTGTGTGACGCGGTACAGGCTTGCCAAAGCACGTATCCCTGTTTCTGGGTCGCGCGTAAATTCAACTGCGGCCCGATCCGCCGCATACTCGTGGCGACGTGACCAATAGTAGAAGGCCAAGACGGGGCCGAGAATCAGGGAAAAATCGACGAAAGGGCGAAGCGTTGCCGAAGTGCGAGAAGCGAACAGGCAGACGCAGGCTGCACAGATGTAGAAGCATGGCACTGTTACCAGTTTGCTGGATGCATGCTGCTCCATGACATGTCCCAATT
>Ga0302323_100003064_pt1 | contig 13585 bp, 10 predicted proteins | sample Fen_T0_3_FD_201950 | JGI IMG/M metagenome (GOLD analysis project Ga0302323, IMG submission 201950) | Peat permafrost microbial communities from Stordalen Mire near Abisko, Sweden - Fen_T0_3 | ecosystem: Environmental > Terrestrial > Soil > Wetlands > Permafrost | place: Sweden: Abisko... | reverse complement strand
CGAACTGCTCGATCGCTACTTGCCCGCGCACGCCGACCAAGGCCTCGAGATCGGCCCCGGGGGTGGACGATTGACGTCCCTCTTGATTCCTCGGACTCGCGTCTTGCACCTCTCGGATGCCGCGCCGGCCATGTTGGCGCGTCTTGGCCAGCGCTTCGCGCAGCACGACAATTTGCGCTTTCACCACGGCGACGGCATGACGCTGCCGTCGCTAGAGCCCGCTTCACTCGACTACGTAATCGCCTTCGACGTGTTCGTGCATTTCGAACCGCGGCTGGTGTTCTGGTATCTGCGACAAATCGCCCGTCTGCTGAAGCCGGGTGGAGTCGGCATCATTCACTACGCGAACGTGTTGACCGAAGGTGGCTGGCAACAATTCGAGCGCCATCTCGCAAATAACGTGAAACAGCGCACGTTCTTCGCCGCCTTCGGTACGATGTGCCCGGAGTTGATGACCCGATTTCTGACGGCGTTGGAGCTGGAGATCGTTTCCAGCGATATCGGCCTGATTCCGCGCGACGGTCTGGCGGTATTCCAAGGCCGCTGACCGTTACGCCGGGCGGACTTGGGCGACCGCCCGCGGCACGCGCGCGGGCCAGCCTCATGGCTCGCTGGACGACTGCTTGATTCGCGATCGCGCGTCGAGCCCCGACAGCACCTCTACGTTGATTCCATCCGACAGCCCGAGCTTCACCGCGCGCCGCTCGAAATGCTGGGGCGTGCTTTCCACGTCCACGTAGCTCTGCCCCTTGTCGAAAGTGACCAAACCCTCGTTGATGGCCAGCGTGTGCTCGCGCCGGGCGAGAATGATGTCGGCGTTGGCGCTATAATTGGCGCGGATTCGCACGCCAGGCTTCAGGATCAACGCGGCCTTGACCTCGAATTCGATGGTTCCATCTTTCTCGCTTCCCTTGGGGGCGATGTACTCGAGCCGACCCTCGAACTGATCGGTGCCGAGCGCGCCGACCGCGATCGCCACCGCCATGCCCTCGTGAATTTTGCCGACCTCGGATTCGTCGACCCGACCTTGAAAGATCATGTCGCTCATGTCGGCAACGGACGCGATGGTCGTGCCGTCGTTGAACGTGTTGGCCTCAATCACGGAAGTGCCCGCTTTGACCGGCACTTCCAGCACCGTACCTTCCACGGTGGAGATGACCACGTTCGCAACACGAGTCGACTTTTTCGACGAACCTTGGACCATCAGATCGCGATTGCTCTGGGCCGCGTCGAGCTCCGCCTGGCGCAGCTGACCGGCCAATTGATACTGGTTGAACTCGGTTTGAGAAATCAAGCCCTGCTTGTACAGCGAGCCGAAACGGTCTGCCTCGCGGCTCGCGCTATCCAAACTGATCTGCGCGGCCCTCACCCTCATCTCCGCGGAATCCACCAAGACCATGTTGGGCATGATGCGGATCTTGGCCACCAGCGCACCCGTTTTCACGGTCTGACCAGGTTCAATCAACAGCTTCTCGATCACCCCCGACACGCGCGGTTTGATGGTGACCTCGCGCCGGGGGACGAGTGCGCCTGGGGCGACCGTTTTCTGGACTATGTCCGTCACGAATGGCTGCACCGTGCGATACACGATCGGCCGCGCTTCGGACTTTTCGTACAAAAATCCCAAGGTGAGCGCGAACGCCGCGAGCACGCCCAAGCTCATCAACACCGGCAGCGCGCGACGGATCATTCGGCCCTCAACGCGATTACCGGATGGATGCGCGCCGCGTGCCGCGCCGGAACTACGCTGGCAAGTGCGGCCGAAATCGTCAACACCAGCCCCGCTCCCAATGCGACCCCGAGGCTGATCTCCGGGGGTGCCAGGGGCGCATTGGGGAATTTCTCTAGCGCATGGCCAATCGCCTCCAGCCCGAGCACTGCTGCCACGATCGCCGAGTATCCCGCCAAGCCCGTGAGCAGCAGGCCCTCGGCGACGACCAACGAGATGATTGAGCGAGGCGTTGCGCCGAGCGCCTTGCGTACGCCAAGCTCCTTGGTGCGCTCCTTGACCGTAACGAGCAGGATATTGCTTACGCCCAGCATGCCGGCCAAGAGCGTGAGCGTGCCGACGAGCCAGATGAACTTGCGAATACCGCGAAATAGACCTTGAAGCTGTTCGAACTTCTCGGCCGAGTTGTACGAGCCGAGCGCCAAAAAATCCGCGGGGGCGATCTGATGTGCCGTCATCAGCGTGCCCCGCACCGCTTGCTCGACCAATGCGCCAGGCACTGAGCGCCGGGCGGTCATGGCAAACCAACCCACGTGGTCTCGCAAGTTGAACACGGTCTGAAATGTGGAGAGGGGCAGATAAACGCTGGCCAGCATGCGCTCGCCCTCGTCCCCAGTTCGGCGAGTATCCAGCACGCCCACTACGCGAAAGTTCACGCGCTTGATTTGTATCAAGCGTCCGACGGGGTCGGCGTCGCCGAACAGCGTCCTTTTGACCTCTTTGCCGATCACGGCGACCTTGCGCCGCTCTGCCATGTCCGTTGGATCGATGAAACGCCCAGATTCGAAGCTCAGCGGTTCGACCAAAATGAGTTCGGGGCTGTCGCCCATGATGTTGAAGTTGGCCTTCTTGTCGCCAAAGGACACGTTCTGTCCCTCACGCCATGAGCCCAATTGCAGTCGCGGCGCCACCGCTTCCACCCCGGCCGTGCGGGCAACGGCCGCGATATCTGCGTTCGTGAGCTCGATGTAGCGTCCGGGCTTCCAGCCACGATACGGCAACGAGGTCCGCCCGGGCCAGATATACAGGCTGTTTTTGCTGAGTCCAGTCAGATTGCGGGTCACGCCCCGCTCGAGACCGGTGCCTATGCCGAGCATGAGCACCAGCAGGCATGCACCCCAAAAAACGCCGGACGCGGTGAGCAACGCCCGCAGTCGGTTGCGAGCAAGGGTGTCCCAGATCTCTCGAAGCGAATCCAAATCAATCATCGCGATTCGACTCCTAACCCCGAAGCGCTTGGATCGGATTGATGCGCGCCGCGTGCCGGGCCGGGAAAAACCCAGCTAGGATCCCGGCCAGCACGAGGAGCAAGCTGGCGCTCAACCCGAGCACCAGGTCGACGTGCGGTTCGCGCAGGTATGGCACTCCCGTGAGGTAGCGCCGAGCTAGCTCGACCACCAACAGGCCGAGGATCAAGCCCGAATAGCCGGCCGCCGCCGTGACCAGGACGGACTCACCGACCACCAGCCCAATCACCGACCAGGTCGTGGCGCCGAGGGCCTTACGTACCCCAACCTCACGCGTTCGCTCCTTGACCGAAATCAGCATGAGGTTACTGACTCCCATCGCGCCAACGAACAACGTGCCGCCGCCCACGACGTAAACGAAGCCACGAATCCACAGAAAAACCCCGTTGATGCTCGCGAATTGTTCGAGGTTGTTCCGAACGTGCAGCGCGCGCCGATCGCTACGCGCGACGTCGTGAGCTTCCGCGAGCAGCCGATGCACGCGTTCGGCCGAGTCACGACTTTGTTCCAGGTTACTGTCGCCGATCGAAAGCAGGAGTTCGTGAATGCGGCCGGGTTGCTCGTAGACCAGCTGCGCGGTCGTGATCGGAACGTAGATCCGGTCGGGCTCGGTCTGCCCGCCCGCGTCCTGGAAGACACCGATGACCTCGAACGATAGCCCGCGGATCTTGAGGTATTGGCCAAGAGGCTCGCCCTTCCCAAACAAGAAGGAGGCAGCGCGGGTTCCGAGCACCGCCACCTTTCGCCGCTGGCTCAAGTCCAGGTCGTCCAAGAACCGGCCGCGAATGACGTGCGTGTGCTCCAGGTATGCGTGGTCCGGGTGCGTGCCCCGGATCTCGAACGCCGAATGCTTCGCGCCGTAGCTGACCGCGCGCTCGCCGGGCACGTAGTAGTGACCCGCAATGTGATCGATCGCCGGCATTCGGCGGCGGAGCTGCTCGTAGTCGTCGTTCGTCAGCTTGACTTCGCGGCCCGGACCGCGGCCTGCGTAGGGCAATGTCGTCTTGCCCGGGTAAACCCAAAGCGAGTTGATCCGTTGGTCGCGGAACTCGTACGCCACGCCGTTGGCTAGGCCGTTGCCTGCCCCGAGTAGCACGATCAGCATCAGCATGCCCCACGCCACGCTGAGCGCAGTGAGGCCACTGCGGAGCTTGTTGCTGCGCATGGTTGCGATGATTTCTCGCAGCGAATCGAAAGCGAATGGCATGCCTAGGCGTTCCCGACGACCTGTCCGTCTCTCATGCGGATGACTCGCTGGGTGCGTTCAGCGATGTCCGGCTCATGGGTCACGATCACCACCGTCATTCCGGCCTGGTTGACGGCCCGGAACAAATCCATCAGCTGGTAAGAGGTGGTGGTGTCCAGCGCGCCGGTCGGCTCGTCCGCCAAAATCAACTCCGGCCGCGTGATGAGGGCGCGCGCTATGGCGACCCGCTGACGTTCACCGCCGGAGAGCTCGTTCGGCAAGTGCTGGGCGCGGGCGCCGAGCCCGACGCGCTCCAAGTATTCGAGCGCGTCGCGATTTCGCTTCTTGCGCGAAACCCCCTGATAATAGAGGGGCAGCGCGACGTTCTCCTGGGCCGTTTTGAAAGCCAACAGGTTGAAGGATTGAAACACGAAACCGATGAAGCGGTTCCGGTAGTGCGCGGCCTCGCGCTCCGAAAGCGTGCGAATTAGACGCCCACCCAAATAGTAGGCGCCCTCGTCATACTGATCGAGAATGCCCAAGACATTGAGCAACGTGCTCTTGCCCGAACCCGACGAGCCCATGATCGAAACGAGCTCGCCGCGCTCGATCCGCAAGTTCACGCCCCGCAGCACGTGCAGCTCACCTTGAGCGGTACGATAAGACTTGTTCAGCCGCTCGAGGACGATCATCGCGGAATGCGCTCGAAGAGTCGATAGTTGCCAATTTCCATGGCGGGTCGGAAATCACTGTCGAGCCAGGCCTTCAGCGCGGGGAAGGTCTTCAGCAATTTGTGAGTACCCATGAACGAGGCGCGCTCGAGCACCAGCAATTCGACCTGGTTCTTCTGAAGCGACTGCAAGATCTGTCGATCGAGCACCGCCAAGTCCGCGCGCGCGTAACTTTGTCCGGGGTGAAAGTAGAGGAGCGGCTGTGGCGAGGGTCGCCCGAGCAAGCCATACAAAATGGTCGCGTCGGGGAAGACGAAGAAGTTCTTGTGACGCCTCTGGAGCTCGAACGCGATGCCCTCGAAGTCGCTCTTGCTCAGCGTTTGGAACGGCCGCTCGCGATCCGCGTCTTCCGAGGAAACTTTACAGATTTCCCCTAGCCCATTGCAAAACTGCGGGGTAATGCGCGTGGGTTCTCCCCACAACAAGCGATGCGCACGCGGCACTAGCAGCGGCTCGCTGAAGCTCGCGCCTTCGAACTCTTGCACGTTGCGCGTCCACGCGATGATCATGCCCTCCCCCACCGAATAGAGGGCGATGGCCACGACCCCGAACAGCGGGACCAGAACCATCCCGCGCGGCAGCGCGAGCTCGAAACCGCCAACCTCACCGCGGAAGTGAACAGCCTGAATTCCCGCCCGGAACTCCAGAAGCAGCGAGACCGAGAGCGCCACGCACGCGCCAACGAAGGCGTTGTTGTTCGGGGCGTCGTTGTTGGTCGTCAGTTGAAAGAAGCTCACGAACTGCGGCAATGCCAGGCAAAGCCAGCCGCCGAGGGCCAGGCGCAGTTCTTCGGCGGGCGTGGCACGAACGCCGGCGTGGGCGCGCAGCAACGCGGCCACGCCCAAAAACGAGCTCACGATGAAGAGCACGACCGAGCTGCCGAGCAGTGATTGGAACGTGAACGTCCCCAAAATCTTCCAGTACGCGACGCGCCCCCAACCGACACCGGCCGACAGCGAAAACCAATAGTGAAAGAACGCCTTCGGATCGGAGCGCAGCGAAAGCCAGGTCAGGAATACCAGCGCAGACGCCACGGCGCCCGCGACGTACCCGGCAACTGCGCGCAGAGCTCGGCCAATCGAGTCTTGCCGCCAAGGCAAGCACAGGCAACCCAAGCACACGGCCACGAACAGGCCGCCTGCGTTTTGCTTACTCAAGACGGAGAGCGTGCTCGCAACGCCGGCCAATACGAAGTAGGCATTCGCGCCACGCAACGCGAACCGACCTTCGACGATCAAGAGCAGCGCCAGCAGGTCCAGAAAGAAAGCCGTTTGCTCCATCCAAGGCACGCCGAACGGTGCCTGATACCAAACCGCGGTGAGCAATCCACCGAAGAGCGACCCGCCGACCGAGCCGGAGGTTAGGCGCCAAAGCAGCCGAACGACCAGCAGCGTGGCGCCAACCGAGAGCAACGCGGCCGTGAGCACCAGCGTCGAAAACTCGACCCCGAAGCCGCGAAACATGGCCGCTTGCAGCCAAAAAGTGACGGGCCCAAACGGCATCACGAAGTCGCGATACGGCACCTGCCCCTGATGAACGCGCCATGCACCATCGAACACAATCGACTCGTCGAGCATGAACAGGCCGCGGTGACCCACCATCCACACCCAGCCGAACGCGAACACGCTGAGCGCAAACACGCCCAACACGAACGTGAGCATTCGCGCTCGTTCTTTGGAGAGAGCGCGGCCAAAGCGCGATTGCCGCGCCGTGCCGCTCGCCGCATCGAGCGACTGACCGAGGATTGAAAGTTTTGTCATGTTGCTGGCAGATGTCCGGCCTTGCGGACCCGAAACAGCGTTCGTGAGTTAGAGCAACGAGCTCGGCATTTCTTCGTCGACGACAGTCGAATTCTCACTTGCGTCGCTTCGATAGCCGATCTGCGTTCTGATCGTACGCGCGGACGCAATCGTCATTTTGTTCCAACAACGAACCGCAGACCGCGAAGATCGGTCTCGCCCGCGACTCTAACGGCCCAAGGACGAGCGCAGGAGATGCATTTGCACGAACTCTCGAAGCCCCAGCCAGTCGGTGAGCGCGCTCGCGGACGGCTGCAAGCGAGCGACGCGCTCTTCTCGCTGTTCAAACATCATCTCAAGTTGCGTCTGCAGTACCGCGAGACGTTCCTTTTCTCGCTCGTACTTCACCCCCTGGTGATGTTGCTCATTCTGGCGATGTTCAAGGGCGTGTACGCAAAGCAGCAGACGGTGCTCGGGTATTCGCAAAGCCAGATGGTCTGGTACTTCGGCTCGAGCCAGTTCTTCTATTATCTGGTTTGGAACATCGTCGACAAGAACATCGCGCAAAAGGTGATGTTCGGTGGCATGGATCGAGAGCTCGTTCGCCCGTACTCGCTTTTGAGCTGGGAGCTGGTCCAGCTCTTGGCTCATAAGCTGCTCGCTCTCGTGTTCGAGTTCATCCCCGTATTTCTTGCCTACTGGTTGATCTTACGTCCAGATTTTCTGACGGGCGCGGGGCTCGCCCAATACCTGATTCTGACCGCGCTCGCACTGCTGCAATTCTTCTTGCTCAGTTTTCTGTTCGGCATCCTCGCCTTCATTTGGCAGGACGTGAGCGCGGCTCACGCGCTGAAATTCATCGTCGTGAACGTGCTCGCGGGCGTTGCCTTGCCGATCGCGTTCTTTCCGCAGGCCGTGCAGCGTGTACTTTACGCTCTTCCGTTTCAGTATTTGTTCCACGTCCCGGTGCAACACTTACTCGGGCGTGTGGACGTGGCGCGCTGGGACGCCTTCGCCGTGACGTGTGCCTGGCATTCGGCGTGGCTCGTGGCCCTCTTCATCTTGACCGAAGCCGCATCGCGCAGGACCGTTCGACACTTTCTATCGGCGGGCGGGTGATGTCGGCCGCCAAGCAAGCCCCGCGTCGCACGCCGCAGTTCGCTTTGCTGCTCGCGATCGACCTGCAAATGAAGCTCAAACGCGCCTTGGCGTTCCGCCTGAACTTCGCGGCCAACCTGCTCATTTCCCTATTCTATTCGCTGGTCTTCTCGCTCTTTCAATTCTGCGTGTACGCCGGTCTGCGCGGCTACCCAGGCTGGAGCGCGGGCGAGATGCTGCTGTTTCAGGCAGTACTCTTGTTCTGGACGGGCTCCGTCGATCTGCTTTTTGGCGGCGTGCGAGATTTCATCGATCTGGAGGTCACGCACGGCAACTTCGACCGGTTGTTCGTGTGGCCACCGCAAGTATTGGTCTCGCTGCTCAGCCGGGGAACCAATGTGCAGGCAACGGCGACCGTACTTGCCGGTGCGATCGGCAGCGGGATGATGGTCGCCCGCCTGGGCGTGCACCTCACCTGGTCCAAAGCGCTCGCGTTCGCCGTCTTCTTCGCGGCCGGGCTGATCTTCTACCTCGCCCTCTTGGTCGTCTACTCGGCGTGCACGCTGTTCATGGTGAAGATGGAACGGCTGCGTGAGGTTTTCGACCGTGTGTTGTTCTTCGCGTCGTTTCCAGCGGATCTCTACGCCGGCGCAGGCAAAGCCGCGTTGATCGTCGCTTTTCCGTTGGCGCTCTGGGTCTACCTACCAGTTCAAGCCCTGCTCGGCAGGCTCGAGCACTTCGCCGTGCTCTCGGTTGGATCGTCCATTTCGTTGCTCGCTCTGGCCGTAGCCTTCTGGCGACGGCAGGAGCGCCGCTACGTGAGCGCAGGGGGCTAGCGGTCGGCGTCATGATTGAAGTCAGCGGCTTATCCAAGACGTACCGAGTGCGCGCTCGACCAAGCAGCAGCGTTTGGCAGTCCTTGCGCGCGCTTTTTTCTCGTGAGTTCCGCACCGTCACCGCGCTCGATGGCATCGACTGGCGCGTTCGGGAGGGCCAAATTCACGGGCTCATCGGTCGCAACGGCTCCGGGAAATCCACCTTACTCAAGATCTTGTGCGGGATCTTGCATCCAACCGCGGGGTCCGCTCGGGTAAACGGGGTCGTGCCGTGGGCGGACCGTCAGCGCTACGTGCGCGACATCGGTGTGGTGTTCGGACAAAAGTCACAGCTCACCTGGGAGTTACCGGCGGTAGATTCATTCTATCTCCATCGCAGCCTGTACGGCGTAGAACGAGCGCAGTTCGAACGCACGCTCCAGTTCTTGTCCGACGCTTTCGAAGCGATCGTCGATCGACCCGTGCGCAGCTTGTCGCTCGGTGAACGCATGAAATGCGAAATCATCTGCGCGCTGCTCCACGAGCCCAAACTGTTGTTCTTGGACGAGCCAACGATTGGGCTCGACCTCGTCGCGAAGGATCAAGTGCGTCGCGCGATTCGCGCGATCAATGACCGCTTGGGCACAACCATCATCCTCACCTCCCACGATCTGTCGGACGTCACGAGCGTGTGTGACGAAATCAGCTTGCTCGATCGCGGGACGTTTCTGTACCAGGGCCAGATCCACGAGCTTCTGTCAGTGGTATCGAGTCGCAAGTTGGTTCGACTCACACTGCGCGAGCCAGTCTTGAGCTGCCGTTGTGACTCGTTCGCGCTGGTTCCAACCGGCGAGTTCACGGCCGAGCTGCACTTGCGCGCAGACCCGATTTCATTCCAGCCGACGTTGCAGCGGCTGCTCTCGCAGTTACCGGTGAGCGATCTCAGTATCGAGTCGCTCCAACTCGAGCAAGTCGTCGGCGCCATCTACCGCGGCGAGCTCGACACCTCCCACTGGCGAAAGGCCATGCCCGCAGCATGAACGTCGATGCCCTGCCCATCACCCGAGCCGAGGTGCGTGCCCCCACGGAGGTGCCCCGCCTGCGCGCGCTCTTGTTGTCCTTCGAGTTCGGCGAGCGCGTCTCGGGCGGACTCGGGCGCGTGATCAACGGAGTCACGGAAGAGCTTCGTCACGAAGTGGACCTCGACGTTTTCCTGGTCTACTTCGACGCACTTCGGCTTGGTTTCTCGGCCAAGCTCTACCGTTGTGATGCACGGCATCGGGCCAAGCTCGTACGCACGTTCGCACGCGGCTCGGCCTTTCGCAACTGCGTCGACCTACTGCGACGTGAGCGCTATTCCTTGCTTCACGTCTTCGCGGTGCACTCCAGCTTGGGTGAGCTGTTGACGCTATTGCAGCGCGAACTGCCGAATTTGAAGATCGTTTACAGCGTGCACAGCCTGGTCAAATTCGAGCAGGGAGTCCGGCTGAACCCGCGCTCGTTTCTAGTTTGCGAGCGAAGGCTACTTGGCCTCGCCTCGGTCGTCCACGTGTTGAACCGCACCACGCTGATCTGCTTCCAGCAGGCCTATCCCGAGCTGGCCGCGAACAAGCCCACGTTCATCATCCCGAACGGCCTTCAGACCACGGACCTCGGAGCCCGCGATGCGGCGTTCGACGCCGAGCTCGAAAAGCGCCTCTCCCCCGATAAATATACGGTGGTTTGCCTGTCGCGTTGGGCGCACGGTAAGGGGCTCGAGCATTTCGTGGAGGCGGCGGAGCTGCTCCTGACGAGCGGCCACGATTTGCAATTCGTGCTCGCGGGTCGAAAGTTCCTCAGCTGGGAAAAGGCCTGGTACTCCTATCTGCTCAAGATCCAGCGCCTATCGCGTCGCGTGGGGGAGCGGCTGGTCGTGCTCGGCTGGCTCGACTCGAGCCAACGAAACACGCTGTTTGCGCGGGCCGACTGCTGCGTGATGCCGAGTGAGCTCGAATACTACCCGTACTCCGTGCTCGAGCCCGCGGCGGCCGGGCTGCCCCTCGTATGCTCGGATTTGGCGTGTGTCCGCGAGCTCCTGTCACCGAACGAGGAGTGCCTCTACTTCCGTCCGCGGGACAGCAGGGGTCTCGCGATGCGTGTCTCTCAACTCGCGCGCGAGCCGGAGCTCGGCCGACAGATGGCGGCGCGCGCGCAAAGGAAGGTAGCGCTCAGCGCTGATTGGAAGATCCTGGCCCGCCGCTATCAGGCGATGTATCGCGAGGCGGTCGGCGCTCCAATCTACGCGGGCGGGGAGGCTCCGTGAAAGTGTGCTGCGTGCTTACGGATGCGGCGCCAGCGCTGAAGAGCGAGCGAAGCGCGGGCGAGTCTGCGCTCGAAGCCTGGGCGCGCGCACTCGATGCCGAACGCTTGCCCCTCGAAACGCTGCGCACGAGCCCCGGCGGGGCTGCGCGATTCGATGTCGTGCTGATCGAGGCCGACGCCGCGGGGCTATCTTCGATCCACGCCGTGCGTGAGTGGCTCGGGCCTATCAGCTCTTGTTTGCTCGTCGCTCACGTCTCCCGTTCTTTGCCAGCCAATCCGACGGACCTCCGGCCATTTCACGAAGCGCTGGCGAAGGTGAGCTTGGTCATTAGCCCGCAGGCCAGCGTTTCCGCCGATCTTCGTGGCAAGCTCGGGATGGCCGCGTTTACCCTGATTCGCCCGCAGCGCCTCGCGAATGAGGTCGCGGAGCCATGCGCCGGGCCTCGGATCCGCGGGCGAAAGGAGCTCTGCGTGCTGGGTCGGGCGGGTTACTCTCGCCTCGCCTTCCTGCGTGAGGTGGGCGCCCTGGCCTATGTGTGGGCAGAGCTTCGCTTTCGCTTGCGATTCTTGCCGGCGGACGCGCCGATTTTGGAACGTGCGGACCATCTCCGGCAAAGCCACATCGTCTATTTGGCGTGCTCGCTGGAAGATGGCGGCGAGCTGGCCGCGTTCTGCGCCCGCGCTGGCGCGATTCTGCTGGCACCATTGGCCTACGACCCGGCGCGCGTGACTTTCCCGTACACGACGCTTCCGCACCCGGGCGCGCCCTCCGGCAAGCGACGGCGCTCGCTGCTCTTGCTGTGGCTCTACACCTCGGCAGACTTCGTCGCCTTCTTTCGTGACACGGCGCGAAAGCGGCTCGCGTTGTTGCGCGACGAGAATTGCCGTGTGCAATTTTTCCGCAGGATTGCTCAGCTGGCGCCGCAGCACGAGTACTACCCTCAGCCGGGAGCCGCGCCGTCGCTTTGGCAGCAGATCCGCCATCGTTCGGGACCGCGGGTGCCGGAGCGAGACGCAGATTCGTGCGTGGTCGTGTGTCTCGTGCGGAACGGTCGCGAACACTTGCCGAGCTTCCTCCGCCACTACCGCGCGCTCGGCGTGCGCGAACTCGTATTCATCGACAACGGCTCGAACGACGGCACGCTCGAGCTACTCGAGCAAGACCCGACCATTACCGTGTACGAGACTTCACTCTCGCACAAAGATTACGAGACGCAGATACGGCGTCTCGTGATCGAACAGCACTGTCGGAAGCGCTGGTGTCTAAACGTGGACATCGACGAGCTCTTCGACTACCCACGATCGGGAGAGCTTCCGCTCTGCGGGCTGCTTGCCTACCTGAGCCAGCGCGGTGCCACGGCGATGGTCGGGCACATGCTCGACATGTACGACGAACAGCAGCGCAACTTCGGCGCGCAAGAGCTCGACTTGCGCGCGGCCTACCCCAACTATGACGTCTCGCACTTGGAACGGGCCGATTACCACGCCGAGGAACAGCTGGCCTTTTGCGATCGAAACGTCCTAAAAGCCCCGATTCAGTGCTTTTCCGGGGGCATTCGCCAGAGCGTGTTCGGAAGCAAAGCGGGCGCCCGCTATTTGTTGATCAAGCACCCGCTGATCTTTTTTGACGGCGAACTCGAGCCGGTGACTCACCCGCACTATTCCAATCACGCGACCATCGCCGACGTCACCTCGGTTCTGTATCACTACAAGTTCACCCCCTCCTTCAAGGCCAAGGCGCTCGAAAGTCAAACGTCCGAGCGCTACGTCAAATTCGCCCAGCAGCAATACGATCAATATTTGAAGAAGCTCGGGGGAGGTCAGCTAGCCATTGCCTCGTCCGGTACGCGCCGCTTGCGCAACGTCGACGAGCTGACGGAGCTCGGGTTCTTGCGCGTCTCGAGCGAGTACCGCGAATTCGTTGCACGTTACGAGTCACCGCTACGAGTCGCTAACACGGGCGCTTTCGACGCCCGCATCGATGCGGGCCTTCACCGGCCCACGTCGACGCGAGACACCGCGACGCCGCGAGCCGGCTGAGTCAGCCCAAAAGGTCAAGATGGCGAACCCTCCTTCCCTCATTTCCGGTGCAGTATTGGCGCTCGGCGCCGCGTCACTCGTGGTATTCGCGCTATCCGCGCTGTACATGCTGAACGGCCTGCGCCGACAAGCACGCTATCTCAGTCTTCTTGCCGCGCTCGGAGTCATCGCGCTTACCCTGACGCATTTCGGCGGGCTCGCGCTCGCGCTCGTCTGTAGCGTCGTCGTGCTGGCTCAGGCCGCGAGCTACACTTACTTCGCGGCGCGAACTGCGCTGCGTCGCGCGCGACCCGTGCACGTCTGGTCGCGCGAACTGCCGCGGGTCGCGGTCGTGATCACGGCCAGAGACGAGTCCGCCATCATCGACGCAACGCTGTGCTCGCTCGACACCCTCGACTACCCGCGAGAGCTGCTGCAATTGGTGCTGATCGACGACGGTTCCACCGACACGATGGGCGAGATCGCCCGGGCTCGCGCCGCGCTCATGCGACACCGTCTGCGCATCGTTTCGCACGCGAGCTCCGGCGGTAAGGCACAGCGCTTGAACGAGGCGATTCTGGCTCTCGACAGCGAATACGTGCTGGTGTTGGATGCCGATCATTGGGTCGAACCGGACTTGCTTCCGCGCATGCTCGCCGGCTTCGAGCACGGGCCCGATGTGGCGTGCGTGCAAGCGGCCAGCGCCGTGCGAAATGCAGG
>Ga0302323_100003063_pt1 | contig 13587 bp, 10 predicted proteins | sample Fen_T0_3_FD_201950 | JGI IMG/M metagenome (GOLD analysis project Ga0302323, IMG submission 201950) | Peat permafrost microbial communities from Stordalen Mire near Abisko, Sweden - Fen_T0_3 | ecosystem: Environmental > Terrestrial > Soil > Wetlands > Permafrost | place: Sweden: Abisko... | reverse complement strand
GTGCAGGAAGTTGAAGATCATCACCGGCTTGAACACGTTGAGCTCGAAGTTGCCCTGCGAGCCGGCGATGCCGATCGTGGCGTCGTTGCCGAGCACCTGCACGCAGACCATCGTCATGGCCTCGCTCTGGGTGGGGTTCACCTTGCCCGGCATGATCGACGAGCCGGGCTCGTTCTCCGGCAGGATCAGCTCGCCGAGCCCGGCACGCGGGCCTGACGCGAGCCAGCGGATGTCGTTGGCGATCTTCATGAGCGACACCGCGAGCGTCTTGATGGCACCGTGCGCGAACACCACGGCGTCGTGCGCGGCGAGTGCGGAGAACTTGTTGGGCGCCGACACGAACGGCAGGCCGGTCAGCTCGGCGATCTTCGCGGCGCACCGGTCGGCGAACTCGGGGTGGGTGTTGAGCCCGGTGCCCACCGCGGTGCCACCGATCGCGAGCTCGTAGAGGCCCGGGAGCACGAGCTCGATCCGGGTGAGGTCGTCGTCGAGCTGGTGGACGTAACCGCCGAACTCCTGGCCGAGCGTGAGCGGCACGGCGTCCTGGAGGTGGGTGCGGCCGATCTTGACGATGTCGGCGAACTCCTCGGCCTTGGCCGCGAGCGCGTCGCGCAGCGCCTTCACCGCGGGCACCAGCTCGTGCACGACCTCCTCGGCCGCAGCGATGTGCATCGCGGTCGGGAACGTGTCGTTCGACGACTGCGACCGGTTCACGTGGTCGTTCGGGTGGATGGGGGTCTTCGAGCCCCGCGCCCCGCCCACGAGCTCGATGGCGCGGTTGGAGATCACCTCGTTGACGTTCATGTTCGTCTGAGTGCCACTGCCGGTCTGCCACACGAACAGCGGGAACTCCTCGTGGTGCTTGCCCTCGAGGATCTCGTCGGCGGCCCGCACGATGAGGTCGGCCTGCTCCTCGGTGAGCTTGCCGAGGTCGCGGTTCACCAGCGCGGCGGCCTTCTTGAGGATGGCCATGCCCCGGATGACCGCCCGGGGCATGTGGTCGTCGCCGATGGAGAAGTGGTGCAGCGACCGCTGGGTCTGCGCCCCCCAGTACCGGTGGTCGGCCACCTCGATGGGGCCCATGCTGTCGGTCTCGGTGCGGGTGGGAACTCCGGGTGCCTCGGACATGCGCGCCTCTCCGTGTCGTCGCTCGCTACGGCGCGAAACGGTAGTTCGACCGGCTCCCCCGGCCCCGATCAAGGCACCGCACCCGCGTCCGACCCGGCACCTGAGCGTCGTGGCGCCGTGTGACACCGCATGCGGTGGTCGGACGGCGCCAAAAGGTGCGCCGATCAGACGTCGTCGGGGAGGTGCCGATCGAGGATCGGGTGCAGGAGCGGGGCCACGAGACCGCCGGCACGGGCCAGGGCCGCGGTGCCGGGATCGGCCGTGATCACCCTCCGGTCGCGCTCGATGCCCTTCACGATCGCGGCCGCCACCGCCGAGGCGGGCCGCGGCATGATCGCGCCCGAGATCTTCCGGGTGACCTCGGGCTTGACCTCGTTCTCGCGGTCGAACCCGGGCGTGGCGGTGTCGGGCGGGTAGGCGCACGCCACGACGATCCCGTACGGCTTCAGCTCGGGCCGCAGCGTCTCGGCCAGGCCCCGCACCGCGTGCTTCGCCGGCGCGTAGGCGCTGTACCCGTAGATCCCCACGAACGCGACGGTCGACGCGACGAGCACGAGGTGCCCGCGTCGGCGCCCCACCATCGACGGCACGACCGCGCGCACCGCGTGGAGGGTGCCGAAGTAGTCGACTTCCATCTGCTCGCGGAACACGACGTCGTCGAGCTCGAGGAAGTGGCCGGGCCGTGCGTACCCCGCGCTGGTGACGAGCACGTCGACCGGCCCGAGGGTCGCCACCAGCTCGTCGATCGCAGTCCGGAGCGCATCGGGGTCGGTCACGTCGGCCGCTGCGTGCGCGACGCGGGCACCGGGAGCGCGGGGCACCAGCCGCCGGTGCGCAGCCTCGAGCCGGGCGGGGTCGCGGGCCAAGATCGACACCGAGGCCCCCCGGGCCACGCACTGGTGAGCCAGGGCGAGGCCGATCCCACTCGATCCTCCGGTGATGCACACGTGGGCGTCGGCGAGCTGCGTCACAGCGGGGATGGTGCCACGCGCGACCGGTGTACCGTCGCTCCATGAGCGAGCGGTGGCGAGCAGGGCCCGAGCGGCCCGGCGCCGGAGGCGCCAGGAGCGGATCGGCATGAGCCGGGTCGACGAGATCTCCGACCGGTACGTCGAGCGCTTCGCCGCCCTGCACCCCGTCGGCGCGACGATGCGGGGCATCACCGGCCACGACGACCGGATGACCGACTACTCCCCTGACGGCATCGACGAGCGCAGCCAGGTCGACGGCGTCACCCTGGCCGAGCTGCTGGCCGTTGCCCCCGCTACGCGGCGCGACCGCGTGGCCGTGGGGGTCATGACCGAGCAGCTCGAGCGCAACCTCGAGCTCGCCGACGCCGGGGAGCACTTCCGCACGCTCAACGTGCTCGCGTCCCCGATGCAGCACATCCGCGGCTGCTTCGACCTCATGCCCACCGAGACCCCGGCCGACTGGGAGGCCGTCGCCGCGCGCCTCACGATCGTGCCCCAGGGTCTCGACGGCTTCCGGCTCACGCTCCAGGAGGGCGTGCGCCAAGGGATCGTCGCCGCGCAGCGCCAGGCGGCGGCGTGCGCCCGGCAGGCCGACACCTGGGGTGGCGTGGGCGGCACGGGCACGCCGTTCTTCCTCACGCTCGTCGAGCAGTACGACGCGTCGGGCATGGGCGACGCCGGCCTGCGTGCCCACCTCGCCGACGGCGCCGACCGTGCGACGCGCGCGTACGCGGCATTCGGCCGCTTCCTCGTGGAGGACTACCTCCCCCACGCCACCGAGCACGACGGCGTGGGCGCGACCCGTTACGGCCTCTGGGCACGCGTGTGGAACGGCATCGAGCTCGACCTCGAGGACACCTACCGCTGGGGTTGGGACGAGCTTCACCGCATCGAGCACGCCATGGGCCAAGTGGCCGAGCGGATCGTGCCGGGCGCGACGGTTCCCGAGGTGATCGACCACCTCGAGCGCGACCCCGCGCGTTCGATCAACGGTGTCGACGCGTTCCGGGGCTGGCTCCAGGACCTGCTCGACGCCACCGTCGACGCGCTCGACGGCGTGCACTTCGACATCCCCGACCCCGTGAAGAAGGTCGAGGCGATGATCGCGCCGCCGGGCGGCGCCGCGGCGATGTACTACACCGGCCCGTCGGAGGACTTCTCCCGCCCGGGTCGCACCTGGTACCCCACACTCGGCAAGACGGTGTTCCCGCTGTGGGGCGAGGTGTCGATCTGCTACCACGAGGGCGTCCCCGGCCATCACCTCCAGATCGGGCAGGTGCGCTACCTGGCCGACACGCTCACGCGGTACCAGCGGATCCTCGCGGGCAGCTCGGGGCACGCCGAGGGCTGGGCGCTCTACGCCGAGCGGCTCATGGGCGAGCTCGGCTACCTCGACGACCCTGCGTACGAACTCGGCATGCTGCGCGCGCAGGCGATGCGGGCGGTGCGCGTGATCGTCGACATCGGCCTGCACCTCGGCCTCGCGATCCCGGCCGGCGAGTCGTACCACCCGGGCGAGCGGTGGACCCCGGAGCTCGCGCTCCCGTTCGTCATCCGGCGGTCCTACTTCCCCGAGGACTTCATGGCCTCGGAGGTCGACCGGTACCTCGGGCTCCCCGGCCAGGCCATCAGCTACAAGGTCGGCGAACGCGAGTGGCTCGCGGCGCGCGACGACGCCCGAGCCGCGGCCGGCGCCGGCTTCGACCTCAAGGCGTTCCACGCGCACGCGCTCGATCTCGGGCCCATGGGCCTGGACCAGCTGCGCCGCGAGCTCACCGGCGGCGCCTCCGCCTGAGCGTCCACGCTGTCAGCCCGTGCGCAGCGCGGTGGTCGGCGGCGCGGTGGCCCGTGCGGTCGTCGGCGGGACGGTGACCCGCGGGGCCGTGGTCGGCGGGGCCGTGGTCGGCGGGGCCGTGGCCGGCGGGGTCGTTCCGCGGGTGGTCGTGATGACCTCCTTGCCCGCGTTGGTGAACGTGTTGCCCTTCACCACGATGTTCAGTGAGTCCTGGTTCTCGACCGCGGGCATCTGCTGCCCCGCCGGGAACGTCACGACGTTGCCGCGGATCAGGGCGCCGTTCACGCGCGAGAGGAAGAACGCTCCCTGGGACCCCTCGTCCCGGACGTGGTTGCTCGCGACGAAGCGGTTGTCGACGAAGCGGAACGGGCCGCGGTAGCCGCCGGAGGGCCCGTACACGAACACCAGCCCGCCCGTCGCCTCGGTCATCCGGTTGTGCTCGACCACGATGTCGCGGATCTGCGTACCCGCGCCCTTGTTGGCGAGCCAGAAGTGCCTGGCCGCGCCGGTGCGGTTGTGGGTGATCCGCACGTCGACGGCGCCACCCTCCGGCGAGTTCGCCTCGAGGTCGATGAGCGTCTGCCCGGCGCCACCGATCGTGTTGCGGTCGATCACGATCTTCTTGCCCGCCGTGACCGAGATCCCCTGACGCCCGCTCCCTTCGAAGGTCGAGTTCGTCACCTTGATGTCGCGACTCCAACCGGTGCTCTTCGGGTCGGTGCCCTTCGGGCCGCTCCCGATGTAGACGAAGTCGCCGTACACGTCGTAAGCCTGGACCTTGTCGAGGCGGCCCTTCTGCACCCCGATGAACGAGAACGCGTGCTGGAAGGCCTTCGACCCGTCGTACGAACCGCCCGGGGCCCGGGCGTTGGCATTTGCGCCGCGGACGGTGAGGTTGCGCAGGACGATGTCGCGCCCGCCGGCGATCACCAGGTGCCGGCGCCCGATGTCGCCCGGGGTCTTGGCCTGCAGCGTCGCCCCCCGGCCGTCGAGGGTGAGGTGCTCCCGCCCGGCCACGGTGAGCGTCCCGTCGATCCGATAGCAGCCGTCGCGGCGCAGCCGCAGGGTCGAGCGGTTCGGCACCGACGCGATCCAGTGCCCGAGCGCGGTCGTGACGTCCGTCGAGCAGTCGGACACGATCGACGCGGGAACCTCGCGGACCCGTTGCCGCGCGACCGGGTCTGCCGCGGCGGCCGCAACCGCGGGCGTGGCGACCGTGAAGAGCACGCTCGCCACGAGCGCGGTGACGACGGCGAGTCGGGACACGGCGGCTACAGCCGGCCGGCGTCGCGGGCCGCCTGCTCCGCCGCGTCGAGCTGCTCCTCGATGATGAGGAGACCGCCGGTCCAGAACCCGGGGTCGCCGAGGTCGACGCCCACGATCCGGCCGAGCGCCTCGGGCGACTCGCTCCCCCCGCGCCGGAGCAGCTCGAGGTAGTCGGGCACGAACGCCGCGCCCTGCTCTTCGTACTGGCGGTACACCGCAAGCGCGAGCAGCTGACCGTACGCGTACGCGTAGACGTACCCCGGCGTGCCGATGAAGTGCGGGATGTAGGACCACCAGGTCCTGTAGCCCTCGGTGACCTCAACCGCGTCGCCGAGCATGTCGGTCTGGGTGGCGGCCCACAGCTCGCCGAACCGCTCCACCGAGATCTCGCCGCGCTCACGGCGCTCCGTGTGCACGGCGTCCTCGAACCGGTTCATCGCGATCTGGCGGAACACCGTGGCGATCTGCCCTTCGAGCGACTCCGCGAGCAGCGCGAGCCGAACCGCGGGGTCGGTGGTCTCCTCGAGCAGGCGGCCGAACGTGACCGTCTCCCCGAACACCGACGCGGTCTCGGCAAGGGTCAGCGGCGTGGACTGCTGGAACACGATCTGGTCACGCGCGAGGTAGGCGTGCAGACCATGGCCGAGCTCGTGCGCGAGCGTGAGCACGTCGCGCCGGCGACCCGTCCAGTTGAGCAGCAGGTACGGGTGGTGCGACGGCACCGTGTACGCGCAGAACGCGCCCGGCCGCTTGCCCGGGCGAACCGGCGCGTCGATCCAGGACCCGTCGAAGAACTTGCGGGCGACGTCGGCGAGGTCGCCGGAGAACGACGCGTACGCGTCGAGCACGAGTTCCCGCGCCTGGCTCCAACCGAACTGGTCCTCCGACGACGCGACCGACGCCATGCGGTCGAAGTCGGCCAGCCGGTCGACGCCGAGGAGCTGCGCCTTGAGCCTGTACCACCGCTGGGGGATGTCGTACCGGGAGACCACCGCGTCGACCAGGGCCTGCACCGACTCGTCGCTCGCCTCGTTGTCGAGGTTGCGACTGGCCAGCCACCCGGGATACGACCGCAAGCGGTCGTCGGTGGCCTTGTCGGCGAGCAGCGTGTTGAACACGAACGCCCGCGTCCGCAGCCCGGGGGCGAGACCCTCCGTGACGGCAACAGCCGCGGCCGACCGCACCTGGCGGTCGGGCGACTGCAACCGCGACAGCCCCTCCTCCAACGACACGCCGCCGTCGAGGTCGACCGTGATCGTGGACGTGAGCTCGGAGAACAGCCTCCCCCACGCGCTGCGGCCGGTGACCGACTTGTCGGCCATGATCCGCTCCTCGGCCTCGCTCAGGAGGTGCGGGCGGTAGCGGCGGGCCGACGCGAGGTAGTGGCGGCAGAACGCGAGCTGCTCGTCGTCGATGAGCGACGCGACCTGCTCGTCGGGCAGCTCGGCCCACTCGAGCTCGAAGAAGAGCAGGTCGTTGGTGATCGCAGTGGCGCGCTCCTCCACGCGCGCGAGCAGTGCGCCCCGGGCGGGGTCGGTCACGTCGACGGCGAAGCGCAGGCCCGCGTACGAGCCGGCCTTGCCCATGAGCTCGGAGAGCTCGGCGAGCTCGCGCACCGCTTCGGCCAGCCCGACTGCGTCGAGGGACACGACGCGCCCGCGAAACCGCGCGAACGCGGCGGCACGCTGCGCGGCGTCGTCCAGGAAGGCATCGACCCCCGCCTCCCCCTGGCCGTCGACGAGGGGCTCCACGTCCCAGGCGATTTCGGCGGCACGCAGGTCCTGCTCGGCGGTGGTCACGGGTTCACCTCGGGGATCGGAGGAACGGGAACTCGCCCTGGGTGGGCGCGAAGGGTTCGGGCTCGGCCTCACCGAAAGGCACGGGGCGCATCGACTCGGGCAGTGGCGCGGCGTGCACAACGGTGAGCCGCTGGGTGGCGCGGGTCAAGGTGACGTAGAGGAGGTGCAGCCCGCGTCGATCGGGCGCGACGAGGTCGGCAGGCTCGACGACGATGACGTCGTCGAACTCGAGGCCTTTCGCCTCGACGGGACCCAGCACCGCGATCGGCGCGTCGATCGCCTCGACCGACCCCGACGCGGCGCCGATGTCGGCGAGCGCCGCGACGAGCGCAGCGTGCAGGGACGGCGGAGCGATGACGGCCTTGGTCCCCGGACGGGTGACCGCGACGCGTGCGTGCGCGGCGACGTCGTCGACGAGTCGATCGGCGGTGGTGGCCACGAACTCGGGCTGACGCCCGGTGGCCCGAACCGACTCCGACGCACCGATGTCGGGAGACGCGGCCGCGAGCACGCGTGCTGCGAGCGTCATGATCTCCGAGGGCGTGCGGTAGTTGACGCTGAGCACCACGTTGCGGGCGCCGGCGTGCGTGGGCACGAGGTGCAGCACCTCGTTCCAGCCCGACGCGGCCCCGGCCCGGCTGGCCTGCCCGAAGTCGCCCACGAGCGTCATCGACCCCGACGGGCAGCGGCGGGCGATCATCCGCCACTGCATCGGTGAGAGGTCCTGGGCTTCGTCGACCATGACGTGTCCGAACCTGCGGGGCTCACCGCCGTCGTCGGCGCCCGACGCGACCGTCCCCCCGCCGTAGCGCTCGGCCAGCTGCGCCGCGGTGAGGAATCCCCCCACCCCGAGCTCGGAGACCGTGCGGAACGCGGCGTCGTCGAGCGAGGTGCGCCGCGCGCGCTTGCGCCGGGGCCGGGCCGATTCCGGTGCCCCGAGCCGCGTGTCGGCTTCGTCGATCAACGCGAGGTCGGCTTCGGTCCACGCCACCGCGCGCACGTCGGCCGACCGCGCGCGCACGAGCCCCCGCTGCTCCTCGCGCTTGAGGATGCCGTCGGCCGCGGAGCGCACGAGCGCGTCGAAGCTGAACAGGTCGTGGATGAGCTCCGCACCGCTGAGAACGGGCCACATGCGCTCGAGCGCGGTCCGCACCTCCGGCGCGCGCCGGATCCGGTTGCGGACCTCGCGGTCCCAGTCGGGATCGTCGGGCGCCGCCGCGCCGAACGCCCGGCGGTACTGCCCGGCCAGGATGTCGATCACCTGGCGGGCGACGTGCGGGCGTTGCTCGTTGTGCGTGCCGCGACGACGTTGGGAGCGCTCGATCACGCGGCGGGAGTCGCGTCGGGTGAGCCGCAGGACCACGCCGTCGACCGTGAACACGACGTCGCGCGGGAGCATGTGCTCGCGGTCGCGCAGCGCCCGTTCGACGACGCGCGCCATGCGGGAGTCGCCCTTCACGATCGCGATGTCGTCGGGGTCGGTCGCGCGCACACGGTACTGGGGCTTGAGGCCGGCGGGGGTGGCGAGGCTCACCTCGTCCTCCCCGAGCGACGGGAGCACCTGGTCGATGTAGCGCAGGAAGATCGGGCTCGGCCCCACGAGGAGCACGCCCTGACTCGCGAGCTTCTTGCGGTGCGTGTAGAGGAGGTACGCGGCACGGTGGAGCGCGACGGCCGTCTTCCCGGTGCCGGGTCCGCCGCTCACGATCAGCACCCCGGCGAGGTCGGCTCGGATCGCTTCGTCCTGCTCGGCCTGGATGGTGGCGACGATGTCGCCCATGCGCCCGGTGCGGGCACGGTCGAGGGCGGCGAAGAGCGCGGCTTCGCCGACCGCGGACAGGCCCTCGGCCTCGGCGGCCGCCCGGTCGAACACCTCGTCGTCGATGGCGAGGAGCACCCGACCGTGGCCGTGACGGGTGAGGAAGTGCCGGCGGCGCACCACACCCATGGGCGACACCGAGGTGGCCCGGTAGAAGGGCTCGGCCACCGGAGCGCGCCAGTCGACGACGAGCGGCTCCTGGAGCTCGTCGTTCACGGCGATGCGCCCGATGTAGAAGTGGCGCTCGGCCGGTGCGAGGTCGGCGTTGCGGTCGAGGCGGCCGAACACCAGTGCGGAGTCGCCGATGTCGAGGGCGGCCAGGCGCCGCCGTGTCACGGAGTCGGCGACGTCGCGTTCGAGCCGGGCCTGGTGCGTGCCCCCCGCCCCCACGTCGGCAAAACCGGCGGCCACGGCGGCAGCCGACGCGCGCATGGCGTCGAGCCGAGCGTACGCCGCGTCGATGTAGGCCTGTTCGGTGGCCAGTTCGGGGTGGACCGGGGGGGTGTCCGCCACGCAGTTCTCCAGTCCTGGGGAGCCGGACATCCTACAGGAGGGTCACGCGCTCCCCGACCGCGAACCCCGTCGCGGACTCCGGGCCGGCGACCTCGATCCAACGGGCCTCGAGGTTGTGGATCGGCGTGCGCCCGATCCCGTGGAACCGCTCGATGGTGAGAATCACGCCGCCGTGGGTCACCACCACCCCGGTACCGCCCTCGAGCTGCGCGGCGAACTCCCGGAGGGCCGCGAGCGCACGGGCGGCGACGGAATCGTCGTCCTCGTACCCGGGCGGGCGGCGACCGTTGGCGAGGTAGCCCGGGGACTGCGCCTCGATCTCGTCGCGGGTCAACCCCGTCCACGGACCCGCCTCCCGCTCCCGCATTCGGGAGTCGGCGGTCACAGCGAGCGCGTGAGGAACCGAGAGGATGCGCGCGGTGTGGTTCGCCCGCTGAAGATCGGACGACCAGACGGCGTCGATCCGGCCGATCACCCGGGCCGCGGTCTCGGCCTGCTCCACGCCGAGGTCGGACAGCGGCGGGTCGGCCTGGCCCTGCCAACGGCCGTCGGCGTTCCAGGTGGACTGCCCGTGGCGGACGAGCAGGATCCGGCTCATGTGCGCCATGCCTTCATCGGGCGGCGACTGTAGGCGGTTGCGATACGGTGCGCGCATGCCTGCACCGGTGACCGTCGTTCCCCGCGTCCGCTTCCCCGAAGGGCCGGTCTGGTACCCCGACGGGACCCTCGTCTACACGAGCGTTCCCGACGGTGCGCTGTACCGCGTCGACCTCGCGACGGGCGCGGTGAGCACGGTGGCGGTGGTCGGCGGCGGGGCGAATGCGGCTGCACCCGCGGCCGGCGGCGGCTTCGTGGTGACCCAGAACGGCGGGATCGACTTCACCAACGTCCAGGGCCTCGACCTCGAGGGCCTGCCGCCCTTCACGCCCGTCAGCCCCGGGCTCCAGCACGTGGCGCCCGACGGCGCGGTCCGGTACCTCTACGCCGACGGCTTCCTCGCGCCCAACGACCTCACCGCCACCGCCGACGGCACCCTCTACTTCACCGACCCGCCTCACCACCCGCCGCCGCCCGAGCCCGGGGGCCGGGTGCACGTGGTCACCCCCGACGGCGCGATCCGGGTCCTCGCCGACCGCTTCCACTACTGCAACGGGATCGCGCTCGAGCCGGGCGGCACGCTCGCGGTGATCGAGGCCCGGGGTGTCTTGCGCCTCACGCCCGACGGCGAGAAGGAATGGATCGTCGAGTCGTTCGGCGACAACTCGGGCGACGGCATGGCCCTCGACGTCGACGGGCGGCTCTACGTCTGCTGCACGCGCGACCACGCCGTACGGATCTTCGAGCCCGACGGCACCGAGGTCGACCGCCTCGAGGTGCCCGGCCCCGGGCTCCTCACGAACTGCTGCTTCGGGGGCGACGACCTGCGCACGCTGTTCGTGACCGAGGGCGTGCCCGGCTCGGTGGTGGCCTTCGAGGGCCTGCCCACCCCGGGTTTCCCGGTCAATCCCTGGCCGGTACCGACCGTCGGGTAGGTTTCTCCCGCTTTCCGGACCCGCGCCGTTCGACCACCGAGGAGACCCCATGCGCGCAGCAATCTTCACCGAGCTGAACGGCCCGATGTCGGTCGAGGACGTGACCCCCATCGAGCCGGGTCCGCGCGACGTGATCGTGCGCATCACGGCCAGCGGCGTGTGCCACTCCGACCTCCACGTGATCAGCGGTGCGCTGCCCATGCCCCCGCCGTCGATCCTCGGTCACGAGGGCGCCGGCATCGTCGAGGAAGTGGGCTCCGAGGTCAAGGGCCTCCAGGTCGGCGACCGCGTCATCGGCTCGTTCATCCCGGCCTGTGGCGTGTGCTGGCACTGCCTGCGCGACGAGTCGCATCTCTGCGACAACACCTACGCGGTGATGGGCGCCCCCCGGGCCCACCGTCACGACACCGACCACACACCCCTCATGACGATGACCGGCCTCGGCACGTTCGCCGACATGATGACCTGCGACGAGATGTCGCTCGTCAAGATCGAGACCGACCTCCCCGACGAGCAGCTCGCCCTGATCGGATGCGGCTTCACCACGGGCGTGGGCGCGGCGCTCAACACCGCCAAGGTGCAGCCCGGCGACACCGTGGCCGTGATCGGCTGCGGCGGCGTGGGCATGTCGGTCATCCAGGGCGCGAAGGTCGCAGGAGCCGCGGTCGTGATCGCCGTCGACCCGGTGGCCCTCAAGCGTGACACCGCGCTCAAGCTCGGCGCGACCCACGCGGTCGACCCCGGCGAGGCCGACGCGATCGAGCAGGTCAAGGCCCTCACCGGTGGGCGGGGCGTCGACTACGCGTTCGAGGTCATCGGCACCCCGGCCACGGTCGCGCAGGCCTTCGAGATGGCCCGGGGCGGCGGCGCCGCGGTCGCGGTCGGCGTGTCGCGCTTCGACGAGATGATCACCATCCCGAGCTTCCCGCTCGTGCTCTCCGAGAAGCGACTCCTCGGCTGCGTCTACGGCTCGGCCCAGGTGCGGCGTGACTTCCCGAAGCTGGTGCAGCTCGTGGAGAACGGCCGCCTCGACCTCGAGCACATGATCTCGCGCACCATGGGCCTCGACGACATCAACGAGGCGTTCCGCGCGATGAAGGCCGGCGAGGTCATCCGCTCCGTCCTCGTCTAGGACGAGGAGCCGTCGCGGCGACTCGCCGCCGCGCTTCAGAACGGCTTGGTGTCGACGGCGCGGAACGCCTCGGCGATTCGGCCCTCGGGGAGCCCGGCGGCCGCCGCGGTGGCCGCGCCCCAGTCGCGCAGCAGCACCTCGAGGCGGTCGGGGTCCGCGTGCTGGCTCTCGTGGCACAGCAACGCCGCGAGCTTGCGCTCGAACACGTCGGTGATGTCGACGAAGCGGTCGCTCTCGCCGTGCACGGTGAGCAGCACCTCGTCGACCGACCACGGCTCGAAGCCGTTGTCGACGAGGTCGGGGAAGGCGAACGGGTTGCGCGAGTCGGGATAGACCGCGCTCATCGTGGCTTCGCCCGTCGCGAGGTGGTCGGGGTGGCTCGCGAAGATGCGGTCGAAGTTGCGCACGGGCGACATCGCCACCACCCGCTGCGGGCGCACGACGCGGATCGTCTTGGTGATCGCGTGCCGCAGCTCGAGGTTGGCCTCGACCCGTCCGTCGGGGAAGCCCAGGAAGTGCACGTCGGTGACGCCCACGATCTTCGCCGCCGCCGTCTGCTCGGCCTGGCGGATCTCGGCCATCTCCACCCGGCTGATCGAAGGGTCGGAGCCGCCCGCGTCGCCGTCGGTGACCAGGCAGTAGTGGACATCGATCCCGCGGTCGGTCCAGGTCGCGACGCTGCCGGCCACACCGAAGTCGATGTCGTCGGGGTGCGCGACCACGACCAGGACGCGTTCGACGTCGTCGTCGGAGAGGAGAGCCATGGCGGCGATGGTAACGGGGCTTGGTAGCGTCCGAATCCGATGCTTCCGGTCTCCTGGGACACCATCCGCCTCTTCCTCCACGTCACCGCCGCGACGATCTGGGTGGGCGGCCAGTTCACGCTCGCCGGCCTCGTCCCCGGGCTCCGTGCGCTGTCGCCCGACGCGCCGCGGGCGGCGGCGCGCCGCTTCAACCTGATCGCGTGGCCTGCGTACTTCGTCCTCATCGCCACCGGCATCTGGAACGTGGTGGCCGTCGAGCCGGCCTTCGACACCGCCTACGGCAGGACGCTCATGGTGAAAGTCGTCGTGGCGATCTTCTCGGGCGTCGCGGCGTTCCTGCACTCGATCAGCCGCACCAAGACCGGCCTGGCGGTCTGGGGGGCCCTGAGCGCCCTCTCCGCGATCGCCGCGCTCTTCCTCGGGGTGCTGCTCGCCGAGTTCTGAGCTGCACGCGCGACGAGGTCGTCCAGGCGTTCGAGGACTACCGGGCCAGACGCATGGGCGCCTTCACCCGCCGACCCTCCCACCCTCGACGTGCGTCCCTGAGCGTCGCGATCCCGTGAGCGACGCTCAGGGACGCATGTTGTCAGGGGTGGGGGGCGGACGGGCGGACGCCGCGCCAGGCGGCGTCGAGCATCGCGCGGACGGACGCGACGTCCACCGGGCGCGGGTTCGCGTGCGTCTCGGCGACCACGAGCGCGGCCGCCTCGTCGACCGCCGACCCGGGGAGGCCGAGCGACTCCAGGCTCAGCGGGAGGCCCGCGGCAGCCATGAGGTCGTAGGTCGCGGCCGCCGGGTCGCTCGTGCCCATCGCGTCGGCCATCCGACCGATGATCCCGGGGATCTCGGGCGCGTTGTACGCGATCGC
>Ga0302323_100003060_pt1 | contig 13588 bp, 9 predicted proteins | sample Fen_T0_3_FD_201950 | JGI IMG/M metagenome (GOLD analysis project Ga0302323, IMG submission 201950) | Peat permafrost microbial communities from Stordalen Mire near Abisko, Sweden - Fen_T0_3 | ecosystem: Environmental > Terrestrial > Soil > Wetlands > Permafrost | place: Sweden: Abisko... | reverse complement strand
AGTCGACGTGAGAACGAATCCGGGCCGCCCATGCGCAGGAAGGTCTCGCGGGAGAAAAACAATGGCAAAGCTGACCAAACCAGCTCGTGATCGGATATCCGCAACCAAATTCGCGTTCCCGAAGCAACGCAAGGAGCCGCTAGAAAATGCCTCCCACGTACGCAACGCTGTTGCGCGCTTCAATCAGGTGAAGGGCGTTACGGAAGCGGAACGTCGTGCGGCGTGGAAGCGGATACAGTCTGCTGCAAAGCGATATGCAGTGGAACTTGAAGAGTCCGCCTAGCTCGAACTCGAAACGTTGGATGCTTGCCATAGCAGCGGGAGTCGCAGCGTTTTCCTCCGGTCTCGGATTCGAGTGGCTAACTAACGGGCCTTTGCTGCAAAGCGGTGGAGTTTAGCGATTCGTGACGGGCGTCGTGCGAAAAAGGGTGGGTGCCGGTTTCGTACGGCACCCTGGGAAAGCGACAATTCAAAGAACAGCTGTCTACGCGACCCCTTCCTTCTTGGGGGCTGCGGTTGCATGCTTTGCAAGCCCTTTCCCAAGGAAGTTGACCAATTCAGAGTTCACTTCGGCGGCATGGGTCCAGGTTATGCAGTGCGGTCCATCCTTTACCACCACTAGGCGAGATCCCTTGATCAGCTTGGCAATCCGTAGCCCCGAGGCAGTGATAGGCAGAATCCGATCCGCATCGCCTTGCATGACCAGGGTGGGCACGTCGACGCCGGTCAGATCCTTGCGGAAGTCCTCATGCCATGTCGGTACGCAAGCGAGACAGGCCGTGGCCGAGGCCCCAGCTGCGATGTTCCAGTTGGACTGAACGGCCTGTTCGCTGACACGTTTGCCCAGCAAGAGGTCCGCGTTGTAGAAGTTCTTGAAAAACTCCGTGAAGAACGCATAACGATCGGCGACGATAGCTTTCTGGATTCCCTCGAAGACACTGCCGTCCACGCCCTCCGGGTTGTCGCGTGTCTTCAGCAGGAATGGTGGGACTGCCGAGATAAATACCGCTTTGCTCACGCCCTTCGTTCCGTATTTCCCCAAGTAGCGGGCGACTTCGCCGCCACCCATCGAGAAACCAACCAGCGCGAACTCACGCAGCTTGAGCTTCGTCACGAGCTTGTGCAAGTCCTCCGCGAAGGTGTCGTAGTTGTAGCCGGTTGTTGGTTGGCTGGACTTGCCGAACCCTCGGCGGTCATAGGTGATGACACGGTGACCTGCGGCCAGAAGCACCGCAACCTGCTTCTCCCACGAAGCGCCGCTCAGGGGATATCCGTGGATAAGGACTATGGGGTCGCCCGAGCCATGATCTTCATAGTAGAGATCGATGTCACAGGAGTTTTCTTTGCCGACATTGACGTAGGGCATTGAGATTCTCCTTATTCTTACTGCGCAAAGGGTGGGAGACGGCCAGTCCAAGTCGCCCAAGGTTTTGGTTCTAGGATTGCGGCCCTTCCGAGTCTTTTTGAGGACTTCACTCTTGTAAGTCTCGCCGCTTTCTAAGTCTGAGCAGAATTGACCACCTCTGGATTGGGCCTCACTGCATTCCGAAACGGGCAACGGTAGAAGCAGAGGTGTCATGTGAAAGATGAGTTCCCGTCTGAGGTCACGCTGGAACTCGTGCAGAACAGGACAGGATAGATTTCTTCACGTCAACTTGTCGGCAATACGGGTGTGCATTATTGCTCAGACCCTGCGAAACCTGGTTTGCTAAGGTCGGAATTGACTTCGCGTGTCGGCACGTCTGGCTGGATTTGTGTGCGAGTAGACATCCAGCACTAAAGCCGGAGAGGCATCATTTGCATTCTGGGCCGCTCCCGCGAAACAGCTCGCATGCGGACGTAATGAGACTCATATTCGGGTGCTCGCGAATGAGCACTGGAGGTCAACATGCTTTGGACCATTTTTGTCGTTCTTCTGATTTTGTGGCTTCTGGGTTTCAGCCTGCATATTGGCGGGGGCCTGATCCACCTACTGCTGGTTGTTGGGTTGGTGGTTCTGGTCATTAACCTGCTGAGCGGACGACGAACCGCGGTTTGAAGAGAACGTGGTACCACTGCCAGCACCAGGAGCCCGGGTGTAGCTTTGTGGCGCCTTCATTAGCCCATAAACAGCAAAGACAAACGGGAGACCAAGACTATGACTGAATACGTTGGAGCGATTGAAAAGCAGACTCTGGAGAATACATATTTCCGACAGGTGCTATTCACGGCTCAGCACTCCCAGCTCGTCGTGATGTGCCTGCGGCCAGGGGAAGAGATTGGCGATGAAGTGCATCCGAAGGTCGACCAGTTTTTCCGCATCGAGCGAGGGGAGGCCAAATTCGTTTTTAACGAGAAGGAGGAGCGCCCAGTGCACGACGGAGATGCGGTCGTTGTTCCGGCAGGGACGTACCACAACGTAGTGAATACGTCGAAGACGGCGATGCTGAAGCTCTATACGATCTACTCTCCGCCGAACCATCCGGACGGGACAATACACAAGACCAAAGCGGAAGCGGAAGCAGCAGAATTGGTGGGACATCGCTAGAACGTACAGTCTTCCCTGTCAAAGAAGCGCGTGCAGTCGATAGAACCAGAGCTTATATCGGGCGACGCCATCGGCAACCCGGTCCACTTGCTTCGGCTCGCGCCGTTTTTTCCGGCACCAGCAAGCTCATTCGGGAGAAATGATGCCAACCACAAATATTCCCGAACGGGATGGACATCGGCGATCTGCACCCGCTAGCCGTCGATGCAGCGACGGCCGTCCTCGCCCCTCACGTGCAGGGTGTTTGAGCCGGCTCATGCTGCTCGCGAGTGCGGCATATTCTTGTTCGGGTCTCACGCTATCGGCGCAAACATCCGATTCTCAATCAGGCGACCCGACCAAGTCCTGGACGGCCACAACCGAGTCGCAAAGCGACAATGTAAATTCCAAGCGCACCATTGAAAGCCACACCCAGAGCGGCAATCGCACCCTAGACATGCAATCGGTCCAGCGCCGCGGGTCTGACGGACATTTCGAACCTTACCAGGACATCGAAAAGGAAACGGTGCAAGTGGACGCTGCCACTGTTCGAACCATCACGCGCACGTTCGGTCGCGATGCCGATGGCGTCAAAACACTGGTGGAGCTGATCGAAGAGGAAAAGCACATTCTGCCCGGAGCTGACTCGAAGGTAGTACGCGCCACTTCGGATCCCGATGCCAACGGCAATCTTCAACTGATTCAGCGCCGGATTGAGGAGACGAAAAGGACCAGTAAGGATGTGGAGGAGACGGTGCGCTATACCGCCGCGTGGTGCAGCCAGGATGCGGCGAGCGTTGCCGCATCCGCTAGGCAAAAAAGAAGGAAGGAAAGACTACCAACCGCATTATAGTCCATCCGCTGGCTCGTCTTGCTGTGACGCCAGTCACAGAGCGCCCCGGGGTCCAAATGGGCTTGTCTTCGTTAATCGTCCCGTAACACTCGGGGCCTAGCATTGGAGGCAGAGGCAGACGTGTCCGAAGCGTTTCCATTGGCGCTGTTCTCTGTGGTCGTCATCCTCTTGGCCGCAATGCCGTGGCGGCGTCCCCATCCCAATCATCAGTTCATGTTGGAACTATTGCGGTCCCAGCTGGACGACGAACCGCCGAACTTGCACGACCCCCTTCTTCCGCCCAATGACTGACCCAATTCGCTGCCCATATTGCGTACAAGGCGACCACTTCAGAGTGATGGGTGAACGCGAAGGCGGACTGCGGTTTAAATGCGACCGCTGCGGTCACATCGTGATGCCTAAAGACAACCGGTTTCAATGCCCCTGCCTCAAGTGCTTCGATCTACAACCGCGTGACCTGAAGCCAGCATGACCTAGGTCATCAACGCACTCTTAGGATGCCACCCACGGGTTGTGTCTGGGTGGCGGGCAAACCGGAACTAACGGACCTCGATCGGACCCTAGTGGCCGGGACTATGGGGTGATCTCAGCATTCGTCCGGGCTTCTTCCCCTGCGTGGACGGCAGGTGTTCCGTCGTGCTGGAATCGTGCCGCCAGATTTCTGGCGCGGCGGCAAGATTTGCATTCACAGCGCTCAGTTGTCGTCCTTGAGATGTCCGTTTCAGCAAATTGAGATTCGCTGGTCAAATCGCGATATTACAACAGCAATCCGGTTTGGATCGTTCGCTTACGCGACACGACGGTCTTGATTTGCCATATGCACGATGGTTAGTGGAATTCCGACGCGCCTCACGCTACCTGATTTCCGTTCCAGTGCGTCCACGAACACGAAATTATCCCCAACACTGACCGGGTCGGACACTAAGTCAAATACCTCTCCGTAGAGCCTCACTTGGTTGTTTTGAGCATACCCTAGACGTTTTATTGACTCGCAGAGTGTGACATGTTGTTTTGTCATAAGCGATGATGATTTCTGAGATTGATCAGCCTAATTGTTGATTGATGCCGATAGGTGTGCGCACCATTAAGCTTACTCTACATTGGCAATCATCGTCATTTCATGAACCATCACGCCGCCCATTTTTCAAAATCCCAGCGATCAAGGAGACAATCATGTAGTGTCTCGCCGAACTAGCTTAGCGTACAGCGACCGCTAGATGTCGCATGGACTTTCACGCGATGCGGAAGAACAGCGCACGGCCACCCGCACGATTCGCACGCGGTTCGGTACGCTAGTACCTGCTTGCCTGGTGGTTTCAGTTCAGAGTCCGCCCAGAACCCTGTGCCTTTCGTCAACAGCCACTCGTCCCGGCGGTCATAACACCAGGCAGGCCGGGATTTGCTCTGACCGTTCACGCTACGGGCTTTGTTTCGGGCGCTACGGTTAACTGGAGCGACACGTCGCTCAGGCCCACTTTAGTCTCGAGTTCGCGATTAACGGCAACCGCCGCCGCGGCGGACATCGCCACCTGGCACGACATCAGTGACGGTGGTCAATGCAGGCACGAGCGACGTCTCAAACGCGGTGTTCTTGTCCGTCGTGGACCGAGTCCCACCGTGGTTTATTCCAACGCGGCCGGTTCTCCGACTTACTTGGGAGGAACAGGGGTGACGTCAAATGAACCCTTGTCGATGCGGCGGGAGATTTCAACGGCGACGGAAAGCTGGATATTGCTCTGAGACTTCAGGAGAGTAACAACCCAAGCTACGTGAGTGTAGTGCAACAGGAAAAGAGGACGCCCCCGGGGACGCGTCCTCCTTTATCACTACAGCACGGTCTGCTTCTGCCGAAAGCTATTCGCCTCCGATTTTTCCAACGGTTTCTGTGGTGGTGGAATGGGAAGCAGTGTTCTTCAGGAGTTGCTCGCGGTTTTGCCGCAAGTCAGCGCCCGAGCGGACCGTGGGATAGGGACGCTCTCCCATCAAGCCTTCCCAGATCACGCGGTTGAACTTGTCGGCATCGACACGGTCTTCCTGGGTGAAGTCGAAGCCTTTGGTCTTCGCTTCCCACCAGTCCGCGTCGTGGGTTGGTTTTGGAATGGCGCCGCGATCAATCTTCATGCCCTTGTCGAGCAGCGGCAGTTGGGTATTGAACAGGACCAGCGCCGGGAAGGCGGAGAAGGTCCAGTTGGCTTGGGTTGTGTCGAAGGCGTCGGTCATCGGCGGGAGGCCCGCGTCATGAACGCCCAGGTTCTCGAGCCCGAGAATTTCCTCGATCGTCCGAAGAATGCTCGGCGTCGCATAGTGGGTGGAGACGACGGCACCGTGTTTCACGTACGGTCCGACCAGGAAGAAATTGCTGCGGTTTGCACTGACGTGGTCGGCGCCATCTTGTGGGTCGTCTTCGACGATGAAGATTAGGGTGCTGTTGGCGTACGTGCTGTGGGCAATCTTGTCGACCAGTAGCGCCGTAGCGTAGTCGTTGTCGGCCATCTGGAGCTCGGGAGTATTCACGCCATAGATGGCGCTTCCAAAGCTGCCGAAATGGTCATGCGAAAAGCGCACCATCGAGAGAGCGGGGAAAGTGTTAGTTTTGACCTGCTTCTTGAACTCGCGGGACCACTCTTTATACCGGAAGAAATCCGGGAAAGAGTTGTCGTAACCGCGGAAGCAGAAGTCGGTGATTTTGATCAACGATGGATGTGCCGGGAAAGCCACCTGCGTCGCGGGCTTGGTGGAGCAAGGATCGGTGATGTTGACGTCAATCTGGAAGCCGCGTCCCAGATCGAGAAAGAATCCGTAGTTACGAACCTTGAGATGCGCACGGAGAGCCGCGTCCCAGATGTTACCGAGACCTTCTTGACCCTGCGGACCATCGGCACCCACCTCGTTATGCTTGCCGGGCAGCAGGTTCGGATCATTGGGATAGATCGGTTGCCACGCCTGGCGCTCGGCAACTGTTGCCAGCCCCACGTTGACGTTCCGTTCCGTTCCCTCGCTGTCGTAGGCTGAGCCTCCTTTTCCGTAGTTGATGACCTGGCTCTTCTCCTCGAGATCGAGGTTGCGACCGGTGACCGTCCACTGCCAGCCGTCCATGCTGCCGTTTCCGGTATCGTAGAAGTTGTCGAAATCCACGAAGTTGCTGGCGATCGCGTGGAAGTTCGGCGTAACCGACTGTGGAAATTGCGTGAGTGTGGGATCGCCGTTGCCGACGGGCAGATCGCCGAGGATCTGATCGTAGGTCCGGTTTTCCTTCACGATGTAAACCACATGCTTAATGTTTTGACGCAAGAACTGCATGGTCGCGATGTCCTGCTGGCTCAGCTGCAGATTGAAGCCGTTATTCTGCGCAACCTGGGCCGTCAATTGCGAGAGATCGGCTTTTCCAGGTATTGGCAGGATCAGGAAACCCGCTTGCATGTTCTGCCAGGCATAATTGTTCCCGGAGCCATTCTGTGCCTGCGGATTCTGGCAGGCCGAGCCATAGTTGCCGCCGGCATTGATGAAACGGCAGTTCAACGGGTTCGGACCGGTGTTGCTCTTGCCATTCACCACATACAACGTGGAACCATCAGGGCTCACGCTGGAAGAGTTGGGCTGCCAGCCAGTTGGAATCAGGCCCACGACTACGGGCTGCTTCCCGGTGAGGTCGATCACGGCGACGTCGTTCGTGCCGCCGTTGGTGACATAAGCGGTCGTCTCATCCGGCGAAAGGCTAACGCTGTTGGGATTGCTGCCCTTGGGGACGATCTTCCCCTTGCCGAGAACTCCTACAGGAGCGCTCGAATTAACTTGAGCGGAGATTTTGTTGGAAGCCGTGTCGATAATGACGAGGGCGTCCAAATTGTTCACGGCTACGAATAGCTTGCTCTGCGCCTTGTTCAGAATCATTTTTTCGGGATTGCCCTTGGCCGGAATCCGGTTCGTCAAGGTCAAAACACCTGAGGCCAGATTGAGAACATCAACTTCACGGTCGCGCGCACTGGAAACGTAAACCGTGTTGTTGCCCTTCACCGCGACTCCGAAGGGGAACTCGCCGCCCGCGACGCCGGACTGCGCTGGATTGATGATGCCAGGCCGCAGATCGTATTCGGCGAGGATGACGTTATTGACCACATCAACGGCGGTGACGGAATCGGTCTCCCAGTTCGCCACAATCACCGTGGTGCCATCAGCTGTGATTCCCACACCGGCAGCAGTTGGGCCAACCAGTGTCTCCTGGTTCATGAGATTGCCTGCGTGGCGCAACGAGAGAGGTGTTCCAGCTTCGGCCCACTGCCCGTTGCTGAAGGCGAAAGTGTGGAGATTGTCATCAGGACCTCCGGCTACGTAGAACGTCGTGCCATCCGGTCCCCAGACCAGGCCGCCGAAGGCTCTCGGGACGAACAGAACCTGGTTCTGCACGGGCGCGCTGGGATTGGAAATATCGAACACAAAGACGTATTCGCTGGAATCCTGAGGCTGCACCTTGCCGTTGGCATCGCGGAGTTTGTTGAAGCCGCTAGTGAGGATTAGAAGTGTCTTGCCATCGGGGCTGATCGCGGTGGTCTGAGCGCCATCGACGGCGCGATTAGGATAATCAGGTAGATTGACGATGAGCGGTTGAAACACCGATCCCGTTGCCGCATCCGGCGTAATGGTTGCGCCGGTCGGCAATACCACGGGCTGTGACGTGGCATATGCGGCACTGGCGCCAGCCACACTGAACGCAGCCAAAACGGCCGCGAAACTGGCTCCGCGAAGCAAATCTCTGAGTTGCATAGAAGTCCTCCAAGAAAGGGTGTGGGTGGAAGGTTCCAACGCCAAGGCGATGGGACAATGATCGGCCGTAATAGCTATAAGAAGTGATAGCCGCCAAATGTTGAGTACTCGTTACGAATTCATAAAAACTTATCCACCGGAAGCAACGGAGTCACACAAACAAACAAAAAAAGCCCTCACTCCGTCGAGTGAGGGCCGGTTTGTTTCCGGGCGACTTGTCTTAGTCGTCGTTGTCAGCAGGAGCCGCAGTGTTGACCAGCTTTACCGCTTCCTCGTAAAGCTTGGCTTGCTGCTTCAGGTAAGCCGGTGTGTCGAGAGTCTTGCTCTTTTCGGCTAACTGGTGCAGTTCGTCCGCCTGCATTGAGAGGCGGGTCAGGACGCCCAGACGACGGCTGTCGCGATCCGGAGCCGACGTGTCCAGTTTGTCCACTAGAGCCCAGATCTGCTTGCCCTCCTTCGAAGGCGTGATTGTCGGATCGAAGTTGAAGCTGATCTGATCAGCGGTGATGCCGTTGTAGCTGGGTTGGAACAGGTCACGCAGATCGGTGGCGAACAGATCACCGAAGTTGTTCGCGGGTACGCCCAGCAACAGCTCCTCGGTCTTCACAATCGAAGCCGTGGAATAGTGGCGGGTTGCAAGGAAACCCGGTTTCGCGAATGGACTGATCACAATCAGTGGCGTACGGTGCGGATGAACGTGATCGAGCGAGGACTGCGCATCGTCGTAGGTCATGAAGATGGCAGCGCCGGTATTCTTGTTGGCGTCATAGTACACCGGGCTATTCATGATGTGCTGCACGACCATGCCGAGTCCCACATCGCCGTCACCGATTTCCTGCAACGGAAGGTTGGTCACCACGCCCGCCTGATTTGGCGCTTGTACGCCGCCGGTATGGTCATTCGGCTGGTAGATGAACAGGAACTGAGGCAGAGTTCCGTTGGCGGCCATCGCGTCGAAGTCTTTGATGAATTCGAGCGCGCGGCGCTGATCGGAAATGTTGAAGTTGTACCCCGGATAGTTCAGGTCGATGCGTGAAGATCCATTCTTGTTGTTGGTACCCAGAATGCCGAGGATCGGCGTCTTCATGAAGTACGACTGTCCGAGTCCGCTGGTCTGGGTGCTGACATCGCCGGCATTGATGACCGGGTGGTTCGACAACGTGAAGTTATCGCCTAGCATCGTTGGGAAGCCGAGGTTGCCGCTGGTTGGATCGTTCAGACCTGTCGGAGTGCTGGTGCCCGTGTCCGTACCTTCAATCCGAATTCCCCAGCCGTAGTCCTTAAAGGAGTGATTCCAGCGAGCCAGGTTATTGAAGATGTATCCACCTTCCGGATAATCCTCCGGTTCAAAGTTCTTGTTGACGAGCAGCCCGCGTCCACCTTTTACCAGCAGCGTCTTTTCTGTGTAGTCGCTGGCGGTGCCGGAAGCCGCGAATTGGTGTCCCGCATCGCTCTCTTCGGAGTCCGAATAGTAGTTGATGCCGGTCGCGAACGCTGAAGCCAGAGCCTGCGTGTTAAACGACACGCCGGTGAATTGGCCGTTGGTGTAAGTCGAACCGTCGATGTTGTTAAATTTCGTGCCGGCGAAATTCCCGAACGTTGTGCCCAGGTTGCCCAGCATCGAGTCGAAGGTCTTGTTTTCGTGCAGGATCATGATCACGGTCTTGATGCGAGCCGATCCAGCCGTTCCACCCGCAGGCACGACCGAAGTGTCCACCGAACCCTGCACGGCAAAGTTATTCGCCTGCACGGTGGTGTTGTCCCATGGACTGCCTGTCAGGTCGACCTGCTGCAAGCTGCCGAAGATGTAGTTGCTGTCGACCCTGCCGTCAGAAGCGAGGCCGGTCGGCGGAGGAGTCTGTCCATTGGAACCATCGGTGACGATGGCCGGATTGATATCTTCTCCAACGCCTTTCGCGTTCGCGATGTAGAGCTTGTTTCCGTCCGGGCTTACGGCCACTCCCGTCGGATACCAACCCGTTGGGATTCGGCCCAGCAGGTTCGGGTTGACCGGATCGCTGACATCGATCACGGCAACCGAATTAACGCCGGCCTCCGCCACGAACAGTTTGGTCTGATCGGGCGATACCGCCATGGCGTTCGGGTACGCACCCTTGGCTAATGTCGGGGTCTTGCCCTGGTTGTTGAGGAACGTGACAAAAGTCGCGCCGAGATCGTAGTCGGACAGTTGCTGGCCATTCTTCATGATGATGCGAGCCAGATGGTCGTCGTTGGTCTTGGCGACGTACAGAACCTCGGTTCCGTCGGTGCCCTTCACGACCGCCATGGCCGAAGGATGGGTTCCACCAATCGAGTTGTTGCCCGCCAGGGTCAGGTTCGTACCCAGGAATCGTCCGTACTTCGGTGTCGCCAGGGACGGGAAGCCGCCTTTGGCAATATAAACGTGCACCGATGAACTCAGCGGGAACAGGCCTTTGCCCACCGGCGGAACGTAGAAGCCGTCCGGTGCGTTCGCCCCGGTCGTGCCGAGAGCGGTGAGCTTGCCGGTATTGGGGTCATAGGTGGGATTCGCAAACTTGTACTCCATGATGCCCCAGTTCGAAACGGCAATCTTATCGCCCGCCGCGTTGAGGGCAATCCCATATGGGAAAGCGCCCGCCGGAAGCTGCTTCAGGACGCCTTTCGTGGTCGTGTTGATGATCGCCACGCTGTTGTCGCCGTTGCATGCGACGTAGAGGTACGTGCCGTCCGGGGTAAGCTGCATTCCGGCGGGGAAGGTAGTCTGCGCGCCGGCCGTACGGCTGAAACCGGAAGGAACTGGCGTCGGCGAGGCCATCTGCGAACCGGGCAGATAGTTCGAGACATACCCCGCAGTAAAGGGTTTGGACGGGGGGATGATGATGCTGGCCGGAGTTCCCGGAGCCAGCACTCCAGCGCCCGAAAGTGAGAACAACTTCACATCGTTGTTCGGTCCTCCCGCCGCCCAGACCGTGTACGGACCACCGACTGCACCCGTAATCTGCAAGCCGATAAAGAAGGTCACGCTGGTGTGCAGCTGCGAGACGACAGTGAAGGTGGACGTGTCCACAACCGTAAGCGAATAGCCGCCCACATTCACGGAACTCTGATACGAGGAAAATCCGCCCTCGCGCTCATCGTTGTTCGAACTGACCAGGAATTTCCCGTCTGGAGTCAGCGCTACTCCCAACGGGTTCATGCCAATCTGAATGCTTGTGCCCGCGGGCGTCACCTTCCGGCCGTTGGGTAGAACTCCAGCGTAGTAGCTGCCGAATTTGTTCGGACCTGCCAATATTTCTGCAGTGGAATAAAACGGATTGCTCTCCGACTGGTTGTAGACCGGAGCCGTAACCGTGCCCCAGTTCGAAGTGTTGATCGATTGTCCGAATGCCATCCCTACGCACAGAACAATGGCAGTGCTGACGCGCAGCAGCGCGAGGACGCGGTTGCCGAGACCCACGTGGCCGGAGTTCATCGAAACTCGATTAAACATACCCCTCCCCTCCATTTGGCTTTTCATTAGTGATGAATTGACTACAGGCGATAGTTACTCCGCCTATATTTCGCGCCGGTAACGCGAATATGAATGGCCGGTTAAATGATGTGCAATAGTAGTCACACCAAGTAGTGTTTTACGTCAGAGTAGGGACCTTTCCAATCTCGTCGACTGTGCGCTAGTGGAAATCTTTTAACAATTGATTGATTCAGGCGTCATTCGGCTTTGATAGTCATTCCCGTGTTCGCCCTGACGGAGGCAACCCCGGGTTTGGGGAAGCCCAGTCGTCTTTTTCATGATGCGTTCAGCAAGTGTCAGCCGGCAACCATATGCAGCAAGTCCAGTTCGTCATCCGTTGCCCATACTGCGTGTGGAGATATGGCTTTAGGCCACTCGTCGAGTGCAGGGATGGAACATTCGTGTGTCCAAGCTGTGGTCACGCCGTTCACCACGGAGAGATGTCCTATTTGTGCCCCTGCGATCATTGCCTGAAGGTGCGAAGCCTCGGTGTTGCCCTCCAAAGACGTTGGGTGCGACACCCGCCTGGAATCACGCGCTGACACGCGGCGAGGAGCGACCATCCACTACCAGCGATAATTCATCGATACGCGTACTACCCAGTGGTCATTGTTGAGCGACTGTGAATTTTCCACTTGTACCGTTGACTCATGCAACGTCCCAATCTAGAGTCTTCCTGTTCCGCGCCAGCGCCGGTTCCGCTTCACTTATCGAAAATGGACTCGCTGCTTTCTTTCTTCGAAACTACGCCCTCGGCCCAGCTTGGACCCTTGGAGCGGCAAGTCTTCCACGCGGTCTGGGTGCGGGTAACGGCCACGGTTCGCGAGGTGCGCGAGGACGGCAAGATCTGGCAGACGTATCCCACGATCATGACCACAATGGACCGGCTCTTTAAGAAAGGACTCCTCAGCCGCGTTCCCGACGGGAGGGCTTTTCGCTATTCAGCCCGGTACAGTCCGCAAGAACTGGAGCGCATGACCGCTGTAAACAGCATCAGGCAGCTTCTAGGATCTGAGTACTCATCGTTGCATCTTTCGTACTTCGTAGAAGCGGTCAGCACGCAAGACGGCAAATTGCTCGATCAATTGCAAGCCCTGGTCGAACGTCAACGTGCTCAGCTAAAAGCAGAACTCAAGAAGGGAGAGCCGGAGTGATCTTTGCCGCGCGGGGCCTCCTCGTTTCTCTTGCGTTTTTCGCCACGCTCTACTGTCCCCTTTCCGCGCTAGCCGCATTGGCATGGCGGGGCGCCAAGCGCATGGGCGGAAAGCCTGCTCTGACCTCGGCCAATTTCCTGTTCGGGTTGCGGATCTTTCCCTTTTCGGCTTCTGCGGTTGTTACGGTGTTTTTCACGCTCCCGTCATTCTGGCTGATGGAGAGAACGTCGCCCGACGAGGACGGCGGAACGTTCATTCTCGCTCTGTGTTCCCTGCTGATTCTGGGTGCCGGCTTGTTCCGGTTGATGCGGGCGCACGCGAAAACCAAGCGCGCCTTGACGCAGTGGCGATTGGAGGCAAACCGCATCGATGGTGGTGCCGCCATTCCCACGACCAAAGCTTCAAGCGGGGCACCGCCTCTAATTCTTGTCGGGATTCGAAGGCCGAGAGTGATGGTTTCCGATTTGGCCGTCGCTGTGCTCAGTGAAAACGAGCTACAGGTGGCAGTTCAGCACGAGCTTGGGCATATGCGCTCCTGGGACAACGTTAAGAAAGTTTTTGTCAGCTCGACTCCCTTCCCCGGGATGCTTAGCCTCGATAGCGCCTGGCAGGAGGCTGCCGAACTGGCGGCAGATGAGGCAGCAGTCACGAACCGTCAGGAAGCGCTGGATCTGGCCTCGGCCTTGATCAAACTTTCCAGATTTTCTCAGCTGCGACCCGAGCCTGCACTTACGACTGGACTAGTAAGTGGCTCATCCTCCATCGGAGTGCGCGTAGAGCGCCTGCTCGACTGGCGCATGGCTGATCGACGGTTCGTACGC
>Ga0302323_100003058_pt1 | contig 13592 bp, 12 predicted proteins | sample Fen_T0_3_FD_201950 | JGI IMG/M metagenome (GOLD analysis project Ga0302323, IMG submission 201950) | Peat permafrost microbial communities from Stordalen Mire near Abisko, Sweden - Fen_T0_3 | ecosystem: Environmental > Terrestrial > Soil > Wetlands > Permafrost | place: Sweden: Abisko... | reverse complement strand
AAGGCGGCTCGCCGTCCGGCGCGGGTCGGTGTCGGCGTCGCTGTGCATCTGCAACAAGGGCAGCACGAAGGCGGCCGTCTTGCCGGAGCCGGTCTTTGCCGAAGCCCATACATCTTCGCCGCGCAACACCGCGGGAATGACCGCCCGCTGCACTGGGGTGGGCTCTTGATAGCCAGCGCTGCGTGTGGCGCGAACTAAGGAATCACAGAGGCCGAGGGCTCGAAACTGGGGCGAGTGGGAAGAAGTCATGCGGAATCCATCGAAGGCGTGCCTGGTTCGACCGTTTCGAGCGACATGGGGCCCAAGGTGCCGCTGCGAAATTCGTTCAGCAGGGTGGTCGCGGCGCGAACGATGTCGAGCCCGCCCGCCTTCCTCGCCAGGCTGCGCGCCTGGGCAATGGCGGTAAGCAGCCCAGGACCATCGCTGGCGGCCGCCGTCGGGCCGAATCGTTTGGCCAGCAAGGCCGGGTAGTGCTTGACCAGGTAACTCGCCAGGAATACGGCCACATCTTCATCCTCGTAGGCCGCGCGGCCGATGCCGTGGGCCGCGGCAAGCCGGTAGGAAACCTCTTGGGGCATTGCCGGCCAAAGCATGCCCGGCGTGTCCATCAGGGTCATCCCGGTGCCGATGGCATGCAGTATCTGAACCTTGGTGATGCCGGGTTCGTCGCCAACCGGGGCAACGCGGTGTTTGAGCAAGCCGTTCATCAGCGTCGACTTGCCGACGTTGGGCGTGCCCAGGATCATCATGCGTAGCACTTTTGCCGGCGTGCCACGCTCGGGAAGCATGGCCTGGCACAGCTTCAGGATGCGCTGGACCTCCTTGGGGCGCTTCGCGCAAAGGGTAACCGCCTTGGTGTCCGGCAGGGCGTTGTAGTACCGCAACCACTCCCTGGTCCGGTCGGGGTCCGCGAGGTCGCTTTTGTTCAGCAGCTTGAGCGCCGGCCGCTTGCCCTGCCAGCGCAGCGATTCGAACATCGGGTTGCAACTCGCCTGCGGGATGCGGGCGTCGAGGACCTCGATCACCAGATCGATCTTGCGCATGCTTTCGGCCGCAGCCTTGCGCGCGATGGTCATGTGACCTGGATACCAATTGATTGCCATGGGTGCTTGTCTGCCCGGGTTCGGTGCCGCGCGGTGAAATGGTTCGTCTACCACATCCGTTCGTGTGCCGAGCGTTAGCTCGAGATCAGTGCAAGTACTGCTTGATGGCCGCGTACCAGACCACGGCCATTTGCTCGTAGCCTGCCTCGTAGGGATGGACCGAATCCATCAAGCCGGATTTTCCGGAGAAGCCTGCGAACTGATCCGCGAAGATGACGTGCTTTCCCGCATCGGCCCGCTGCTTGACGGTCCCGGGAATGGTCTGATTGAAAGCGGTCACGGCGCTTGCCTGGGACGGCAGCGGAATGATGCTGGCTACGACAATCAACGCTTCGGGTGCATCGGCTACGACATGATCGACAAGCTTGGCCAGCCGGTCGCTGGCCCCGTCCCGCTGGACCTGCATGTCGTTGGTTCCGAGGTGGATGAGGACGATGTGAGGCTTGGCGTCGGCTACCACCTTCTTGCCTTTGTAGTTGACGCCATCCTGGCTGCCGGTGGACACCCCGGTCACGAGGTCGTCGTCTTGCTGGATGGTCCAGGCGAAGTGACCTTCGTGCTTGTTGACGTAGCTCGAGCTGGCGCTGCCAAGTGCAGACAGCGCGCTGGCCGTCGGGGGATTCGCGGTGTCGTAGCCAACGAAGGTGATGTTCTTCAGGTCCTTGACCGCATGGCTGAACAGCTTGATGCGATAGCCGCCTTCGTAGTTCGTACCCAAGGTGATGGAATCCCCAAGAGGAAGTACCTTGCAGGGCTCTCCGCTCGTGGGGCATGGATCGAAGCCCGCAGGTACGGTGTCCGTTGCTGCATCCGGGACAGGCGCATCCTTGCTTCCTGCGTCGCCGCCGCTCGAACCGCCGCTGGTCGTCGAGCCGCCCGTCCCTAGGGTCCCCCCCGCGCCCGAGGTCCCCCCGGAGCTCGGCGAGCCTCCCGAGCCTACAGTCCCGCCCGAGCTGGTTGCGCCCCCCGTGGCCGATGTTCCCTTGCTGCCCGCCGAGCCTCCGGTGCCCGGGGACCCTCCTGTGCTCGACGAGCCTCCTGTGGCTGCGCTGCCCCCCGTGCCGCTTCGGCCTGCCGATCCACTGCCGCCGCTGGAGATGTTTCCGCCACTCCCGCTTGCGCCGCCGCTCTGCGCGCTTCCTCCGTTCCCGGTTCCCCCGCCTCCAGTTCCGCTGCTGCAGCCAGGCAATGGGCCGCCGACGACAAGTGCCAGCAAGAGGGTGATCGCCGTCTGGTGGCCCCGAGCGGTGGATTTCATGCCTCGAGCTTATCGCTTGGAAGTTATCCTTGTAAACCAGTGAGCCCGGAAGAAGGTCCCACGCATCGTGCGTGCTGAAAGGACCAGGCCACGCCCAGCGGGGCCGCGAGGTAGGGCCGTGCTCCGCCACACGGAAACCGCCGGGTCCACGGTGTCTCCTCAGTTGTAACTGACAGATGCGAGCAGCGAAAACGTCTTGGCTGTGTAGGTGAGCGAATTGTCCTTTCCCCCCATCTTGCCGAAGCCGAGCTCGGCAGCCATGCCGACCCCGAGATCCCGCAAGACCCACCATTCTTTCCCGACCGAAATCTGGCCCGTCGCACCCCACTGGGACGTTCGGTGGCTGCCATAGATGCTGTCATCAGGCGTCGCGTCGTCCATGGCGAGATGGGAGACGAGGACCGATGCCGAGAGAAAGACGTTGGCCGGCATGAGGTAGTACCTCAGCCCGGGCCCAAAGCCGTACCAGGCGAGGGTCGCTATCTCGGAGTCGCCTGCTGGGGCGTGGACCTGCAGTTCGGAAACCTCGGCGAAGGCGACGAACCTGCCCGCGAAGGCATAGCCGAGCGACAGCGCCAATTGCGTACCCCGTCCCGAGAGCTGGTAGTCGGGATCTGCGTAGAGCTGGTTCTGATATCGATGGTTCAGCCAGATCCATCCCGGCCCGAGGCTGACGTTGGCATAAGACCCCTCGTGCGTGTGATACCCGACCGGTGGAACGGGGCTCGTAGGCTCTGGTCCAGAAGACTCGCGCTTGGCGGGAGGGCTGAAGCTGGCGACTCCGAGCAGCGACAACCCTTTGATCGTGTAGGAATCGCTGCCGTAGTTGTTGTTGTAGAAGCTGGCGCTGGTCTTCATGGTACCGAGCTGCAGCTCGCCCGCTGCGCCCAAGGACCAGCTCGGGGAAACCGGCCACTCTTTCCCGACTGCGATGCGCGCCAGGACGCCCCAGTGCGAGGTTTCGCTGAGGTTGCCGTCGGTGAAACTGAGCCCTTCGTAGTGCAATCGCGCCAGCGACGCTGAGCCAGACAGGAAGAACGCCCTGGGAGTCAGGTAGAGCTTGAGCCCCAGACCAACACCGTAGAGATCGAGACTGAAGAGGCGGTCGCTGACGTTACAGGAAGGGCCGAACATATGGATGTCGCTGAGCTCGCCGAAGGCGATCAGAGCCTTTGTCAGGTTTATCCCCGCAGACAGGGCGACCGGAACGCTTGCTCCAGTGATCCAGTAGCCGTCACCAACCCGCGGCCACAGCGCGCCCAATCCAGCCCGGGCATCCAGGTAGAATCCGAAGGGCATAAGCCCCTTGTCCGACGAAGTCGATAGCACGGACGTGCCTGACGCGTTTCCCGGGGGGTGCCGAGCGGCCTGATGGAAGCTGGTGAGCATCAGTACTGAAAAGCCTGAAGGCTGGTATCGTCTTTCGGGGAGATCGAGATATCCCTTGGCGAGCCCTCCGGACTGCATAGACCCGAGCTGATACTCACCCGCAACGCCCAGGGACCACGTCGGGGAAACCGGCCACTGGCGCCCCGCCGACACGCGTACCATGGTGCCCCAGCGCGAGAGGTCCATGTTGTAGCCTCCGCCCTGGAACTGCAGGCGGGCGATCGATGCGGCCGCAGAAAGGAAGAATTCCGGTGTCAGGTAGTACTTCAGCCCCAGACCAGCGCCATAGAGATCGGACGCGCCGATGCCGTTGCTGGTTCCGGAGTCGAAAAGGAGCATGTGGTTGTCACTGATTTCGCCGAAGGCCATGACCGCGTTCGTCAAGCTCAGTCCGGCGGACAGCGCCAATGGAAGGCTCGTACCGCCGAGGACCGGCTGGTCGGCTGCTGTCACCTGCAGCATTCCAACTCCGAGTCGCGCATCCAGGTGGAATTTGAGCGGCGTCTGGCCTTGTGCTGCCGGGCTATCCTGTGAAGACGTCAGCGGAACCGATTCAGGCGTCGGCTCGGAAGACATCGTCCCAGCGGCATCGATCGCCAAGAACACCGCGAGCATTCCGTGTGCGAGCATTCGAGGCCCCTTTTCAGTTGAACGCGACTGACCGAAGCGCCCGGCTCGAAGGTGTTGCCGAAAGCGCACCGGAAGGTAGGCATAGGCCGCAATGGTACAGTACCCAGCCCTGGTTGGGCTCTTGCTTCTCGGCGGAGGTCCTTTCGGGTGTGCCCGCTGTCGCACACGGCCGCTCCGCAACGCGTGATCCGCGTCCATCCGACGCCCTCGCGACCGTTCACATCGCATTGGAGGAATGCTGGGCGTTTGCCCGAGCTTTGCTGCTCATGTCGGGCGTCATGTCGACGCCGCCGCCAGGGCCCATGTTCGCGCCCCTCGCCTGTACCCAACACCTTGTTGACCGCCGTACATACATGGTCATAATGATCATAACGATCAATGTTGAGGAGCCCATGATCACCGAGACCAACGCCGTAACCTTTCGCCAAAACCTTGGCGAGATGATCAATCAGGTGCAATTCCGCCGCGACACCATCGTCATCAAGAAGGACGGCAAGACGGTGGCTGCGCTTGTCGATGCCCGGCTGTTCGAACGTATCCGCCAGATGCGAGATCGCTTTGATAGCCTGGCCGGGCGGCTGGCCCACGCCTACGCGAGTGTGCCTGAACCGGAGGGATTGGCGGAGATCGATCGCATAGCCGCCAAGATCCGAGGCGAGGCGCCTTCCAAGGTTGCCCGCTCAAGGAAAGGCTGACCTGCCAAGCCTGCGCACAGTTCTGGACACCAATGTTTTGGTGTCAGGTCTGGCGTACCCTGGCAGCATTCCTGGTCGCATTGTCGGGGCTTGGCGGCAGGGGGCCCTGGAGGTAGTCCTGTCGCGCTACATTCTCGACGAGCTTTCGCGTGTGCTTCCGCGGCTCAACCATCGGCTGAATTGGCAGCCTGCCGACTTTTCCGACCTGATCGACATCCTGGCCCTGGAGGCAGAGTTGGTCGAGCCACTGGCCCCGGGCAAGAAGCTCCCACGGGACGTGAAGGATGTGCCGGTACTCGGCACACTGCTCGCCGCCAAGGCGGACTACCTGGTCACGCGTGATCAGGATCTGCTTGTCCTTGCCCATCGCTACCCAATCGTTTCCCCCGCCGATTTCTGGCAGCGTCACGGCGGTTGACGGAATTGAGCCCGGGTGTGGTTGTCGTTCAAGTTGAACAGGCTGTCGCCGGCGGCGACCATCACGCCCCCGAAGAGGCCGATGGCGACCGCCTTCTCGATGGCCGCGGTGATTCGCAATGGCGGCCTGATGGCGGATTCGGAATCGCTGGCGGCGTGGGCGGGAATGCCAGTGAGCAGGAAGACGACGACTGGAAGAAGCGCCCAAGAACTCAAAACTCGCAGCGAATGCATGAGGTCGATGGTCTCACGCCGGATCTCCCGTCACCAGCGTGACACCGAAGGCGCAACCCTCTCCATTTCCGCCGACTGGTAAGTCGCTGAGCGGCGTTCGTGCAAGGGGTTACAAGGACTCCTCCGTCGACAAGGCGCGGTGAACGAAGTATTCTCCCGTCGAACTCATTGCGGAGAATCACTATATGGTCAATCCTAAGCCGTTTTTGTGGGAAGAAACCAAAGCGCTCAATCTGTTCCAGATCTACAACAAAATCGGTGTCTACCACCCTGCGGGTCATCCCGTCTCCCGGGAGATGATCACCCTGATTTTCTTCGAAGAGACGGGCTTCTGCAACATACGCCAGAACCGAGGCGCGGGTCCCGCCGTCGGCTTCGGCCAAATGGAAATCTACAACCCCGACAAGATCCCTTTCTTTGAGTGGCTCGGGTTCAATTCGGACCGTAAGAAGACCAGCCGCCTGCCGCTGATCACGCCGGAGAGGATCTCCGCAGACAACGATTTGTCGGTCAAAATCACCTGCAAGTACTTCCAGTGGTTGGTCAGCGAAAAACACAAGACGGGCACGGGGGCGCTTCAGGCGCAGACCGGCGGAGGGGCGAACCTCTCGTTTATCCCCGTGTGGGGGGCCGCGGAAAAAGAGCTCAAATCCGTCCTCTACTCGAACGACCGGAAGAAGATCATCAATGCGCTCAACAAGGCCCGCAGCGGCGGACCCCATCCCAATCCCATACCTTTTGACAGGTACAAGTCCTACTGGGAATTCACGGTGCCGGAGGAAGACCTGCTCTTTGGATTCCGGGAATGAGTGCCGTGAGGGCTTGGCGGTCGGCTGATCAGGGCATGTGGCGTCTGGGTGCTGTGCTGGTCGACGGCTTTGCCCGACAATTGGCGCCCACCCAACAATTCCCGCGAAGATCTGCCATGGGACATTTGAAAGTACTATGCCCCTCGACCGGTCCTACTTCGTGCGAAGGGCGGCGTAGACCATCAGCGTTCGCGTGTCAAAAGCACGGTCGTCTTCAATCTCAGTGACCGCCAGGGGCAACATGAACTCGGCCCCGACGTCCAGAATCGGCATCACCGCGAGAACTGCGCCCACGCCCACTGGGACGGCATACTCCTGGCTGAAGTGATCCGTCTGGCCGAAAACTCCGGTGTCTAGAAACACAGCCAGGCCGTGCGTGGCTTGCAAGGCGACCTGCACAGGAACAGCGATGAACTCCTTGACCTGCTCGACACGCTTGTTGACCGCAAGGCCGATTTGAGCAGCGGCTTTGATAGCCAACGGGCCACCGTTGTACTTGAAAGCGAGCCCGAGGTCGACGGCGAGGCGCAAGGGATCGAGCGAACGAAACTCGAAGGCGCCGATGCCGGATAGCTCGACACCTGCTTGTTTCAAGAACGAGAGCTCCATCCCTAGATTGAAGTTGTCGTAGACCTTTGGGCAGCTTCGGTCCTTGCCTCCGAGGCAGACCCCGACGGCGCGGAACCCGGGCGGGAGGCCGAAGGCGTTGTGGCTGAGAACGACATCGAGACGGTCGGTCAGTCCGAGGCGCAACTCCAGCGGTATCCAAACGGGCTTGAGGATTGTACCCTTGGACAGATACGTTACCACCGGGAGCGTGACCTGAAGGGCACCAGCCCCAACGGTCAGACCACGAGAAACGTAAGTGGAACCGACAGGCGGAGCCGAAATGGGAGAGGCCGGCAGAGTAGGAGCCATGGTTGCTGCGCCATCGTTGGCGGGAGCCGCTGCCGTGTCGCCCGCAGGAGCTTCTTCCTGGGCGAGGGCAGAACCGGACAAGGCGACGAGGACCAGACTCACCAGTGAAATCACTTTTCGCATCTCTTCTCCTTATTGAGTTAGCCGGTCCAATGCAAGAGCTGGTCCGCGGGCCGGTGCACGGAAGGCGCGTTCTTCCGCGCCTTCCCGAGAGTCCGGCTTCGCATCTATGTCAGACGATCACAACTCGAACGGAATTCTCGACGTATTGTCAGAGCTGCCAACGCTCCCTGGGTATAGGGGCAGCATAGGCACGCACGATGCGGGTCGCGCCAAGTAGAAATTGAGAGGCGAAAGTTCACCGAAAGGCAGAATCTTTTCGCCGGGCAGCGAATCGTACGAGGGCCGGTTGGGCTAATCCAGATTGTTCAACCGACAGGAACCTCTGATTCGACAACAGCTGGGAGAATCAACATGGCTATCAGTGTGTATTTTGGTAAAGCGAATTTCACGGCGAAACTCTATGCCGAGGTGGTGAAGCGACTCGAAAAGGCCGGCGCGGGAATGCCCAAAGGCAGGCTGTACCACGTGTGCTTTGGCGCCGAAGATGACCGAGAGGTCCTTGATATTTGGGAGTCGCAAGAGACGTTCGCGAAGTTCGGCGAAACGTTGCTCCCGATCATGGCCGACCTTGATTATAAGCCACCAACGCCGATGTTCTCCCCCGTGCGCAACGTCATCGTCGGCCGCTAGCCCGGTCACACGCTTGAAGTGCACCGTCAGACTACGCAAGCGTGGGGGCTACCATCGAGCTGAAGCCCATGGTTGAGTTCTTCTCGACAAGCCGGCCCTAATACGCACCGCTGTTGATCACCAAAAGACCCGATCCGCCGTCGCTTGCGGCGGTACCGGTCTTGGTGAAAGTTCCCGAGATCGTGACGCCGCTGTGCCAGCCAGCCTCGTTGCGCCAGAGGGCCCCCGCGGCCAGGACGACGTTGCCAGTGAACGTTACCTGGACGCCTCCGGCGCCCCGGCCGACCGTCCTGAACTGGCCAGCAAGGGTGATCGCGCCAGTGGCGTTCTGGAAGGCCGACTCCCAAATCATCGGATCGGTCGTCGCGTCGGGCGACGCCCCGGTGATGCCGCCGATGTTGGCGAACGTGACTCTGGGCGGATGGTTCGAGCTGTCATCGCAGACCAGGGCGTTGGCGCCACCGACGAGGATGAGCTTGTTCTGGTTCATGTCAATCGCCGTGGTGGTCGTCGGGTCACCCGCGGTGAACACGACGTTCTCGACAGTCAGGTCGGACAGCGCTTTCAGCGTTCCGCCCGACTTGGCGTTGGCGAGGGTGATGGTACCGGCGATCTTTTTGCCCGCGCCCATCGAGATCGTCTCGACACCGGTGCCGCTGAAAGTAGTCTCGGTGGCGGTGTAAGCGCCGTTCTGCGTGAAGTTCTTATTGATTTCGAAACCGTAGCCGCCGGTGCGGCCGTTGACCGTGCCATTGTTGACCAGAGATCCGGTCACGACCACGCCGCTGCGCCAGCCCTCTTCGTTCTGCATGGTCGCGGCGGCATTGATGGTCAGATCACCCTCGAATGTCACTTGCGTTCCGCCGGCACCGCGACCGACCGTCGTGAGCACGCCGTCGATGGCGATGGGGGCAGTCGAATTGGCGAAGGCAGACTCGTAGACCATCGCGCCGGCGGCACAGTTGATGCCCGCCACGTTGGTGTACTTGACTCGTGGGACGTGGTTGGAGATGTCGTCGGTGGTCAGGGCCGGGGCACCGCCGCTCACGAACAGCTTGAAGCCGTTCATGTCGAACATCCCGGGCGCGGTCGCATCGGACATCGCCACGGTCACGTTCTCGAGGTACAGGTCCGAGGTCGCCTTTATCGACTTCGAAGCGTTCGCCACGGTGACAGCGCCGACGATCTTCTTGCCCAGACCGGAGGAGATCGTCTGGTCCGAGCCGCCGGCAAACGCGATGCTGGGCCCCTCATAGGTGCCGTTCTGTGTGAAGCTCTTCTTAACCTCCAGCAGCACGCCCCCGTCGCTGTTCTTGATCGTGCCGCCGTTCACGCAACTGCCCGTGACGACGATGCGACTGCGCCAACCAGACTCGTTCGTCAGCGTGCCCCCGGCTTCGATCGTGAGGTTGCCGTTGACTGTGGTCGGCGTTGGGCCGTAGGGGTCGCCCCTGCCGACGTTCTGCAGCGAGCCGCTGGACTTGATCGTGAGGTTGCTGGCGGGCGTTTCGGCGGTGACAACGACCGGTCCGTTGATCTCGACGTCGGTCGTGGCCGTTGGAACGATCTTCTCGACCCACGTGGTCGTGTCCGACCAGATTCCGCCGCTGGTAGTGGAGTGAATGACGGTGGGGCAAGGTATGGCGCCTCCACAGGCGGCAGGCGGGCCGTCATCGGTGCCGTCTCGGGCCGCGTCCGCGGTGCCCCCCATGCCACCTGTATCGCCGAGCCTGCCCGAATCGAGCCCAGGAGTGCCTCCGAAGCCCGGAGCACCGCCGAGGCCAGCGGCGCCATCAGGATTGCCGACCAGCACGTCCACCCACGTGGTCCCGAGGGTATCGCGGCGCACGTCGCCTGCGGCCGCATCGAGGCCGGCCGCCGCGGCGTCGTGAACGACGGTGCTGGCGTCGGGCCGCGAGCTGTTGCCGTACTTCTTGTAGTAGATGCGGCCGGTGGCTCGAATCGCGCTTGCCCCAGAATCGACCTTGGCCGAGACGTGGTACGCGATTCCGTTCGAGGTCTCGTTCTTGGCGGCCTGGTTGACGAACGCGTAGAGGTAGTTGAATCCCTGCCCGTTCTCTTCGGGATGGAATGCGCTGACTTGTGTCTTCACGGGGGTGTCGAGGAACATGCCCCAGACGGTGCCGAACTCGATGTGTAGCATGGGACCGAGCGTGTCCGGGGCGCCGACCTTGGCCTTGGCGTCGTCGGCCCAGCGCAGCTCGAGCAACATCTGCGAGTGCTCGTCCTTGTCCGCGTCGAATGCCTGGTTGCAATCACCGTAGGTGTCGACGCTGAACGGATGTGCCGAATCGAGCGTGGCGGTCTTGCGGACGATGACGTGTCCCGAAGAATCGGGATCGCTGCAGTCGACGGCGTCGGAGATCTCCATGCCGAGACCGAACAAGGGAGCCTGGAACGCCACCACGCCGTAGCTCGGGTGATACCAGACGTCGCCCTGGGTACTCACGCCCGCCAGCGCGGCTGGCAACAGATCGCTGGTCGCGGAGGCCGAGCCCGAGAAGTGCTTGCAGCCGTAGATCGTGCCCATGCTGGTCTCGATGGCGGCGTTGTCCTCCACCAGCGTGTAGTTGAAGGTCGCCTGGCCCTGGTGGACGGTGGGGTCGCCCGGCACCTGAATCGTGGCCGCGCTGGTCGCGGTCTGCGGGACGTTGAGAGCCGGACTGAGAGACACAGTCAACGGGTGATCGAGCGTCACGGTGCCGGGCGGAACGATTCCGTTGGCCAATTGGGTATGCCCGTCCCAGCCGGCGATGGTTACGCTCTCGCCCGGCTTCTCGTTGATCCACCATTCCACACCCGACGATGGGTCAGCCGTATTGGTGGCTGTGACCCTGCTGTACGTGGTGCCGCCAATCGTCTTCTCGCCCACGGTCTGCGTGACCGAATTCGAGCTGGTTCCATTCTTCTGAATGACCGAGTGGGAAACCGTGGAGGGGCTGCGATTCCCGTACGGGGCGTTCTCGCCGTCGAACGAGCTGCCGCCGCCGCTCTTGCTCCCACAGCCGGCCAACACGATCACGCCACCCGCAATCAAAGTAGGCCAATGAGGAAAGGCAATCTGAATCATAAGGGACCTCCGTCGCCGATTGTCGCACGACGCCACGTACCCCGCAACACCCCAAGCCCGACTGACACTAAAACACCCGTGCAACCATCAATCCGCAACCCACGGCACGACGAGCGCAGGCAACGGTTCTCTGACGTCCGCCCTCGCGGGCGGCAGCTCCGCCACCACAACCACCAGCACCGGCGCGCCCGCAATGGCAACCCATTCGGCAGTGCCAAGGTCGACCTTCGGCCCGCCGTTCAGCCGTCGACACCGGTCAGGTGCGTGGGGTGTACCAACTTTCGGGTAGCGGCACGTCCTTGCTTCTCTTCTCGCCCGGAACGGCAGAGGCCTCGGAGGAAAGCGCACGAGCTGTGGGGCCACCGCCTCGCTCTGCCGAGGCCGACCCGAGAAGCTCGCGAGGTGGCGCGATACCCGATGCCAGTTCGGCAATCGTCCGTCGGAATGTCCTCGAGGCCGACCTGATCGCGACGTTCTTCCGTGGCCGGGACCATCTCGCTTCGCCGCTGGCATACCAGGGCCTTCTGTGGGGCAGCCGGCTGCGACGATTTCGACCCGTCCCGGTTCCGCACGCAGGTACAATGAGCGCATTCTGCGAATGCAGCGGTTGACCATGAAGATCTTCGTTTGGCTGTCGAGGCTCGGCCTGTCTGCGCTCGTGGCTATATCCTTCAGCTGCAGCGACGGAGGTCAACCGCGTGACGCCGCGGCTGGCCGCGACGGCGTTCAACCGACGCCGCAGCCGGATGCGGCGGATGCGCCAGCGGATCGCTCTCCCAACATGGCCGATGCGCAAGCAGATCTCGCGCCCGTGATACCTGATGCACCAGCGGATCGCGCGCCGGACGTGCTCGATGCGCCAGCAGATGGCGGCGGAGCCGACATAAGCGCGAGCGACGGCGCCAGCGTCGACGGCTCGGTCGACGTCAAGGATGGAGGCGAGCAGGTGTGTTGGTACGACAAGGCGCGAACAGGCGTGGCCTTGCCGAGCTTCGGCTTCTCGTTCGTGGCTCCCGACCAGGTGACCTATACCTGCACGTCCGATCCGAGAATAGATGCCGGCCCTCCCTGGCCTCGAGATCTGAGAGGCGTCGTCACCCGTGTGAGCGCTACCGAGTTCACCCTCGACACGTGCCTTGCCCGGGATGCCTGCGATCCGGGTACCTACACGTTCATAGTGAACGCGCCGGGGCTCGAGCTGACCATGCCGGTTGGCCGCCGCGTGCGGGTCCAGTGGCAAATCACGGTGTCCTGGAGCTGCACGTCGTGGCTGCAGGTATCCGACGACACGTCGGGCGCCGGAGGCACGGTTTGGTTGGTGGGCAACCGCGGGTTCCAGACGCCCCCCGTGGACCTTCCGTTCGACGTGAACCTGGACCAGCTCGACTGTCGTCTCCCGGCGGATGCCTTTCAGACCTCGTGCTCGGGCAGTCGAACCGGGGACTTTGCGTTCCGATTTTCGTCCAGGTCTGGACCAACCTCGTCCCTGTCACTGGGCACCATGGAGAGTGGCAGGTTCGCATACCAAGACGCCGCGGGCGTGGCCCAGACCCTGGATGTCCATTGTCTCCAGGCATTCCAGACGGTGATGTGCGACGACTATTGGCGCTGGAGTTACTGGGCCGTCAACACAACGACCGCAAGCGCGCCGCTCGATGCGGCTGTCGACCGCTAGGGCGGGCTGGCGACCCTAGCCTGGTCAGCGGCGACCCGTCGAAGGACGGGGACTTGAATCCTACCGGCTGGCGCGTATCCGGTCTCGGTGGTCGACCGGCAAGGATCCGAGGCACGAACCTTATCGGACGAGTGTGTCCCCGGGGCCGCCTTTACGCCGGTGGCGACTTTGCCGCCTGGGAGGATCCGCGGGAGCGCGGGTCTCGCTGAGATCTAAAGATCTAGCGAAGCGACAGCAGAGCCGCGATCTCCTGTGCCGCGAGCGCGCGCTTGTAGACCCGGAAATCGTCCATCGATCCATTGAAGTAGGGATCGGCTGCGAACTCCGAGCGGCCGAGCCAGTTGTTGATGGTGGCGCCGATGTCCGAAAGGTGCAAGGTCATGGCTTTGTTGGTGGCGACGACCGCGCCGTCGATGTACATGAGGCCCGTGTAGGTCTCTCCGGCTGGAAGCACGATGGCGACATGGTGCCAGACGTTGGCGGTGAGGACCGTCGAGCTCGCCAGAAGCTGCTGGTCGGCGGTCTTGCGCCCGACATTGGCCATGGCGAAGAGAGGTCCATACGGGCTGGAACCAGTTCGTGCAGTCAGGTTGAACCAGTTGGGGTTGGTGGTCGAGTCG
>Ga0302323_100003057_pt1 | contig 13597 bp, 12 predicted proteins | sample Fen_T0_3_FD_201950 | JGI IMG/M metagenome (GOLD analysis project Ga0302323, IMG submission 201950) | Peat permafrost microbial communities from Stordalen Mire near Abisko, Sweden - Fen_T0_3 | ecosystem: Environmental > Terrestrial > Soil > Wetlands > Permafrost | place: Sweden: Abisko... | reverse complement strand
TCCTGTCGCATGTTTCAACTAACAATGTGGTATTTGGCTATGATCATCCCAATCTGAAGGTTCTTGTTCAAAGGATTCCCGGATATGATTTCTGGATGCTTCCCGGTGGATATATAAAATACAACGTGAATCTGGATGACGCTGTATCCCGGAATCTGAAAATGAGTGGTGTTGAAAACGTATTTCTTAGGCAAATAGGGACTTTCGGCGATGCGTTCAGGATACCGGGACTTTCTGAAACGACCCACAAGAAAAATTCCAGGTATGGAGATATTCTGAGGTGGGCTTCCAGAAGATTTGTTACTGTAGTATATTATGGACTGGTGAAATACCATCAAACAAGGTTAGTTAATGGACCTTTATCCTCAGAAAGCACCTGGATGGATGTTAATAACCTGGAGAACCTTGGCGGAGATCATTCTTCTATAATTGCGACATCAAGAAAGTTGCTCGCAATAGAGCTTCAGAACTGTCCGGTGGCTGCGAGGCTTTTGCCTGATACATTCACCCTCAATGAATTACGTGGACTTTATGAATCGATTCTGAACCGCAGCATCGATCGTGGCACCTTCAGAAGAAAGATCCTTAGTCAGGGAACAATTGAGAAGATCGATATACGCAAGGACATAAAGGGCCGGCCGTCGGATATTTATCGTTTCAATCAGGAGAAATATCTGCAATCGCTGAATGATGAGGCGAAGTTCGGATTTTAATTTCAGGCAGAGTAAATTTTCGTTTTTTCCCTGAAATATACTTTAGTTTCATTTCAAACTTATTGTTTATCTTTATTATGTGCGATCATTGAGTGTCCCTTTTTGAGTGTGAGGGGTCGCGATTTAGTCCTGTAAGTATTTTTTAAATCTTTTTTAAACCCTTTTTCATCCGTCATTAATGAGTTTTTCATAATTGTGACTAATACATTTGATATAAATTATTTATCAATTAATTAAACTCAAAATCTATGAAAAATTTAAAAGGTGTCTTAGTCGTGTTTATCCTGATATTATCAGGTTCAGGTTATCTTTATAGTCAACCGAAAGCATTTAATTTAAGTACAAGAATCCAGTTTTTCACCTTTACAGAAACCAGCGAAATAAAACTTCCTGTTTTTCAGATCGGACCACTCAACCTTAAAATCACTTCTACTCTGTTTGCCGGAGATCTTACGATAGAATTCTACGATTCCAAAGGTGAAAAACAAGGCAACTTTTCCATAGCTAATCAAGCAATTTTACCCAAGCCGGATTCAATAAAGAGACCGCTCAATGAGACTGTAAGAGGTGAAATTACACGAAATTTTGAGAACCCGGGAAAAGGGGAGTGGATGGTAAAATTAATTCCCAAAAATGCCAGTGGTTTCCTTGAAATTAACTCAACACAGGATGCAAAATAGGAAAATATATTCATTATCTTTTATCCATTGATACCGAAGTTCATGAATATCCACATGATGCTTTTTACCCTGATTTTAACAAGTTTATTAAGCACAAACGCAATATCACAATCAGGTATTACCGGCCATATTCTCATTGATACTTCAAAATGGACCCCAGTAGTCTATTTGTCACTCATCGATAATTTCGACCAGATGAATTCAATGACAAATGAGATGATAATTGATAAGGCTCTGATTGATAATGAGGGGAACTTCAGGTTTAGCACTAAATATCTCCCCGAAGATGACCGCCTTTACAGAATCCATATCTCACGAAGAAGCGATCCCCCGGCATCATTGACTATCGGTGGTAAAGATGAAAATCATGTTTTTTTCATTGCAAACAGAAAGTCTAATATTCTGTTGAATGATCCTGGTCAGGAAAACTTCCTGAAAGATATGATTGTAAGCGGTTATTCTCCGAATAGAAACTTCATGGAAATCAATGAAATATCCAGTTATATTGACTCCGCAGGTTTTACAGGTTCAGCAATTAAAACTGATTTGATTAAGAATGCTGTTTATGAAAAATTGCGTTTTTATGCTGATACCTGTTCTAATCCCTTAGTTTCATTATATGCACTTTATAGAAGTCGGTTTGAGAAGAATTATCAGATAAATCAGCAATTCTACAATAAGTTTCTCAAAAAATGGAAAAATGAAAAATCAGGATATTTTGTTGAATTCAGGAAGAAGATCCCCGGAACTCAAAACAATAGCCGTCTGAATGGCCTTCTGATCGGAGGAGCAGGTCTGATTACCGGATTTCTTATATGTCTTGCTTTCATTAAATTTTTTAAAAAAGAACGAAATCCTTTTCGTGATTTAAGTGTACAGGAAAGGAAGATTTTTGCTTTAATTATGGAGGGTAAGTCCAATAAAGAGATCTCTGATAACATGATGATTGGTTTGAGCACAGTAAAATCGCATGTTAACAGCATTTATTCAAAACTGGGAATCAGCTCAAGGAAAGATGCACTTAATTTTAACATTGAGAAAAGAGCTAATGGGGCTTAGAATGAGAGGTAGCTGCCGCTTTTCAGGATTTTATGTTTCACATTAACCAGTTTTGCACTAAAAATAAGAATTTATATTGACAGCCAATTTTTTCTGTGAAAAAGAACTTAAATTAACGGTTTCCTATCAAATAAACATTTTCCTTTTAAAGGTTTCAATCTATTTCTCATGAAAGGTATATCAAGAAAACAATTTTTAAAGCAGTCGGCTATTGGCCTGGGATCAGTGTTGCTATTTTCAGGATTTGATTTTCCTTCAGGAAACAATGAAACTGACTTTGTGATATCAAAGACAGCCTTTGGAAAAATAAGGGGAATCAGGGAAAAAGGTGTAAATATTTTTAAGGGGATTCCGTATAGCGGAAGCGTTTCAGTGAATTACAGGTTCTCAAGGCCCGCTCCACTAGAGCCCTGGAGCGGAGTAAGAGACACGTTTAAGCTTGGTACTCCGGCAATGCAGAGTCCGAAAACTGTTTATGGCATTGATGAACCGCAACCGGGTGAAGACTGTCTGTTCCTGAATATCTGGACACCAGCCAATGATAATAAAAAACGTCCGGTGATGTTTTATAATCATGGAGGGGGATTCAGCACAGGCTCCGGCGGAAGTGCCGGCCAGGATGGTGCCAACCTGGCAAGATTTTTTGATGTGGTTGTTGTCGAGACAAATCACAGGCTGAATATTTTCGGATATCTCTACCTTGGCGATGTGGCAGGAGACGGCTACAAAACCTCAGGCAATAATGGAATGCTGGATATTGTAGACGGTTTGAAATGGGTAAACCAGAACATTTCTGAGTTTGGAGGTGATCCGGATAATGTAATGATTTGGGGGGAATCGGGTGGAGGGGCAAAGACTTCCTGTCTGTATGCAATGCCATCGGCCGCAAAATATTTTAACAAAGCGTCAATTGAAAGCGGTCCGGGAGTCATGATGACTCCGGTTGAAACAGCCATTGAGACAACAAACCTACTTTTAAAGGAGTTGAATATTTCACCAAAAGACTGGCGAAAACTTCTCGAGATGCCTGCTGATAAATTATTTGCCATACAACCTCAGCTGATGAAAGCCGCTGCAGCTTCAGCGAAGAACAATTTAGTCAGGACAAGGGGAATAGGCGCATCAGGACCCGGAGGTTTCTCCCCTGTCGTAGACGGAATAGTTCTGACAGGTCATCCCTTTAGTCCGAATGCTCCGGCAATCTCCATGAATAAACCTTTACTGATTGGCTGGAATGAGGATGAATATACCTTCTTTGCAAGTTCCTCAGGTGATGTAAGTGGCTACCAGTTAACAGATTTCTATGCTTTGCATAAAAAGATTGAACCGAAATTCGGCGAAATCACAGCGAAGATCATAGAAACATACCGCACTTCCAGACCTGATGCGTCTCCTTCCTCGATATATAATGAGATAATGTCAGTGACATTTATGGGTCTGGGTTCAATTGAAATTGCAGAGAAGAAGGCAAGACAAAACGGGGCGCCGGTCTATTTATATAATTTCGGATACAAGTCAGGTCTGAAGGTACCCAATACTGATTTTCCTATGGGAACAGCGCATGCCATGGATATTGGATTTAAATTCAATAATGTAAGGCCTGAAATGTCCGGCCAGTATCTGGCGGGTGATAAACCTGAGCGATTTAAAGCTTCATTAAATTTTGCCGGGCTCTGGACCAGCTTTGCACGCACAGGGAAACCAGGGGTAAAGGATCAGCCGGAATGGCCGGCTTATGATCTGGTCAAACGACCAATATATAAAATAGATACTGAATGTGAAGTAATATATGACCGGAATAAATCTGAACGCGAACTGTGGACTTCATTGGGCTATTTAGGCAGTCAGGATTAAGTCGAAACGCAACAGGAAATACATTTTCTCCCTGAAGCCGGTGATCCTTTAGTGCAGGAGAAATTTCTTGCGTTGTGTGAAGAAATCAGTGGTATTGGTTTTCCGTCGGATTAAAAAAAGTGATATATAAGTACCCTGGATCAAAAAATAACTATCTCTTGTTTCTGTTTCAGTACCGCGAAAGGACAAAAGTTGCAACTGGTTTAAGAACCTTTTTATTTTTTAAAATTTATCATATTCCATCTTTCTGTCCAGGTTATGCGAACTTTATTATCGGAAATAATAAGAGGCAGCCAAATATATCTGGAATCCTCAAGATTTGTTTTGTTCCATCGGTCAGCCATAAAAATGAAGGCATCTTCGCTTCCTTCAACCTTAATAACGTTGGTGCTTTGAGCCCCAAAGGTTGTATTGCTATCAGGTCCTGTGCAAGGATTGTATAAAATGTTCCATTTGCCAAGGATTGTGTCAGCGGAGGCAAGTTTTGCCTCATTGGGTGCCCAACCGGTACAACCGGAGGTGATTAGGTAATATTTCCCCTTAAATTTAAACATTGCCGGGGCTTCGCGGGATTCGTTTATGAATATCCGGGTTTCTATACCTGATGGTTTAAGGTAATCGTCGTTGAGCAGACTGATATGCATTACAGCATTGTTTTCTGAAGAAAATATTTGATATACTTTACTATCAGTATCTTTAAACAGGGTCATATCGCGGCTCATTTGGTTATTTGGTCGGATACTGTATAATAATTTATATGGTCCGGTTGGACTATCACTTACGGCAACACCAGTTCTTGCATAGGAATAGTCCTCAGAATCTATATGCAGCCACATAACGAACTTTTTGGTTTTTTCGTTATAGACAACCTTTGGCCTTTCAATTACTTTGCTGGTATGCAATTCGTTAGTCGAATCTGAAACATTGGGAGCCAAAGCTACACCTTCGTATTTCCAGTTTATCAGGTTTTTGGAAGAATAGCAGGATACTCCTCCAGCATCAGTACGATAACATTCCCATGAAGTAATGTATGGTACCCGCCAAGTTTTTCCCTTTTTTATCTCGCCAAACCAATAGTAGGTTCCATTGTGGTATAGAATTCCGCCGCCATGAGCATTGATTCGATTTCCCTGAGTATCATTCCAGATACTTCCTGGTTGTATATTTACATTCTGTGCCGTCAGGTTTACTAAGCTATTGCATGTAATTGCAACTAATTGAGCAATAATAAAATATTTCCTCATTCTCTTCAAATGTAAGCTTTTATCCTTTTGATTCCATTCTTTTAAATTTTTCTGAAAGCATTTCTCCCCCTTCTGCAATATTTTCTGCCGGAAGTTCATTAAACAAAACTATCATAGCTTCTTTCCTGATTCCTGTAATACGATGGATTTCGTTGGTTATTACTTTTGATATTTCAGCCTTCTTTTCCGCTGATTGAGGCAATATTGAAATTTGTACGATTGGCATAATATAACCTCCTATTTATTAATTTTTTATTTTTTATTTTAACTAATTTTTTTCCCGGCCATCGGGCCTGGTTTGAGCGAATGAATTTCACTTATAAGTATCACAACTACTGCTATTGGTTTAGGCAATCCCATTTTTGCTGACATAGCTACTGCCTGTTCATATAACTCCCCGCTATCGTGCAATGTTGGATTTCCAATAAACCTGTAACCATTCAAAATTTCACGATTTACAACCGCAACAGCAACTTTCGATCCTCTTTTAATATTTGCATAAGTGGTACCGCCAGTCCCTTCTGTAAAAATAAGAGAATCATCTGATAAAACGCGGGTTGATCTTTTTGGTGCAACATTAGGCATCCCATCAGCATCGGATGTGCCAATAAAACATTGCTGTGTTGCAATCATGTCTTTCATTTCCTGTGTTAGTGTAGCCATTTTCTAAAATTTAAATTAATACTTGATGGGGATATAAAAGTAGTCTTTTTACTTTTTGTAAAAGCCGTCACTTAAAGCCATACATTACTTTGGGCAAATTACAGGTAATCCAAAACTGTAGCATGCCAGTTGGTTACTTCAGGGTATTTCAATTTCTGAAGGATCATCAGGACTCTCTGCAAAAAACCATTCCTCATTAATAAAATGATCATTAGCGATTTTGTCGATGGTCAGCTTAATATATTTTCCCTCGGCAGACACGGCGATTTCACCGTTTGGGAGAACAATTTCTCCGGTACATTCAAAAGAACGGCTCCCTTCACTTGTAACACGTCCAACAACTTTCAATTCCTGACCAAGCGGTACGGGTTTCCTGAATCTGGTTTTTAATTCCAGTGTCACACCCCATAATTGTTCCTCTTTTCCGTTGCAGATGGACCTGGCCATTGTTTCGTCAAGAATAGTCGCTGCTATACCTCCATGCAATCGTCCAGGATAACCCTGGTGCTGATCTGATGGATTTATTAAAGCAATCAGTTCGTTGTTATCGGTTTCGTAGAATTTAGAGTGCAGCCCGAAATCATTCTTTTCTCCGCAAACAAAACACATCTTTGAGCTATGCTGCTTTTTTAAGACTTTATGTATCACGTTAATCAAATTTTGTATAAAAATAGATGATTTCCCATTATGGTACAAAACTACCTTTAAAACTCACTGCAATAAATTGGTGATATTTTGTGAGGTTCCAAAAAAACAAGAGATCGATTTTGACCTCTTGCTGAGGATGTTAAAACATATAACCCGGGTGATAAATACTGGGAGATTGCAGCGCTTGATGTTTATGACGATAAAAGCGGATACAATCAGGAAAAATATAATATTATTCTATCGGTGATGAGTGGAAAACCTATAGCTATCGGAGAATACCAGAAGTTGCCCACCACCCTTCAATTACTTGAACAGCCAAAGTGGACATTTTTTATGGGCTGGTCTGAGCTGGAGTTTGATATGAATTCAATTGAGCAAATAAAGGATATCCATAATGCATCGAATGTAATAACTCTTGATAAAATGCCAGGATGGAAATAGGGAATTGCTGAAATAATTGGTCAAGCCTTCCGGCTTTTGCGATTCAGCCTTTATTCTTCCAGTAAGCCGACAACTTTTATATCACCGGAGTTTCTGAAATACTTCAGGGTTTTTATTTCGTATGGTCTGAAGTCACCGGTCCACCGCTTATTGGCAAATGGTAGGCTGACTGATGCAGAAACTTGCTGTCCAAAGGTTTCAATACATCGCAGTATAATATTCTCTCCATTTTCCGATTGTTTGACAGCAGAGACAATTACGTTCCCGGAATTGACTGAAAGATACGAGTCGGATTTTGGTAATGTGCCCCTGTGGATTCCCTGGTAAATAATAAGTGATGGCGATATGAATTCTTCAGCAAGTCTGGGTATATTGGTATTTTGCCATGTTCCTGTATGAGGAACCAGCTGCATCCTGAAAGTCTGAATACCCTGATCCATCCAGATATGTTCTTTGTTCATATCAAGAATTTTTGGCATATGATGCGCATATGGCGATGATCTGACAACTGATATGCGCATATCGTTTCCTTTTATACTATAACCGTACTTGGCATCATTAAGAACTGTGAAACCATATGTTACATTGTTTATGTTGCCGGTCAGGTCAATCCATCTCTGGCCAGGGTCTTCATTCCCGTTTGTTTCGCGGACAATATTGCCATAAGGAGTTTCATATGTTGCTTTGGTGTTCTCAATATCGACAGGAAAAGAGAATTTGAGCATCTTTAACCTTTCATGCCAGTCAAGTGTAACTTTCGCCCCGATGCTCCTGCCTCCTGCATATAAAGTCCAGTCAATTCCAAGCTCTGACTTTCCATATGTTGATATAACCCGGATAACGGCACGGAGCGGACCGTTTTCAATCACTTTTATTTTTGCCTCCGAGAATGTGCCTATCTCTTCAGAGAATGTTTTAACATCATGGCTCCAGGTATCGCTTTTATCATTGATTACTACTGCTTTGCAGCCTGATGTGCCTTCGGCGAATACATCCTTGCCGGCTTCCTTGTCAAATATTCCTATTTTACCATCAGAAGAGAAGCTGATTCTCAGATATTCATTCTCCAGAATGTTGTTTTCCGCCGTGACACTATTGTTTATCTGCAGCGGATCGCCCTGCAAAATTCTGATCTGCCTGTAGCCAAAGGGAGGAATCTTAGTTCCAAAGATCAATCTTTTTCGATTGGTTTCCGTTGATCCCGGGTTCCACTGGTGTGGCAATGAATTGCCGGCTTCATCTTCAACACGGGTGGCATTTTGCATCCCGTCAAGATCATATTCCAAATTTGAATTTATTTCCCATGCATGCGGGTTGAATACTATCAGATACTGGGATACCGGATCTTCACTAGGTACCTGCCATTCAAGCTTCTGGAGCGACATATAGGATGTTTTATGGGCAATATCCAGAGCATGGCCATGTCCTTCCCTGGCAGCCTGAGAATGTTCAGGCAGGGAGGTTCCGGCAATGCTATCATGGAACTGAAGAAAGAGTACCTTCTTCCATGCAGTCGTCAGGTCATCTTTAGGATAATTCGAACCCAAGGCAGCCGATACAATTGAAGCTATTTTCTCAGCAGTTACCAGTGCAGCCTCTGACTGGCGGTTACCCTTTTTAATTTCTGATTCGGCAGTATAACAACCAACAGCATGATGCTGAAGATCATCATTAATCACAGGAATATTAAGATTTCCTGCTTCCCTTAACTCCTTAAAATAACGATCAGTTGTAGAGAAGAGAACTACAGGGGCCTTCCTGTCGCCTTTTAGTTCTTTAATTGATAGAATGTTTTCCTTTGTTGCACCGCCGCCATGATCGCCAGCCCCGTAAAAAGCCATAAAGCTCTTCACAGGCTGATTTTGATATTGAGCAAGGATCTGCTCCACCCTGTTTCTAACCGATCCGGTGTCATTATAACTGAATTGGATCCGGTATGTTAAGATACGTGTTCCGTCAGCGCCCTCCCACCAGAAAAGATCAGCCGGAAGCATTTTTTCCTTTGCAGCCGGTCTCATAAAGATATAATTCTCCATTCCCTGAAGTTTCAGAATCTGCGGCACAGTGCTGGAATGTCCGAACGAATCGGGACAATATGCCACAGTTGCACGATGACCGGTAAGGCGCTCCATAGTAAGCTGTCCGTATAAGCCCTGCCTTACCATTGCCTCCCCTGATGGAATATTCATATCCGGCTCTATCCACCATCCACCGACAAGATTCCAGCGCCCCTCATCTATCCTTTTGCGAATCTCTGTTAACATTACCGGATCATTCTCTGCAACCCAGTCATAAAACTGTGCAGAACTTGCAGTAAAGCAGAACTCAGGGTTTTCATTCATCCTGTCGAGAGCTGACCTGAAGGTACTGTGAACAACTGAAACGCCTTCCTGCCAGGGCCACAACCATACGGGATCAATATGAGCCTGACCGATCATGTGGAACCTGAACTTTCCTGCATCTGAGTGCCAGGAACCAGTCTGCTGTGCATCATTTGCCAGTAAACCGGGAACAGGTCCGAGAACTATACTGGCAACACCAACAGAGCTGTAATTGATGAAAGTTCTCCTGGAGATGCCTTTTTTGTTTCTTGAACTGTTTTCTTTTTTCATGCTGGGATTATTAGCGACTAACAGTAATTCTCTGAATGCCTTTATTCCTTTATTCCAAAGAAATGATACTCGATCATCAGGCAAAGAGTATGATAAACAGGAAGATGTAATTCCTGTACAAAAGATGTGCGTTTTTCAGGGACATTTATCAGGATATCACATAAGGATTTCAGCTTTCCTCCTGTTTCACCTGTCATGCCAATTACAGTCATGCCTTTCGCCCTTGCAGTAATAGCTGCATCAAGAACGTTCTGAGCATTTCCCGAAGTACTGATACTGAGAAGGACATCACCCGGATTACCAAAGCCAATTACCTGCTGGGCATAAATCAGAGTGGCGTCGGTGTCATTTGCAACAGCAGTGAGAAGCCCCGTATGAGCCGAGAGCGAAATTGCCGGCAGGCCGGCTTGTAGTTTTTCTGCCAGGTATGGACCCCGTTTACCCGATATAGATAATAAACTGTTTCTCATGGAATCATCCAAAGGGCGTTTCTGTTCAAAGCCCTTCAATAGCTCTCCGGCAATGTGATCAGAATCACTGCTGCTGCCTCCGTTACCACATATCAGGACTTTATTCCCATTCTGATAACACCTTATAAGGAGTTCAGCAGCTTCACTGATTTTATTACTTATACCCTCAAGTTGCGGATATCTTCGAATTAATTCTTCAAGCAATATTCTGTATTCCATACTAAAGTGATTTAAAATTTATCCTCATATATGGCTACGCATAAGGCAGCATAATCTCCGATTGAATCTCCAAGCTCGGCAGGAACAATCCTGCAAACTTCAAGAGCAGATGGTATTGCTTCCCGCTTAAGCACCGGTTCAATAAGAGATTTAAAAAGCATTTCATTACGCGCATAGATGCTTCCAATCACAATGCATTCCGGATTCAGAATATCAATGAGTATCGAAAGCCCCTGCCCAAGATATTCTGAAGCTGTTTTTATTATATCATAAGCAACAGTGTCTCCCGCGATAGCTGCAAGTGTCACCATTTTTGTGTCAATCCCGCTTATCTTATCAAATGTAGGACAGAATCCAACAGGCTGGTTATTATTCAACTTTTCTGTAACGACAGACCTGGCTAACTGAGCAATTCCACCTCCGCTGCAATATCCTTCGAATGAGCCTGCCTTGCCAAAACCAACCGGTCCGTCCTTAGCCAGCCTGATGTGTCCCACTTCTCCTCCCAGATCATTGGTGCCACTATATAGCCTGCTATTCAGAATAAGACCTCCACCCATTCCTGTGCCAAAAGTCAGAAAAACCATATTGGAAGTTCCACGCCCTGCTCCCATGAGCCATTCAGCCAATGCGCAGGCATTAGCATCATTCTGCAGAGCTGTTTCCACTCCAAACTCTTTACTTAAGATGCTCACAACAGGAACGTTGTCCCATCCAGGCAGATTGGGAGGTGAATATATCATGCCTTTTTTTGAATCAAGAGGACCTCCGCAGCTAATTCCAATCCGTTTCAGGTTGTGTCCTGTAAATTCATTCAGCAATGATCTCATATTGCCCTCGAATTCGGACATTATTTCCTTGTATCCCCGTTCAGTCCTGGTCTCAAAAATTACCTTCTTTTTTATTGAAAACGTATTGTCGCCAATAACAACGCTGCATTTTGTCCCGCCTATATCAAGGCCGATATATATATCCTTTGAAGACTTGTTTACTGATTTCATAAAATATATGATATTGATAAATTACTGCTAAAATAAGAAATTCAGCGATATTTACCACCCTGGATTGTTCTTGACGGACCATGCTTACAAGTCGGGATGAGGTGCTCGCTCTCGCTCTCCCACTCACTCTGTTTTAGTACACTGAACGGACAAAAGCTGCAACTAATCACAGAAAAAATGGATCAGGTGGTTTTACTTCTTTACATAGTTAAGTCCTTCGTCATAATTGAAAAGAGCATATCCCGGCCCTTCCAGATAACCAGGAACATCTTCTTTCTGATTTGCAACTGCCAGGTCAGAGACAGGTGTTGAGAATGGCATTTTACCAGTAGGATTAAACTTCCCGGTGATAACATCCAGAAGAGCATCCGTAGTGGTTCCGAAAGTAGCAAGAACACCTTTGATGTTTTTAGTCTTATCGTTATAAATCTCATTGATTACCCATGGATTGGTATAATTCACAACAAGGATTGCCGGTTTTTTTGCTGTTAATTTATTAACATAACTAACGTCTACCGAACATTTAGACAAAGACAGTGATATAGGTTCACCGGTTGAGCCAAAAAGAGAATTGCCAGTTGGCTGGAGCCATAAAATCAAAATGTCGGCTTCTTCCGGTTTTTTCACGAATTCCACATCAAACTTATTGTCATTTATCAGATAAATATTTGGAGCGTCGGAGGCGGGTCCCCTGGCACTTTTTGGAAGTGATTCAAAATATATTTTTGTTTTTGGTTTAACTGGCAGTGCATCATTTTCATTCCTCAGCAAAACTATAGATTTTCGTAATGCTTGAGCTGCCCTCTCCTTGAATTTGTCATTATTAACAACTTTTTCAGCAGCATCAACATCCACGTATGGATTTTCAAACAAGCCAAGTTTGAATTTTTCTTTTAGAAGAAGAAGAACCGAATTGTTAATATAACTGATGTCAACCATTCCGCTATCAATCACTTCAAGCAGCATTGTCGGGTCGGATTCTCCGGAGAAGAGATTTACCCCCGCTTCAATTGCTTTTTTATATCGCTGTTTTTTGGTGAGATTTTCGACTCCCCAGGGCATACCTGTAAGAGGTCCGGTATCGGAGTTGATAATTCCTTTAAAACCCATCTGTTTTCTGAGTAGATCGGTAATAACCCCTTTGTTGAAAGCGTATCCAACCTCTTCATATTCAGTACCTGAAGGTAGTGAATAGTACGGCATTATAGCTGAAGTACCTGCTTTTATGGCTGCCTGAAAAGAGATAAGGTTGTTTTTAAACATTCCGCCCGGGTAAATTTCTGATTTTCCCCAGTCAAAATGCGAATCCTGACCTCCCTTGCCCGAGCCGCCGCCTGGAAAATGTTTTGTGGTAAGGGCAACTGATGTTGGATTTAAACTATCTCCCTGGAATCCAACAACGACCTGTGTGATCATGTTAGCAACCCACTCTGCGTTTTCTCCGAAGGTCCCGCTTACTCTCGACCATCTTGGTTCAGTTGAAAGATCGGCCATATACATATATCCTTTTCTCAGACCAACGGCAGTCCATTCCTGTCGTGCAATATCGGCAAATTCCCGGGTCAGAGGCAGATCACGCATGGCTGATAATCCAAGTTCCCCTGGCCATAATGAGAAGACTGTTGCTCCAACACTTGTGCCAAGGGATGCGTTTGTTGTAATGTTATTGCGTGGATTTGAGGAAATGATTGCAGGAATACCCAGAGGTTCCCTTTCACATAGTTCCTGTAACTTGTTGGCCCATTCGGCTGTGACCCTGGCACTCTCATTTGACCTAAGTATAAAATGACGGTTATGAAATTCTTTTATCACTTTGACCGTTCCGGCAGAGCTATTCATATTTGCTATCTGTTCACCTTTTCCTCCAGGAGCACCCTGTCGGACTGCTCCTGATACACCCTGTCCGGCTCCTCCCGGAGTATCCTGACGAGCTCTTCCAGGTGCTTGCTGTCTCGCCCTGTTCTGACCAAAACCACCACCACCGGCACCTTGT
>Ga0302323_100003055_pt1 | contig 13600 bp, 10 predicted proteins | sample Fen_T0_3_FD_201950 | JGI IMG/M metagenome (GOLD analysis project Ga0302323, IMG submission 201950) | Peat permafrost microbial communities from Stordalen Mire near Abisko, Sweden - Fen_T0_3 | ecosystem: Environmental > Terrestrial > Soil > Wetlands > Permafrost | place: Sweden: Abisko... | reverse complement strand
GGACCCCGCGGCTGCCCTGGTTCCCCCTGGAGCGAGAGCGGATGCTGTACAGGCTCGAACACGAACCGCAATCGGCCCACGCCTCCCTTTCGATCCTGCTGGGCACGGCCCTGACCGGGCGCGCCTACTCCCAGGTGTGGGACTTCCAGCGCTCCGCCGCCGAGGCCCTGACCTGGTCCGATATGTTGGCCTACGCCCGGCGCGGCATTTCCTCGGAACGCCTGTTGCTGGTGCTAGTGGGTGATCTCAAGTTGCCCCTGATCGCCCGGGATCTGGATACCACCCTGGGCAGCCTGCCCCTGGATGCGGAGAGTTCCCACCGGCTGGAGGACTTTTCCGGGGATCTGTCCGAGGCCCCCGGGGCCAGGCGTCTGCAGGCAAGCACGCCGCGGGAGCGCAGACTCCTGATGGCTTGGCGGATACCGCCCCTCTCCCATCCTGAGACGCCCTTGCTGCAGGTGATGGCCCAGATCCTCGGCGGTGGCAGGGGTTCCCGGCTCATCCGTTCGGTGGTGACGGAAAAGCACTTGGCCAAGTCCCTCACGGTCCAGATGGGCCTTCCCGGAGGGCGCCAGACCGGCCTACTGCTGGTGGAAGCGGTGCCGGAGACCGAGCACGCCCTGGGCGAGCTGGAACAGGCCATCCAGGGCGAGGTGATGCGCTTTCAACAGGAGATCATCCCAGAGGACGAGATCCGCCGAGCCCAGCGTCTGGTGGAAGCGGACCAGGTCCTGGCCCAGGAGGACGCGGCCAGACTCGCCACGGTGCTGGGCGCCGCCCAGTGCGAAGGGGGTGACTGGCGCCTGGCCTTTCGGGGTCTTCAGCTGACTCGGGACTTCAGCTCCGAGGAGATCCGCGGGGTGGCGCGTCGCTACCTGGTGCCCGTGCAATCCACCACCGCGCTCCTGGAGCCCGATCCCATCCTCAACCCCCTGGATCGCCAGGAGGCTCAATTGGTACGGGTGCTCTCCCAGCTCTTGGCACCTCGCCTGCAGGACCCCGCTCAGGCGGAGGGGGTCATCCGGGAAACCCTCCGGCAGATCCGGATGCTGCCTCCCGCGGATCAGCAGAAGACCTTGAAGCTGCTGGAAGCCCAGGTGAAACCATGAACCGTCTTTGGCCTCTCCTCATCGCCGGCTCCCTCGCGGCGACCAGCCCCCAGGCCTTTCATCTGCCCAACGGCCTCCAGGTTCGCCTCCAGGAGGATCACGAGCGGCCCATGGTGCGTCTGCAATTCTGTGCGAACTGGGACGCCTCGGAGATCCCCGCGGGGCGGGAGGGACTGGTGGGCTTTCTGGCGCGCCTGCTTGATGGTTCCGATGTGGATGGCCAGAACCACGAGGCTTTCCAGCGTTCCCTGGAGGACAGCGCCTTGCGCGCAGCCTTCTGCCAGGCCCCAGGAACCTTCACCTGGTCCATGGTGGGCACCAGCCAGAATCTGGATCCGGCCTTCCATGGCCTGGCCACCGCGGTCATGCGACCGGCCTTCAACGATGCTGCCGTGGAGGCGCTGCGCCAGAGCCTGACCCAGGCCCTGGCGGCCAGACCCGGCCGGGAGCGGGCCGAGGATCTCTTCCTGCGCAGCCTGCAGGACCCCCGGAGCCTGGCCACGCCCGAGGGCAGCCAGCTCGCCGCCATTCAATTCCGGGACCTGGACCGCCTGCGCCGGCGCATTCTGCGCCCCGAACGGGCGCAATTGGTCATCTACGGGGATCTCAACCTGGACCAGGCGCGGCAACTGGCCGCCCTCCACTTCGGTGCCTGGGGTCCGGGCCCGGAGCCAGCCCTTGCCCCTGGAGCGCCAGTTGGGGCGGAGCAGGGGCGGGTTTGGTTGGTGGGCGATGCTGCCTCCAGCCTGGAGGTCCGGGTGGGCTGTCCGCTCCTGAAGGAGGGCGACCGCCTGCTCCCGGCCCGGGAACTGGCCCGGCGCCTTCTGCGACGGGAATTGACCTTCGGCGGTTCCCCGGACCTGGGTATCGCGGTCCTGCAGGATTCTCCCCTGGTGCTGCGCGGCGTCGCGGTCCAGGGAACCCGCCTGGAGGACCTCCTGAAGGAGGTTCAAGAGGCCTTGGCTCGGTTGCGCGAACGGACCTGGACCGACTCGGATTTGAACCTGGTGCGGACGAGTTGGAAGGCCGAGCAATCCGTGGCACTCCTGCATCCCCGGCGGGTGACCGAGGCCCTGGCTGCCAGGGCTGCTGCCGGAACTGAGGCCGCGATCCTCGAAGCCACCAGTTCCGCGGATATTCAGAGCATCATTCGGAGCTGGCTGGAACCGGCCAATCTACGCTGGCTCGTGCTGGGAGCCAGGGCCGCCGATCTGGCGGCCCTGGGCAAGGCCGGGCTGACGCCCGTGAAGATCGTGGATTAGCTGGTCTAGACCTCGACGTCGAAGCGTCCGGCCAGATCCCGGTAACGGGCCAGGACGCCGTCGATCACCGCGGGGGGCAGGGGCGGCGGGGGCGCCTGCTTGTTCCAGTCCGGTAGGCTCTCCAGGTAATCCCGCAGGAACTGCTTGTCCAGGCTGGGCGGGTTGCTGCCGGGATGCCACTGATCGGCCAGCCAGTAGCGGCTGGAATCCGGGGTCAGCACCTCGTCGATGAGAATGATCTGGCCATCGTCCAGGATGCCGAACTCGAACTTGGTATCGGCCAGGATGATGCCGCGCTCCCGGGCCAGTTCCACGCCGCGCTGGTAGACCGCGAGGCTCAAATCGCGCATCTGGGTGGCGAGGCTCTCGCCGACGACGGCGACCATGTGGGCAAAGTCGATGTTCTCGTCGTGCCCCACCTCCGCCTTGGTGCTGGGGGTGAAAATGGGTTCGGGCAGGCGATCGGCCAGGCGCAGTCCGGCGGGCAAGTGGATGCCGCAGACGGTGCCGGAGGCCTTGTATTCCTTGAGGCCGGAACCGGCCAGGTAGCCGCGCACCACGCATTCGATGGGCAGCACCTTGGTCTTGCGCACCAGAATGGAACGGCCTTCCAGCTGCTCGGCATAGGCCCGCAGGGCCTCGGGATACTGGGCCACTTCCGTGGCGATCAGGTGATTGGGCACGATATCGCGGGTGGCGTTGAACCAGAAATTGGCCACCTGGGTGAGGATGCGGCCCTTGCCCGGGACGCCCTCGGCCATCACCACGTCGAAGGCGGAGATGCGATCCGAAGCGACGATCAGCAGCTTCTCGCCGAGGTCAAAGACATCGCGTACCTTCCCACGGCGGAAGGCGGGGAAGGGAAGGTTCGTGGTGAGCAGAGCAGTCATCGGGACCTCGAGACAGGCGAAAGAGGACATTTCACCACAGGCGGGGGCAAGAGAAAGCGAAAAAGTGGGTCTGGCGGCAGGAGGCTCAGGCCAGTTCGGGGATGTGCCGTGGCGTCGGGGCCAGCCAGTGGATGGCCAGGGGCAGGAGCTGGTAGCGATTCTGCAGGAGCACCCAGCGGGCCAGCTCGGATTCGCGCATGCGTCCCTGGCGAAGGGGCAGGCCATGTTTTTCCGTGAAGATCCGGATCTCGCCGGAAGTGACGCCGAGCATGGCCGGCAGCTCGTCCTCCGGGTACGCGGTCTCGCCCGGGATCAGCACCAGGATCCGGTAATCGAAGGTCTCCCGCAGCACCGATAGGGCCACCTCCCGATCCAGTTCCAGGGCCGCGTCCAGGTGCGGGCAGGGATCGCCGCCGCAATGACTGCGGGCCTGGGCGGCGCCCAGATGAGCCAGGGTGTGGACCGGGCTAGCCTTCAGGATGGAGGCAAATACCACCTGGGCCTCGGCATCGCGCTCCAGGTGCAGCAGGGCCTCGCCGCGCCGGACCTTGGCCTCCAGGTTATCTGGCTGCACCCGTAGCAAGCGGTCGGCCACGGACAGCATCTCCTCCACCATGCCCTGCTCGCGCAGCAGGGAGGCCAGCCAGGTCAGCGCGGGGACGTGCTGGGGTGATAGCAGGAGCATGCGCTCCACCAGTTCCATGGCCCGGATGGTGTCGCCCTCCTGCTCCAGGCGCTGGGCCCAGTCCCAGAGGATCTCCACCTGCCGGGTTACGGGATGGTTGAGGGTGCCGCGGCGCTCCTCGGTGGGGTGCAGGATCTGGGTCTGCACCCAGGCATAGCGCTGCGGATCCCGGCCCTGGGGGGTCTCCACCTCATCCTCGATGGCCCGGATGATGATCTTCAAGCCCTTGTCCCAGAGCGGCGGAATGGGCATCTGCACATGGGTCTGCAACTCCCGCCGCAGGGGCTGGATGGCGTCGTCGTTGTGGCCCAGGAACAGTTTCAGGCGCAGCAGGTCCGGCGTGGACTGGTCCTCCGGGTCGATCCCCACGCGCAGGGTCAGCTCGCCTGTGTCGGGATCAAATCCATCCAGCAGGAGATATTTCAAGCTTGCCCGCATCAGGAGGCTCCATCTCCGTAAGTGTAGCCAGCGGGAGCAGGCACCGTCTGCGATAGATGAGCGGCTGCTCGGCCCGCAGAGGCGCGAACCGGAGTAGGCTGGGGGGCGGCACCGGGCCTCTCTTTTTTGCATCTGAAGTTATGGTTATGATGGCTGCACGTTCAGGGGAGCTATGGAACTCAGGATTCTGGGCTGTTCGGGGGGCGAGGCGGAGGGCGAGCGCCTCACCTGCCTTCTGGTGAATGGCTGGCTCGCCATCGACGCCGGTTGCTTGACCCAGGCCCTCAAGCAGGAAGAGCAGGTGGCCATTCGCCACATCTTCCTCACCCATTCCCACCTCGACCACATCTGCACGCTGCCCTTCTTCACCAAGAACATCCTGGGCCACACGGAAGCGCCCGTGGAGATCCACGCCCTGCCCGAGACCCTGGACGCCCTGCGCCGCCACCTATTCAACGACGAGCTCTGGCCCGACTTCTCGGTGATCCCCACGCCCCACAATCCGATCATCCGCTACTCGGAGATCCTGCCCGGCCAGCCCTTCGAGCTCAACGGCCTGCGCCTGACGCCGGTGGCGGTGAACCATCTGGTGCCCTGCCAGGGCTACCGCGTCGAAGACGATCACTCGGCCTTTGTGTTCACCTCGGATACCGCCGAGACCGACGAAGTGTACGCCCTGGCCAACGCCACCCAGAATCTCAAGCTGTTCATCACCGAGGCCAGCTTTCCCAATTCCCAGGTAGCCCTGGCGGAGGCCTCCAAGCACCTGACCCCGGAGAAACTCGGTGGGCAGCTGAAGAAGCTCAAGGCGGACGTGCCCGTGCGGGTCTTCCACCTCACCCCTGGGGATCGGCCGGTGATCGTGCCGGAAATTTTGGATATCCAGCGTGCTGACTTGAAAATTCTCGAGCAGGACGAAAGGTTCATCTGGTGAATGGGGTGTTTTTATTTTTACAAGTGTCCATTCGACAGTAAAGAGATTTTCTGGGGTGCCGACACAAGGTGAATGGGACACCGAGGCGCCCTTCATTTCCTTTCTTACCCAGGGAATCATTGGCCTGGACCAGCTGCAGCCTGAAGGCGTCGCCACGGGCCTTTGTGTGTCTGTGGGATTTTGAAGCAGCCCTTTGCCCTCTCGGGAGATCACCATGTCGAAGCTGAAGGAGTTGTTGAACACCTTCCTCGAGACCGAGGGCGCCAGGGTGGCCCTGGTGGTGGATCGGGACGGCTTTGTGATCGAAGGGGTCGCCCGAGCGGGGGACACGGGCCTGGACCCCATCGGCGCTGCGATCTCCACGAGTCTGAGCTCCATCCGGGCGATCGGCCGGGAGCTCCAAGTAGGGGGTGTAAACTTGGCCATGCTCGAATTCGATAAGGGCACAGTGCTGGTGCGGGTTCTAGGGGAACTCAGGATCCTGGCCATACTGGTGGATTCTTCCGCGAATTTGGGCCTGCCCCGGCATCAGATTCGGAAGCTGGCGGCGGAACTGGATGCGACCCTGGTCTGAAGGAGCGGCCATGCCTCCAGATCTGGAGAGGGCAGATTTCTGCGAGCCTCCAGGTGGCGGTGCCCTTTCCCACCTGGGAAGCCCGGGGCGTCATTCATCCCCCCAGGAACACCGCGAAGGGCTCAGGGCCAAGGCCCAGGAGGCCATCTCCAGGCTGGTCCCGGCCTTGGATGAGCATTTATGCTTTCTGCTGGACGATACCCGTCCCAGCCATGAACTCACCTCTTTTGACAGGCCCGTCTGATGTCCCAGGACGCAATGCCATCGCCGCTATCCGAGCCCCTGCCAGGGGGCCCTCAGGGTGCTTCGGGGGCCTTCCGCATCCTGCTGGTGGACGACGACGTGGACGTGGTGAACTGCATTCGGGACTTCCTGGAGGAAGTGCCCGGAGCCTTCGAGGTAGTCTCCGCCCACAGCGGGGACGAGGCCTTCCTGCGCCTGGTCGGTTTCGAGCCTGATGTGATCGTGCTGGATGTGGGGCTGCCGGATGTCAATGGCCTGGAGCTGCTGAATCCCATCCAGGACATCCATCCCAGCGCCAATATCGTGATGCTCACCGGTCGTGCCAGTCCGGAGCTGCGCGAGACCGCCCTGCGCCAGGGGGCGGTGCGCTTTCTGGAGAAACCGCTGGAGCTGCTGGGTTTCCGCCGCCTGCTGCAGGAACTGGGAAGCAAGAGTCGCAACCGAGAGGTGAGCGGCCTCGAAGGCGGCATGGATATCATGGACCTCGTCCAGATGATGTTCCTCTGCCAGAAGAGCGCGGCGGTGCGCTTCTGCGTTGACCGCCGGCGGGCCACCCTGCGCTTCGATCGCGGCGAACTGATCTACGTCGACGACGGCAGCCTGACGGGGGAGAAGGCCTTCCACAACATGGTGCTGCTCTGGGGCGAGGGGCGCTTCTACACCATACCCGAGGAGACCGCCGCGCTCCTGGAGCGTAATTGCTGGACACCCGTCGGTCGCCTGCTGATGCAGGGCGCCATGCTCCGGGATCACACCAGCGACGATGACTCACCCGCCGCCGAACCCATTCTGGATTCCGCGCAGCCCGCTCCGGAACCGCCGGGACTCGCGCCGCAGCGCATGGTGGCCCAAACCCGCGTCCAGGAATTGCTCGGTCAGCTGCTGGACCTGGAGGGCTCTCAGGCCGCGGTACTGATGGGTTGGGACGGCGTGGTGATCGAAGGCCGGGTCCGCGCCGGCCCGCTCGCCCTGGAAAACATCGGCGTGGTGATAGCCGCCAACCTGGACGCCACCCAGGCCCTCGGCCGGGAACTGCGCGTGGGCGCCGGCAGCCTCGTGGTCCTGGAATTCGAACAGGGCAACCTCCTGGCCCGGGTCCTGGGCAGCCGCGCCATCCTGGCGGTGCTGGTGGGCCTGGACGCGAACCTCGGGCAGCACCGGCAATACCTGCTGAAGGTGGCGATGGAGATCGAAGCGGCGCTCTAGAAAAGCAAAGCAACTCGCAGAGGTTTCAGTGGGAAGGGAGCGCGCGGAGGAAAACATGAAGTGTTTTCCTCCTGGGTCTCTCTGCTTCCTCCTCTTTTCTCTGCGTGTTTATTTCTTTTCTGGGTCGTACTGCGAATGACTCAAGGTTTCAGATCCTTATGCAGGAATGGCTTGGCGTTCTTGCCCGCGTAGTCGGCGACGCGGTGGCCCTGGCCGCGCAGCAGGTACTTGCTGGAGAGCAGGCCCTCGAGACCCACGGGGCCGCGGGCGTGGAGCTTGCCGGTGGAGACGCCGACCTCGGAGCCGAAGCCGTAGCGGTAGCCGTCGGCGAAGCGGGTGGAGGCGTTGTGGTAGACGCCGGCGGCGTCCACCTGGGCCAGGAAGCGATCGGCGGCGGCGATGTCCTCGGTGACGATGGACTCGGTGTGGCCGCTGCCGTGGGCGTGGATGTGGGCGATGGCCTCGTCCAGGCTATCGACGATCTTCACGGACAGGATCGTGTCGCCGTACTCGGTGTCCCAATCCGCGTCGGTGGCCGCCTTCATCCCCGGCAGCAGCGCCACGGACCGGGGGCAGCCGCGCAGTTCGGTGCCGGCCTGGCGCAGGTCCTCGGCAATCAGGGGCAGCAGCCTGGGGGCCGCGCCGGCGTGGATCAGCAGGGTCTCGGCCGCGTTGCACACGGCGGGGTACTGCAGCTTGGAATCGTGGACGATCTGCACTGCCTTGGTGGCATCCGCCGCGATATCCACGAACACGTGGCAGATGCCCTCGGCGTGGCCCATGACGGGGATCTTGGTGTGCGACTGGATGTAGCGCACCAGCTCGCTGGAGCCCCGGGGGATCACCAGATCTACCAGGTCGTCTAGGGCCAGCAGGGCGTCCACGTCCTCGCGGCCCTCCAGGAGCTGCACTGTGTCCACCGGCAGCCCGGCCTCCAGGAGGCCGGCGCGTAGGGCGTCGACCAGGATCGCGTTGGTGCCCTGGGCTTCGCGGCCTCCCTTTAGCAGCACGGCGTTGCCGCTCTTGATAGCCAGGGAGCCGATCTGGGTGGCGGCGTCGGGCCGCGATTCGAAGATGACAGCCAGGACGCCCAGGGGACAGGTGATCTGGGTCAGCTCCAGGCCCTCGTCCAGCAGCCGGCGCAGCTTCACCTTGCCCAGAGGATCGGGCAGGGCCGCCACGGCCTCCAGGCCGCGCGCGATCTCCTGCAGTTTGGTCTCGTTCACCTTCAGCCGCTGGAAGGTTGCCTGGGGCAGGTCCTGGGCCCCGGCGCAGTCCTGGGCGTTGGCCGCCAGGATCTCCTGACCCCTCGCTTCGACGATGCGCGCCGCGGCGAGGATGGCCTGATTGCGCTTCTCCCCGCTGGTGGCCGCCATGACGCGGGAGGCTGCGCGGGCCGACTTGGCGGTGTTGGCGATGAATTCCTTGCGCTCCATGTTCAGCACTCCTTGTCTCGGTTTTCCTGAATCAACACCAGGGTATCCCTGGAGATCAGCGCCCCGCGGCCCTTGGCACCGGTCTCTCCGGGGATCTTGCCGGCTCCGGAGGCGAGCAGGATATCGGCCTCCTCGCGTTCCAGGTTGATGGTGCCGCGGGCGAAATCGTTGCCCTGGGCGTCGGCGATGGCCACCACGTCGTCGCGCTGGAAGTCCCCCTCCAGGGCCACGACGCCGGCGGGCAGGAGCGATGCCTTGCCTCCCCGCAGCGCTGTCTCGGCGCCGGCGTTCACCCGCACCCGTCCGGCGATGTGCGAGGCGTGGGCGATCCAGCGCTTTTTGCCGCGCATCTTGGCCTCGGCCAGAAACAGGGTGCCCACCTCGTCGCCCGCAAGGATGCGGTCCAGCACGCGGTGCATGCCGCCGCTGGCGATGATGACCCGGGTGCCGGCCTGGGTGGCCACGCGCACCGCCGCCAATTTGGAAGCCATGCCGCCCCGGCCCCGGGAGCTCTGGCCATCGGCGCAGCCCTCGATCTCGGCGGTCAGTTCCTTGACCACGGGGATGAGAGTTGCGCTGGGGTCTTTGTGCGGATTGCCGGTGTAGAGCCCATCCACGTCCGAGAGGATGAGCAGCAGATCGGCGTCCACGCCGCTGGCCACCAGGGCGGAGAGCTTGTCGTTATCACCGAAGATGGGCCGGGACCAATCGCCATCCCGGGGCGATTCCAGCTCCGCGGTGGAGACGGTGTCGTTCTCGTTGATGATCGGCACCACCCCCAGCTCCAGCAGCTTGTCCAGGGTGCCGCGCAGGTTCAGGTAGCGATGGCGGTTGCCGAAGTCCTCTTCGGTCAGGAGCACCTGCGCGGCCACCAGACCCAGACGGCCGAAACCCTCCTGGTAGAGGGACATGAGCCTTCCCTGGCCGACCGCGGCGCAGGCCTGCTTCAGCTCCAGGGTCCGGGGCTTGCCCGAGTGCCCCAACTGCTGGGCGCCCAGGCCTACCGCCCCCGAGGACACCAGCACCACCTCGTGGCCGCCGCGCCGCAGTTCGGCCACGGATTCCATGATGCCGTAGAGGCGGCTGAGCACGGGCATGCCGTCGGCACCCATGATCACGTTGGTGCCCAGCTTCACCACCAGGCGCCGAGCCTGGGCCAGGGATTGACGGGAATGGGAGTGACTGGCGGTCATGGGTGCAACCTCGGATCGGTACAGACATTCGGGCCGCCTGGTCTGGCGACCTTGAAGGGCCTAGCCTTGCAGTCAACAGTCCCCGGGACGGCCCTCAATCTTCCAGGGGACTGGAAGGCGGGAGGGGGATCGGGAAGGGTTTGTGCATCGCGCTGGCCACGATCCATGGTACGCCATCGCCTCTGGGATGGCGAGCCCGCCCTCAAACTTCAAACTGGGTGACCAGGCGCCGGAGTTCCTCGGCCAGGCTGGCGTGGTCCTCGGTGGTGCGCTTGACTTCGGTCACCGTCGCCGCGGTCTGTTCGGTGGCGGCGGCGGTGCGGTTGGTCCGATCCGAGATATCCGCTACCGCCTGGGTGACATCCTGGGTGGAACGCGAGTGCTCTTCGGTGGCGGCCCGGATCTCTTCGAGCCGGGAGCTCAGGCTGTTCACCATTTGGTGGATGCCGCGCAGGGCCTCCACGGTCTCCTTCACGGTGCGCTGGCCCTCGATGCGCGCCTCCTCGGTGGCCTCGATCAACACGTTGATTTCCCGGGCCGAAACCCCGCTGCGCTCGGCGAGCTTGCGAACCTCCTCAGCCACCACGGCAAAGCCCTTGCCCATGCTGCCGGCCTTGGCGGCCTCGATGGCCGCGTTGAGGGAGAGCAGATTGGTCTGCCGGGCGATGTCCTGGATGACCCCCACCGCGCCGACCATTTTCAGCAGGGATTCCTGGGTTTTGTCCATGGCCTGCTCGGCCATTTCCCCCGCCGCGCTGCCCGAGACCGCCGCGGCCAGGGACTGGGTGCTCTCCTTGTGGGAGACGCGGGTGATCGACGCGATTTCCCGTACCGAGGCGTCCAGCTCGTGGATGCTCGAGGAGGTGCGTTCGTTGCAGGCCTGCAGCTCGTCCAGATTCTGGGCATTCTCGTTGGCGGTCGCGCTCAGCTGGTGGGCGGAGGAGGCGAGTTGGGCGGAACCACTGGCCAAGTTGTTGGCGACGCCCTGGATCTGATGAAAGGTGTCGCGGATCTTGAGGATGGTGCGGTTCAGGGCCCGACCCATATCGCCCAATTCGTCCCCGGACGGACTGTCCGTGGTCTGGCGAAAGTCCCCATCCGCCACCCGGTCCAGCACGCCGCTGAATTCCTTCAGGGGGCGCATGATCTGTCTCTGGGCGAACACGCTCAGGCTGATCATGATGACGGTCAGCCCCGCCAGCGAGATCCCCAGGATCATCCAGGTCTGGGCGTTCATGGCAGCCCAGTCCGCACTCACGTCCTGGGTGAGCACGATGCTTCCGAGAATAGGGGTGGCAGCCTCGTGGCAGCCCTGGCAGCGAGGCTCGTTCCGGATCGTATTGACCCGATAGAACGTGCGTTTGCCATGGATCTCGATCAGATTGCTGGATTCACAATCACGGCTGAGACTGGTCCGCACCGATTCGCGAATTTCTGGTGCGTGCATGGTTGTGTTCATATTTGTGCTGATAAGTTGATTTTTGGTTGAAAACCCAATCACGCCTTTTGGGTCAGTTATATGGATCGCCAGGTTGTTGTTGTGTGCTCCAATATTCGTGAACACAGCATTCATGGCGGCGTTATCGGCGCGCAGCATTGGGTCATCGATGGCGATTTGCACGATGCTGGCAATGTGGTGTCCGGATTCATTAATTTTTCTTAGAGAGTCTTTCCTTTGTCTGACGAAAATGGCAACGGATATTCCGGTCATAACCAGAATGGACACCAGGCTCACCAAACTGATCAGTTTCCTGCCCAAGGATTTCTTTACCCATTCCATGCCAGCTCCGGGTCTGGAATTGTTTTCTCGATTTTGCCCTGAACGGCTTCCGCCGTGATGTTGAGAGGGTATTCAAAGTGACCTATCGTCTGGTTCAGAATTATACTTAAGTTGTGCATTCGCGCGCCTTCAACCGAGCCTTTGCCGGTAAGGCTTGTGGCTGGGCTTCTGGAGCCGCGGGACATGGTCAAATCACAGGGGCGGCTGCAAGTGTTCTCGACCGTATTTTGTCTCAAGCCGTGTCTGGGACTCCAATCCAGCTGGCGCTCAGCCGCGCAAAAGTTCCGCCGCGGTGGCGAAGAAGTCGTGGATCATGCAGGGTTTGGAGAGGAAGCGCAGGCGCGGATCGGTGGTGAGCTCGCCCAGCAGCCCCTCCAGGCCGAAGCCGCTGGCCAGGATCATGGGCATTTGCGCGTCCTCTTTGCGAATGCGTTCCAGCAGTTCCAGGCCTGTGCAGCCGGGCATGCGCTGATCGCTGATGACCAGATGGTAGGTGTTGCGCTGGAATTTCTTCCAGGCCAGCTCGCCGTCCGGGGCGGTGTCCACCTCCGCGCCCCGCAGGGTGAAGGCCTCGGTCAGCAGCTCCCGCAGATTGGGTTCGTCCTCCGCCACGAGGATGCGAATGCCCTCGAAGGAGTAATCGGGCCGCCCCGGTTTTTCCCGTGCGATTTCCTGGCGCCGGAGTGGAGCCTGGGCTTCGAAGAAGAGGCGGAAGCGCGTGCCCACCCCCTCCTGGCTATCCACCTCGATCCGGCCCCCGTGGCTCTGCACGATGCCGAAGACCATGGCCAGCCCCAGGCCCGTGCCCTTGCCCACCTCCTTGGTGGTAAAAAAGGGGTCGAAGATCTGGGGCAGGATTTCCTTGGAGATGCCGTTACCCGTGTCTTCGACGGATAGGCAGACCTGGTTCTTTCCCACGGCCAGGGTGCGCAAGGTGAGCTTTCCGCCCTGGGGCATGGCGTCCCTGGAGTTGATGGCCAGGTTGAGGATCACCTGCTCCAGCTGCACGGGTTCGCCCAGGATTGTCGGCAGGCAGGGGGTCTGGATCACCTCGATGCGGATCAGTCCACCCAGGAGGCGTTCCAGCAGCGAGGCCGTGTGGGCCACCAGATCGTTGAGGTCGATGGTGCGCAGCTCCGGAGGTACCTGGTGACTGAAGCTGAGCAGCGATTTGAGCATCTGGGCACAGCGCTCCACCGCCTGCTCGGCGCGTTGCATGCGGTACAGCCCTGGATGGCCCTCGGGGAGAAGTTCCCCAGCCAGACTGATCTGCCCGAGTACAGATGCCAGCTGGTTGTTCACATCGTGGGCGATGCCTCCGGCCAGAGTGCCCAGGGTCTCCAGTCGCTGGCTGTGCTCCAGCTTCAGTTGCAGCTCGGATTCTTTGCGAAGGGCCAGTCCGGCTTTTTGCAGGGCTTCGCTGAGGGTTTGAATTTCGGTCAGATCCGTGTAGATCGGTTGTGCCAGGGAACCCTCGCCCAGGGCCTGGGCCGTTTGGGCCAAGGCAGTCAGGGGATCACCCAGGCGCCGGGCGAGGCGCTGGATGCGCCAGACGGTCAGGGCCAGGAACAGCAAGCCGATGAGACCAAGCACCAGCGCCAGTCGGTACGAGGTGCCGAGATAGTCCTGGTTCGGCACCGCCAGGCACAGGAACCAATCCAGGCCATCCACGCCGTGGAGGGGCACCACCCGGCCCGCATAGCTGCTGCCCTGAAAGCGCATGCGGATGAGTTCCGGGGCGCGATCTTGGGCATCCCAGAGATGCAGGAGATTGTTGAAGAGCGGCAGGAAATCTGGGCCGATGGGGCGCAGGAAGGTCCTCCCGGCGGTATCGTCTCCGGGGGAGGGCG
>Ga0302323_100003054_pt1 | contig 13600 bp, 12 predicted proteins | sample Fen_T0_3_FD_201950 | JGI IMG/M metagenome (GOLD analysis project Ga0302323, IMG submission 201950) | Peat permafrost microbial communities from Stordalen Mire near Abisko, Sweden - Fen_T0_3 | ecosystem: Environmental > Terrestrial > Soil > Wetlands > Permafrost | place: Sweden: Abisko... | reverse complement strand
ACACCGTGGCCGCCAGGTGAAACACCGTGCGCATTCCCTCGCAAGCGGATTGTAAACTGTCTCGGTCGAGCAAATCGCCCCGCACAGTCTCCACCTGCAAACCGTCGAGCGCGCGGGTCTGCCGATGCACGAGCGCACGAACCTTCCGCCCCTGCCCCAGCAACGCGCGCACGAGGTTACCGCCCAGGTGTCCGCTTGCCCCGGTGACCAGAACCCTATCCACCAGCGACCTTTCCCCCCTGCGTCCTCAGGCCTTTTTCAGCAAAGCCAGGACGGCATCCTTCGCGCATTTATCGCAGTAACCAAACCGACTTCTTAAATTCGCGAGCGTGGTTTCCACGGCTTCCACCGCGTCGGGCGCCAGGTTGTCGGGACCGTCCACCAAGAACACCAACAGGTCCTGGTTGATCTTCGTGACCTGCCGTTTGCGCTCGGTGAAGGAAGCCTCGCGCAGGTCGGCGATGGGCCGCGGAAAAATGCGCTCGTAATCGGGGCGTTTGCCCGGATTGTCCAGCGACCAAGCGCCAATCTTCGAGATGACCTCCTGGCGGAAGTCCCCTGGGGACATGCCGCTCGAACGCACGCCCAGCAGCCGCTCCACGTCCGCCATCAAGTCCTGGTCGGGCTCTTCGTCGACGCCCGTGTGCGGATTCGGAACCTTTTCGTGCTTCACCCAGTACGAAACGTGCGTCACGTAACGTTCGAAATGCTCGATGTAGCGCCGTTCCTCCACCAGGCCCATCGAAATGCGGACCTCGTCGGAGATCTTATCGAGCAACACCTCGCGCACTTTGTCCACGAACCCGGCGTTCTCGTGATATCCGCCCGGCGCAGGGGGCTGGCGCAAGAATTCATAAACCGAGGTGGCCCGAACCAACTCGCCTAGTTCGTCGAGCACGGCAAAAGGCGACGCGCAGGCGTACTTTTGGCTGTGGGCCGCGTTGAGCAGCACCAGCTTCATTTCCCGCGGTGATGCCCCGGTTCGCCCCTCGTAGCTCACGTCGCTGTCAGTTTCACGGGCCAGATCCTCGACGGCAGCCAGAAGCTCCTTCTGCTCCTCCTGCGAAAAGGTGTCGCTGACCTCGCCTGACGAGTAGAGCATCGCCTTTTCCATCGGCCCGAGCCGCGCGACCATGTTCGACAGCCGGCCCGAGTATTTGTCCAGCTGAGGCCGCCGCAACCGGGTCAGCACCGCCCACAGCGCTGCGACCCAAGCCACGTGAGGCGCGACGTGCCGACCGCTTCCGCTGGCGATGCCCTGCAAAACGTGCTCGTCGTAGATCTGTTTTTCGACCCGCGCGTCGAGCAAGTAAGGCGCGCGTACAAGCTCCATGCGCCCCTTGAAGGACTGGAACTCGGGTACTTCTTTGAACGCGGCCAGGTAACTCTCGTTCGACGTCGCGAAGAAGGCGGTATCCACCTCGAGGGTCCCAAAGTCGAGCGACGTGGTCCCGTTCTCGACCACGCCGAGGAGGTACTTCCACGACTCGAACGGACGCTTGAGCAGATCCTCGAATTCGAGCATGCCGCGGTTTGCGTCGACGAGCTCGCCCTGCATCTCGAAAAGCGACACGGACTGCAGCGCCGAGGGCAGCGACGCCAGCGAGCGGTCCATGGAAAGCTGTCTCGTGCGCACGTCCACCGCAACCTGCGGCTCCACCGTCGCCACGGCCTGACGATAGCGGCGCGAAATGAAGAACCGCTCAACCTGGACGTGACGGAGCACCCTCGCCAGATCCCCGTGATAGGCCGCCAGCAAAGCCTCGAAGATTTGGCGGTTACGGTGTGACAAGTCGCCGTCGAACAGGTGACGGGAAGGTCGGAAGCCCGCGGCCATTTCCTTTTCCAGGTGGCTGGTCATGAGCTCGCGCCGGCGCTCACGTGGCAGAAGCAACAATGGATGGTCTCGCAGCTCGTCGCTGATCTTTGCCTCGATGAGGTCGTCGTCAAGGTAGGCGTAGCTTTCGGCGTCGCCCACACCGTCGTGCGCGCCGCCGAATCCGATGCCGCCTTTGGCGACGTGCTGAGTCGGAAAGATCCAGGTGAAGCGATAAAGAGCGCCCTCGTCGAGCTGCGAATAGTGCTCCATCGCGCGCTGGATGCAGGCCACCACCGTGGACTTCGCGCTGCCGTTCGGGCCATGAAGCAAGATCAGGCGATTGGTACGTCCCTCGCGCGCAAAGTTAGAAATCAGACGGTAGATGGCGGTCTGAACGTCTTCCTGGCCCCGCAGGCAGTCCTTGCCGCCGTCCCAGGCACAATCGAACAGATTGAAGCGCGTCGTCTCACCGCGCGGCCGGCGGACTTTCGTCGTCCCGAAGTGGTCGAACACATCCCGCATATATTGCGCCGACGAACGAACCTGGCGGGCCATGTCTTTGTGAAGCAAACCGATGTATTCACCGAAGGACATGACGCGACGGGTACGGGCAAAACCGTCGCGCATCTCCGCAGAAAGCGTGGCCATCCAGGCCTTGGGATCGAATTCCTGCGCCATGGGTGATGGAGCGTAGCATGGGAACCTTCTACGGCGCGCTATTCCCTCCCGTGGCAATGCACGGTATAGATTCGGCATCATGCAGTTCGCTTCGCACCTAAAATTCTGCCGGTCGACGCTGTCCGGCAGCTTCATACCTTGGATTGGATTCATCACAGCGCTCGTTCTCACCACTGCGCCGGCGTTTGCCAACCCGGCCAAGAAGGCCGGCAAGACCTCCCCCCAAAAAGGCGAAGAGGCTGCCCAGACCGAGTCCGCTCCCCAGGTGCCCTCGACTCCTCCGGCCGGATCGAGCCCCATGGCCGATCTGAAGAAATCCAACGCCGCTCTGAAGAAGCTGTTCCAGAAGCAGTCGCCCTCGTGGTCACCGGAAAACGACGCGAAGAAGACCGAGATGCGCAAGATCGTCTCGAGCTTTCTCGACTTCGACGAACTCGCAAGGCGGGCACTCGCCAAGCACTGGGACGAGCTCTCGCCCAAGCAACGAACCGAATTCGTGGGCGTGTTGCGCGAGCTCATCGAGCGCAACTACGTCCGGCAGGTCCACGGCCAACCCAACTATGACCTGAATTTCAGCAAGGAAGCTGTCAACGACAGCGAAGCCACCGTGGACGCGACCCTGGATGCCACGAGCAACGGCAAGAAGGTCAAGGTCGAGATGGAGTACAAGCTCCTCTATAAGGGCAGCCGCTGGCTGGTTTTCGACGTGATCACCGACGAGCAGAGCATGCTCGAGAACTATCGCGCCGAGTTCAACAAGATCATCACCAAGGAATCGTTCGAGGCTCTCCTAAAGCGCATGAAGAAACGGCTGGAAAAAGCCGACTAATTGTCTACAGCCGTGAGATAATCCCACACAGCCGTGCGCCTTTTGCCCCGGAAACACCTGTCTTGTTGTGCCAGCATCGCCATTGTGCTCTCCGTCGCGCCGGCCGCTTGGGCTCAGCCTAAGCCTCAGCCAACCGGTCCGGCACCCACGGTGCCGGCACCACCCGTCGTTCCTGCCGCCACCGAGCAACCCGCGGCCCCTGCTCCGGAACCCGCTCCTCCCGCCGCAATCACCGTTCAGCCCACGCCGATTCCTGGCGTTTCCGCTGCAGCCGTTCCGCCGCCACCGTCCGCCCATGGCGGCGTCATGGCTGCACGGGTCGCGGTCAGCGAGTTCAAGGTCGAGGGCGATGGTGCCTCTCCAGCGCTCTCGATGCAGCTACAGGATGGCTTCGTGGTCGGGCTAACCCGAACCGCCCCCATCTACGTTCTCGATTCCGTGGACGTGGCTCGTTACATGGATACGTTTCCCGAGCTTCAGAAGTGCGACGGCTCGATCTGCATCAAGCGATTCGGACAGCTCCTCGACGTCAGCCACCTCATCCGGGTCACCGTGAAGGTCACCGGCAACAGTTACTCGATGACCGCGCGCCTTCTCAGCACCGAAGAGCCTACCCCAGCCATCGTTCCGGTGGACACCGAAACCAGGTTCTGCAACGTCTGCACCGTCGACGAAGCTCGCCAAAAAATGATTCAGCTGGGCGACGAACTGAAGCGCCCCATCGAGAGCTGGCTCGCCGCCTGGCGTCCGCCGCCCCCCCCTCCCCCGCCACCGAAATCCTGGCGACGACCTGGCGCTGCCATTGGCATCGCGCTCGGTTTCGCCACCGCCGTGGCGGGAGGCGCAATCTTCATCAACGCCGATTCCACCGGTCCGCGCTGGAAGCCTGGCTTGGGCGGCCTCATGGTCGGACTCGGCGCCAGCGCTACCATCCTCGGTTGCTACATCCTGGTCGCCTTGCCCACGGAACCCGGCAAGACGCCGGCCAGCCTCGCCGTCGGGGCTAGGTTCTGAATCGGCACTGCGATTGGGATCAGCCGCGGTGCTTGTGTAGGCGCCCGTCTGCCCAGAAATCGGACAAGCGAGCGTGCATGGGGCCGTGGGTCAGGTCGAGGCCGATGGGGGTTATCGACGCCATGCCTTCCGAAACGGCGGTGCAGTCCGAGCCTGGAACGTCGTCCCCCTTCTGCTCGGGCCCCCCGATCCAGTAGTAGTTCCGGCCGCGGAGATCCTGGCGGACCGATACTTGGTCTCGGTAGATGCGACGGCCCATGCTGGTTACGCGCAAACCTTTGATCGGGCCCGCCGGCAGGTTCACGTTCAGGAACGTCAGGGGCTCTATTGCCGACGGTCCGAGCGCGATCAGCTCTTCGACAAAATCCCGCGCAAACATCGCGGCGTGGTTGAAGTCTGGCGGGCTCATCCGCTCGAGCGACAGCGCCACCGAAGGCACGCCACGCAAGGCGGCCTCCAGCGCGGCACCGACGGTCCCCGAGTAGAAGACATCGGAACCGAGGTTGAAACCCGGATTGATGCCCGACAGGCACAGATCGGGCTTGCGGGGCACCAAGTGGTGCAGAGCCAAGTAGACGCAGTCCACTGGTGTCCCATCGATGGCGAAGACCTTCGGCTGCACCTCTTCGACCCGTAGGGGATGGTCCAGGCTGATCGCGTGTGCTGTGGCGCTGCGTTCTCTATCTGGCGCCGCGACGATGACATCGCCCACCCCATCCAGAGCTTCCGCAAGCGCCCGCAAACCGGGCGCTCGAACGCCGTCGTCGTTGCTGAGAAGAATAAGCGGCTTCACCGACAATTCAGTCTCGCTTTGGCTACTCCGGACCAAGTCCGGCTTCGCTTTCGCGAGTTGTCGGGGCGACTGGATTTGAACCAGCGACCCCCTGACCCCCAGTCAGGTGCGCTAACCAGGCTGCGCCACGCCCCGATATGTTTTTCAAAAAGTGGATGCGAAATGTAATGGGTCTAGCGCTCTTCCACAAGCGCAATCAGCTCGATCACCGTCTGCTTTATTTTTCGCATGGTTTCGGTGTTGACATCGGGCGGGGGCAAGGGCGCGGGCGGGGCATCCTCGTCATGGCCCAGCTCGCGCAAACGCGTTCGCGCGCCCTCGATGGTGAAACGCTGGTCGTAAAGCAGATGCCGAATCTGGAGGAGCTGCTCTACATCCGTCCGCCGGTACAGCCGCTGCTTCGAGCGGGTCTTCTGAGGCTTGAGCGAGCGAAACTCGGTCTCCCAGTAGCGGAGCACGTAGGGTTTGACTGCGCACAGCCTGGCAGCTTCGCCAATCTTGAAAAACGGCTTGTCCGGGATAGCGGTCGAATCGACCGGCGCAGATGCGCGTCTGGGCAACGGCTTCCTTCCTAACCTATTCGGACCGAGCTACTGCGGCTCGCCCTCGCCGTTGAGGGAGTTCTTCAAGACCTGACTGGGCTTGAAGGTTAGCACCCGGCGTGCGGTGATGGTGATCTCTTCGCCGGTCTGCGGATTGCGCCCGGTGCGTGAGTTCTTGTCCCGTACCACGAAGTTGCCGAAGCCCGAGATTTTGATTTTCTCGCCGCGTTCGAGCGTCGTCTTGATGGTGTCGAAGACGGTTTCGACGATTTCCGCCGCCTCTTTCTTGGAAAAGCCGCCCACCTTCTCGTAGACGGTCTCGACGATGTCGGCCTTTGTCATAGCAAACTATGTTCCCACAACCACAGATCTTGTCAAAGGTTGCGCAGCCACGATGGCGCTCCGGGGCCCTGGCCCCCGGGCAGAGAATCAACGGATTTGGATCGTGAAGGCCTCTGAAAGCGCGGCGACCACCCGACGATGGGCCTCGTCGGCGTCGGCGTCGGTCAGGGTTCGGTCTGTCGCCCGATACGTCATGGTCCAAAGCTGACCCTTCTTGCCAGCCGGCGTGTACTTCGGATCGCGAAAATCCTCCAGGACGGCCAGGTCGCAAAGCAAGGGTTCGGCTACCGAAACGAACGCTGCTCGCTGTGCTGCCGCGGGGGTGGCCACGTCGATCCAGAACGAGACGTCGCGACAGATGGCCGGGAATTTCGGAGGTGCCGAGCCGCGCAACGGCGCCACCGACGAGACCAACGATGCCACGTCCAGCTCGAAATAGTAGGCCGGGGTGTCCATACCCAGCTTGCGAGCCACCGCCGGATGCAGCTCGCCGAGCTGCCCGAGTAGCTTGCCGTCTCGGCTGCGAACCTCGGCCGATACGCCCGGGTGAAGGAAAGGCAGCGCGGCCGGGGCCACGTATTCGGGCTCGCTTGCACCAATCCCGCGGACGAGTCCCTCGACGACTCCCTTGAGGTCGAAGAAATCGATGGCATCGCCGGGCTTGAGCCAGCCACTGCGACGTCCTGCCAAAATACCAGCCGCGTGTGTGGTCTCGACCGGCGCCGCGTCGTCACCTGCACCGCGGCGGATGACGGTACCCACCTCGAACAGCCACGCGTCTGGCATGCCCCGGGACAAATTCCGCTTGAGGGCATCGGACAGCCCCGGCAAGAGCGACGTGCGCATCACCTCGTAGTCCGCAGAAATAGGATTGCGAACCACGATGCCATTCGCAAGACCGGCATCGCCGCCGCTGATAGCCGCCAGCGCCGTCTTGGGCACGAAGGCCCACGTGACGATTTCGGCTAGGCCGCCGGCAGCCAAGAGCGATCGCACCTGGTCAGCTGGCCCCTCGGGGTTGTCCACCGAAGTCCGGTTGCTGGCCGCGCGCTCCTTCTGAGCAGGTTTGCCGAACTCGCCCATGCGCAGGACTTCTTCGACCAAGTCCTCGGGAATTGTAATGTCGGGTCGGTAGGTCGGTACCGTGACCTCCAGCGCGTCACCGACGGTCTCGCAGCTCATGCCCAGGCGGGTGAGCTGCTGGGACGCAAACCCAAGCGAGTAGTCGCCGCCGCTGACGCGACGAAGCCGTTCGAGCGAAAGTGAAACCTTGGCCTGCACGGGCGGGCGAGGAAAGCGGTCGACCGCGGTGCGCACCAAGCTGCCACCGCCGAGCTTGGCCATGAGAGAGGCTGCTCGCAGTGACGCGAACGGAATGCCGTTGGCGTCCACCCCACGTTCGTAGCGGTACGACGCTTCGGACGGAATGGCGAGCCGCTTGGCTGTGCGGCGAATGCTGGGAGGATCGAAGGTCGCAGCCTCGAGAAGCACTTGCTTGGTGGTGGCCGAGACCTCGCTGGTCGCGCCGCCCATTACGCCCGCGATGGCTACCGGACCGCGCGCGTCGGTGATGAGCAAGTCCGTGGAAACCAGGTCGCGCTTCTGGTTATCGAGGGTCACCGTGGTCTCGCCGGCCTGGGCGCGACGGACGACGATCTTCCCCTGCAGCTTGTCGAAATCGAAGGCGTGCAGCGGGTGCCCGGTTTCCAGCAGCACGTAGTTGGTCACGTCTACCAGGTTCGAAATGGGGCGCATGCCGCAGTAGCCAAGACGCAGGCGCATCTGGATGGGGCTTGGGCCGACCGTAAGGCCGGTGATGAAACGGGCCGTATAGCGCGGGCATCCCTTGTCGTCGGCAATCTCCACGTCCATGGTCGGACCCGCGTCGAGCTCGGGAACCTTGTCGATTTCGGGCAGCTTCACGGGCGTACCGAAGTGCGCGGCCAGGTCCCGGGCAACCCCCAGGTGTGAGAGCGCATCGGGACGGTTCGGAGTGACGTTCACTTCGAATACGTCATCCACTGCCCCGACCCAGGTTGCGACGTCGTCCCCAGGAATCGCACTGGCGGACAGAATCAAGATTCCGTCACCTTGCTCGCCGAGTCCCATCTCGGGCTCGCTGCACAGCATGCCCGGCGACATCACGCCCCGGACCTCGCGGGCTTCCAGCGTGCGGCCACCGGGCAGCTTGGCCCCAGGCTGCGCCCAGCAAACGCGGTTGCCGGGCGGAGGAACGTTGGGCGCGCCACAGACGACGTCGTCCTCGCGCTTACCAGCCCGCACGTGCACGATGCGCAGCTTGTCGGCCTTTGGGTGTGGGCGAAGGCCGAGCACCTCGGCGACCACGACGCCAGAGAAGTCTCGGCCCTTCTGCTCGATGCCTTCCACCTCCAGCCCTTGGCTGGTCAGGGCCGCCGCAACCTGCTCGGCAGTGGTGCCTGCGGGAAGCTCCACCAGCTCGCGCAGCCAGTTAAAGGAAATCTTCATAAAAGTTCCCTATCCCGCCGGAAATTGCTGAAGAAAGCGAAGGTCATTTTCGTAGAATAGCCGCAGGTCCGCAACCCCGTACTTGAGCATCGCCATGCGCGACAGGCCCATGCCGAAGGCAAAACCGGTCACGTCGAACTTGTCGTAGCCAACCGCCTTGAAGACGTTGGGATGGACCATGCCGGAGCCGCCGATTTCGATCCATCCGGTGCCCTTACAAAGGCGGCAGGTCGAGCGCGCCGGCAGCTTGCCCTGGCACAGGAAGCACGACGCGTCCACCTCGGCGGAAGGCTCGGTGAACGGGAAGAAGCTTGGGCGAAGACGAATGTCGGTCGCCGGACCGAAGAACCGCTGCACGAAGGTGATTAGCGTCGCCTTCAGGTCCTCGAAGCTGACGTTCTTGTCCACGTGCAGGCATTCGCACTGAGGGAACATCGGCGTGTGGGTCGCGTCGTCGTCGCGCCGGAAGACGTTACCGGGCGCGATGATCTTCACCGGCGGCGGACCCGCCAGCATGGTGCGAATCTGCACCGGCGACGTGTGCGAACGCAGAATGCGGCCACCCTCCACGAAGAAGGTATCCTGCATATCGCGCGCGGGGTGGTCGGCAGGCGTGTTCAGTGCATCGAAGTTGTGCCACTCAGTCTCGATGAGCGGGCCAGTGCGAACCTCGAAGCCCATGCCGTGGAAGATCTGCTCGATCTCCACGCGAACGCGAGACAGCGGATGCAGGCTCCCTTTGCGAACTCCCCGTCCAGGCAGAGTCACGTCCACGCTGCGGCCCAGCTCGGCTGTCAACGCCGCTTGCGACAGCGCCGTCAGACGCACCTCGACCAAGCGCTCGATGGCCTCTCGCGCTTGGTTGGCGGCCACCCCCACGCCCGGACGATCAGCCTGCGGGATGCGGCCAAGCAGCTTCATCAGCTCGGTCGCTCGGCCTTTCTTTCCAAGGTAGCGCGACTGAGCGAAGCGGATCTCGTCCTCGCTGGAAAGCCCCGCCACCTCGATCTGAAACTCGGCCGCAAGCGCCTCGAACGAACGCACGAGGTCCTGCGCGGTGCCTGCACCCTCGCTAGCCATGGCGGCCCGCGTGGGGACTAAGCCGCCTGCGCGGCTTCGGCTATCTTCTTGAAGGCGTTCGGATCGCTGATGGCCAAGTCAGCAAGGATCTTGCGATCGATGATGATGTTAGCCTTGGCGAGGCCAGCGATGAGCTTGGAGTACGAAAGTCCGGACTCGCGAGCCGCAGCGTTGATACGCGCGATCCACAAACCGCGGAAGTCGCCCTTCCGCTTACGGCGATGGAAGAACGCGAATCGCCACTTGCGATGGACGGCTTCGATTGCCGCCTTCCAGAGCTTGGACCGACCGCCACGGAAACCTTTCGCAGCCTTTCGGATGCGGTCGCGGCGATGCTTTGTCTTGTAACCACCTTTAGCGCGGGGCATTTCTCTAACTCCTGATTACGGCAAACCGTAGGGAATCATCGCCTTGATCTGGTGCTCCTGAGTCTTGGCGATGTAGGCACCGCGGCGCAGCTTACGCTTGTTGCCCGGCTTCTTGTTGGTGAGGATGTGCCGCAGGTACGCGCGCTTGCGCTTGATGCGGCCTTTGGCCGTGAGCTTAAAGCGCTTCTTGACAGCGCTCTTTGTCTTCATCTTCAGCTTGGGCATGGAGGCGCGCAGTATATACAGGACGCGAACGCAGGCAAGCAATTCCGTAAGGAATTACGCTTTGGGCTGCGAAGCGCCCTGCCCTTCGTTCGGCGCTCCGCCCACGGGTGCTCCGCCCACTGCGCCGCCGGATGGACCAGCCGGTGGGGTTGCCGCCGGTCTCACGGCCGCACTTGGCGATACTTGGGGTCCCGCCGGACGGATGACGCCGCTGCGAGGCCCGAGCACCATGACCATGCGGCGACCTTCCATGGATGGCTTCTGCTCGATCACCGAAACCTCGGCAACCTCCTTAGAAACCACGTCCAACATCGCTTGCCCGGTTTCCGGGTGCACGATTTCACGGCCCCGGAAGACGATCATCAGGCGAACCTTGTTGCCCTCGCCGAGGAAGCGGCGGATGTGCTTGAGCTTGAAATCGAGGTCGTGTGTGTCCGTCTTGGGACGGAACTTGATTTCTTTGAGGACGACCGTGGACTGGTGCTTGCGCGACGCCTTTTCCTTCTTCGACTCTTGGTACTTGAACCGGCCGAAATCCATGATTCGGCATACCGGCGGCACCGCGCGTGGGCTCACCTCGACCAGCTCGAGGCCCGCCTCATCGGCCATGCGCATGGCTTCATGGGTCGGCAAGATGCCGACCTGGCTCCCATCGGCGCCGATAACGCGCACCTCGGGGACGCGGATGCGACGTCCTACACGGAAGTTGTCTGTTGCACTTGCCGGGCCACGTGACCCTTGATAGCCGCCTGGTCTTGGGATGTTCTTTCCTCCGGTCGAAATTTTCTCGTTTGTCGGTCGCTACGCCTGCTTACCTTCTCCCCCGAGAAGCGGGATCGCTGCCTCGAGGGAAAGGGTCTTCACCAATTCGTCGATTGGTTGTGCAGGCAATTGCTTGCCGTCACGCGTACGTGGCGAAACCACCCGGGCTGCCATATCGCGCTCCCCCACCACGAGCATGTAGGGAATCTTTTCGAGCTGCGCGCGCCGAATCTTGGCGTTCAGCTTGTCAGCCGACAAATCGGCGTCGGCCCGCAGGCCGCCTGCCGTCAGCAAGCCCTCGACCTCGCGGCCGTAGGCCTCCGCCTTTTCGCTGACTGTGATCACCCGAGCCTGCACCGGGGCAAGCCACATCGGGAAGGCACCAGCAAAGTGCTCGATGAGAACAGCGATGAAGCGTTCGATAGAGCCGAGCAAGGCGCGGTGGATCATCACGGGGCGCTTGCGTGAACCGTCGGAAGCCACGTACTCGAGCTCGAAACGCTCAGGCATCTGATAGTCGAGCTGGAAAGTCGTACACTGCCAGTCGCGGCCGATGGCGTCGCGAATCTTGAGGTCGATCTTGGGCCCGTAGAACGCTCCCCCGCCCTCGTCCACCTCGAAAGGCATTCCGGTGGCTTCCAGCACGCGCCGAATAGCGGCCTCGGCATCATCCCACGCCTTGGGATCGCCCATGAAGTCCGGGGGCCGGGTCGCCAGGAACAATTTCACTTCCTGGAAGCCAAACAGCCGAAGGACCTCAAGCCCGAAGTTTACACACGCGCTCATCTCGGATTCGATTTGCTCTTCGCGAATGAAGAGGTGTGCATCGTCCTGGGTGAAGCCCCGCACGCGCAGAAGGCCGTGCAACACACCCGAGCGCTCGTACCGGTAGACCGTGCCGAACTCGGCGTAGCGAATGGGCAGCTCGCGGTACGAGCGGAGCTGCGATCGATAAATTGCCACGTGGAAGGGGCAATTCATGGGCTTGACCAGGTAGCGCTGGCCTTCTAGCTCCATGCCGCCGAAGAGGTTGTCCTTGTAGTGCTGCATGTGGCCCGACTTCACGAGCAACTGCTCGCGGGCCACGTGTGGCGTATAGACCTGCTGGTACCCGCGGCGAACGACTTCACGTCGAATGAAGGTTTCGAGCAGGCTGCGGACGATCGCGCCTTTGGGGTGCCAAAGCACAAAGCCCGGGCCGACCAACTCGTCGACCGAAAACATGTCCAGCTGCTTGCCAAGCAAGCGGTGGTCGCGGCGCTTGGCTTCCTCCAAGCGATCGAGGTGTGCCTTCAGGTCTTCTTTGGACGCAAAGGCGGTTCCATAAACCCGCTGGAGCTGCGCATTGCGCTCGTCGCCGCGCCAGTAGGCCCCTGCGAAAGAGAGCACCTTGAACGCCTTGATTTGCCCGGTACGCTCGACGTGCGGCCCGGCGCACAGGTCGACGAAATCACCGTGCTGGTAGAGCGAAATCTCTTCACCCTCGGGGATGGATTGGATGATCTCGACCTTGTAGGCCTCGCCTTTGTCTGCGAACAGCTTCAAGGCCTCGGCACGAGAGATAGCCTTGCGCTCGAACGGCAGATTCTGGGCGATGATCTTCGCCATCTCCGCCTCGATCCGCTCGATATCCTCGGGCACAAATGGCTCGGTGTCGAAGTCGTAGTAGAAGCCACTTTCGATGGCCGGGCCGATGGTGACCTTGGCGTTCGGCCTCAGGCGACGAACGGCGTCCGCCATCACGTGCGATGCCGAGTGGCGGAGCCTGGACAACGGATCATCAGGAACATCCCCTTTCAAACGGGGACGGATCTGCTCACTCACGGTTGATACTCTCCAAGCGCGAACCACAGGAGACATAGCTCAAGAAGGCGAGTTGTCGCGCGACCTTCGAGCTCGATGGAGATAGGAACCTCAACGGCTGGGGAGGATAGCACTCTGCGGCCAGCCCTGCTCCTTTTTTGAAGCCGAGCCTTGTAGGCATGGGAGGGATTGAACCGCCGACCCCTACCGTGTCAAGGTAGTGCTCTTCCACTGAGCTACATGCCTGTGCGTTGTTGATGTCCAGGGCGGCTACCTTAGCGATCCAAACTCCCGTGTCAAGAAGGGAATGTCAAATTGCACGCGCCAGCGCGGCAACCGACACCCCGTCCGCCCCTGACGCAAGCAAAGTGCGCGCGCATTCGGCCAGCGTAGCGCCCGACGTCATCACGTCGTCCACCACGAGAATGTGTCTTTGGGCAACGCTGACGGGTCGGAATACTGCGAAAGCCCCAGCCACTGCGCGCGCCCGGATGGCGGGCGAGCCGTGCCCCAGGGCCGGCGTGTCGAAATTCCTGGTGAGAAGGTCGCAGACGAGCTTCGTCGCCTGAGCCTTAGGCAGGCCCTTCCGAATGTGCCGGAGAAGCTCGAGGGCCTGGTTGAAGCCACGGCTCTTGAGGCGTTCGCCATGGAGCGGTACCGGACAGACGAGATCCACCTGTTGCCACAGCGGCGAGAGCACGGGCGCCAAGTATCGCGAGAGGGGCCGTGCCAGATGGCGGTGACCGCCATGCTTGAAACGCAGCAGTGACTGGGTCAACGAGCCGCCGTAGGCCAACGCGGCCCGTGCCGCTGAAAATGGAAACGGCCGGCGCAGACATCCGACGCACAAGCCGCCCT
>Ga0302323_100003052_pt1 | contig 13603 bp, 8 predicted proteins | sample Fen_T0_3_FD_201950 | JGI IMG/M metagenome (GOLD analysis project Ga0302323, IMG submission 201950) | Peat permafrost microbial communities from Stordalen Mire near Abisko, Sweden - Fen_T0_3 | ecosystem: Environmental > Terrestrial > Soil > Wetlands > Permafrost | place: Sweden: Abisko... | reverse complement strand
CAAGATCGCCTCCCTGTCCCCTTTCGAGTCCTCCCGCGGTCGAGATCCAAACGCACCCACCACCAAGGCGGGGCCATGGATCGCGCTGGCCCTGCTGCTGCTTGGGGCCTATCTGCCCGTCTTGAGCGGCCGTATCATTTTCGGCCGCGACCTCGTTCGTTATCTTCATCCGATGTACTGGTTCGTGGGCGACAGCCTCAAAAGGGGCGACAGCCCGTGGTGGATGCCACACATCGGGCTCGGACATTCGTTGCTGGCGGATCCGCAGTCAGCGATTTTCTACCCGGCGAACCTGCTGCATCGGCTGGGACCGCTGCCGGTGATGATGATGGTGGTGGGTCTGCTGCACATCGCGTGGGGTGCACTCGGCATGGTGAAGCTGGCACAGGCGTTCCGCATTGACGGTGTGCCCGCGCTGGTTGCCGGCCTTGCCTGGGCCCTGTCGGGCTTCGTGGCTTCGCTATGGACCAACGGCGCGCGCCTGCCGTCGTCGGCCTGGATCCCGTGGCAGGTACTCGCTTTCGTGGCACTCGCACGAGCGCTGCCGGAAGGGGAAGGTCGCGCGCTTGTGGCCATGGCGGGGCTTGCCTTGGCGAGTGGCTTGGCCATTCTGGCCGGGGATCCCTTCGTGGCGCTAATGGGGACGATGGTGGGATTCGCGCTCGCCTTGGTTTGGCTGGCGGATCGCTTGTCGTCCGAACCGCGACCGATGGCGCAGAAGTCGCACGGTCTACGCTTTCTCGTGGCCGCGCTCTTGGCGTCGGGACTTGGCGCTCTCTTGGCCGGCGCTTCGCTTGTCCCTGCCGCAGCTGCGGTGGCCGGCACCGAGAGAGCGGGAGGCATCGCCGCGGACATTGCACAAGGCGGATCGCTGCATCCGCTTCGTCTGCTCGAATTCGCCGCGCCCGAAGCGTTCGCGCGCGCCTGGTTCGAGTCGCCCGCAGCGCCTTGGGTGTCTAGGTACCTCGACGGTACCCCGCTCAGTTTCAGCACCTACCTCGGCGGCTCGGTGCTGGTGCTGGTGGTACTGGCATTCCTGCCCGTCCTGAAGCGGCAGCCGTCGCGCCGAACCGCAGCGCTGGTGGCAGCCGTGGCGATGGGCTTTTTGCTCATGGCATTGGGAAGACACACCCCGATCTTCGCCGTAGTTCGCGTCCTGGTTCCGCCGCTAAGCTACATGCGGACACCGGAAAAATTCCTGCTGGCTTTCGTTCCCTGCGCCGCTCTGCTGACGGGCCTCGGTGCCCGCCGACTGTTCGAGCACAAGCCACGATGGACCTGGGCACTGGGCGCGCTTGCAGTGGTCGGATTGCCTTTGCTTGCGGCCTTCGGTTTACCCGCCAACCTTGCCGGAACGGTGCGAGCCCAGGGGTGGCATGCCTGGTTTGCTGGCGTCCTTGTGCTGGGATGCTGGGTTCTCGCGCAAAGGCGAGCAGCCTTGGCAGCCTTGCTGCTTGCCGTGGTCGTCACGGCGGATCTGGCCACGGCCGCCGGCATGACCTTGCGCTGGGACAAACTCTCGTCGCTGCAGCAGCCTGCCCTGGCGAGCGTGCTCCAGCCCAATCCAGCTTCTCCCACACCGCCATTTCCACGACTCTTCCGAGGCGCCAAGGTGCAGCTCTTCGCCAGCCATTTGGCCGAGCTCGACAGCGACTTGCTCACGCGCGAGACCCTGCGAGACAATCTCAGCGTTCCCTTGGGCGTCGCCATTCTACCCGGGTACGGCGTGGCTATTCCGCCCGAGCTCGGTGAGCTTCTGGCACAGGGGCGGCTCGATGCACTCCGCTTGCTTGCGGTGGACTATGCCCTGCTTTCGGCGAAGGACGATACCGCCCCGGTGCCCGAGGGCTTGGCGCTGAAGTCGAGCCCGCTGCCCGGCGTGCGGCTTTACGAGGTAAAGCGCCGGGTGCCGAGGAGCTTCGTAACCTTTCATGCGCGAACGCAGTCTGCCGACGAGTTGGGCCGACACCTGCTCGATCCAGACGTGGTGGCGGGAAGGACCGTGCTGCTCGACGCGAGCGAGTCGTGGACGCCGACCCTTTCGTCTCCGGAGGAACCATTGCCATGCACGCTGCAGTCGTTCTCCAACCATTCGCTGGTGGCCAGCTGCGAGAGCCCGAAGGCGGGGCTGGCGGTGTTCGTCGAACAATTCGCGCCCGGTTGGCATGCAACGGTGGACGGAGCGCCCGCCCCAGTTATCCGGGCCAACCGCGTGATGCGCGCAGTCCCGATGCCTGCCGGACGACACGCCATCACGCTGAACTACAGGGCGCCCGGACTCGCAACCGGCGTCCTCTGCTCGGTTCTAGCTTTGGGTGCTGTTTTCGGGCTCGTGCTGGCAGGCAAACTGCGTCGGAGGAACGGGTGACAAGACCATGGGCGCGCCCGAGCATCCAAACCGTGTGGACAACACCAATCCGCAGTCTTTCTTCGATCTGCGAGCGAAAGCGCTCGATGGAAACGATCAAGCCCTCTCGGACTACCATGGCAAGGTGGTGCTGGTGGCGAATACCGCTTCTGCGTGCGGTTTCACGCCGCAGTACGCTGGCCTCGAACAGCTTTGGCAGGACTACCGCGACCGCGGCCTCGTCGTGCTCGGATTTCCGTCGAACGATTTCGGCGGGCAAGAGCCCGGCAACGAGCAACAGATCCGGGAATTCTGCGACACCAAGTTCCACGTCACGTTCCCCATGTTCGACAAGATCGAAACCAAGGGCGACGCGCAGTCGCCGGTCTTCGCGTTCCTGACCGCCAAACATGCCCGACCACGCTGGAACTTCTACAAGTACCTGGTCGGGCGCGACGGGCAGGTCATCGACTATTTCGTTTCCCTCACCAAACCCGAAAGCAAACGGATTCGAAAACGTATAGAGGCCGCTCTCAATGCGCCGCCGGCTACTCCAGGCGCCTCTGCACGATGAGAAACTCCTCGACTGGCTTTCCGCCCACCAGGTGCTCCTGAATGATGCGTTCCAAGACCGGCGGGTCGCACGAGTGGTACCACGCGCCCTCGGGATAGACGACCGCGACGGGTCCGCCCTGGCAGATGCGCAGACAATTGGCCTTGGTGCGCTGGATGCCGCCTTGTTCGGACAGTTTCAATTCGCGCAGACGTCGCTTCAGATAATCCCACGCCTTGTTGCTGCGTTCTTTGTCACAGCACTTGGGAACTGTCTGATCGCAACAGAGGAAGATGTGCCGTCGCGTAGACGGTACGCCAATGTTTTGCGCGACGGCGCGCTGGGCTTCGCGCTGGGAGGGCTCCACAGAGCTACTTATCCGCCGGCATGTGCAGCGATTCAAGCACCTTCACGAAATCCGGCCGCACCGTGCCCACCGTATCGGGATCGCCAGCCATCTTGTAGAACCAGCTGTGCCCGTCGACGAAGAGCAGTCCGGCGATCATGCGCTGCTTGTCGGCGCCTTCACCGGTGAAATCATAAAGCGACACCGCGCCAGCCTTGGACTTGACCTCCTTGCGCATCTGCGCGCGGGTGGCCTCGTCGATGGGAGGCAGGCCAACCTGGCCACGCCAGCGGTTGACGTTACCAAGCTCGCCACCGGCGGGGCCGGGCAGCATGATCACGCTGACGTCGACCTTGCCGGTCACCGGAGGCTTGAGGGTCGCCACCCGCATACCGCCGCTGCGCGCCTCGGTCCAGCCCTTCGGCAAATCCCAGGCTATCATCTCCCCGGCACCTGGCGCCGCAGGCGGTGGCAGGCTCGGCATTTGGCCAGCGTGGGGATTGATTGCGTGCGGATTGTCGATGGGCGGATGCCCGGCTGGCAGCGAAGGGTCCAACATTTGTTGGCGAGCCTCCATCGACGACGGTGCAGATCCGCGAATCATCGGCTTGGGCAGGTCGCGGTTGCAGGCCAGACTCGAAAGCCCGAGACCAAGCGTAACCAGCATCAGAGCTGAGAAGGACTTTTGCTTCATGACGGCGGATAGTCTACGCGGCGCAAAGGGCACACGCCAGGCGACGAAATGGCTGCTATCCTTCCCGCGATTTCAATTCCTGGGAGAAGTCATGGCACAGAACAAGGACGAGCTCGCGCAATCCCGTGCCTTCGGGCCGGCCAAGTCGACCATCAGCGGAGCTCCGCTTTCACCCGAGGCGCTCGCGCGCACCGACCGCTTCTGGCGGGCGTGCAACTACCTTGCGGCAGGGATGATCTATCTGCGCGACAATCCGCTGCTCGCCGAGCCTCTGGCGCCCGCACACATCAAGAAGCGGTTGCTCGGTCATTGGGGTTCGAGCCCGGGCCTGAGCTTCATCTACACGCACCTCGACCGGGTTATCTGCGAATACGACCTCGATGTGATCTTTCTCGCGGGCCCTGGCCACGGCGCGCCAGGCGTGCTGGCGCCCGTGTACCTCGAAGGCGCCTACAGCGATACCTATCCAGACAAGAGCCAAGACCTGCGCGGCTTGCAACGCTTCTTCAAGCAGTTCTCGTTTCCCGGAGGGATCGGCAGTCACTGTACGCCGGAGACGCCCGGGTCGATCCACGAAGGCGGCGAGCTTGGTTACAGCATCTCGCATGCCTTCGGCGCGGCCTTCGACAATCCCAAGCTGATCGTGGCGGTGGTGGTGGGCGACGGCGAAGCCGAAACTGGACCGCTGGCGACGTCCTGGCATGGCAACAAGTTTCTGAACCCAGCCCGCGACGGCGCCGTGCTGCCCATCCTCAATTTGAACGGCTACAAGATCAACAACCCCAGCATCTTGAGCCGCATTCCCGAGCACGAGCTCGCGAGCTTGATGCGCGGCTACGGCTGGGAGCCGTTGTTCGTGGAAGGCTCCGATGCCATGAGCATGCATCAGGCGATGGCGGCGACGCTGAACCATTCTGTCGAGCAGATCCAGCTCATCCAGTCCGAGGCTCGGACCCACGGTGTGGGCAAACGTCCGGTTTGGCCGATGATCGTTCTGCGCTCGCCCAAGGGCTGGACCGGGCCTCAAGTGGTGGGCGGGCATAAGGTCGAGGGGACTTGGCGGGCGCATCAGGTGCCACTCACGGACGTGGCCAGCAAGCCCGACAACTTGAAGCAGCTCGAGGCGTGGCTGCACAGCTACAAGCCGGACGAACTTTTCGATCGCGAAGGGCACCTGGCGCCCGACCTGCTCGATTTTCCACCCAAGGGCACGCGTCGCATGGGTGCCAATCCTCACGCCAATGGCGGACTTTTGCGCAAGGATCTCCGCCTGCCCGACTTTCGCGGCTACGCCGTTCAGAACGTCGCACCCGGGCAAACCAGCGCGGAGAACACGCGCCCTTTGGGCGCATTCTTACGCGACATTCTGGCGAGCAACCTCGACAACTTCCGCGTGTTCAGCCCCGACGAAAATGCCTCGAACAAGCTCGATGCCGTCTATGCCGTGACCAAGAAGGCGTGGATGGGCGAGTCCTTGCCCGACGACAGCGACGGCACCGAACTTGCCACGGATGGCCGGGTGATGGAGATGTTGTCCGAGCACACGCTGGAAGGCTGGCTGGAAGGATATCTGCTGACCGGCCGGCACGGCTTCTTTTCGACCTACGAAGCCTTCGTGCACGTGATCGATTCCATGTTCAATCAGCACGCCAAGTGGCTGGAGATCTGCAGCCATTTGCCCTGGCGGGCGGACTTGGCGTCACTCAATCTGCTCATCACCTCGACGGTATGGCGTCAGGACCACAACGGATTTACGCACCAGGATCCCGGATTTCTCGACCTGGTCGTCAACAAGAGCGCCCGGGTCACGCGCATCTACCTTCCGCCTGACGCCAACTGTCTGTTGTCGGTAGCCGATCACTGTTTGCGAAGCCGGAACTACGTCAACGTGATTGTGTCTGACAAACAGAAACACTTGCAGTATCTCGACATGGACTCGGCTATTCGCCATTGCACGAAAGGCGTGGGCATCTGGGAATGGGCCAGCACCGATGCCGGACACGAGCCCGACGTGGTGCTGGCCTCGGCCGGCGACGTGCCCACCAAGGAAGCCCTGGCCGCATCGGCCTTGCTGAGGCAGGAATTCCCAGACATCAAGCTGCGCTTCGTGAACGTGGTGGACTTGTTCCGCCTGCAGCCCGACACCGAGCATCCGCACGGTCTTTCGGATCGCGACTTCGACAGCTTGTTCACCACGGATCGTCCCATCATCTTCGCCTTTCACGGCTATCCGTGGCTGATTCACCGATTGGCCTACCGCCGCGCCAACCACCACAACCTGCACGTTCGGGGCTACAAGGAAAAGGGCAACATCAACACCCCGCTGGAACTTGCGATTCAAAACGAGCTCGACCGTTTCAGCCTGGCCATCGATGTCATCGATCGCGTGCCACGCCTACGCGCCATCGGGGCCCACGCCCGGGAACGGTTCCGCAACCATCAGCTCGACTGCCGGACCTACGCCCATTCCGAAGGCATCGACCGACCCAGCGAATCGGACTGGACCTGGCCGTTCAAGTAGGCGTGTTCCGCTAGCACCCTGTGCTACCTTGTGGGCATGTTTCGAGGTCTGGCCATTGCGCTGGCGCTGCTCGTGCCCACAGGGCTCGTCATATCGCGCGCATTGCCACTGTCTCAGCGCGAGCCTACCCCAGCGGTGCCGTCATCCGGTCCGATGGCCAGGCAGGCCCAGTCGAGTCACGAACCGCGACAACGGGGTGTCGCGCTTGGACTTTTCGCCGAGGACGTCAGCTTTTCCTATGCGCCGCTTTTACGCGAAATCGCCGCGCTTGGGGCCAGCCACGTAGCGCTTGTGGTTCCCCTTTACCAGCAAAGCGGTGCTTCCACCGAGCTTCGACTGCACACCCGTCTGTCGCCCAGCCTGGAGGTGGTCGCGGACACGGTTCGCGAGGCCCAGCGAATGGAGCTGGAGGTGACCCTGTTTCCCATCGTCCGGCTTTCCGATCCACGCTCGCCCAGCGAATGGCGGGGGACCCTGGCGCCGGCCGATCGCGATGCTTGGTTCGCGAGCTACGGGCAGCTGATCGGTGACTTGGCTTCGCTCGCGACCTTGACCGGGGCCACGCGCCTGGTGGTCGGCAGCGAGCTGTCGACGCTTGACGGGGATCTTCCGAGGTGGAAGAAGCTTATCGATCTTCTACGCGCCGTCTATTCGGGGACCCTTGTCTATTCGGCCAATTGGGATCACTACCAAGATGCGCGTCTCTTCGAACTGGTGGACGAATTGGGTGTGGTCGGGTACTTCGGCCTGCGCAGCGCCACGGATCCCTCGGACGTGCAAGCGATGGCGGCACGCTGGCGACAGCTCGAACGCCAAATCGAGACGACGCTGGCGAGATTTGGTAAGCCCTTCATCTTCACCGAGCTTGGTTACCGTTCGCGCGCGGGTGCGACCGCGACTCCATGGGACGAAACCTCGGGCGGCACGCCCGACCTCGAAGAACAACGACGGGGGTTCGAAGCCTTCCGCCTGGCCTGGACGGCCCCCACCACTGCGCACGCGCGTCTCGACGGTCTATACATTTGGAACTGGTACGGCTACGGCGGACAGGGCACCACCGGCTACACACCGCGGGGAAAGCCTGCGGTCGACACGATCAAGCAGATCCTGACCGACCTCGAAGCGCCATAGGTCAGTCGGCCTCGGGCAGCGATTTCACGAAGGGCGCCAGCTTCAGCGATTCCCAAGCCAGGTAGCCAAGGATGATGCCGAAGCCAATGAGCAGGATGAAGCTCTGGTAGGTGTAGCGCAGATCCGTCCACCCTTCGGCCAGGCTGAAGTACTGCGCGACGCACATTCCGGCAAGCACAAGATAGACCGTGGCAAAGGTCTTGTCCTTGTCCTCGCGCGGCCTCGCCACGGCCATAGGCAACAGGAATACGAAGTGGCAATAGTAATTCGACGGGTAGAAGTAGAACGGAATCAGGAGCAACCCGATAAGCGCGACCTCCTCCAGCTTGCGGCCTCGGCACGCGATCAGCGCCAACGCCGTGGCGATCAACAGAATGCCGTAGAACAGCGGTCGCCGTGAAGCGAAGGTCATCTTCTGCGCGGTCGACCAGTCGCCCCACGGGCCAGCGCGGCGATGCTCGGTCAGCGCCTTGGCCGACAAGCCTGGGCTGAACGCGAGCACGTTGCGAAGCCCGACGTTGTTGGTGCTGGGGCCGGTGGCGTGGATCTCGATCTTCTGTTTCCAGGCAATCCACGAATCGGTGAACCCGAACATAGCCGAGGTCAAGGCGACCAAGGCCACGACGCTAACCGCAGCGCCGATAAAAGCCCGCAGAGCGGGGCGCTCGGCAACTCGGAATTCCGGCAGCTTGGGCAGCATCCGTCGCGCGTACCAATAGTCGAATACGAACCACGCCATGGGGACGATGAAGAAGAAGGTGGCCATGGCCGGGAAGGCCCGAATCAGCCCGCCATACGCCATCAGAACGCCACCCAAGACATAGCGCTGCTTCTTGATGGCGCACGCCCCGAATCCCAGCGCTACCAACCAATCCTGGCGCAGGGTCGACCCCATCAGGTTGGAACCAAAGTTGTAAAAGTCGCTCGCGCCCCAAATCACCGCCACGTAAAGCATCATTCGCAACCCGTAGGTCCGCCAAAGTACGACGAAGAACAGCAACACCAACATCGGGTCGATGAGGCCGGCCAGGGAGATCGACCATTCGCTCGCGGGCCAGTATTTGAAAAGGAAATAGGCAGGCACGATCCACACGGGTGTCGCGTTACCGCCGTGGTCCTGCATGCTGTTCAAGTAGTCCTGACCGCCCATGGTGTCCGAGAAGTACTTCATGTCGCGCTTGAACTCTGCCCAGCGCTCGGGGGTGAAGCGCGCACGAATCTCGGGCAATTGGCTGGCCACTTCGGTTCCGCTGCGCATCTCGGCGTCACGCAGATCGCGCAGGTGCACGCGACTGAGGTTGGCTTCGTTGAAGCCAGGCGTGTTGTCCATGTAGGCCGCCAAGCTCGCGAGGTAAAGGCCGTCAAAGCGCAGCTCGCGGAAATACTTGGCCACCGGGTAGTAGTGCCGCATGTCCCACGTGTGCACGAGGGTGCGACGCCCCTTCGCCTGATCGAAGAACTGGGGCATACCGAAGTGGTAGTAGGTTCCGAAGGCCGTCACAGCGCAAAACGCGAGGGTGGCCAGCGAGACTGCGCGATGGGGCGCCCAACGTTGCGACAGGAAGGCTTCCTTGATCACCACCAAACCGGCTAGTGCTGCGACCAGCGCACGCAGAGGCGGCTCTTGATCGAAGAACGGATAGAGGTCCGCGTAGTCCGCCACCAGCATCCACAGCGACCCCAGCACCGGGAACAGCAGGACATACTGCAGGTTCGAGCCCTTGCGCCGGTGAACCAAGATGAATGCGCCGGCGAGAATCCCGAACACGATGACCTTGATGCCCAAGGCATCACCCACCGGGATTCCGTGGGCATGAGGAAGCTCGCCCGGCCACGGTACCGGCGGGCACTCGGGGTAGATGGCGATTTCGGACACACTGTAGAGCGCATCGCCCCCCGTGGCCGACAGTCGCAGATAGCGAGCGGTGGCTTCGAGCTTGCTGGTCCGCACCCGCATGCCCGGCGCGGACTCTGCGCCCACACGCCACAGCGGCTTCCATTCACGGCCGTCGGCGGACGTCGACATGAAGTAGACGTCGTTGTTGTCCGCCTGGACCATCAAGCAGCGGAAGCTCTTTTCACTTCCGAGGTCATAGTCGACAAACGACGTGGACGAGGTGAAGCGCGAGGTGACGTCGGTGAGCCACTCGTCGCCCTCATTGCTGAGCAGCCCATCGGTCAGCCTGATCGGATTGGTCACGCCCCGCGAGGCCACCGGACGCTTTCCGGCCAGCAGGCTCTCGGGCTCGGCCGCTGCCGCAGCACTGGCGATTATCCCGACGGCCAAGGTCATCAAGATGAGCCAGTGGCGTTTTTGGCGACTCGCGGACGCTGTGACGGACGACACGGACGACGTGAAGGGCATTGCCGGAAAAGCTACGTTCGACAGCCGTGTGCCGTCAACTGCCGTGACGTTCGCCGGCGGGCTTTCGGCCGCGAAGCTCAGCGCAGCCCGAGCACGCACGCGGCCGCTTCGGGCACCGACCAGTCACGCTGGTTGATGAAGGCGTAACGGACTTTACCCGACGGGTCGATCAAGAACGACTCGGGGTACTTCGAGGTTCCGAAGCTGGTCGGAACGTTCTTGCTCTCGTCGCGGACGACGGTGGCTGCAGAGCCTTTGGCGTAGAACTTCTTCAGCGCGTCGAAATCTTCGTCGACGCTGACCACCATAACCTGGGCCTTGGCGCCGATTCGGCTGGCCAGCACTTCAAGCGTCGGCGCCTCCTCCACGCAGGGCGGGCACCAGGTGGCGAAGAAGCTCACCAGCACAGGTTTTCCACGCAGGCTGCGCAACGAAACCTTGTTCCCCTTGAGGTCCGGCAATTCGAAGTCTGGGATCAAAGCACGTAGCGAGGCCGAAAGCGGATTGGGTCGCAGCGCCAAGCAGGCCGCGTCGGAAGCTGTCCGCACGGTCGAGGCAGCCCCTCGGATTAGCAAAGCCGCGGCGAGGGCTACGGCGGCGGCCGTGATGACCGCTGCCAGGACCTTGCCACGGGCTGGAGCCCACCGAATGTCGCGGCTAGTTGGCCTTGGCCTTGACCTTGCCGCCACCCTTGAGCTCCGCCTCGACGATCTTCTTGAAAGCGTCGACCGGCTGCGCACCCGACACGAGCTGGCCGTTCACGAACGCGGCAGGCGTGCCCGAAACACCTAGATCCGAACCCTGCTTGGTTTCGTTTTCGATCTGGGCGGCGTACTTGTGGCTGTCCACGGCGGCCTTGAACTTGTCCATGTTCAGGCCGATTTCCTTCGCGTACTTCTCGAGGTCGGCCGCGGTAAGCGCCTGCTGGTTCTTGAAGAGAATCTCGTGCATCTCCCAGAACTTGCCCTGCTCGTGGGCGGCCAAGGCAGCCTCGGCGGCGGGCTTGGCGTTGTTGTGGAACGAGAGGGGGAAGTTCTTCCAGGCCACGCGCACCTTACCCGGGTAGGCCTTCTCGAGCTCGGTGATGGAGGGCTCCACGCGCCCGCAGAACGGGCACTGGAAGTCGGAGAAGAGAACCACGGTGATGGGGGCGTTCTTCGGGCCACGGGTCGGGGCGTTGCCCACGTCCACCTTCTTGGGCGGACCGGCCGGGGGCTCGCCGCCGGCCGACGGCGGAGCACCGCCGCCAACCTCGGCCTTCGCGGTCTTGAGGATGGCATCGTAGACCTTGGACTTCGGCGTCCCCTTCTTGACCAGCTCATCCGCCTTCTTCAGCTCCTCGTCGATGAGGGCCTTGAAGCGGTCGAACGGCTGGGCACCGGAGAGGAAACGGCCGTTGACGAAGAACGCCGGGGTTCCGCGCGCGCCAATCTTGCCACCTGCGGCGGCATCGGCGTCGATTTGGTCGGCCAGCTTCTTGTCTTCGAGCGCGGCCTTGAACTTCGACATGTTGAGGCCGATTTCCTGCGCGTACTTTTCGAGGTCGGAAGCAGCCAGGGCCTGCTGATTCTTGAACAGGTGCTCGTGCATCTGCCAGAACTTGCCCTGCTGATTGGCGGCCATGGCGGCGATGGCGGCGGGCTTGGCGTTGTTGTGGAAGGGCAGCGGCATGTTGCGCCAGGCGACGCGGACCTTGCCCGCGTACTCCTTCATGACTTGATCAATGGTCGGCTCGACGCGCGAGCAGAACGGGCACTGGAAGTCCGAGTACTGAACGATGGTGACCAGGGCATCTTTGGGACCCTTCACCGGCGCGGCGCCCACCTCGGCCTTGTACACGTCCGTCGGGGACGGCTCGCCCGGACGAGCCTCTTCCTTCTTGGGCGTCGCCTTCTCGAGGCCGTCCTTGGTCAGGTCGGCGTATAGAGCCGCGCGCGGCGTACCCGCGGCGATCTTCGCGTCGACCTTCTTCAGCTCCTCGTCGATGGCCGTCTTGAAGCTCTCGAGCGGATAAGCTCCGCTGAATGCATGACCATTGATGAAGAACGCGGGGGTTCCACCCACGCCGAAAGTCTCGCCCATCTTCTTGTCGGCCTCGACGACTGCCTTGGTCTTCGCGCTGTCGAGGGCGGCCTTGAACTTGGCCATGTCGAGTCCGATTTCCTGCGCGTACTTCTCGAAATCCGCGGCGCCAAGGGCCTGCTGATTCGCGAACAGCTTGTCGTGCATCTCCCAGAACTTGCCCTGTTCGGCGGCGGCCACCGCAGCGATGGCGGCCGGCGTTGCATTGTTGTGGAAGGGGAGCGGGAAGTGGCGGAATGTGACCTGTAGGCTGTCCTTGTAGAGCTTGAGCAGCTCGCTCACGGTGCCCTTGGCGCGCGAGCAATAAGGGCACTGGAAATCTGAGAACTCGATGAGGGTAATCTTCGGGTCGGCAGCGCCGATGTGCGGGGCATCACCGGGCAGGATCTTGTAAACCTCCGAGCCGACTGGAATGCGCGGCGGCGGGGCGGCCGGAGTCGGCGTACCCATGCCCTTACCCTGGCCCTTCATGAGCGCGGCGAACACGCCACCTTGCGAGACGCCCTTCTCGACCAGCTTCTTTCCACGGGCGAGCTCGTCGTCGACGGCAGACTTGAACTGTTCGTAGGGAACAGCGCCGCGGATTGGGCGGCCGTCGATGAAGAAGTTCGGCGTACCCTGAACGCCCAGCTTCTTGCCGACCTCGAGGTCGTCGTCGACTCTCTTCTTGACGGCGGGCGACTCGATGTCGGCCTTGAACTTGGCCACGTCGAGTCCGATTTCCTGCGCGTACTTCTCGAGGTCCGGGCGCTTCAGGTTCTGCTGGTTCCCGAAAAGCTTGTCGTGCATCGGCCAGAACTTGCCTTGCAGCTCGGCAGCCACGGCGGCCTGGGCGGCCAGCGGTGCGTCCGAGTGGAAGGGAAGCGGGTTGTGACGGAAGAACACGCGGATCTTGTTCGGGTAGTCCTTCTGGAGCTTGTCCAAAGTGGGCAGCACCCGGCTGCAGAACGGGCACTGGAAGTCGGAAAACTCGACGATGGTGATGGGAGCCGACGCGGAGCCCTTGGCCTTACCTTCGAAGGGCACGCACTTGCGCTCGACGTCATCGCCAGGAACGGCAGCACCCGGGGTTGCACACGTGAACTTCGCCGCAGCGGCGCCGCCCACGTTCCAGGTCCCGCGACCGAGGAAATAGCCGCCAGTCACGGCCCCTATCGCAAGAATGAAGATGATGACGTTACGAACCATTGGATCTCCTTCGACGCTCTCCGATTGTCGTTAGACTCGCGTATAGGCCTTAGCGATGTGCCCAGGGACAGAGTCGAACTGTCTACACACGGATTTTCAGTCCGTTGCTCTACCAGTTGAGCTACCTGGGCGAAGGTCGCTCGTCTAACACGTGTAAATCATTCTCGCAAGGCGCACCCTCAGGCAACCGGTTCCGCCTGCAGGGAATTCCAAGCGACAGGGAAATAACTCGAGAGTTCACGCATACCAGCAAGAATCCTGAAGCTTGCCGCGGGTCCATAGTTCGACGACCCATCGCCCCATGAATGCGTCCATCCACCCAAACCACATCACGACATCTTCCCGGACGCATGGGACAGTGGTATCAATTGCGCGT
>Ga0302323_100003051_pt1 | contig 13612 bp, 10 predicted proteins | sample Fen_T0_3_FD_201950 | JGI IMG/M metagenome (GOLD analysis project Ga0302323, IMG submission 201950) | Peat permafrost microbial communities from Stordalen Mire near Abisko, Sweden - Fen_T0_3 | ecosystem: Environmental > Terrestrial > Soil > Wetlands > Permafrost | place: Sweden: Abisko... | reverse complement strand
CGCAGCGGGTGGTGTCAGCCGATCTACTGGACCAGGACGTCGTCGGTTTTCACCGCGAAGGCATGGCGCTGGAGGTGGTGGTGCTGTCCGTGCGGCAAGGCAAGATGATCGGGAGTCGCGCCTTTTCCTTCACGCGCCAGGAATTCCCCGAAGCCGAGATCCTGTCGAGCTTCCTCGGGCTGCACTACGACCTGGTACCAATGCCGCCCGACGAGGTTCTCTTGCCCTTTGCCATCGCCGACGCTGATCTCAAGGCCGAATGGCTGAGCGAGAGACGGGGCAAGAAGGTCCAGGTTCTGGTCCCGGTGCGCGGGCCCCGACACGATCTGGTCGAGCTGGCGCGCAAGAATGCGGCCGCCAGCTTCGCCAGCCGGCGCAACGCGCGCGAAGATGCCGAGGCCACCCTGGGCCGGCTGCAGCGGCGGCTGGGGCTGCAGAGGCTCCCGCGCGTGATCGAGTGCTACGACATCTCGCACATCCAGGGCGCCGAGACGGTTGGGTCGCTGGTGGTCTTCGTGAACGGCCAGCCGGACAAGTCGCGCTACCGAACCTACAAGATCCGGAACGCCCAGAGCCCCGACGATTTTGCCTGCATGTACGAGGTGCTGTCACGCCGGTTCCGCCGGGCGCGGGAGAGCGCCCTTTCAGAAGACAGTCTGGACACCTGGCGACTTCCTGATCTCATGGTGGTGGACGGAGGCAAGGGGCAGTTGGGCGTGGCGCTGGCAGCGGCGCGCGACGCCGGCATCGACGTGCGGCCCAGCATGGGTCTGCCCATCATTGCCCTGGCCAAGGAACGCGACACCACCGCGCCAGCCCAGGCGCCGGTCGTGGATGCTGCGGCAGAGCCCAAGGGTGACGCTGTCGTCGCAGAACAGGCGGCCGGGGCGAGCGGTCTGCCGACCGACGAGCGCGAAGCGCGAAAGAAGCGAGGCGCGCGTGCTCCAGCCGGGCAACAGCCTGATCGTGTCTTTTTGCCGCAGGCCAAGGACGCGATTGCCATCCGGCCCAACAGCGCGGAGATGTTCGTCCTGCAGCGCCTGCGCGACGAGGCCCATCGCTTTGCCGTGACCTTCCACCGCAGCCAGCGCAAGAAACGCACCCTGCATTCGGCGCTGTCTCTGGTCCCCGGCATCGGGCCTGCACGCCAGCGCGATCTGCTGCGCCACTTCGGCAGCCTGAAGAAGATCCAGCAAGCCTCGCTGGAGGACCTACTGGCCGTGCCGGGCCTCACCCGCAAGACCGCCAGCGCGGTTCGTGACTATTTCGCCGGGATGAATGTCGGCTAGCGCGATCTTGCGGGGCGAATACGTTTAGGCTTTCCCTGCAGAACGTTCGGGGATTCATCGCAATTCTCCTTCCTGGTCTCGTCAAACGCCGGTCAGTCGGCTGCGGCCACGCTGAAGGTCGCCTCCTGCAACTTCTTCCCGTCAGGTCCCAGGACCTCAACTCGGTACTCACCCTCGCCCAGCTTGTGGCGGCTCCAGGTGCGCCAGTGCTTGGCCTCGCCCAGCGGCAGGTAGTGGCGGGCCACTGCCTTGCCGTCGCAGTACCAGACATGCTCGATGAAGCCGCCGCCCGGACCGCTGGTCTGCGTCCAGGCATAGACGGTCTGGCCGGCCGACAGTTTGTCGGCATCCTTCAGCGGCTCGACTTGACGGTTGACCACGGCCGAGCCGAGCACCAGTTTGGCCTCCACAGGGGCGGCAGCGGGAGATGAAACGGCGGAAGAAGGCGGGGTGGCAGTGGCGAGGATGATGGGGACGATGGTGAGCAACATGGGGTCTCCTTTCGTGGTTTCCGTCCGGCGCGGACGGGACATCCCGGGCTTTTGCAGGCCCCGTGCCGAGTTGTCCTGGAGGCGTGATCCCCCGGCTTTTCCGGGGGAATCACAGATCCCAGCCGCTAGCTCTATCTTTAATAGATCAACATCTATAGAATGCCGACATGGGCTGGAACGAGTGGCTGCGCTGTCTGCGACACGACCTGGTCAAGCGCGTGCTGTGGCCGGCACGCGATCGCAGGGACATGGGCGGCCCGGTGCAGCCGGGCGAGTTGGTGGCGCGCCTGGTGGACGACGAGGGCAATCCGGCCTCGGCCGAGGCGATCTGGGCTGGCTTGCGTGCGGAGGCACCTGCGCCCGCTCATGCTGCGCTGGCAACATTCGAGACCGCCCTGAAGAGCGCACTGCGCGCAGCCGAGCAGGACGACGTGCAGGGCGTTCTGGCGCTGGAGGCGGCCTTCGAAGCCCTGGCTGCCAATCTTGCAAGAGGAGATCACTAGCCATGCCCCGACTGCTGGTCATCGATGATCGCGACCAAACCGTGGAGATGTGCCATCGCCAGTTGCCCGAGTTCGACACCGTCACCCGCTGCGATCGGACGGTGCCCTGCCAGGTGTGCGAGGAGCGCGATCGCGGCTGTCCGCTCAAGTGCGCGCACGACTATGGCGAGGCGGCCGAGGTTCTGGCCCGTCTGCCCGCCTTGCCCGATCTGGTGGTGCTGGACCTGCACTTCGCGCTGCCCGAAGAGCGCCTGCTGCCCGAGGACAAGAGCGATCTGCCGCATGAGCCGCGGGCGCGCAAGCAGGCGGTGGAGCAGTTGCGCCGGCGGCAGGGACTCCTGATCCTCGAACGCCTGCGCCGCGACTATCCCACCTTGCCGGTGGTCATGCTGACCACCACCGGGGCTGACCTGGGCACCGCGCGGCCGCCCGACCCGCTGCTGTACTTCTGCGAGAACGAGGTCATCGACAGCCGCAGCTTGGCGGCCGAGATCAAGCACGCCCTGGCGCTGACCGAGGCGGCGCAAGAGGGCAGCGTGTTCTGGGGCCGCAGCCGCGCCATGCGGGAGCTGCGCCGATCCATCGTCACGCTGGCGCGCTCGCCCTTGCCGGTGCTGATCGAGGGCGAGACCGGCACGGGCAAGAGCTTTCTCGCCGAGCACGTGCTGCACCCGCGCTCGGGAGCCAAGGGCGCGCTGGTGGTCACCGATCTTTCCACCATCCCGAGCACGATCCTGCCTGCCCACCTGTTCGGAGCGCGCCGGGGCGCGTACACCGGGGCCAGCGAGGATCACGCAGGCGTTTTCGAGCAGGCGCATGGCGGGACGCTGTTTCTCGACGAGATTGCGAACCTGGACCTGGAGCTGCAGAAGCAGCTCTTGTTGGTGCTCGAGCGCGGGACCGTGACCCGGCTGGGCGACACGCGGCCGCGCCCGGCCGCGCCCAGACTGGTGGCCGCCACCAACCAGTCGCTCGACGATCTGGTCCGCCAGGGCCGCTTTCGCACCGACCTCTATATGCGGCTGAATCCAGCGACGCGGCTGCGCGTGCCGCCCCTGCGCAGCCGGCGCGAGGATCTGCCCGACCTGGTGCGCTTCGCCCTGCTCGAAGCGTTGCGCTCCGACGGGCTACGGCCCCTGGTGCGCGCGTACCTGGCCCAGTTCCCCACGCCCGAAGACTTTTCCGAGGACCAGAACCAGATAGTGATTGGCCGGCCGGCAGCGCGGCTGGCGCGACGGGATGCCTTCACCGTGTTCGTCAGCCGAGACGCGCTGGATCGGCTGCTGCGCCATGACTGGCCGGGCAACCATCGCGAGCTGCGCCTGCTTGCAACCAATGTGCTTGTTCACGCGTTGACCCGGCTGCTGGATGGGCAGGCACCAGCGGCCGGCACCGAGCGCGCGCCAGCGCTGCTGTCCATTCCCGACGACTTGGTGGACAAGCTGGTAGGTGGCGCGTCCCGTCTGGCCGAGTTGCGCCCCGCCACCCTGGGCCATGGGCGCAGGCTGGAGATCGAGTTGCCCAGCCGGCCTTCTTTCGCGCGCATCAGCGGCGAGGTCGAGCGCCAGTACCTGCGCGCGACGTTCTTGCGCTGCAAGGGCGATCTCGAGCGCATGGCCAAGGAGTTGCTCGGCCCGCAGGGTTCGGCGCGCAAGGTACACCTGCGCCTCAATCAGGTCGGACTCAAGCTGCGCGAGCTGCGCGCGGAGTTGCGATGACGGGACAGGGAATCGCGTTGGGCTGCCTGCTCTGCGCCGCCACCGGCTCAGTGGCGCTGGCAGCGGGAGAGGACGGTGGCAGGGACGCGGCCGATGCGGGCGAGGTCCGCAGCGTAAGCACCGCGGACTCTTTCGATCGCGCAGGCGCCCAGCGCCTGGCGGGCAAGGCCCTGGCCAAGATCAAGGAGGGCTCGTGGGGAGATGCGGCCGAGCTGTTGCGCCAGGCGCACGACAAGGATCCCAAGAACGCCGCGATTGCGACCGATCTCGGCTACACCCTGACCCACCTGGGCGTGCGCGAGGAGGCGGAACGGCTGTTCAAGCAGGCGATCGAGTTGGACCCGCGCCGCTTCTATGCCTACGTGAATCTGGCCGAGCTGTGGAGTTCCGATCCGATGCGCTGGCAGCGGCGCGACGAGATGTTGGCCTTTCTGAGCAAAGCCCTGGAAACCACGGCCGGGGACGCCAAGGCCTGCGCGAACATCGAGTTGAAGCTAGCCGAACTGCAGCGCAGCCTGGGTCGGGCGGCCGATGCGCGGGCGCGCCTGCAGCGCCTGAGCCGGGCAACCGTCCCGGTCCAGGTGCGCCAGCGGGCGACACGGCTCATCGACGAGGTGGATGCCGAGGCGCGCGCCCGGGCGCTGGAAGATTGGCCCGCTCCCCCGGTCGCGCGCGAGGATCAGGAGCAGCTCGCCAAGGCGCACGCCATGGAAAATGGGCGAAGCGCGCTCGAGATCCTAGATGCCCTGGTCGCGCGCTGGCCCGCCTGGTACGAGGCGCGCTGGGAGCGGGCGCGCGTGCTGGAGCGCCTGGGACAGCTTGACGAGGCCAGTGCGGAACTGACCATCGTGGTTCAGCTATCACCCACGCACGCCCAGGCCTGGCGGCATCTGGGCCGGATCCTGGCACTGCATGGCGGTCGCTTCGAGGCCGAGCGCGCCGACGAGGCCTTGCGCCAGGCGCTGGCGCTAGAGCCGTCCTGGTCGGATCTGCGCGAGCTGCGCAACCAGGTGGCGGCCAAGCGCACCCGCAGCGGCCGCAAGAGCGAGGGCGAGCCCGTGCCTGAGCCCACGGCCCGGGCGCGCCAGCTTGTGGAGGACGCGCAGAGCTGGATCGGCATGGAAGCGCCTGAGATGGCGCCGCCGCTCTTGCACCAGGCGCTGACTGAATCGCCAGGGTTCGTGGAAGCGGCGGTTGCCCTGTACAGCCTCGAGCACGCGGTCCCCGCGGCCACGGTCAAGGCGCTGTGGAACGACGGCGCGGCACTGTGGCGGCTGGCGGCGCAGGTGACGGCGCTACGGACTCGCGAGGCGGCGGCGTCAGCCCGGCCATGGATCGACCGCGCGGTGGAACTGGGCGTGCAGGAGGCGCGCTTTGCCCGCGCGTCGCTGCGAGCAGCAGCGGGCGAGCACGCGGGCGCCCTGGAGGATCTGCGCAACTACGTGGCCGCGGAGCCATCGCCGCCGCGTCTGGAAGAAGCGCGCGCCCTGCGGGTCACGCTGGGCGCGGCAACTGCCGCCGATTCGCCCGAGCGGCTGGTTCACCTGCGCCTGGCCGCGGACAAACCGGCCGAGGCGCTGGCGGCTCTGGGCGGCTCGTGCGCGGCGGGGTTGCCCTTCGACAATCTGCTGGCCCTGGGGCTTGTGTACGAGTACATGGGCGATGCGCGTCGCGCGCTCGATTGCTACCAGATCGCCATCAGCGGTGGGGCGCAGGCGAACGCCGCACAGATGCAGCGGGCGTGGGAGCGGCTGGGCACCGCGGCGGCCGCGCTTCCAGTGGCGGAACTGGAGCGAGTCCGTCCCAGCCTGCGGGACGCGGTCCGCGCCGGTGTGGGCCTGGCCTCGCTCGCGCTGGCTCGTCTGGCCGAAGCGCGCGCACTGTGGCCTGATGCCGAGTCGGAGTTGCGCGTGTTCTTCGCCAGCGCCTCTGCAGACGAGCCGCGTTTGGGGGAGGCCCGCGAACTTCAGCAACGCGTCCGCCTTGCCATGGAGCAGGACCGTCTGAACCGGAGCGAACTGGTCCGGCGTGGGCTCGCCCTGGCCGGGATAGCGGCGCTGATCCTGCTGGGCCTGGCGCTCCAGCGCTGGGCGCGGCGATTCTCGCTAAAGCGCGCCTTGCGTGCCCAGCCCCTGCTGTTTCCCGCCCTCAGCCAGGCCATCGGCAAGGTCCGCCACGATGTCATCAAGCATCGCGCGAGTGCGCTGGAGCTGCTGTCCGATCCGACGACCAACCGGGAGGACGTGGTCCGCGCGCTGCTGGAGCCCGCGCCCGTCTCGCGCGAAGTGACCGGAATCTACGCGCAACTGGCGCAGGAGGCGCGGGGTCTGGGTCTGCAACTGCCCCCACTGGGGCGCGAACCGGTGTTCGGGCCGCTGGTGCGCGATCTGGTGCACGTCGAGGAACTGCTGGGCCGAAACGATCCGCGCAACGACGCCGAGCTGCGCACGCTGGATCAACGCCTGCGCGGGATGCACGCCGATCGACTACAGCAACTGTTGCGATCTGGCCCGCGCACCCGACTGGACGCGGGCCTGCTCCTGCGCTGGATCGACGGCGTGGCCAGCGAGCCGGGCCGGCCTGCGTGGGTGGCCCCTGGACTCTTCTTGCAGGAGGCGCAGGTCGCGTTTCCCATGAACGAATCTACCCTGCGTTCGATCTTCAGCAACCTGCTTCGCAATGCCGTGGACGTGGTCGCGCAGCAGCCGTCGGGATCGGTGCAGGTGCGGGTGGAGCAGGGCCGCGACGGAACCGGCCGCCGCACGGTCAGCCTGATGGTCGTCGATTCTTCCCCGCGGGCCCTGCACGAGGGGGACATCGAGGCGCGCGCGGCTGATCGCGGGCTGGGAATCGTGCGTGAGACCACTCGGCGCTGGGGCGGCCAGATCTTCGTACGGCCCGAGTCGGCCCCTTTCAGCAAGGCAGTGGGCGTGCGGTTTCCGGCGGCATCCGAGGAGATCCCATGACCAGCGAGGCTCTGCCGCTGTTTCTGGTGTGCGAAGATGGCGAGGAGTACACGCAACGCTTCGAGCGCTTCCTGGGGCGCGAATTCCGCTTCCGCCGCGTGCCGGATGGGCAGCAGGCCGAGGCCGCTGCGCGCTCGGAAGGAGCAGCGGGCCTGTTGCTGGACCTGGATTTCCGGCGTCTCTCTCCTGATCGCCTGCTGGGCGAAACCGGGCCGTCGTCGCATTCGCCGTCAGCCGAGGAGCGCGCTCGCTGGTCCGCGGCGCAGGGGATTCTCATTCTGCAGTATTTGCGGTCGCGAGGCATTGGTTTGCCCGCCCTGCTGTTCGCCGACCTGGACGATAGCGAGCAAGCAGCCTATCTCGAAAAAGCCCTCGCCCCGCTTTCCGTTGTATCAAGCCGCGAGGGCCTGGCCCAACTCGCGGCGCGATTGCGCGCGGCCGGGGCAAGCCAGGCGAAGACTGAAGCACGGGGTGAGCCAGGCGAGGGTTAATGTATCCGCCGTTCTCCGTGCCAGCCTTGAACAGGCTGGGGTCGAGCGCCATCTGGTTTCCGTTGTAGCCTGTGGCTAGCTGAATTGTTCAAAATAGATCGTCGTGGAGGAGGGCGTCAGGGTGATCTGGGCGGAGAGCGGCAGCAGATAGGCAGGGACTTCCTGAACGCGCGGAATCACGATCTCCAGGCGGCGATGGGGCGAGGAGGCTAGCCAATCCTGGACGATATCGTTGACCTCGGCATCGGCCATGCCGTAGCCGATGGCAATCAACTGGTCCACTTGGGCCAGGTTGGCGCGGAAGTACTCCAGGAAACGTCGCTGCAGGAGTTGCGGATAGGGATCCGCGAGGAGCGCGGCGCTGGCCAGCAGGGTGCGGCGAAGAACCCGAAGTTCGCCGTTCTGGTCAATGAACGGGATCTGGTTGGTCACCGACAGGGGATCAGGGGACAGTCCGGGATCGAGGAGTCCTTCGTTGGCGATCTGCAGGGCATCGATGATGGCGTCAAAGCTGTGCGCCTCGGGCTTCAGCTTGAGCAGGTCGTGGCTGTCCCCGAAAGCGAAGATGTCGAGCGCGCCGTGAATCTTCAGTAGGTTGATGCCGGGGGTGCCGGGCGGAAAGAAGGGCAGGGCGGCGTCGGCCTGCTCGGCTTCGCTGAGCATATCCGCTTGCAGTCTGGCGATGATGGTGCCGGGGCCTTTGCGACAGGGCAGGGCAATGGTGTGCGACGGAAATCCGCAATTGACCGGAACGCCGAAGTGGGCGGCGATACATTCGACCAGGACGTCGTGATTCAACGAGAAGACCCAGAGGGGCGCATTGTCCCTGACCAGGGGCTGAAGGCCTGCGAAGAAAGGAAGGCCATCACGAAACGAATCCCGGTTCGACACCTGGCGGCGGTACAGCGCGAGCGACACGACCTGGGCGAGCCAGGCATAGAGGGTGTGGTAGCTCAAGCCGCGCGCATTGCCCGCGTCGGCAATGTATTGCGCTTCCCATTGGCCGAGCAGCGATTCGTAGTCGAACTCAGAGGATTCCAGGATCCTGGCCAGGTCGTCGATGATTTGGTCGGGATGACCGTAGCCTCGCGCGCGCCAGGTGGTGTTTATCTTGCGCAGCGATGTCGGGGTCAACCAGGCGACGATCTCGGCGTTCAGTTCGTCGCGCAGGGGCATTCCCAACTCGCGTGATGCGCCAGCGCCAAGAAGAAGTGCCGTCAACATGGGTCAGCGTCTTCCGGTCTCCGCGGGTTGATTCGAGCGGCCGCCCCGAGTCAGCAGGAAGCCGACCAGGCCGCCGCCAAAGTGCGCGTACAGGTCGATGCCGGGCAGGAACGACAGCGCCACGTTGATGACCAGGACCAGGAGCAAGCGCTGGCGCAAGCCGCGCGCGATGAGCCGGGGCAGCACCCGCCGTCGGCCGAGCACCAGGGCAAGCGTCGCGCCCATCAGGCCCCAGATGGCGCCCGAAGCGCCCACGGTGTATGAGGCCGGGCCGCCCATGGCCACGCGCAGGACGCCCGCGACAGCCGTGGCGATACCGCCCCCGACCGCCGACGCACAGTAGACCAACAGGTAGCGCCGCCCTCCCAGCAGCGCTTCGAGAAAACCGCCCAGGCTGTACAGCGCGAGCATGTTGACCAGGAGGTGAGTGGTGTTGGCGTGCAGGAAGGCGTAGGTGAAAACGCGCCAGAGCTCGCCCTGCCAGAGCGCGCGCGGGCCGTCGCCGAGCCAAGCTTTGATCACCAGGCCTTCCGGCCCCGAGCCGTCCAGGAAAGCGAAGGCCAGGAAGCAGACGGCGATGAGGGCAAAGGTGACGCGAGGAAAGCGCTTGGATACCGCCTGCGCAAAGCCGGCGGCCTCGACCCGCTCGCGGCGGCCGCGATCGATCAGATCGGGGATCTCATCCGGGGTGAGCGCTTGGGTCTGGCCCAGTCGCTCGGCGGCCGACTCCAGCGCAGACAGCCGCCGTCCCGCCACCCGAAGCAAGCGTCCGTCGTCGGAAAGATGGTACACGCCAAGGTGGTTCTGGTTGGGTGCCGCGCGGTCTGCGTCGGCCAGTACCGCCTGCGCTTCAGCACCGCCGCCGATTGCGACCACGAAGAGCAAACCGGCCTGGTGGGCCTGCAGAACCCGATCCACAGCAGTACGAAAAGCGTCGGGGCTGGACCCGGCATAGTCGAGCACGACCAGACCCTTGCCTTCGTCGGGCCACTCGAGCACGGCCAAGCGTTGCTGGACCGCCACCAAGGTTGCCCGATCCGCGACGTGACCGGCGTCCGGCTTGGCGAGCACGGCCAGCAGGCGGTCACGCAGGTCCGTCGTCGTGGCTGGTACGGTTGGGTCCAAGATGGTGCCAGTCTAGCCCGGAAAACCTGCTGCGCCGGCAACTGAGGACTAGAATTCCAAGCCGCCGGGGGTCAGTGCAAAGCGGGCGCGCTTCTTGGGCGGGGCGGGGGTGCTGCTGAACTGTGCGCCGGGCAGGGAAGCGCAGGTCACCCCGCTCGCATCCCTGCTTCAGGCGGTCGGACACGCTGCATAAGCGCTCAAGTCGAGACCCGGCTATGGTTGCCGAATATTCGGGTTGAAGTGTTAATATATGGAGATGCTCACCAACACCCATCAACGATCTCCCGTTGTTGCGCGGTTCGCAATTTTCTTGGCACTGGGTGCTTCCGTTGCCTGCTCCGGAAATAGTGGTCCGGCGGCGACAGGGGGCACCACCGCAACGAGTGGTGGTGCTGGACCGAGCGTCGGAGGATCTACCGCCACAGGCGGCGCTGGCGGGGTTTCAAGCACCGTCGGAAGTATCGGCGGCGTGACGACGTCAAGCAGCACTGGCGGAACTGTGGTAGCGGGCGGGACGACGGGCAACACGGGCGGCGCGATCACAGGCGGAACAATCGGCAGCACGACGGGGAACACGGGGGGCACTGCCAAAGGCGGAGCAGCCGGCGGCACGACAGGGAACACGGGCGGCACTGCCACAGGCGGAGCAACCGGCGGCACGACAGGCAACACGGGTGGCACAGCGACAGGCGGAACAATCGGCGGCACGACAGGAAGCAGCAGCGCCACGGGCGGCGCGACCGGCGGAAGGACCGGCGGCACAGCGGGGAGCAGCGCCACAGGTGGCGCGGCCACAGGCGGAAGGACTGGCGGCGCGGCAGGGAGCAGCGCCACAGGTGGCGCGGCCACAGGTGGAAGGACCGGCGGCGCGGCGGGAAGCAGTAGCACGGGTGGAACTACGGGAGTCGGAGGGACATCCGCCACAGCAGGAAGCGGGGGCGGAGGCGCGGCGGGTGGAAGCACGCTCATCGGCGGCCCTGGCCCAGCCTCCCAGCTGATCTCCCAGAGTGGCGTCGACTGGGGCAAGTTGGTAATCGACACGGCAATAGCTGGCAAGACCTCCTTTGGCTCCACCTATCCCGAGGGGCTGATCCTGCACGGGATGTACAAGGCCTACAAGCGACTCAAGGATTCGAGCCCCACCGACGCGACCAAATACCTCACGTTCCTGACGACATCGGCGGACAAATGGGGCGTTGCTGACGGCACCAGCCTCGACAACATCATGCACATGACGGCACTGGTTGACGCCTATGAAATCACGCAAAAAGCCAGCTACAAGGGTTTTGCGGATTCGACCCGAAGGATCTTCGACACCTACCCAACTGTCGAGGGCGCTTTCTGGCACGCCAACAATGGGACTCGTGACCACCAGCTTTGGGGTGACGGGGTCTTCATGTCTCTGTCTTTCCTCACTCGCTACGCCATCATTTTCAACGATCCGACGGTGTACCCCATTGCGGTCACAAACCTGTCCGTCACGGCGACACACCTGAAGAATTCGGCTACCAATCTCCTCTGGCATGCCTACGATGACAGCGGCACGGTGGCTTGGTCAAAGACACCGAGCAAGACCAACCAGATCAGCTGGGGCCGGGCCATGGGATGGTTCACAATGGCAAGCGTCATGACCCTGGAAATGCTGCCTGCCAACGATTCAGGTCGAGCTCAGATAGAAACCATTCTCAAAGATCTCATCACTGCCCTGGCCGCGCACCAGGATCCGACGACAGGACGGTGGTTCCAGGTCGTCGATATGGAAACGAACTCACTGAACTGGGTCGAGACGTCCTGCTCCAGCATGTATAGCTACGTAATCTGGTGGGCCTATCAACATGGGTTGGTGGATGCGACCTTTGCCGATGTGGCCAGGAAGGGTTTCAATGGCGTCATGCAAAAGGTGACCAAGAACGCAACCAACCAGACCACCATTGCGACGATTTGCACGGGCCTCAATGCCTCCGCTCTCGTGACCGACTATTTCAGTCATGCGACGGCATCGAACGACCAGCATGGAATCGGTTCGTTCCTGCTGATGTGGGAAGGAATGCAGTAGCAACCTAGACCTGCCGCTGGTCCGGAGGCCGGTTGTTGCGCTAGGAGCGCGTTGGAAGGTAGAGCGCCGGCGCGTTCTTACTGAAATGGGCATTGACTGCTGCCCTGAGGACTGGTGACCAGGCAAACATTGGGGATGCAACCGCTCACCACGCCCAGGATGGCACAGCAGGTTGCGTTGCTCCCGCAGTTTGGATTCGTCGGACACTGCGCACTCGCCGTCGCATTGGTGCAGAGGCAGGGCATGTTGGCGGGCAAGGTAACGCCGAAGTTGCCACAGGTGCAGAGCAGACCGCTCGCGCACTCGTTGCCACCCTTGCTGCATGGCTTGCCGATGCCGATCTCATTGCCCGCGTCGGGCGGACAGCCGAGCGGCAGGCTGAGCAGCAAAGCGTCCGCGCCCCCATCGTGGATCTGTGCATCGTTCGAACTCGTTCCACTCTGCTGGCAGGAGGCCGCGAACCAGAGCAGGAGCACGCAAGGGATGTAGCGGAACATGCGAGGCTCTCAGTTTACAGCATCCACGCGTGGCTAGAAAACATAGGACACGCGCACGAGCAGAGCCCGCGATCCGGAGAACGTGATAACGCCAAATCTCTGGGTGTCTTTGCCAAGCCCGAATCGTCCCGCCAATGCAATCCGGTAGGACCCGAGGTCAAACGTCAAAGCCGGATCGAGGTAGAAGACGCGCAGGTGGTTAAGATCTTGAAAGTTCTGATCGCCGATGTGACTGAGCTGAATGCAGTTGATGAGTTCGAGAGAAAGCCCCAGCCAGTCAACCGGCACGAGGGACAGGGCGTAGTGCGATTCCCAAAAGAAAACGTTCGGGATGTCCAAAGGCAGGCCCAGAAGCGTCGTGTTCTTTGCCAGCATGGCCAGAAGGCCCTGGTTGATCGTGAAGGAGAGGGGGCCATAGGACACGAGAAACAGGCCTGCAGGAGCCAAGTGGAAGTAGTAGGGGAAACCAAATGAGTAGGGATTTCCATCGACCAGCTGGAAGCTATAGGTCATGGTGTGCGTCGGCAAACGGAAGCGCAGGCCCAGGCCGAGGTACGCCGTGACCGCGTCGATGGGAAGTTGCCAGGCATAGCTGCCGCCGCCGACCACGTCACCCAGGGAGAACGAGGATTTCCGCCGATCGGCTGGAATCGGCGGCGACGAGCCCAAGCTGTCAATGAAAAGGCGCGTGAGCTGCACCGGCAACTCGAGGTTTGCGTGAAACGCACCGAGGCGAAGACTGCCGCCCAGGGCAAGCCGATAGCCGCTGGCGTGACCCTGGACCCAGTAGAAGGTCGACAGATCGTCGCTGGTTTCGTAGGTGTGATCGATGTAGAGCGCGGAGACTCCGCCCAGGGCTTGCAGCGCAGGATAGTCTATGCCGGGTGGGGCGATCGACTTGGCTGCCGCGGCCGGTCCGGCTGCGGCAGGCGGGACCACACCGGGCGCGTCTTCTTGGGCGAGTGCGTCTGCCGTGACGATGAGCAACACAAGCCAAACTGGTAGATGAAAACGTCTCATCTTCTGTCGTCTCGTCACGCGTAATTCCGGTCTTCTAACACGGAATCCCCAGCGCGCCGGCATCAGCCTGCGCGGCCCATGCCTGGCCCAGGGATGGACACCCTGTTGGCCCGTGCGTTTCGCGGCCGCCGGTACTTCCGTAGAACTAGAACCTGAAGCTGCCGCAGATCCCGCCTTTGACGAACCAGTTGGTCTGAGCGCGCGCGGCCCCGGCCGGGCGTCCTTGCGCACG
>Ga0302323_100003050_pt1 | contig 13612 bp, 13 predicted proteins | sample Fen_T0_3_FD_201950 | JGI IMG/M metagenome (GOLD analysis project Ga0302323, IMG submission 201950) | Peat permafrost microbial communities from Stordalen Mire near Abisko, Sweden - Fen_T0_3 | ecosystem: Environmental > Terrestrial > Soil > Wetlands > Permafrost | place: Sweden: Abisko... | reverse complement strand
AGCTGGATGATCCCGCCCGCATCGGTCTGGAGGATGTGATCCGCAATGCGCATCCCACCGTGCTGATCGGTGTCACCGCCCAGCCTGGGCTATTCAGTGAGGCCATCCTGGCCGAAACCGCCAAGCATTCAGAGCGCCCCATCGTCCTCGCGCTGTCGAACCCCACGCACAAGTGCGAGTGCACGCCTGAGGCCGTATGGAAGGCCACGGACGGCAAAGGCCTCGTGGCCACGGGCAGCCCCTTCCCCCCCATGGATTGGAAGGGGCACACCCTGCAGGCCTCCCAGTGCAACAACATGTACATCTTCCCCGGCGTCGGGCTCGGCGCTCTGGTCTGCAAGGCTTCTCGCGTGACGGACGGCATGTTCTTCGCGGCCAGCCGGGCCATCAGTGAGTTCGTGACGCCCGAGCAGGAGGCCATGGGCCTGCTTCTGCCTGAGATGAAGGATATCCGTCAGGTATCGGCCGCCGTGGCCACGGCGGTGGGCATTCAAGCCCGCAATGAGGGGCTTGGACGGCTGCTGGATGACGAGCAGATCGGCGGCATCATCAGGAAGGCCCAGTGGAAGCCGAAGTACGCGTCCTATCGACCCGGCACATTCCGCCAGGTGGATTGATTCGCCGTTTTTCTCCTTGAGGTGGGCGTGTCCGGGCCTAGCCTGGGGGTGGGAAGAGTGTCTCTTTCCTCCCACGGGGCGACCGTTTTCGCCAGCCCCTTCCGGCCAATGCACCATTGGGCCGAGACTTCCGGGCACCCTTCGGGGTGCCCTTTCTTTGATCTAGGGGTTCCCCCCGCAACGCATGCGTTGCAAGGATCTAAGGTCGCGCTGCGCGCATCCCCCCGGAGCCCACGCGCACAAGCCCTGCAGAGCCGTGCTTGTACTTGGCCCACCCCGATGGTGGAACTCCGGGTGTCGGTTGCCGTGAAGCCCAGCAGCCGGCAGCTGGCCTGACTGGTTGATACGAAAAAGCCCGGCAACGCCGGGCTTTGAAAAGGAGGTGGTTCAGATTCAGGCGGCGGCGATGCGGCGGCTGCGGTGCATCACTTCAGCTTCGAGCTCGGCTTCAAGGGCCTGGACCTGACGAAGCACGGCGAGGCCGCGGGGCGAGCTGCTCATCTGGTGCTCAAGCTGGTTGAAGACTTCGTGCAGCCGGTCAGCGGTGGTCCAAAAGGCCGGGTTGTACTGTCGCGCTGAAGTGTCCATGTGCATGGCGGCTCCGTTTGCTTCCTGGACAACATGATCATGTTTGCTGATGACTTAGGCTAGTGACAGGCATCACAAGAAATGTCATGAGTTACGAAGTTTTTTGTCATAATTGCCATGACAATTCGCAAACCCCTTGAAAAACATGACATCTAGGCCGTCTATGGGTATCAGGCCCGTCGGGTGGCCAGAAGATGACCGATGGCCACGGCCGCCGCATCGGCTGCATCGGCCGCCAGAGGTTCCTTCAAGTTCAGCAGGGTCATCACCATCTTTCCGACCTGCGCCTTGTCGGCCCACCCATAACCGCTGACCGCCTTCTTCACCTGCATGGGGTTGTAGTCCCCCACGGGAAGTCCATGCAGGGCACCCGTCAGCAGGATGCCACCCCGGATTTGGCCCAACTTCAGGGCCGTGGCGGCGTTCTTTTCCACGAAGGGTGATTCCACGGCCATGAAACCCGGACTGTGGGCGGCGATGGCCTCGGTCAGGCGTTCGTGGATCCGGAGGATGCGCTGGTCGAAATCCGCCCCGCGAGGGCTGCGGATGACTCCGGCTTCCACCAGCGCCATGCGGGACCCAAACCGTTCAACTACGGCCCAGCCACAGGCCAAGGAGCCTGGGTCCACGCCCAGGCAGCGGACCGGAGAGGGCGCGACAATCATTTACCCTTCCGCTTGCCGGTGCCCCTGACACTGCCCTTGGGTGGCCTGGGGCTGGCTTCGCGCGACTTCCCACTGGCTACGCGGGCCTTCTTCGGAGGGCGGCCCTGAGGGGCTGAATCGCGACGGCTTCGTTCCCCTCCCACCCGCGACTCGCGTCTCGCCCTGGGCTTCTCAAGGTCACCCTCCTTCAGGACAGCGGGCGCTGCGAGGATCGGCACGAACTGGAATGCCTTGCCATGAGCATCCTGGGCTTTGGCTTCCGTGACCCATGCACTGATGCGACGGAGGTTCTCATCCACGGTGGTGATTTCAACTTCAACGGCATCCCCGATGGTGAGCACCACGGTGCCCCGGAGGCCCGTGGCCTTGGTGCGGTGCTCATCTATCCAGAAGCTGCCCCCCAGGGCCGCCAAGGGCACCCCCACCTCCACGAAGGGCGACTCGAGCGTGATGAACACCACCTTGGCTGAATAGCCCTGGATGCGCCCCTTGAAGCGCTGGCCGACGCGCCCTTTCATCAAAAGGCAGGCCTTCCATTTGTCGTTCTCGCGCTCGGCTTCGGTGGCCTTCTGCTCACAATCGCTGGCGCCCTTGGCCAGCACGGCGAGGTGGCTGTGCAGACCCTCGGGCAGGGCTTGGCCGCGCAGCACTTGGCGCAGCAGGCGATGGACGATGAGATCGGGATAGCGCCGGATGGGACTCGTGAAGTGGAGGTAATCCTGCAGGGCCAGACCCGAGTGGCCGATGTTGTCGACGTTGTATTCCGCCTTCTTCAGGCTGCGGAGCAACAAGGTGTTGATCATGGCCTCCAGTGGCCCGCCGCGGATCTTGTCGAGCATGGCGTTGAGATGCTCGGGGGTGGGCACATCCTTGGGCTTGAGCAGCCCGAAGGTTCGCGCGACTTCGGCGAAGATCTCCAGCTTCAACGCATCGGGTTCGTCGTGGATGCGGTAGATGGTGGGGATCTTCTTCCGCGTGAAGAAGCGCGCCACCGTTTCATTGGCCAGCAGCATGAATTCCTCGATCATGCGGTGGGCATCATGGCGCGGGTAGCGCCGGGCGTCCACGGGTCGGCCCTCTTCGTCGAAAATGAATTCGGCTTCTTCCGTATCCAGGTTCATGGCGCCACGCCCCAAGCGGACTTTCGTGAGACGGCGGGACAGCACCAGGGCTTCGTCCAGCAGGGCGCAGAGATCCTCGCCCAGTTCGGTCCGCTTGCGGTTGGACAGATCGATGCAGGCCTCCTTCACCTCGTCATAAGTGAGGCGCTTGGCGCTGCGGATGACGCTTTCGGACAGCCGCGTCTCCACGACCTCCAGATCCGGGGAGAGGGTCATCCAGGCGGTCATGGTGAGCCGGTCGACCCCTTCGCGGAGACTGCACAGATCGCCGCTGAGGCGCTCCGGAATCATGGGAATGGCCTCGTCCGGGAAATAGACGGAGGTGCCCCGCAGGCGGGCCTCCTCGTCCAGAGGGCCACCCTCGGCCACGTAGTGGCTCACGTCCGCGATGTGGACGCCCAGCAGCCAGCCGCCGCCCTCGGACTTGGGCAGTACCTCCAGGCTGACGGCATCATCGAAATCCTTGGCCGTGGGAGGATCCACGGTGCAGGTCAACGTCTCGCGGAGATCCTCTCGCCCCTGAATCCATTCAGCCGGAATGCTGGTGGGGAAGGGCGCCAATTCGTTCATCACCGCATCGGGGAAGGCTGTGCGCAAGTTGAAGAGGGCCGCCGTGAGCCGATTCTCGATCTTGAGATCGGTCTTCTTCCCCAACCGGGCGACCACGGTGCCCCGCAGTTGCTTCGCGTCGGGATCGGCATCCAGCTTCACGCTGACGAGTTCCCCATCCTCCGCCAGATCCGTGGGGGGGACAGTGATGAGCTGGGACAGCCGCGGCTCCAGGGGAACCACGCGCCAGCCCCAGGGCTGCTTCTGGAGGGTGCCGGGCAGGGGGATATCGCCACGTCCCTTGATCTCCAGCACGCGAGCTTTGAGGCGGCCATCCCAACCTTCGCCGTTGACCTCGGCCACCACACGGTCTCCATGGATGGCGCCATGGGCGTCGCGCCAGTCCACCAGCAAGTCCATGCCGGGACCTTTCCTTGCGCCGAGCAGCCTCAGGAAGCCCCCGGCGCCCTCTGGATGGCCGAGGAAGGTGGCTTCGAAGGATTCGTACGGACGAAGCCCCGAAACCTGGGGTTTCGGGGCTCGAGGGGGTTCCCGTCGGTCTGGGGTGCGCGATGGGGCGCGAACAGGGATGCGAGGGGCGGAGCGGCGGGCCATGCCTTCAGGGTACAGGCCCGGAAGGGATCTGGCCTACTTTCCCTTCTTGGCGGGCTTGACCGGAGTGGCGGGCGCCTTGCCATTCAGGACGTCAAGCTGGTGCTGGACCTTCTTGTTGTCGGGATCCAGAGTGGCGAGGCGGTAGAGCCAGCGCGCCTTCCCGGCCCGATCGCCCTGGGCTTCCAGATAGGCGGGGCTGGAAACCACGGCTTCCACCCACTTGGTCTTCTCGCCCTTGCCAGCCTTGTAGTCCACCACCTGCTCGGCTTCACCCTTGAGCTTGTCCTCCATCACCTTCACCAGGGGATCGTAGGCCTCGCTCTCGCGCTTGGTGACATCCACGTAGGTCTGGAAGAACTTCGCCCACTTGGCGCTTTCAACCACTTCCTTCTCAACGCCGAGGGCCAGATCCAGTTCCTGGCGTTCTCCGGGATCCAGGACGCTCTTGCTCTTCAGTTCCTTGATACGGTCGTCGTTTTCCAGCAGGACCTGTTTGGCCCGGGCCTCGGATTGGTTGTAGTAGATGACGGTCTGGCTGAAGGGCTGTTTCACGCCTGCATAGGCTTCACCCGCAAGTTCCTTGGCGGTCTTGGCATAGTCCAGCGCCTTTTCCCACAGGCCCGCTGAATCGGCCGTTTCCGCAGCCAACCGAAGGGCCTCAGCCATGTCCAGATTGGCCACACAACTCGCCACCAGGGTCGTGTTGTCAGTCTTGACAAAAGTGGGCCGGGCGGCGGGAACCAGGGCTTCGGCGCGCTTCAAGGCTTCGGGATACTTCAACTCAGACATCAGCTGTTCGACCGCCACCCGTTCGGACTTGACCCGATCGCCCAGGGATGGGGCCGGAGCCTGGGCCATCAGGGCGGCAGGCATGAGGAGCAAGGAAAGGAAGGCGGTTGTGCGCATCGATTCAACCAATGGTGAGAAGGGAGAGGTCCCTGGGGAGAAGCATCCATTGTCCCGGGATAAGTTGGACTTGGCTAGTCCCGCTCGTCCGACTGAGGCTCACAACCAAATGGGCTAGCATCCATCCCGACTGATTGCCCGTTGGGGTGAGCATCACTCATGGGTCGACCAGAAAATTCCGCGGAGTCACCCCAGTGTTTCAGCCATGCCCCTGATCTCGGCCTTGACCCGGTCTATTTCCTCATGCTCAATCTTCCGTGCGGGAACACCGCCCCGCGAATGCCGCCGGGTGATGGAGCAGGCTCCGGGGGAGCCTGCGGAGTCGGGACCCGACGAGGGTGAGCATAGAGACCGTAGGCGGGGTTACCCCAGTGTTTCAGCCATACCCCAGATCTCAGCCTTGATCCGGTCCATTTCCTTACGCTCAATCTTCCGTGCAGGAACACCGCCCCGCGAATGCCGCCGGGTGATGGAGCAGGCTCCGGGGGAACCTGCGGAGTCGGGACCCGACGAGGGTGAGCATAGAGACCGTAGGCGGGGTTACCCCAGTGTTTCAGCCATACCCCTGATCTCAGCCTTGATCCGGTCCATTTCCTCACGCTCAATCTTCCGCGCGGGAACACCGCCCCAGGTCTCCCCGGCCCCGACCCGGCTCCCGGGCAACAGGACACTTTCCGGCAGGATGGTGGCGTCGTCCCCGATGACAACGTCCCCCATGACGCAGCAGGCCAGGCCCAGGGTGGCCCGGTGGCCTACGGTGACCGGGGCGATGACCAGGTTCCCCCCACCCCCGTAGTGCGCGAAGATGCGCACGCTGCCACCCAGGGCCGCGTCGTCCCCGATGGTGATGAGCTGGGGATCACTGATGTATTCGGTGTTGATGAAGGCATGACGGCCGATCTTCATGCCCATGGCTTTCAGGAACCAGACCCCGAACGGCGTCAGCGTCACGAAGGGCAGGAACGTATACCGCACCAGGTAGAAAAGCCCGTTGTGCAGGAACCAGGGCAGGGCATGAAGCGTGTAGTAGCCGCCCTTGAAGGGTTTCACCCGGGTGGGCAGAACCCAGTTGTAGAAGGGGACCACCAGCAAAAGCATCAGGCCAAAGATGAAGAAACAGAGGGCCATGGCGAATCCCGAAACAATCCAGGGCAGAACGCTGGGCAGGGGAAGCGCAAAGGTTCGAAGCAGGGACCAGATCCACAGGGCCGGGGCCAGGGCCAGGCCCAGGGCGGTGGAGGCGAGCGTGTACATCAGGAGAACCGCCAGCCCGTAGGCGATGCGGGAAAAGCGCCGAAGCAGCTGATCCAGCCAGTTCTTGGGGGGTGGATTCTTGGATTGGTCCTTGCTGAAGGGCTTCACACGGCACCTCCGCCTATCGCACGCTGCGCGTGCTCCGGCGCGCTCTGCTTGCCGAGGCGGAGCCTCCCTGTGCCGCGCCCTTCGGGCTTCGGCTTCGCCAAAGTGGCCCTTCGCTCCTGCTTCATGCTCATGCCTCCAGCGTAACGAATAGGATGGAGGGATGGATCTGGTTCTGCTCCGCCTCTCCGCCCTTGGCGACATTCTCCGGGTGATGCCGGCCTGGGCCAATCTCCATCAGGCTTTTCCGGAGGCCCGGTTCCGGGCCGTGGTGGAGGATCGCCATGCCTTTCTGCTGGAGCCGCTCCCCTGGTTGGAACCCGTTGTCGTTAGGAGAAAGCGCCTATCGAATCCGTTTGCGGCCTTCCGTGAACTGAAGCGGGTGGCGGCGCAGCTTCGGGGTGCTGAGGCCAGCCTCGATTTCCACGGCATCCTCAAAGCCGCCCTCATCCCGAAGCTGGCTGCCATTCCCGAGCGGTGGGGCGATGGTGTCACCAAGGAGTTCGCCGGGTCGTTCCAGACCCACCCGCAGACCTTCCGGCATCAGACCCGCTACGACCAGGCGTTGGGATTAGTGGAGGCCTTTGGTCGAAGTCGGGGCGTCGAAGGCCTGGGACGGTTCCAGCCCGTGCTGAAGGGCGTGGCGCTTCCTGACCCCGGCGTTGTCTGGTCTCAGGGGGCCAAGCCTCGGGTGGTGCTGGTGCCCGGAGCCTCCCGGAGGGGTGCCATCAAGCGCTGGCCCCTCCAGCACTGGATCACCCTGGTGGAGAGGTTGAAGCAGCGCTGCGACCTCCGCTGGTCCCTGGGGCCCGAGGAAGAGGACCTGCGAAATTGGCTGCCTGAAGCCACCGGGGTCGCGGCCCTCCCTCGCCTGGGGTTCTGGCAACTGGCTTCGGCCCTTCGCCAGGCGGATCACGTGGTGGCCCCCGATACAGGGTTGCTGCATCTGGCCGTGGTGCTCGGTGTTCCGGTCCTGGGGCTATACGGCTCCAGCGATCCGGTGGTGGCGGGACTGCCGGATGGAGCCGGCCCCATCCTCCGCACCGGCATTGTCTGCTCACCTTGCCGGGAGCGCGACTGTCAGCGCCGACAGTGCATGGAAGAACTGATGCCGGATCAGGTCTGCGCGGCCCTGCTGGGCTGACGGGCCCTTAACGAATGTTGAATTTGAACTTCCCGGCGTGGCATTCCAGGCACTTCACCACCGGCGGCTGATGCTGGCGGTGGCATTCCGTGCAGGGGATTTCACCCAGATGGGAATCGTGCGGATTAGGCTTCACATCCTTGGTCACGGCCTTCATGGCTGGGTAGTCGCCATGGCAGGTCATGCAGGAGTCCGGTGCCACGGCCTTCTTGGTGGGTTTCTCTTCCTGGTGGCAGTCGAAGCAGTGGACGCCCGCCTTGGAGTGATGGGCCGGAAGGCTGGTGCTCTTCCCCTCCTGGGACTGGGCGGGAAGGCCAGTGAACAGAGTCAGGAGGAGAATGGCGAAGGACTGGTTCAGGCGAGTCATGGTGGGTACCTTGGGAATTCATGGTTTCAGAATCGCTGGGTCAGCGAACAGTCTACCGGAGGCTCATTATAATGGCCTCATGCCCTTGGGCGCTTCAGGTGCACTAGATGCAGACCCCTCGGGCATTTAAATCAGGTGCGTGACGTGAATCACGATTCCCGATCTATGGCGGAACGCCTGGCTGGGCGGGTGTACGATCATGACCCGAAGGGCATCTAATATTGTCACACCCCAGGCCCGTCGCTACTGTTCCCAGTCCCAAAGGCTGAGATGTCGTGGCATTCTTGATGCGGTCATCGTTCGAGAGGATTCCCTATGAGAATTAACCGCGCACATTTGTTTTCAGGGCTGGTCCTGGCGGCGGGAATCTCCTGTATCGGAGCACTTCAGGCCCAGACGGCCCAGACGCGCGCCAAGGTTCCGCCTTCGATTCCACCTTATCAGCCACAGGTCCAGGTGAAGGGCCCCATCGATCTCATCGGAACGGATGCACTCTCCGATCTCGGAGATGAGTGGTCCGCCGCTTTTCGGAAGATCCATCCGGAAGCGAACCTGATCTTCCGGCCTAAGCTTACGAAGGAGGCTGTCAAGGCTTTCGTCGACGGCACTAGCCTTCTGATCCTGACCGCACGGGAGTTCACTGCCGAGGAAGGCAAGGCCTTCCAGGCCAAGTTCGGCTACATGCCCATGCGCATTCCGGTGTGTCTCGATGCCAACATCGTCTTCGTCAACAAGAACAACCCACTCACTTCCATCACCATGGAACAGCTGGACGCCATCTTCTCCAAGACCCGGTTGGGTGGTGCCAAGTCACCGGCCGTCGTCTGGGGAGATCTGGGGCTGAAGGGTGAGTGGGCCAAACTACCCATTCAGGCCTACTCGCGGGGCATGGGAACGGCCACTCGCACCTCCATTGCCGAAAAGGTCATGCTCAATGGAGAGTTCCGGCAGGGCATCCTGGATCGCGATGATGCCTCCTCCCTGGCTGAAGCGGTGATGACCGACCAGTCAGGCCTCGCGATCGGCACGATGTCGTCCTGGTACTTCGCCAACAAGGTGCTTCCCGTGGTTCCGTACCATGGGGAGGATGCGCGGTTCCCCAACCAGGACAATGTCACCACCAGCAAATACCCCATGCCTCGCCTGTATTACGCCTACTTGAACCGCACTCCCGGTAGCCCGCTGCCCGGCCCCGTCAACGAGGTTATCCATTTCCTTTTGACCAAAGAAGGCCAGAACGCCGTGGCGGATTCCGGCCTGCTCCCCGGGCCCCCGGAGTTCATCACCATCGCTCTGAAGCGCCTGAGCCGCTAACAGCACCGGAAGCAATAGACGAAAACCCGGCTTGGCCGGGTTTTCGTTTGGGGGTGTGCGGGAAGCGCGACCTTAGTTCCCGCGACGCATGCGTTGCGAGGGGAATCTCCGGAACGGAGGATGTCTATCCCTTCCGCCAGCCCGTGGTGCCATCCTTGCGGTCCTCGAGGATGATGCCCAGGGCTTTCAGCTGGTCGCGTACACGGTCGGCTGCGGCCCAGTCCTTGGCGGCCTTGGCGGCCTTCCGGGCTTCGATGAGGGCTTCCACCTCCGCGTCCAGGTTGTCCGCAGCATGAGGCCAGGCGGCGAAGATGGCATCGGTTTCATCAAGGAAGGCCAGCACGGCGTCCCGCTCCTCGCGGGTGAGCGCCACGTGGTCGTCCTGCGCATTGAGGTCGCTGATCAGCATGAAGATCGCCGCCAGGGCCTCGGGCGTGTTGAGGTCGTCGGCCATGGCCGCCCAGAACGTCTCATGGGCCTGGGCCAGGCGGGCCGAGGGATCGAGGGATTCCTTCCAGGGGCCGCCGCCCGCATGCCCATCGCCCACCATCCGGGTTCGGAAGGCGCGGATGCGCTTGAGCGAGTTTTCGGCGGCCCGCAGGCCCTCGAAGCTGAAGTTCAACACCTTGCGGTAGTGGTTGCTCTGGATGGCGTAGCGCAGGGCAATGGGGTCGATGCCCTTGGTGACAAGGTCGCGAAGGGTGAAGAAATTCCCCAGACTCTTGGCCATTTTCTGGCCTTCAACCATCAGGAACTCACCATGAACCCAGTGGCTGACCCAACGGTGTCCAAGGCAGCCCTCGCTTTGGGCGATCTCGTTCTCGTGATGGGGGAAGATGAGATCCACGCCACCGCTGTGGATATCGATGCGGTCGCCGAGTAGCTCCATGCCCATGGCCGAGCACTCGATGTGCCAGCCGGGGCGCCCCGGCCCCCAGGGACTGTTCCACCAGGGCTCGCCGGGCTTGGTGGCCTTCCACAGCACGAAGTCGGTGACTGAGTCGCGTTCGTATTCGTCCGCATCCACGGAGGCGCCCGCCTGCATGCCCTCGCGGTCCAGGTGGGCCAGGCACCCGTATTGGGGCAGTCCAGCGATGCGGTAATAGACGCTGCCCTCCCGGACATAGGCCAGTCCCTTGGCTTCGAGATCCTGCACCAGACGGATCATCTGGGGGATGTAGGCCGTGGCTTTGGGCAGAAAGTCAGCCTGCTGGATGCTCAGGGTGTCCAGGTCTTCAAGGAAAATGGTGGTGAATCGGTCCGTCAACGCTTTCATGGCCGCGTGTCGGTCCTCGTTAGAGGCATCGGCGGTCAAGGCGCTTTGGGAATCGCGGATGATCTTGTCCTCCACATCCGTGATGTTCATGCAGTGCTGCACACCGTAACCGGCGGCTCGGAAGGTCCGCTTGAGCAGATCCTGAAAGAGGAAGGTCCGGAGGTTTCCGATATGAGCGTAGTTGTAGACAGTGGGGCCACAGGTGTACAAGGAGATCTGCCCATCCTGCAACGGGACCACGGGTTCGACCCGCCTCGTCAGGGTGTTGAATAGGGAAAGGGTTCGCAGCATCCGTTTCATGGTTCTAGGAAACCATCTTTTTTCTTCTATCCAAAGCCTCCCGGTGACCCCATGAGTCTGTTCGGCGGCAGAAAGCAGGATGAGGCGCTGGCAGAGCGCGAAGTGCGCCTTCTGAAGCTGGAAACCGAAAGCCGCGCGATCCAGGCCCGGCTGGAGGACACCCAGGAGCTGGTTCGGCATCTGGATGAGGACCGGGACTTGCTTCTGGGAGCCCTTGAGCGCATGCGCCCCGGCGAATCGATCCAGACCCTGGCCCAGGTTCTTCAGGACCTCAGCTTCAAACCGCTGGGTCTCGCCTGTTTCTACGTGGCGGTGGCCGATTGGGATCAGGATCAGCTTCGATTCGTGCTCTATCACGAAGGCGGGCGGTCCCGGAGTCACCCCGCCAGGCGGCTGTCCGATCGGGCCGGGCTTTCCGAACGGGTCCTGTCCGGTCGCCGACCCGTCTACATCCGCACCATGGAAGAGGGTCATGCGGCTGGCAGCCTATTGACTGCCGCTGAGCAGGCGACAGGCCTCATTCCCCATTCCTGGTACGGCGTGCCGCTCGGTCATGGGTCCCGCCCATCAGGGCTGGTGAGTTTCCAGAGTTTTCAGACCGATGCCTTCAGCGAGGGCCGACGCAGGGTCATGGATGCTCTGGCAGCTCTGATGTCCACTTGCCTGGGAGCCCAGTAGCTCCTTCAGGGTCGCTGGATCAGGTTCAACAGATCATCGGGCAGGACCCTCGCCCGGTTATCTGAACCCGCCACCAGATGGACACTCTCGCCTTCGGCCAACAGGATGCCCTCTCGTTCGATCCGGTAGCCGAACACGACCTTGCGGCGACCCGTTTCCTGGAGGAAGGTCCGCACCTGCACCAGCTCGTCGTAGCGGGCCGGGGCGCGAAAGCGCACCCGGATCTCGTTCACCACCAGCCGCACCCCTCGGGCTTCCCACTCCGCATAGCTCTGCCCCAGCTCCCGCAGGAAGTCGCTGCGGCCCAGCTCCATCCAGATGGGATAAGTCGCGTGATGGACGATGCCCATGGCGTCCGTTTCGGCGTAGCGGACTCGGAGTTCGGTCAGGGATTCCATGGCTTGAGCGTACACGAAGAAGCCCCGCCTGAGCGGGGCTTGGGGATACACGGATGGGGGCTCCCGGTTACTCGACGGTGACGCGGACGTGATCGCCCTTGTCCGTGGTGATTTCCAGGAGCAGGTCGCCGGCCTTGGCGTCGGACAGGAGCTTCTGGAGCTGTTCGGGCTTCATGCCCTTCTTGGTCTCACCATTGACCTTGATCTCGCCCTCGCCTGCCATGTCGAGGACTCCCTTGGCCAGACTGATGGGCATGCGGATGTGGACTTCGGTGGGGCCGTCCACATCCTTGTGCTCACCCTTCTGCCGGCCGTGGTGGTTGAAGGACTTGGAAACGATGTCCACCTTGATGAACCGCGCGTTCTGCGCGGCCAGAGGAAGACTGAGGCTGGCCGCCAGGGCCAGCGGGATCATGATGGCGCGCATGGGCGGCCTCCTCGGAAGGGATAGGTTCGGCACTTGCCGGGTTGCCTGAGATTACGGGGGGCCGGTCCCCGGGATTAGCCGGGTATTCTGAAACCTGGAACGGAACCCGATCTGCCTCCATCCAACTTGTGCGGTCGCCCGCCACCCACTGGAGCTCCCTCATGAAGTCCCTCGCTGCCCTCCTGCTCGTCGCCGCGCCGCTCTTCTCCCAGGGCGCCACCAAGTGGGAGCACGATTACCAGTCCGCCCTCAAGCGCGCCAAGGCTGAGAACAAGGTCATCTTCATGGACCTCTGGACCGAGTGGTGCGGACCCTGTCAGCACCTGCAGAAGAATGTCTTCCCCACGGCCGAAGGCCAGGCCGCTCTCGCCAAGGTGGTTCCGTTCTCCTCCCTGGTGCAGAAGCGCGATGGTACGCCCGTCGCTGAAGGCACCAGGCTGGCGGATCAGTTCAAACTGAACGCTTTTCCCACCCTGGTGATCCTGGATGCCAACGGGAAGGAGCTTCGACGTCAGGTCGGTGCCTTCCGCACGGGTGCCGAGTTCGCCACTTGGCTCGGTGCGAAATAGACTGGAGATCTAAGGTCAGCCTCCAGCCTTTACAGATCCTTCACCCCGCCCGCGGTCGTCGGCGGCTTGGGCAGGCGCTGCTTGAGCCCTTCCAGTTCGTCCTGCTGGGCCCCCATGCTGGGGCGGGGCGGAGGCGGCGGTGGGGGCTTCTTCGGATTGGGCGGAGGGGGTGGCAACGCGTCCTTCACCAGGGTCTGAAGGTCGTGGATGGCCTCCCTTTGCCCGGGTTGTTCCAGCAGCAGGCGCTCCAGCAGGGCGTGGGCATCTTCCGGACGCTTGGCTTCCAAGTGGGCCCGGGCCGCCAAGAGCAAGGCTGGAGCACGCCAGGCGGGAATCGGGCGGGGCGACCCCTGACCCACCAACGGGGCCAGCACCTTCAGGGCATCTTCGGGGAAACCGGTCCGCAGGTCGATCAGGGCGGCCAGCAGCACGTGGCTGGGTTTGGCGTCCGTGGGGCGCCAGCGGCGGGCACCGGGCAGGTCGCCTTCTTCGATGGCCCGCTGGGCCAACCAGGCTTTCACGCTGGGCGGTCCCCAGGGCTGAACGACGGTCTGGCCCGAGAGCGTGGATGAAACCAGGCCCGCGATCAGCAGAAGGATCGGTCGCCACTTGGTGAGGGGTTTCCCGGCGAAAAACAGCCACAGGACCAACCCCGCCAAGGCGAGCCAGGCACCCACTTCGGGGTGGGCTGGCTGGATGGATCGCCGGGCGGGCAGGGG